>Ga0308171_1000076_pt1 | contig 314851 bp, 300 predicted proteins | sample PhyGR1_FD_202135 | JGI IMG/M metagenome (GOLD analysis project Ga0308171, IMG submission 202135) | Phyllosphere microbial communities from UC Gill Tract Community Farm, Albany, California, United States - DLSLSG.R1 | ecosystem: Host-associated > Plants > Phyllosphere > Unclassified | place...
TCCAACTCGTTCTTTTTCAGCGAGATCAACTGAACATCGAGTTCGCTAGCGGCCCGAACACTCAAAGCATGAAGCCGCTTCGCCGTGGACTCGTCGTATCGCGCGTAACCTGCCTGGCCTAGGAGTCTTACGAGATCCCGATGGGAACAGCGGGCCAACTTCTCCGGCGTATCCAGGCCATGCCGATCAACCAAGTTCGGTACTCCTCCACGGCGAAGGAGGAACGAATCCTCTTCCCGATCAGGAAGCTCGCGAGCAGCCACTTGTACAGCCCATGCCCGGTCGGATCGCTGACATTGATACCCAGGCCTGCAGCGGTAACTGGTATCACCCCTTCGAACGCCTCTGGCCAGCCGAACGTGGGTAGGTACGCTCTTCTTCGATGGTGCCGTCAGCTTTATGAATTTTCACCGAAGCTGTTTTGCCATCAAAGAAGTCAGCCAGCGAACCTACCAACCCCGGCTTCGTAGCGGCGCGCTTGGCGGCTCGTTCCGCACCGGTTTTCTTCAGCTCCCAGCCATCAGCGGTTAGGCTCAGGTGGTAGTTGTCCATTGCCTTTCTCCTCATGCGTAAATGACTAGACCGTCGTCCTGAATGTCTTCGTCGGCGGCCGCTGCGTCCGTTGCATCGGCGCCTCTCACGCCCAACGCTCCCAAGGCAATGTCGGCGCTGTGAACGCGCGGCGATCATCCACAAATTAGGGACGTCACGGGCAGAATGATCAGGAACTCCGAAAATGGGTTGATCTTCGGCTACGCGATAGGCGACCGGGTTAACGCGTTGTATCGCCCTGAAGCACCCGCTACGACCGCGATCATCAATGACCGAGGCGCGCTGTGGGGCGCGAGCCTTTGCCGGCCCTTGCCTCTGATAGCGGACTTTGTGGGAGCGAGTTAACCCGCCAACACCGGCAAAGCCGGTGACATCCACCGCGTCGTCTGCTTAGCGGGAAAACCCGCTCCCCACAGAGTGCCCGTCGCACCTGGTAAAGCCGTTATCGCTCAGCGGTCGCAAAGGGGCGATTGCTGCTCTTCACGATCATGGATATCGTCATGCCTACCTCTTCGCTATATTAGGTCTGATAAGCATGGTTATCCGAACCTATTGCAGCGTTGAGCGAGATGAAATTGACAGAGCCGGTACAGATGCCCTCCTCCCAGCCGCTGGTGCTAACAGAGTTGGCCGACAGCACCCGCGCCGCGGCTGAGGCATTCATCGCGGCAGGCACTGCGGCCAATACCGTGCGCAGCTACCAGAGCGCCCTCACCTACTGGTCCGCGTGGTTGCGGTTGCGTTATCGCCGCTCGCTCGGCGACGGCGCGTTGCCACCCGAGGTCGCCGTGCAATTCATCGTCGACCATTTGGCCAGGCCCGATACTTCTGGTAACTGGACACACCTGCTACCGCCGGCCGTCGATGCCGCGTTGGTGGAAGCCAAGATCAAAGGCAAGCCGGGGCCACTGTCGTTCAGCACAGTTAGCCATCGCTTGGCAGTTTTGGCTAAATGGCATCGCCTGCGAAACTGGGATAACCCAAGTGAGGCTCCTGCGGTGAAGACGCTTCTTCGAGAGGCACGCAAGGCCCAGGCGCGCCAAGGCGTATCCGTGCGGAAGAAAACCGCAGTGGTGTTGGAGCCGCTGCAGGCGATGCTCGCCACCTGCACTGACGGCGTGCGTGGCACGCGCGATCGCGCCCTGCTGTTGCTGGCTTGGAGCGGCGGTGGCAGACGCCGCTCGGAAATCGTGGGTTTGCAGATCGGAGACCTGCGCCGTCTGGACGCCGACACCTGGCTATATGCGCTTGGGGCAACCAAAACCGACAGTAGTGGCGTGCGTCGGGAAAAACCCCTGCAGGGGCCGGCGGCACAGGCACTTAACGCCTGGCTCGCTGTAGCACCGGCCTGCGAGGGCCCGTTGTTTCGCCGCTTGTACAAAGGGGGGCGAGTCGCTGCGAGCGGGCTGTCGGGTGACCAAGTAGCGCGTATCGTCAAGCGGCGCGCGGCGATGGCAGGTCTTGACGGGGACTGGGCAGCGCACAGTCTGCGCTCAGGGTTCGTCACCGAGGCAGGACGCCAGGGTGTACCGCTCGGAGAGGTGATGGCAATGACTGAGCACCGCAGTGTGAGCACGGTGATGGGCTACTTCCAAGCCGGTTCGCTGCTGGACAGCCAGGCCAGCCAATTACTGTCGTCTACACCTCTAGACGCTGTACCGCCCGGAGAGCGGACGGCGGCAGCACCGCACACTGCTCAAGAATGCTAAGGGCAACGTGCAGTGACGCATTGCTACACTCCTTGCCTAACTAACCAATCGCCACCTAGAAAAGCAGCGTAAGCCTCCCCGAACTGTTTAACGCAGATGGTAAGCCGGAGCCACCCATGCCGCAGACGCAAAAGATCTACTTCATCCCGCCGCTGGATCAGGAGATCTCTCATTATCTGATGCAGACCATACCTGCCCGCCGGCGACGTAAAGTGGCGCGCTATCTTCAGCATTTCGACCTCTGGCTGCGCCACACCCACTATCAATCCCTCAGCCATAGTCCTCTACCGTTCGAAGCTTATGTGTATTTTTATCTCTGTCACATCAGCCTCTACCCTGGCTCACTGCCGCCCTCAGAACCCAGGGATTACTACCTAGGAGTAGACATTGATGACCTGCTCATCAATCGAAAGCTCAAGGGTTTGGGTCGGCTGACCAGTCGTCAAGCCGCATCTCGCGTTGCTGCAGCCATAAACTGGCAAGAACATCGCTTTGGCAAAAGCCTGGACCCGATGCGTTCAAGCATGAAAAAACTTTACACCCAAGCCAAATACTTCACTTGCGTCACCGAGCTAACCGCGAAAGCTGAGCTCAACTCAGTTGAACTGTTTGAACAGGTCAACGAAACGTGCAGAGGTGTGGAGCACTGGGTCAGGGATCTCGTGATGGTTAGCTTACTGAAAGAAACGGGATGCACCACCAAAGATCTGGCCAAAGCAAAATGCGCCGATGTTTTCCACGAATACGGTGATAAGTGGTACTTCCAATTTGCCATGAACAAGAAGGTTCGCCTCACCGAAGGGTGTGCGAACATCCTGCAAGTGCTCTTGGGCCGACATCATCATCTGGAAAAATATCGGGTTAAGCATCAACAGCTATTCAGCATGGGCGATGCTGGCGTCGAATTCGAGATGGATGCCCACGACCTGGAACTCGTCTTGGAACGTCGTTACCGCTTTGCACTGATGCTGCGCAGCGTGAACTGCCCACCGGTTGTCAATCTATACAATCCAGGCGCCACGCCTTTTCCGGAGGAGTTTATCAGTGAGCGTGTGGCGCCCATTCCACTCCTAGGAAAAACCCACAACGTCGTCAACCTCCAATTTACGGCAGACTTCGACAAGCCACTTGAGCTCCCTGGTTTCTCAGTCACTGAAGAGCAATATTTTTACGAAGATTGGGACGCTGCGGTTCGTCAATCCAGCTTGGCATGGGTAGAACCGGAGGTTTTGCACGTCGATGCAACACCTGCCGAATCGCAGAATATCAACCTGCAACACCGGCGCGTGCTGATTGCCAGCGAAAGTATCGATGAAGAGGCGTGGGCCGATTGGGGCGAAGACTAATCATTGATCAATGTGACAGCGACAGAAACGTCTCTCGCTGCGTTGGCTTGCTCACCTTCCACCAACTGAGCTCTGCGAAAGCGGAGCGGGCTGAAAAATGGAACTCACAAGCAGATTGTTGCGGCAGAACAATCAACGCCCACGCAGTGGGTCCTACCCAGCGGCGATAGACGACACGACTGTCATCCGTCCTGGAGCAGGTTGGCTCCCCTTCTGACAGCCGGCGTAGTTGCGTACTCATGAAAAAAAGAATTTCGTGAGCTAGTATTTTCGACATCAGCCAATTCTTTTCGCGTCCTCCTTCTAGCGAGGTAAATACGTCATGCCTCCGCTTCGACTCAAGCCAGGCTCTCAGCTTTCTGACGGCACAGGACCTAGCTTTCGAGTACAAGTCGGAAGGCGTTTTAACCCCGCACCAAAAACATAGCCAGTCAAGATAGCCAACAAGTTGATACCCCTGGGTGGGCACCTCACTCTGTTCGACACCCCGCCACATCCCGGCGAGCTTATCTTGGCTGAGCTTGATTCCGGGAAGATACCGCTTTCGCATTTGTCTGAAGATACACTTCAAAATTGGTACGAGTTCTTCAGCGGTCAGATCGACTACTTTTGCATCAGTTGGCGAGCAACGACTGATGTTGCTGACCCTGTAGAATCCCGCTGATTTATCCCCGTGACCGGATGCGGCCATTGACTGCACCTCGCTGAACTGCGCACGTTGATGCACCGCAAAATCAGTGATGGCCGACGAGAATTGAGCGGTATTATCAAAGTAAATGTTGGTCGGCTGATTGACATCAAAAAATAGCTGACGGTCCTTGCCGCGCTCGAATATTCGATGCGCCAGAATCAGCCGTTCCACCCCCGACCTATTCAAATAGGACCGGCCACTATGCCCTTGCTTGAGTCGTAGTAGATGACCACAATGCACACAGCTATATGGTTCATGGAATAATTTGCTGTTTAACGAGTAATCCATTGCCCCGCCGCAGGTCCGACACGCTTGGCTCAACTCGATCTGATGGATTGGGCATTGCTTAATAAGCAAGTATTGGAACAGCGAGTAGTGTACGCCACGTACCATGCACACCGGACACACTCTTAAATTGGTTGCGATGTGATCAATGCTCGGTGCGGCGGTCGGCACTAAGAAAAGCGCGTCTTGCTGCATTGCAGCGAGAGTAAAACACTCTTCAAGCGCTACCGGACTCACGGACGCGCTGTGGGCAAGGCTTGGGAATCGGCTACGCTTGCCGCTTCTCGCATTCTTTGCTGGTGCAAAGATCTTGACCAATGCATCGCCGTGGATGACATTATAGAGCGCAAACCGGCTTAGCAGGGAATAGGCTGACTCATAAGCCATGTATGTTGGTGTCACCGCACAATACCTGGATGTGACACTCAGCGTTTTAGTATCTGGAACAATGATCATGATTAAGCGTTCGGATCAGCAGATTTACTGTTGCGCGTGGCGGCTTGAAACCACGATTCACGTACAGACCGCAAGCTGAACTCTCGGGTGATGGTGTAGCCTGGGTGGTCCAAGTCGACACTGTCGCGCAAAATAATCTCTATCGTTTTACTGAAGTATTGCATCGGTATTTCCATTTTGCTTTTTAGCTTCAATTCCTTGTAAGCATCACAAAACGCGTCCCACAGGATGTCTTTCACGTGCGCCAGCCTGAAGCCATTGGTATAGGCCTGTGGGACAAAAAATTTGGTGAACGTCCATGTGGAATTGGCCGGATAAGGGGTGCTGTCAAAAAAGCCAAGGCAGGTCGCGAAATCTTCTTTTTCGCGTATGCCGCGGAAAGGGTGCTCGTAAAGCATGAACCTATTAACAATAGCCTCCCCCTCCACCCCGGTATCAAGGAAAGTTTTTTTCTGTTCTAGTAGTTGCTGCTGCCCGACTAGGATGGGAAGCAATGTCACACCCTTGAGCCGCAGGTCATTGTAGATATCCTTGACCCAGTCAAAATGCTGTTGCTGAAGCCGCTGAGCCTCATCCATGAACAGAATAAAGACCTGTCGTGAATCCTTGCGCGCTGCTTGCTCCATGAAATTTACAAGGCGAAGGTGTTTTTTTGATAAGCTAACATTGTCATTCCATTGCTTGTGGCCGACCACCGCCAGCAGTGAGTTATAAAAATTACCTTTAGTGGCTGATATTTCCCGCTTTGCATTGTAAATAACAACCGGAAAATCCGGAAAATCCTGGGCCAGGCATTGCTGACAATAAAGCATTGCCCAGGTCTTACCGTACCGGGTATGCCCCCAGATGACTAAACCCGAGTCTCTACGACGTATAACCTTCAGCACAAGCGCGTAAGTCTCACCAATCGAAAATGTCGGAATCAAATACCGCTGATTGCAGACAGGATGAAGATCAACCTCGACGGGGCGAGTATCCTGAATATCCATTTGCGTCCTCTATTTCAAAAAGTGAAAACTTTAAACAGCTTTACTCTATCGACCTGTGACTCCGAAGTTTGGGGTGGCGCACCTTCATCGGCAGGCGAATCTGCTGCAATCGCGCCAGTGTTTTTGTAGAGATTTGTCGCGATTTCTCGAGTCATTTTATTGCCTTTCAATTGAAATCTACGGATGGCTTCAATGAATGACTCATTGTCCGAGAAGCGGAATTGCCCGTCCTTTACCGCCTTTGAAATCTCGGTCTGCAATTTGTAGCTGTGTGGCGTGATTGAGTAAGGTGGCGGCGGTGTCAGCACACCAACAAATGCACCAGACTCGTCAAGCAAATTGATCTTGGAGACATCTCTACGAGAGTATTCGATGATCATTTTTCGCCCTGCCGAATTACTCCGCAATACGTCCGGATTCCGGTATTTCTGATAAGCAAAATTGATGAACGCGCCGCCATATTTGGCATTTGACTGCACGATCTTTGGCTCGCGAATCCTTGTAAAGGCTGCCTCATTTTGATAGCGAATAGGCAGTGTGTTTGGCGGCAACGCCCTTGCCTCCATACGCATGAGAAATAAGTCCAATGGGGTATGGCCTTGAATTGACGCGTGCGGGCGGCCGTTATAATCAGAAATCACAATGTCTACGGCACTCTCCAATTCTTCTAGCGACAATAATATCTTCAGAGGATTTTTGGACTTGGGTGATAGGCGTGCCTTAATTTCATCTGCGGATTCGCTGCCCGTGGTACCAATTATTTTATGAGAAAAATTTTGCACCAGATAGAGGAAAAAACGCTCCACAATAGGCCGATCATTGGGAGTATGCGGCCTGCCGAACTCCACCACACAGCCAAGCCTGTCGTTCAGCACCTCAATCACATGCTTCGCCTTATGCGACCAGGCATTATCCAGTTTCAGTGTCGACCACGTTTGCCATGCGCCCAAACTTTCGGAAGGAAACCCCCCTTCATCGCGATAACGGACATCAGGAATTTTCAGCGGTGGACGAGCGTGTGGGCTCAGAGATCGATAAATCGCCGTAAGCAAGTCGACTTGATCATAGTTATGGCCCAGCGCCAATGAGTAGCCCAGCACGCACCTTGAATATTTTTCGATCAGACAAATTAGCCAGACCCTGAGAATTTCATATTCAACAAGCTCCCCATATGCATCCATTTCACGAATAACCAAGCGAAGATCCAGTTTGTGCCCATCGGCTTCAACCTGCTCCAAGATGTCCGATGGATCGATGTCTCGGACCCCCTCGTTAGCTTGTGAGGACCTCAGCTCTTGCTCCGCTTTGAGTTCTCGATGTTTATCTTGCAGCCACCTCCTAAGCCCGCTGATAGCTTCGGTTTTCTGATTTAATGGGTATTCATGCTCGGCGACTCCAGCCTCGATACACCTGCGTATGAAGGCTTTATGAACCGCTATAAAGTAGTCCCCCCCCGATTTTCGGGGTTTATATTTGCGGGCTTGCGCGTTCAGCCAATCCTCCACATCTGGATGCTGCTCAACGAAATACGTAAAAATGCCGGAATAGCCTTGAGTCGCGGATGAGTCAGGTAGCATTGTTCGATTGTATTTTCTTTCACCGCTACGCTTGTAGGGGATTGCGGCCACCCATCCAGTGGGACTTCCGGATTTGTCAAGCGCTTCGCATTTATCAATGACTCGATAAAGCGTCGAGCGAGGTATACCATACTTTTCTTTAACTTCCTCTAGCGAAGCGCCTTCCTTCAGGAACGCCCGGATGGCCTTAATGCGATTCTCCGTTGGACCTCGAAGGTCATCCTGCAAGACAGTTAGATCAACCGCGCGCCACTTATCGCAGTCGTAGCCTTCTCGTTCGCGTTCCGACCTAGAAAATCGTTGATCAGTCATCCTGGGCATCTCCATAACCTAGTTGGGATGCCCCACTCAATTTTGTCGAACTTAAACTCTTGACGCTCAAGCGGCCCTTTCTGACCAACTCGAATACCAATGCTGCGCCCTTTTCGCCAAAATCTTGCTCAACCGCCTGCATAGCGCTGTTCACCGTAAGCCGCTGCCTTGGGAGCAGTCGCATTACTTCGCGAAGATTGCGCTCAGTCAGTACATCGCGCTGCTTGTTGATATAGGAAAGCATGAGCAGGTAATTTTCGTAGCGGATACGTTCGGATTTGAGGAAATCAACATCTAAAATCTCGCAAATAAAACTGTGATCGTCAGCATAATTCTGAACGTCGGCGGTCGCGCAGGTGCCAAGGCATGATTTGGACACCACGAGGATTGACGCGTGGTTATTTTCAAAGGCGAGCGCGACCGGAATCCTAACCTTGTCCAATTCGATGAAGCGCTGGTTCACGCTCACATCGCTCACCCACGGATCAAATTCGACCTCAGCAAATCTCCATAACGTGGGGCGGCAGAACAAGCTGACCTTCTCGTTTTGCTTATGACTGAACACCACAAATTCTGGAGCGCCTGCTGGCCTTGAAGGATGAGAGAGTGGGTCCATTGCGTGTCTCTGTGACAAATACGTTAAAAATCAAGAGATTACGAAGTTTCGAAATTGCACATGCACTCGAAAGTTTCATAATTAGAGAGAAATCATAGGCAGCAGATGACTGACAATTATACTTTTTTGGAATAGAAAATGATGATTTTATTCGCGAACAACCACCAAACCACGCGGATTAGTATATAATTCAGTCGATTTATAATTGGATTGTCTTTGGGATTCTGGGGCGAGGTCGTCAAAGACGATGGATGCATTTCAAATGCTGAGTTTCAAATTTTGAAAGTTTCGAATTTTCGAAGTCGCAAGCTAAAAACTGATGGTGCAAAATCAGACGCGCCGGATATTTGGGGATTTAGTTCGTGCCAGCGTGTTGGTTGGGTCTTGCGTATGGGTACTACGTGTGCCGCCATGCTGAGCTGCCAGCGACACTGGGCTATTTATTGTGTGTCGTGAGCATGCTTGCTCCGAGACTTGTTGGCGATGAGCCTCCCCTCGATGGACGTTCAACCAGAACCTGCGCTGGCAAACGTTCCGACTAGATGGGCAACTGGTTTCCAACGCCAAGACGGCCGCCGACACAGGACCAGGTCCGGCGTCAGCCTGCGGCCTTGCAGCCAAGGCTGCGCATGAGGTCGCGCGCTGTTTCGAAGAACATCTGCTTGAGGTTGTGCGCACTTTCTTCGGTCAAGCGACTGGCGGGCCCGGAAATGACCAGCGCCCCCATGGTCTCGCCTTGAGCGCCATAGATCGGCAGAGCCATGGAGGCGGCGTGGGGATCCGTGGCCCCTTGGGAATAGAAAGGATTTTGCAGCGCAATGCCCACCTCATACGGCGCGCGCAGAGCTTGCGCACCCGCAGCCTCGTCCATCGGGCGCATATCGCCAGGCTGCATGATGAGCCGCAGCCGATGAGAAGAATTCACCCGATACTGGCACATGCGGTAGGCGCCGTGGCGCACATAGAAGGAGGCGGTCTCCCCCGACTGTTCGGCCAGGTGATGCAACCGTGGCATGACATGTCGTTCCAGATCGAGCGCTTCCTGATACACAGCGTTCAAGCGCATCACCTCGCTCGCCAACTGATAGCGGCCGTCGGCCATGCGCGTGATGAAGCCATGATTTTCGAGCGAAACCATCAAGCGCATGATCGTGCTCTTGATAAGCCCGGTGCGTTCCACCAACTCGACCAGGCTCAGCGCTGAATCGCCGATCTGAAACGCTGTGAGCACGGTCAGGACTCGGTCTGCCGAAGCCACGCCATTTACCGCTGGACGCGGTCGCGCTTTCACCATTTGCAAAACCTCACATGAAGAGTGCCCTGAAGGTACGCACGGGCAGAAAGCGCCCATTATCAGACAATGGCTTGGCTGTGGCCAACTGCAGATGCGCCTCGCAGACGCTAAAATGCCAGCAGGCCGATGATTGCGCCTGCTGGCAACGGGTAGAACGGCTGTTACGGACCGGAGCTGCGCCGCGCTGCGATTACACCGCCAGGGCGCGGGCGCGTAGCTCGGTGTTGAGAATACGGTCGTTCTCGCTGTAGTCAACCGGGCAGTCGATCACATGCACACCCGGGTTGGAGATGCAGTGATCCAGCAGCGGCAGCAACGCATCGGCGCTCTCGACACGAATGCTACCCGCCGGACGGCCGGCATCGTTTTGCCGCTCCTGAGTGCGCGGTCAGGCCCTCCCCTCTGCAATCTTGTAAGTTGCCCGAGCAGTGCCGCTGAACAGCCAGTCTTTCTCGGCATCGGTAAAGTCCGCGACCACACGCTTGAATGCGTTCCATAGCACGCCGTAGCCGAACATGCCCTTGTCGACGGGAAAGTTGCTTTCGAACAGGCAGCGCTCTACACCGAAGCATTCTATGGCCAGCAGCAGGTATGGCCGCCACAACGCAGCCAGCAGGGCCGACCCCGGCGGCTGTGAGGCGATGTGGTGATCGAAACCTGACACTTTCATTCCCAGTCCTCCCAGCTTCAACCGCACGTTGGCACATTGCGCCAACTGCCGAAGGTCAGCCGACCAGCGCGCGAACACTTGCTCACGCTGGCCTGCATAAGGCCCGGCACCCAGCGGCCCGCCCAGATGGTCAACAACGATGACCAGTTCCGGGAATGACCGGGCCACCTCAAGTACCTCGCCGAGCTGGGTATGGTAGGCCCAGATATCCAGCACCAACTCACGCTGCTGAAGCTGGGCAAGCCCTTGCTGGAAGGCTGGCTCCAGCAGAATGCCTGCAGGCGGTGGTTTGGGATTGGACACCAGCCTTGGGTCTGCATGCCAGGCCGTTGTATTGCGGATACCGCGCAGGCGCGGGCCGGCACGCTGGAGCATTTCGTCGAGCACCGGCGCCACGGCATCGCCCAGCAACAGGTTGGCGCCACCCACGATGGCCTGGCACAGCCGTACCTCACCTAACACTCCGCTGGCACTGTAGGCCGCCACACCGTTGGCGTACTCGACCTCCCCCACCGCCTGGAACGGCTCCGGACGGTCCACGGCCAGCATCGAACGGCACTGGATATACACCGAGGCCACCAGCCGATGTCCGCAGGCCATGTCGGCCAGATAATCCTCCATCATGTACCGCTGACCGGGCCGATCCCACAGATGGTGGTGGGCGTCAATGATGGCCCTTTCGGGGTCCAAGGCTGCTTCACTTACCTGGGCAAGCCACTCCGGTCGAACCGGGGCATGGGGGGAATGCATGGTCAGCTCCTGCTACTGGCTCAGAACAATGCCACGGTATAGTTGACGATCAGGCGATTCTGGTCACCATTACGGGCCGCTTCGCTGTGGGACTTGCCGTTGCGCCAGGCCACTCCCAGGCCCTTGAAGGTGCCACTCTGGATCACATAGTCGAGGGAAAAATCCCGCTCCCATTCCGACTGCTCGGCGCCACCTGCGGTCTGTATATGCTCCCCTTTGAGGTACATCACCGAAGCCTTGAGCCCAGGCACGCCCAGCGCAGTGAAGTCATAGCCGTATTGCGCGAAGCCGGTACGCTCGCCGGCACGGGTGAAGCTCAGAAGCATCTTGTCGGTCCACAGATACAAGCTGCTGCCACCGGCGCCCTTGTCGATCGACCCTTGGTTGATCTGCACGAAGTTGCTGTTATCGGAAACACTCTGGTAACCCAGCATCAACGAATGGCCACCCAGGCGGTAGGTAAATGCCGCACTCCACAGGTCGCTGTCGATTTCGCCGTCGCCATTGGCGGTATAGCCGCCGACCGTATAGCCTCGCGCCCGTCCCGACGCACTGCCGTTAGCACCGTCCGAGCGGGTGCGGAAGTAGCGCAGGTCGGAGGTCAGCGAGCTATCGTCAGCGAGCGCCAGTATGTGATTGAGGCCGGCGAAATGCTGCTGGTAATAATCCTGCAACTCACCGACGTAGTACTGCAGCATCAGGGCATCGCTAGCACGATAGTCCGCGCCGGCAAAATAAAACCGGTCGCTTTCCTGCGTACCGCCACTCACGGCCATGCCTGTCAGGTCAGTGGACGCCCGGCCTCTGGCGCGGTTGAGTGCACCCCCTACCAGTGTCAGGTTTTCGAACTCCTTTGACTGCAACTGCGCGCCTTGGAAAGTTTGCGGTAGCACCCGGCCATCAGAGGCTACCAGCACGGGGATCTTCGGCATCAATTGCCCCACTCGCAGCTCGCTCTTGCTCGCCTTGAGCTTCAGGGTCGCACCCGCACTGCCCCACTGGTCCGCTGCATGTTCACCAGCAGAAGGGATCATCGTGCTGCCCGCGTGCCGACCACGCCCGCTGTCCAGGGTGATACCCAGCATGGCGGTCGCATCCACGCCAACACCGATTGTCCCCTCGGTGAATCCGGAGCGCACGTCGAGCAGAAAGCCCTGCGCCCACTCTTCGGTCTTCGACGGCTGGGCGGTGCCATCTCGATTATCGCTGTTGAAGTAAAAATTGCGCATCGCCAGGTTGGCATGGCTATCCGTAAGAAAATCCGCTTGCGCAGGCAGCGTCAGGAGGCCACCACCGGCCACAAGTGCAAAACCACAGAAAGAACGTGAGGATTTCAAGACAAAGGCTCCCTGGGCACCCGAGTACGGGTGCCTGTTTCTTGTTATTGGAATTGACGCAGACTTAGCCCTGCATGCCCCACCGGCGTACTGTGAGCAATTCGATGCTGCGGAACACCAGGCCTTCGACGACCAGGCCGATGACGATGACCATCAGCAGGCCGGCAAATACATGTGGCGTTTCCAGCGCATTGCGATGCTGGAACACATACCAACCCAGGCCGCCGGAATTACCGGAAACGCCGAATACCAGTTCGGCGGCAATCAAGGTACGCCAGGCAAACGCCCATCCAATCTTCAGGCCTGCCAGGATCGATGGCACCGCAGCTGGAATAAGGATGCGCGTGACCAGGCGCAAGCCGCGCAAGCCGTAGTTGCGCCCAGCCATGCGCTGGGTCTGGCTGACTGACAGGAAACCCGAATAGGTATTGAGCGATACCGCCCACAACACCGAATGCACGATCACCAGCATCAGGCTCTGGATGCCCAAGCCAAACCACAGCATGGCCAGCGGCAGAATGGCGATGGCTGGCAGTGGGTTGAACATCGCCGTCAAGGTGGCCAGCACATCGGTACCGAGCCGGGTCGAAACCGCCAGTGAGGTGAGTACCGCCGCCAGGGCGATGGCCAGTGCGTAACTCATCAACAGCACTTTGAGCGAGCTGACTACCGCCAGCGGCAGGACACCATTGAACACGTCCTGGGTCATGGCCTGCACCGTCTCGCTGAAAGTCGGGAACATCAGCGGGTTGTCCAGGTAACGGGCGTAGGCCTCCCAGAGCACGGCCAACACCACGAGCACCAGCGCCCGGCGTACCCCGGTATGTGCGAACAGCCGCTCGAACATGCCCAGTCGCCTGGCGACATCACCCACTTGACCGGGTGGAACCGGTGCGTATTCGAAATCGGCACGTGGCAGGATGACAGGCTTATTCATGGGCAGTCTCACTGTGACCAAAGAGCATGTGGCTGATGCGCTGGTGCAGTTGGCCAAAGGCCTTGCTGCCCTGGTCGGCGAAGCCGAAAGCGCTGGCGTCGAGTTCGGCGCGAACCTGCCCCGGGTGCGGGGTCAGCACGAGAACTCGGGTACCCAGCACGATCGCCTCGTCGATCGAGTGGGTGACGAACATCAAAGTGAACGGGGCCTGATTCCACAACTCCAGCAATTCCTCCTGCATACGCCGGCGGGTCAGCGCATCCAGCGCGGCGAACGGCTCGTCCATCAGCAACATGGCCGGCTCCATCGCCAAGGCGCGGGCAATGGCTACCCGTTGCTTCATCCCGCCCGACAACTGGTGCGGGTAGGCGTCCCTGAACTTCTCCAGGCCAACCTTGGCGGCTGCGCGCGCCGCCCGCTCCGCAATTTCATTGCGCGGGAAGCGCCCGGTGACCTGCATGGGGAACATGATGTTGGCAATGACCGTTTTCCAGGGCATCAGTTGGTCGAATTCCTGAAATACCATCATGCGATCAGGGCCAGGTTCGCGGACCACCTGCCCATCAAGGCAGATCTGGCCAGCCACCGGCTCGACAAACCCGGCGACGCTCTTGAGCAGGCTCGACTTGCCGCAGCCTGAAGGGCCCAGCAAGACGAAGCGATCGTTGCGCTGCACGTCAAACGAAACGTGATGGGTCGCGGTGATCAACTGATCACGTGTTTTGTACTGCAAGGTGACATTGTCCACATTCAGCAGCGCGCGTGCGCTGGCTTGCGCGGGCAAGGCGGTCGGGGACACCAGGCTCATCAGCTACCCTCCCCGTCGGCAACAGGGGCGAAGAACACTGCACGCCAATCGTCGGGGGCCTTTTTCAATGCACCGGACCGCACCATGAAATCGGCCAGGGCCATGACCCCGGTCGGCTGCACCGACCACTCACCACTGACCTGTCGCAACATAGCCTCGACCTGATCGAGCGACAGGCTTGCCGGCTCGCTGGCCAAAAACAGTTCCGCTGCCTTGCGCGGCTCCCTGCGAATGTAGGCATTGGCCTCATCGATGGCCGCCACCACAGCAGCGCTTAACTGCGGGTTGTTCTCGACGAAGCGCCCGGTACTGGTCAGTACGCCGCTTGTCATGCGCATATCGAGCGCCGAAGAGAAGTCGAACAGCTTGCTGACCCTGGGATCCTGGGCCAGCTGATAGCTGTATGGGTTGGGGCCGATGTAGCCCTTGATGCCGGCTTTGTTCACCAGGCTGGAAGTCGCGTCGGGGTGAGGAAGACTGACCATCAAGCGGTCCAGCTTGTGGATCTGCTCGGGGCCAAACTGACGCTCGGCGGCCATCTGCAGCAGCAGGGCCTGTTGTCCGCTGGGCGAGCTAACGGCGATCTTGTCATCGGCCTTGAAGTCGGCCAGTGACTTGATCGCCGGGTCATTCACGAACAGGCCGTTGTCCCCGGCCACCAGCGCGCAAAGAGCCCTGACATCCAGCGAGCGACGCGTCTTCTCCCAGGCAATCAACGTCCCGGACAAACCATAGGCGCCAATATCGACATTGCCGCTGATGAGCGCGTCATTGATTGCCGGGGCACCACTGATGCGCTTGATCTCGAAGTCCGCGTCCGGGTGCCCATGGGCCTTGGCTTGCTGACGGAACATACCCAGCTTGTCGGCGACCGTGACCGGCAAGTAGGCATAACCGTACTGGATGGCAAGGGTAACGCGGTCTTGCTCGGCTTGCGCCGTCGCGCAGACTGCAGCCAGACCAAGGGCAATCGAGAGGCTTCTCAGGGACAAACGAGGATGGCACAGCCTGCGCCATGTGCTTAGGTACATAGCAAACTCCACTTGTTATTATTTTAGAACGCCATTTCCTTTACAGAAGGTCATAAACATGCACCGTTCGTCAATAGCCAGTTTAAACGGGCAAAATCAATCGCATTTCCTATCGTGATGGTTTATTTTGCAACGGCATTGCAGTAAAAAAGAAAAGAAAAACAATTCGGACGCGCGTGCGTCCCTCCCCGCCAGGAGCGCCCATGAGCTTTTTCGCTGCCCCGCCGACCGTTGAAACCCGTGTTTTCACCCGCTTGCCCGAGCGCTTTCGCGACCCGCGCCCGACAAGCTGGGCCAATGCCAATCGTCAAGGCCGTGCCATCGACTCGTTCCTTGAGGGGCCCTCCTTCGACCGCCAAGGTCGCCTGTACGTGACCGATATCCCCAATGGACGGATCTTCCGCATTTCGCCACAAGGCGAATGGGAGTTGGTGTGTCAATACGATGGCTGGCCCAATGGCCTGAAGATCCACCAGGACGGCCGCATCTTCATCACCGACTACAAGCGCGGCATCATGCTGCTCGACCCGCAGACCGGTGCTATCGAGGCACTGCTCGCCTCGGCAGGCTCCGAAGGCTTCAAGGGCGTCAACGATCTGGTGTTCGCGCCCAACGGCGACATGTATTTCACCGACCAAGGCCAGACCGGCCTGCAGGATGCCACTGGCCGCGTGTACAAGCTCGATGCCAAAGGCAATCTGACTTGCCTGCTGGGCACCATTCCAAGCCCCAACGGCATCGTCTACGACCCTCATCTGAATCATCTGCTAGTAGCTGTGACCCGCGCGCAACAGATCTGGCGCATCCCTCTGGGGAATGGGTCGATCGTCGGCAAGGTCGGGGTGTTCGCCCAATTGCATGGCGGCTTGGGCGGGCCTGATGGCCTGGCGCTGGATGCGCAAAGCAACCTGTACATCGCGCACACCGGCTTCGGCTCGGTGTGGAAGCTGTCGAAAGTCGCCGAGCCACTGCAACGCATCGTTTCCTGCGCAGGGATCAGCAATACCAACCTGGCTTTTGGCGGTGAAGACGGCCAGACCTTGTTCATTACCGAATCCGAGACCGGCAGCATCCTCCAGGTCCGCACCACCACCCCTGGGCTGGCCATGTACTCCCACAGCTGAACCCGCGCCTGTCAGCGCACACAACAACTACAAGAGAGTGACGACATGACCCACGAAACCACTACCCAGGCGCCGCTTAGCGACGCCGAGGGCGAACGTCTCATGCGCCGCGTCCTGTGGCGCCTGGTTCCGTTCATCTTCATCTGCTACGTGATCAGCTATCTGGACCGCACCAACGTTGGTTTTGCCGCCATCAGCATGAACCAGGACCTGGGCCTGACCGCAACGATGTTCGGTTGGGCGGCAGGGCTGTTCTTCTTCGGCTACTTCATATTCGAGATTCCCAGCAATCTGCTGATGCAACGCTTTGGCGCACGTGTCTGGATTGCACGGATCATGATCACCTGGGGGCTGATCTCCATGGCCACGGCGTTCGCCACCGGGCCTGTCAGCTTCAGTATTGCGCGCTTCCTACTGGGCCTGGCCGAGGCGGGCTTCACGCCGGGTGTGTACCTGTATTTCACCTACTGGTTCCCGGGCAAATGGCGGGCAAAAGCTACCGCGGCGTTTCTGCTGGGGATTCCGGTGGCCAATATCGTCGGTTCGCCGTTGTCCGGCTGGCTGATGGAACAGCACGGCGTCTGGGGCCTGAAGAACTGGCAGTTGCTGCTGGTCACCGAGTCGATGCCGGCGGTATTGCTGGGTATCGCCTGCCTGTTCGTGCTGGTCGACAGCCCGGCCAAGGCCAAATGGTTGAAGCCACGTGAAAAAGCCTGGCTGAGCCAGCGTCTGGCCGAGGAACAGCAGGCGATCGGTGCCTCGCATGGCAATACCTTGCGCGCCGCGCTGACCAACCCAAAGGTGTTTACCCTGGCAGCCATCAACTTCTGCTGCATCGTCGGCTCCATCGGTATCGGCCTGTGGCTGCCGCAGATCATCAAAAGCCTGGGGATCGCCAGCGGAGTGGTCGGCTTCGTGGTGGCACTGCCCTACCTGCTCGGCGCCCTGGCCATGACGCTATGGGCACGCCTGGCGAACCGCAGCCAGCATCGCCTGCCCTACGTGGTCGGCGCACTGGCCACAGCCGCTGTAGCCCTGGTAGCTGCCGCGCTGATCGACCAGCCGCTATTGAAGATCGCCAGTCTGTGCATAGCGGTGGCGAGTATCCTGTCCTTCCAGGCCACGTTCTGGGCAATACCGTCCACCTTCCTCACCGGTCGCGCTGCGGCTGGCGGCTTGGCGATGATCGTATCGATCGGCAACCTGGGCGGTTTTACCGGGCCGTTTCTGATCGGCCTGATCAAGGATGCCACGCACAGCTTCACCTTACCGTTCTTCGCCGTGGCCTCGATCCTGATGATTGGTACCTGCCTGATGCTCTGGCTGGGCGACCCTGCCAAGCGTCAGACGTCGCACGGCCACGGCCAAGTCGCCTGAACCCTCATTTGCGGCGATGCAGGCCGAACTGGGCCAGCAGCCCCGCCGTCAATACCGCGCCGGCGATCGCCAAGGTCACCGGCGCGCCCCAGCGGGCGGCGATCAGACCAGCAGCCAAGCCACCGAGCGCCTCGAAACCAAAGCGCATTGCAATGTAGAAAGCGATGACCCGGCCGCGCAAGTGGCTGGGCGCGCCGCTTTGTAGCTGCATGTTGGTGCTGACGTTACTCAGGGTGATGCCAAAGCCCAACACGGCCAGCGCTAGCAGTGCCAGCGGCAGATTCCCTGCCAACCACAAACCGACCAGCGCCACCGCGGATGACAGCGCCCCGGCATCGGTGAACTGGCGCAACCGCGGCAAGGCGCCGCCTATCGCCAGCACCAGTGTCGCTACGAAGGCACCGGCACCCGCCGCGCCCCACAACCAGCCCAGTACGCGTGCATCGCCGGCGTACACCGACCTGGCCAGGATCGGCAAGAGCGCCGCGTAGCAGGATGCCAGCAGGTTGACCATGATGACGTTGATCAGCAATTGGCGCACGCTTTGGGTCTGCCACATATAGAGCATGCCTTCGCAAAACACCTCTGCGGTTGAGCCGCTGGCCTTGGGGCCTGCAGTGCCCCGCACTTTCAGCAAGCCCCCCAACAGCGCCATGAACGCCATCGCTGTGAGCGCAAAACAGGCCGCCTCCCCAGCGAAGGCAATCAGCGCGCCAGCGAGCGGAGGGCCCACGAACCGCGCCGCGTTGATCAACATGGCGTTGAGCACAAGAGCATTGGGCAGATCGGCCGGGTCGTCGACGAAACTGCCGATCAGCGCCTGGCGCAGCGGTGTTTCCAGGGCGTTGAGCAGGCCCAGCAGCAGAGCCATGCTGGCGATGAAAGCCCCGTCGACCCAAGCCTGCCAAGTCGCCACAGCCAGCACCAGCGACTGCAGGATCAGAATCAGCTGTACGATGATCAACAGGCGGCGCTTGTCGTGGCGGTCGATCCACGCACCGGCCAAGGGGCCGATCAATAATTGTGGCGCCAGCGAAAGAAAGGTTATCAGACCCAGCAGCACGGCCGAGCCCGTCAGGTGATAGGCCAGCCAAGCCAATGCTACCTGCTGCACCCACTTGCCGAGCGTGGACACACCCTGGCCGGCGAAATAGATCTGGAAATTACGGTGGGCGAGCGCCCTGACGGCCTTAGGCCAGTTCGATCGATGTGGCGACGATAAATCGGACAAGTCTGCGAATCCTCATAGACCCGCACCCGGTACCGATCCATCGTCACGGTGCCCTCCATCGCAAGGGCACCGTCGGGCAGGATCAGCCTGGCAGCAGGCAGCCTTTTTTCTTCAAGGACTCCAAGACCCAGGTGCGGTCATTGGTGCCTTGGGCAATTTTTTCCATCTGGGCAGTTTCGGCAGCGTGCTTGGCAGTAGCCCCCGCATAAACCTCTGCTACATGGTCGTAAGGCACGCACAGCAAGCCATCGTCATCACCGATTACCAGATCACCCGGCTCGATCACCATACCATCAATGGCGATCGGCACGTTGATCTCGCCCGGGCCGTCCTTGTATGGACCACGGTGCGAAACACCCGCAGCGAACAACGGGAAGTCGCCAGCACCGATATTGGCCGCATCACGGATTGCACCGTTGATGACGATACCCGCCACACCGCGCTTGACCGCGTAGGCCACCATCATTTCGCCGATCAGGGCATTGGTCAGGTCACCCCCTGCGTCGACCACGATCACGTCGCCAGGCTGCGCAATGTCGATCGCGTAATGCAGCATCAGGTTGTCCCCTGGGCGCGCCTTGACTGTCAGGGCCGGGCCACATAGCACGCCTTCTCGGTGCATTGGACGCAGGCGGGCACCACCTGCGGTCATGCGATTCATCGAATCGCTGACGTTGGCAACCGGAACCTCGCGGTATCGCCGAACCCATTCCTCGCCGACTTTGCGTGCGCGCTCAAGCACTTGGAAGCCAATGCTCATGTGACCTACCTCTCTTGGTTTTATTCGATGTCATCGACTGTTGCCGAATCTGTTTTTAGAATTGCATTTCATTCTATCCAGCGCAATTTATTTTTTATCGCCATTCGAGGGACGATACCGGATGCCTTACTAAATTTCTTGCAACACCATTTCATTATGCTAGGGTTTCGTCATCGCCGCCAAGTGGCAGCGCACTGCCCTGATAAGAACAAGGTATCCATGATGTCCCATACCATTCTGCTGACCGGCCCTGCCCTTGCGGCCGAAGCCATGAACCTTGCCGCCCAGCACGGCGTCAAGATCGTCCCCACTACGCCCTACCTGCCCGAAGACGAGCTGGAAGCCATCATTCGCGCGGAGCAACCCGATGCCATCGTGGTGCGTCAGGGCAAACTGACTCGCGCCATGATCGAGGCATCGCCAAAACTCAAACTGATCGCCAAGCACGGGGTCGGCTACAACACCATCGATATCCAGGCAGCTGCCGAGCACGGCATTCCGGTATCGATCGCAGTGGGCGCCAACGCCCAGTCGGTGGCCGAGCACGCCTTTGCCCTGATGTTCAGCGTCGCCCGGCAGACTGCCCTGCTGGATGCGCGCATGCGCGACGGGCACTGGGACAAGGCGTCGGCCAACGGCATCGAGCTTTCGGGCAAGACCTTGGGTCTGGTTGGCCTGGGTTCCATCGGCAGTATCCTGATGGAGCTGGTCGCACCGCTGCGCATGAAGGTCAAGGTGTTTGACCCTTACCTGAAGGAATTGCCGGCACGCCTGCACGTCGAGCGGGAAGAGGATTTCGATCGCCTGCTGGCTGAAAGCGATATCATCAGCCTGCATTGCCCGCTGACCGAGACCAACCACAACCTGATCGGCGCTGCCCAGCTTGAGCGCATGCGGCCAGGCGCCATCCTGATCAACACCGCCCGCGGCGAGCTGATCGACACCAACGCCCTGGTGAAAGCGCTCAGCGAACGCCGCATCGCCGGTGCCGGCCTGGACACCTTCAATCCCGAGCCGCCACCTGCCGATAGCCCGCTGTGGGGCTTGCCTACCCTGGTCGCTACTCCGCACGTCGGTGCCAACACCTCAGAGGCACGTGACCGTGTAGGCCTGGTCTGTGTGAGGCAGGTACTCGAAGTCCTGGCGGGCAATGCTCTGGATCCGCGTTGCGTGGTCAACCGCCACCTGATCGACAGCTGATTGCAATCCACTCGCGCCGCTTCGCGAGAGGGGGCGCTTTTACCCCGCGTCACTCCAGAAAAAAAACAATTGGAGAGCATCATGATTTCAGCTACATCCACAGTGGATGACCTCGAACGCAGCACCATGCGCCGTGTTGCATGGCGCCTGCTGCCCTTTCTGATCGTCTGCTACCTCATCGCGATCATCGATCGCGGCAACATCGGCATGGCGTCCTTGCAGATGAACCAGGATCTGCAACTCACGGCCAAGGTCTTCGGTTTCGCCAGCAGCCTGTTCTTCTTTGCCTACTTCCTGGTCGAAGTGCCCAGCAACCTGGCCATGCAGCGGTATGGCGCGCGGATCTGGATTGCCCGGATCATGATCACCTGGGGCCTGATTTCCGCAGGTACGGCATTCGTCCAGGGTGCCAACTCGCTGTACGTCATGCGCTTCCTGCTCGGCGCGGCCGAGGCCGGCTTCTTCCCGGGCGTGCTGCTCTACCTCACCTACTGGTTGCCGTCTGCCTACCGCGCACGCATGGTGGCGCTGTTCATGGTGGCGATCCCGGCCGCCAACTTCATTGGCTCGCCGCTGTCCGGCCTGCTGCTGAGCCTGGATGGCTGGATGGGCTTGCGCGGCTGGCACTGGCTGTTCATTCTCGAAGGCATTCCGGCAGTGCTGCTGGGCATCGCCTGCCTGTTCGTGCTGACTGACCGCCCTGAACAGGCCAAGTGGCTGAGCGACGAGCAACGCGGCTGGCTGACCAACCGCTTGGCTGAAGAAGCTTCGAAGAAAACTGCCATTGGCCATATCTCGCTGTGGAAACTGCTGCGCCACAAGGATATCTGGGTGCTTGCGCTCATCTATTCGGGGGCTTCCGCGGCAGGTAGCACGATGAGCGTGTGGGCACCGCAGTTGCTTAAAACCTTTGGCCTCAGCGCCATGCAGATCGGCCTGGTCAATGCCATCCCGTACGGCATTGCCTCGGTGGTGATGATCATCTGGGGACGCAGCTCCGACCGTACCGGCGAGCGCCGCTGGCATACCGCGATGACCATGTTGCTGATCGCTGCCGGCCTGCTGATGACCCTGTTCACCTCATCGCTGGCGGCCACCGTCGTCATGCTGACCATGGTGCTGGTGGGTGCTTATTCGATGAAAGGCCCGTTCTGGGCACTGGTCTCGGGCTGGTTGTCTTCGTCTACCGCCGCTGCCGGATTGGCGGCTGTTGGCGCCATGGCCAACCTCATCGGTGGCGGCCTGATGGTGAATGCCTATGGCGCCATCCACGACGCCACCGGCAGCTATGCGCTTGCGCTGATGCCGCTGGCGGCGCTGTGCACGCTGGCTGGTGTCGCGGTGTTGGTGATCGGCCGCAAGCGCCAACGCGAGCAGGTTGAAGTGGCCACTGCAGTCAGCGCCAAGTAAGCCACCACCGCCGCACCCGATGCCCACCTTCCCTCGCGAACGTGGGCATCGTTCATTGACAAGAACAAAAAACCGAGGAATACCGATGACCTTGTCTCGACGCCAATTCTTGCAGGTGGGGGGCGCGCTGGGCGCCGCCGTTTCAATGGGTGCGCTGGCCAGTGTGCCGTTCAGCCAGGGTCAAGCGAAGCCACGCCTGACGCCACCCCCAGGCAGTGTCGACTGCCACATGCATTTGTACGACAGCCGCATCCCCGCTGCCCCTGGCGCCAGCCTGCTACCGCCAGATGCCTCCCTGGAGGACTACCGCCAACTGCAGCAGCGCTTGGGCATCCGGCGCATGGTGATCGTCACGCCCTCGACCTACGGCACTGACAACCGCGTCATGCTCGACGGTTTGTTGCGCAGTCGAGGGGATGCCCGGGGCGTTGCCGTAGTGGCCACTTCGGTTACTGACAAGGAGCTCACCACACTGCATGCAGCCGGCGTGCGGGGCATCCGCTTCAACCTCAGCGTAGGCAGCCAGGCTCTCGACGGCCTCGAGCAACTGGCTGCACGGGTCAATGAGTTAGGGTGGAACGTACAGATTGCAGCGGGCCCGTTGCTGCCCGAAGTGGCGCCACGGCTACTGGCCCTGTCCACCAAGGTGGTCATCGATCACATGGGGCATGTGCCTCAACCCGAGGGAGTGAAATCCGAGGCCTACGCCTCGCTGGTACGGTTACTGGACACTGACAGAGCCTGGGTCAAGCTCTCGGCACCCTACCTGCGATCGAAAGCCGGTGCCCCCCTTTACGCAGATGTCGGGCGCGTGGCCAGTGCGCTTATCAGCCACCGCCCGGACCGAATGCTGTGGGGCAGCGACTGGCCTCACCCTACGCTGGCCAGCAACAGCAAGCCCGACGATGGCATGATCCTCGACCGTTTGATGGATTGGGCGCCAAAGGTAGAGACCCGAGCTTCCATACTGCGCGACAACCCCATCCAGCTGTACGGCTTCTGAGCGCTTCCTACGCACGCAAACAATCACCCGCAACGTGCAGGTGATTTCGGCGTGTGGCGCGGCCCGGGTGGGTGCCGTCAGTGACTGATCATCCACGGGCGGCCCGCCGCCCTGGATTTCGAGCCGTTTAGGTTTGCGCGGGTGGGTTTGGCCGGTTTGCTCGGGCCACAGCAACCGCATCCACTCGGATGCCGCCGGCTCTCTTTGTACGCATCGACACTCATCGGCGCATGCGCACGGGTCTCGTTGCGCGCCATGGCCACGCGGGTACTGCCCGGCAAGCATCCAGCGCCCTTCCCTCCATCGCTGCCAGGGCTTCCATGCCCTGTCCAGCGATTATCAGAGCCAGGCTTTGATCTGCGCACACACGGCTTCGGTCGAGATACCGTAACGGTCATGAAGCGTCGGCAAGGCACCGGCATCGAGAAACGCATCGGGCAGCGCGATCTGGCGGAACGTCGGCGTAACGCCGTTGCGCATCAACAATCCGGCAACCGCCTCGCCCAAACCGCCGATGATGCTGCTGTTTTCGGCGGTGACCACCAGCCGTCCGGACTGCTTCGCTTCGGCCAGGATGGTGTGTTCATCCAGAGGCTTGATGGTCGGCACGTGCAACACAGCAACGTCGACACCATCGGCCTGGAGCTTGTTGGCCGCTTCGAGCGAGCGCATCGTCATCAGCCCGGTGGAGATGATGAGCACGTCCCTGCCGGTGCGCAGGGTCTTGGCCTTGCCGATTTCGAATTTGTACCCGTATTCGTCAAGCACTACCGGTACGTTGCCGCGCAGCAGGCGCATGTAGACCGGCCCCTGGTGAGCAGCGATTGCCGGCACTGCCTGTTCGATCTCCACGGCGTCGCAGGGATCGACGATCATCAGGTTTGGCATCGCTCGGAAGATGGCGAGATCGTCAGTCGCCTGGTGGCTTGGGCCATAACCGGTAGTGAGCCCGGGCAGCCCACAGACGATCTTCACGTTCAAATTCTCCTCGGCGATTGCCATACAGATAAAATCGTAGGCGCGCCGCGAGGCAAACACGGCATAGGTGGTGGCGAAGGGTACGAACCCCTCCCTTGCCATGCCCGCAGCCGCGCTCATCAACAGTTGCTCGGCCATGCCCATCTGGTAGAAGCGGTCCGGGTGCGCCTTGGCAAAAATATGCAGGTCGGTGTATTTGGACAAGTCTGCGGACAGCCCGACAATTTCAGGGCGCTGCTCAGCCAGCGCAGCCAGGGCATGGCCAAAGGGCGCCGAGCGGGTCGCTTGGCCCTCAGCGGCGATCGACGCGATCATGGCCGAGGTGGTCAGGCGCTTCTTGGTTGGCTCGGCAGTCGAAGTAGAACTATTCGGCTTGCTCATCACTGTTTTCCTTCTTCGAGATTGTTGAGCGCCAACGCCCATTCATGTTCTTCCACGCGTATGAAGTGGGTCTTTTCCCGCGTTTCGAGGAACGGTACCCCCTTGCCCATCTTCGTATCGCAAATGATCACGCGCGGTTGCGCGCCTGTGTGATTGCGCGCCGCATCGAACGCTGCGACCAGGGCTTCGATGTCATTGCCATCGACTCGCTGGGTGAACCAGCCAAACGCCTGCCAACGATCGACGATCGGTTCAAAAGAAAGAATTTCGCTGGAATAACCATCGGCCTGCTGGTTGTTCACATCGACGATGGCGATGAGGTTGTCGAGCTTCCAGTGAGAGGCCGACATGACGGCCTCCCAAGTGGAGCCTTCATTGAGCTCACCATCTGACAAGAGGTTGTAAACGAAAGAAGTCGATTGCTTGCGTTTGAGGCCCAGGCAAGCACCAACCGCAATACCCAACCCCTGCCCCAACGACCCGCCGGTGATTTCCATGCCCGGCGTATAAGCAGCCATGCCGGACATGGGCAGGCGGCTGTCGTCCGAACCATAGGTTTCCAGCTCATCGAGCGGGACGATTCGGGCCTCGATCAAGGCGGCATACAGCGCAATGGCGTAATGACCGATGGACAGATAGAAGCGGTCGCGCGGTTCCCAGTCAGGATCATCGGACCGATAGCTCAGTGCATGGAAGTAAGAGACTGCCAGCAGGTCCGCAGCGCCCAGGGCCTGCCCCACATAACCTTGACCTTGCACCTGCCCCATGCGCAACGCATGGCGACGGATGTTGTGCGCGCGCTCGGCCAGGCTCAAGGCGGGCTTCAGCATAGTGTTCGTATTCATTACGTAGCTCCGTTAACTCAACGATTGACCGCTGCAGCGGGGATGCGCAGGACCAACGAGGCCCCCGCAAGCAGGACGGCTGTAATCAGATACATGCCGATGGCGCTGGACCCGGTCTGGGTAGTGATCCACCCAATCAGGTAGGGCGAGCAGAAGCCGGCCAGGTTGGCAAAGCTGTTGACGGCGGCGATGCCTGCGGCAGCGGACACACCGCCCAGAAGCGTGGTGGGCAGCATCCAGAACAGCGAGGTGGCCGAGAGGATTCCCGACGCAGCCAGGCACAAGCTGAGGATCGACAGTGTCACGTTGCCGCCCATCAAAGCGGCCAGGCTGAGCCCCATGGCGCCGACAATCATCGGTATGATCAGATGCCAGCGGCGCTCGCGGTGCTTGTCGCCGCTGCGACCGACCAACAGCATCGCGGCAATGGCGCACAGGTAAGGCAGGCTGGACAGCATGCCGATGTGCAGCGGGTCAGATACACCGGCATTGCGCACCAAGGTCGGTAGCCAGAAGGTAATGGCGTACTGGCCCATGACCACACAGAAGTAGATGCCAGCCAGCAACCACAACCGACGGTCGCGGATGAATTCCCCCACCGAACCATGGCTGACTTTCTGTTGGTTGTCCTCGGCCAGTTCGCGGGTAACTAGGGCCTTTTCTTCGTCGTTCAGCCACGTGGCCTGGTGCACGCCGTCCTTGAGGTAAGCCAGTACCAGCAGGCCAACCAGCACCGTCGGCACCGCTTCGAGCACAAACATCCACTGCCAACCGGCCCAACCGTGCACGCCGGCAAACTGGTTCATGATCCAACCGGAGAGAGGCCCGCCAACCATGCCTGACAGTGGGATGGCGATGAACCACAACACCGTCATGCGTGCCCGGCGATAGGAAGGGAACCAGTAGGTAAGGTACAGCAGCAGCCCTGGCGCAAGGCCTGCCTCGGCGATACCAAGGAGGAATCGAAGGACGTAGAATTGCCACGCTGTTTCGACGAATGCGAACAGCGCGGAAATGATCCCCCAGGTGATCATGATGCGCGCGATCCATACCCGTGCGCCCACTTTGTGAAGGATGATGTTGCTGGGAACTTCGCAGAGAAAATAGCCTATGAAGAACATGCCCGCACCCAGGCCGTAGACTGTCTCGCTCAAGGCGAGATCGTTCATCATCTGCAGCTTGGCGAAACCGACATTGACCCGATCCAGATAGGCGCAGAGGTAGCACAGCATCAGGAACGGCATCAGGCGCCAGGCGGTCTTGCGGTAGGCGGAGGTACGCACGGTCGAAACCGCTTCGAGCGATAAGGTAGTCATGCTGGTCTGATCTCTTGTTGTTATTGGCAGCCAGGCCTGAAACTTGGCTGTCATTGATCCAGAACCGCGCGGGCCGGGGGCCGGCCCGCCCACGTGTACTCAGTGAATCAGCATCCCGCCGTTGACATCCAGGGTAATGCCGGTCAGGTAGGTAGAGAGGTCGCTGGCGAGGAACAGTGCAGCGTTGGCGACATCCTGGGCCTGGCCAAGGCGGCCCAGGGGGATGCCTTCGATGATCGCGTGGCGGCGTTCATCCTGCATCAGCCCACCGGTGATGTCTGTGTGGATCAAACCCGGTGCGATGGCGTTGACACGCACGTTGTCCGGCCCCAGTTCACGCGCCATCGCCTTGGCAAGGCCCAGCACGCCGGCCTTCGCGGCACTGTAGTGCGGGCCGCCAAAAATGCCCCCGCCGCGCTGTGCAGAAACAGAGGACATGCATACGATGCTGCCGCTGCCTTGCTCACGCATTTGCGGGATCACCGCCTGCGACATCAGCAGCGTGCCCCGCAGGCTGACATCCAGCACCTTGTCATAATCAGCGCCACGGATATCCAAGGTCTTCAGCGGCTGGGTAATGCCGGCGTTATTGATCAACACGTCGATGCGGCCGAAATGTTCGACAACCGTGGCAACAGCGCGCTGAACCTGGGCCTCGTCAGCGACGTTCGCCGCCAGGCCCAGATGGCTTTCGCCCAGTGAGGCGGCAGCATCGCGGGCAGCAGATTCGTCCAGATCGAGGATTACCACGCGGGCACCTTGCTGAGCGAACGTTGCGGCCGTGGCACGGCCAATGCCACGTGCGGACGCTGCGCCGGTGATGATTGCGACTTTACCTTGGAGAAGCATGTGTGAACCCTCTGTTTGTTGTTATGGGCCGATTCAGGAATCGTGGGTTCAGCTTGTGGCCCGCGAGCTACGTGAGCAATAACGTGAAAATCATCCGATGCTGAAAAAAATTCAGCCCTTCTGCGCTATCCTACGGGTTTCCCCGAATAAAAATAACGCTTTGGAGAATCTGTATGCGCTCGGTAAACGACTCGGCATCGCCACTGCCACCGCTCAAGACCATCCAGGCTTTCGAGCAGGCCGCCCGGTTCGGCAACGTTGCCCGAGCTGCCGAGGTGCTGGACTTGACCCCCTCGGCGGTCAGTCATCAGCTTGCCAAACTCGAGGCCATGATCGGCAGACAGCTGTTCGTGCGTGGCGCACGTGGCGTAGCCCTTACCTCAGTTGGCCAGCAGTACTTGAAAGACGTCTCGGGTATCCTGCACAGCCTTGCCATCGCCACCGAACGTGCCAGCAGCGATGTCAGCCTTGACTGCCTGCGCCTGCACTCTTCACCGAGTTTCGGCCTGCTCTGGCTGATGCCGCGTCTCGAGGCGTTTCGCGAGGAGTTCCCGTCCATTCAGATCAATTTGTCATGCTCCTACGAGGCGCTGCATTTCAGCCGTGACAAGATCGACGTGGACATTCGCCATGGCGATCCGAACTGGCCCAGTTACGAAGTCCGCACGGTAAGTAACGAGACCTTCGAGGTGCTGGCGGCACCCAAGCTCCTCTCCCGCCACCCGGTGCATGATGCCAGCGACCTGCTCGATTGCGACCTGATCCTGTCCGAGGCGACTTTGTTGAGGTGGCCGGCGTGGTTTGCCCAGCACGGGCTGGCACGGCCCGAAAAACCCTATGCGCTGAGCTTCGACCGTTCCTACATGAGCCTGGAGGCCGCCAGCCACGGCCTGGGCTTCGCTTTGGAAAGTGGCTTGCTGGCGCAGAAATACCTGGAAGCCGGGACCTTGGTGAAAGTGGCGCCCGAGGCCCTGGGTGCACCGGTCGCTGCGCACCATCTGGTGTTTCCCAAGGCCCACGCAGCCTTTCCCAGGGTGCGGTGTTTTCTGCACTGGGTAGAGAAGGAACTGGGGCACCAGTTCGTTTTCTGACGCTTACCTATCCAAGTTTGAACGACACGCCGTCAGGCCATGGGGCACAGCGCACACTGATGCCCCCTACCCCTACCCCTACCCCTACCCCTACCCCTACCCCTGCTCCGCCAGCTGCGCTTGATACTGCTGCGGACTGACCCCGTGATATCGAGGCGTGGCCACCTCTGGCCCAGGCGCCTTGCACCTGCTCACCGGCCTGTACGATGCCCGCATGGACCAGCAGCCGGGGCTACCTGGCAAGAAGTGACCGCCCCCTCGGCGACCCGGCTGAACGTTTAGTCAGCCGGGCCTGTCGCACGACAGAGACGCAGCACACTGCGCGTACCCTGACCGTGAGGACCTCACCATGAGCGCGATTTCTTCCAATGGGGCTGAAACGCACCCCATCTGTCTGACCCTCAATGGTCAGTCCCGAACACTGCAGGTGCATCCTTGGGTCACCTTGCTCGACCTGCTACGTGACCAATTGGACCTGGTCGGTACCAAGAAAGGTTGTGACCATGGCCAGTGCGGCGCCTGCACGGTGCTGCGTGATGGCAAGCGCGTCAATGCCTGCCTGACCTTGGCCATCATGTGCGACGGGGCCGACCTTGTAACCATCGAAGGGCTGGCCAGCGGCGACGTTCTGCACCCCATGCAGCGCGCCTTCATCACCCACGATGCGTTCCAGTGCGGTTACTGCACCCCAGGGCAGATCTGCTCGGCAGTCGGGCTGGCTCACGAGGGCCGTGCCGACAACCGGGAGGCCATTCGCGAGCAGATGAGCGGCAATCTTTGCCGCTGTGGTGCCTATGGCAACATCGTCGCGGCGGTGGAAGAAGCCCTGCCGTTGATGAGGGATGGGAACCAGCCACAACGAGGGCAGAATCCATGACACCCTTCAGCTACCACAAGCCCAACTCGGTCAGCGAAGCGGTAAACCTGGCTGACGCCTGCTCGCACTTCATCGCTGGTGGTACCAACCTCGTCGACCTGATGAAGGAAAACGTGGTTCGCCCCACGCGCCTGATCGACATCTCCGGACTCGGGCTGAACGGTATCCACCCCACTCCCGGCGGCGGCGTGCTGATCGGTGCACGGGTGAGCAATGCCGACCTGGCCTGGCACCCGATGATCGAGCAGCATTATCCGCTGCTGTCCGACGCGATCCTCGCGGGGGCATCGCCGCAGTTGAGGAACATGGCCAGTACCGGTGGCAACTTGCTGCAACGTACCCGCTGCTACTACTTCTACGACACCGGCACCCCCTGCAACAAGCGCGAACCGGGCAGCGGATGCCCTGCGCGTACGGGCATGAACCGCATCCATGCCATTCTCGGCGCCAGCGATGCCTGTGTCGCGACCCATCCCTCGGACATGTGCGTGGCATTGGCAGCGCTCGAAGCCGTGGTGCACGTACAAGGGCCGTCCGGTGAACGGCAGATACCCTTCGCGGATTTCCATCGCCTGCCCGAGGACACCCCCGAGCGCGACAATCAACTGGCATTCGATGAACTGGTGACCGGCATCGAGCTGCCGCCCCCAATGTTCGAACACCATTACCGTTACCTGAAAATACGCGACCGCGCCTCCTACGCGTTCGCGCTGGTATCAGTCGCTGCAGCCCTGAGCTTCGATGGCGAAGTGATCCAACAGGCGCGCCTGGCGTTGGGCGGCGTTGCCCACAAGCCCTGGCGGGACCTGGCTGTCGAGCGCATGTTGGTCGGCCAGGTGCCTTCAGAAGCACTCTTCACCCGCGCCGCGCAAACGTTGCTGCAAGGTGCACAACCCCTGAGCCACAACGGTTTCAAGGTAACGCTCGCTCAGCGAGCAATCGTGCGTGCATTGGATGACGCGGCGCGCGGCGCCGCTAACGGGGGAGCACGACCATGATCAAAAGCACACCAGTAGTCGGCACGCCAATGGACCGGGTGGACGGCGTGGCAAAGGTCACCGGGCAGGCCCGCTATGCGGGCGAATACCCCGAGGCCGGCCTGCTACACGGCAGCGTCGTGTCCAGTACCATCGCCCGCGGTCGGATACTCGACATCGACAGCACCCAGGCCTTGCGCGTACCCGGGGTAATCGCCGTGCTCGATCATGGCCATCGCCCGCATATATCGAGTTATGACGACGACTATAGCGATGCCGACTCTGCCGAGGGCTCGCCGTTTCGGCCCTTGTTCAATGATCGAGTGCTCTACAGCGGGCAACCGGTAGCGCTGGTGGTCGCTCAAACCCTCGAACTGGCCCGGTATGCAGGCTCGCTGCTCAAGATCGACTATGCCGAGGAGTCTCACCAGACAGACCTGGGCGCATGCCAGCAGTCGCATCCGGCACCCGCCGAAACGCCGGCGCCACGTGGCGACTTCCCCGGGCAGTTTGCCGGTGCGCCGGTGCAGGTGGATGCGACCTACCTGACGGCCAACGAGCACCACAACCCGATGGAGCCCCATGCGTCGACCGTGCACTACAAGGCCGACGGCGCTCTGGAAATCCACGACAAGACCCAAGGCACGCAGAACTGCCAGGACTACCTGCACAAGGTGTTCGGCCTGCCCAAGGCCAATATTCGTGTACGCGCGGCGTTCGTCGGCGGAGCCTTCGGCTCGGGCTTGCGCCCGCAGTACCAGTTGCCGCTGGCAGTGATGGCGGCGTTGCACCTGAAGCGCTCGGTGCGCGTGACCCTGACCCGCCAGCAGATGTTCACCTTTGGCTACCGGCCCCGCACCGAGCAACGCTTGCGCCTGGGGGCAGACGCAAACGGGCGCTTGCTGGCAATCGCTCACGATGCGCTTGGCCAGACCTCCCGCTTCGAGGACTTCACCGAGCACCTGGTGGAATGGAGCGGCATGCTTTACCAGTGCGACAACGTCGCGCTCAGCTATCGCCTGGCCTCGCTCGATGTGTACACCCCGCTGGACATGCGGGCACCTGGGGCCGGGTCCGGGATGATTGCGCTGGAATGCGCCATGGATGAGCTCGCTTGTGCAGCGAAGATTGACCCGGTAGAGCTGCGCCGACGCAACTTCGCCGCCAACAATGGCAACGAGGGCAAGCCCTACTCCAGCAAGGAATTGCTGGCCTGCTACCAGCAAGGTGCCGAACGTTTTGGCTGGCATGAGCGCACCCCCCAACCGCGCAGCATGCGTAATGGCAACCAATTGATCGGCTGGGGGATGGCCGGTGGCGTCTGGGAAGCCATGCAGATGAAGGCCAGCGCCAAGGCGCGCATCGATGCCAATGGCCACCTCACCGTCAGCAGTGCCACCACCGATATCGGGACCGGCACCTATACCGTCATGACACAGATCGCGGCCGATGCTGCCGGCACCAGGGTGCAGGACGTCACCTTCGTGCTGGGGGACTCTTCACTGCCCACCGCACCGCTTCAGGGCGGATCGTTCACGGTGTCGTCAGTGGGCTCGGCCGTGCGCCAGGCCTGCCAGGTTCTGCGCACCAAGGTGCTGGAGCATGCGCGGAACATATATCCCCAGGTGGCCAGCACCCCCTCGGAGCAGATCGTTTTCGCCAATGGCTACTTGCACGCTGGCAGCCAGCGTTGGGCCTTGGCGGACATCGTGGCGAGCGCCCCCGACGGTGAGTTCGAAGTGCAGATCGACGCCGAGCCCGGCGCCCGGCGCCAACCGTTCTCCACCGCCACGCATTCGGCGGTATTCGTGGAAGTCCACGTCGACGAAGACCTTGGCACGATCAAGGTGGTACGTGTGGTCAGCGCCGTGGCGGCTGGGCGCGTGGTCAACCCGAAAACTGCGCGCAGTCAGATCCTGGGAGGCGTGGTGTGGGGGGTTGGCATGGCCCTGCATGAAGCAGCGCTGACCGACCATCGGTTGGGCCGCATCGTCAATCACAACCTGGCGGAGTACCACATCCCGGTGAACGCAGACATCGAGGATATCGACGTGATCTTCGTTGAAGAGCACGACGAGATTGTCAATGAGCTCGGGTCCAAGGGGGTGGGCGAAATTGGAGTGGTCGGGGTGGCCGCTGCGGTGGCCAACGCGGTCTACCATGCCACGGGCAAGCGTGTGAGGGAGTTTCCCATCACGCTCGATAAAGTGCTCTGATCGGGTGGGGCCAAGTCCCCATCCGCCTTGCGCTATCGGCAGCGCCTCGATGTGCTCGTGCAAAACCGGTCGACACCGCCATTGCCGCCGAATATGAGAACGGTCCCTATGCCGATGTGCCGGGCAAGGCGCTAGACGGGTTGAAGCATCTGGAGCCTGACGACGCCGACCCTGCCGAAGTGGCGCGCGAAATCGTGCGGGTGGTGGGCCTGCCTTTAGGCAAGCGCCCGTTCCGTGTGCACGTCGAGCCGTCCCAGGATGGCGCAGAAGTGGTCAACGCCGTGGCTGACCGGGCTCGCCGCGAGATGGACTACGCCATCGATCTGCAGGATCTGCTGTCGCCGGCGGTGATTGGCGAGTTACCCGTTGTGATTGCCCGTTTGCGCGACAGAAGGCGCATAGGGGCCGCGCTTGCGCTGATCCAGCAGCGCAAGCGCGACGGCAAACACACACAGGCCCGCTGCCGACAGGAAGGTGATGGAGAAGGCTGTGCCAATGACCTGCGCCGAACTGTTGGCCAGGCCATGAGTTCCGAGCAGGCAGGCAAACAACAGCGGCAGCGCGGCGGCGCCGGTCATCAAGCCCAGGTTGCGCGACAGACCGAGCAGCCCTGACAGCAGGCCCCGGTATTCCTCCGTGGCATTGGCCATCACGGCGGTGTTGTTGGCTGCGAGGAACAGTTGGAATCCCGGTGTGACCAACACCAAAGCCAGTACATAACCTGCGACGCCGATAAGCCTGGGCAGCACGGCGAAACACACCAGGCCTGCGCTGGCGACCAGCAGGCCGCCGAGCAGGGTTCGACGGGTTCCGAACCGGTCAACTACGCGCCCCGCGGGAACACCTGAGACTGCCGCGCCGATCGGCCCGGCAGCCATCACCACCCCCGTCTGCGCATCGCTAAGCCCCAAGCCGAACGAAAGGAAAAACGGGCCCACCACAAGCGTGGACATCATCACCGCGCCTGCCAGGATGCTCATTGCCAGCGACGTGGCGACCCCCGGCCTGCGTAGTACGGCCAGCGGTATCAGCGGACGGGTTGAGGACCGCGTAATGCGTGCACTGGGGGCCTTGGTCCGGGGTATGCCGGTCAATGTCAGCACCAGCATGCTGGCGCCGCACAGCAACAACAGAACGAATGCAGCACGCCAACCGAAGGCGCCAATCAACACGCCGCCCAGGGAGGGCCCCAGCGCTGTGCCGATGGCTGACATCGTTCCGAGCAGGCCCATTGCCGTACCCAGGCGTTCCTTGGCCACCAGGCCCTTGGCGATGGACAGCGGCAGCGCCATCAGCACCGCCGCGCCCAGCCCCTGGACTGCCCGCGCAACAATCAGCCAATCCAGCCCTGGGGCCAGGGCACAGGCACCGGAGGCCAAGGTGAACACCGCCAGGCCGATGAGCAGTACGCGGCGACTGCCAAACAGATCGCCCATCCGCCCCGCCACGACGATGGCTGCCGTCAACGCCAGCAAGTAGGCCAGCACGACCCATTGCACCTGCTGCACGTTGACCGAAAACACCCGCGCCAGGCTCGCGAGCGCTACCGTGGCAATGCTGACCCCGAGCGAGGCCAGCAGGATCGAGCCTGCCAGCGCGGCCAGGGCAGGCTTGTTCATCTTTGTAACTGCTTCATCGTTCATGGTGTGACTTCTTGTTGATCGGAAGGCGATGGCCTACGATGCAACTTCAAGTCAACTTGAAGTCAAGCATGAAAATCGTCGATATCGGTGAGCTGGCGAAAAGCAGCGGTGTGACGACCTCTGCCCTGCGCTACTACGAGGAAGTCGGGCTGATCCAGTCCGTTGGCCGCAGTGGGCTGCGTCGCCAGTACAGCGAAGACACCCTGCTGCAACTTGCCCTGATTTCGCTGGGCAAGGCCGCCGGCTTTTCGCTGGAGGAGATCAAGGGCATGTTCGGCAAGGACCGCAAGCCGGACCTGCCCCGCCCGGCTCTGCACCAGCGCGCCGATGAGCTCGACCGCCAGGTCCGCAGGATGACAGCGCTCAGCAGCTTGCTGCGACACGTCGCCGAATGCCCGGCGCCGTCGCACCTGGTCTGCCCGAAGTTTCGCAAGTTGCTGCGTATGGCCTGCCCTGAGGGCCTGCCATATGAAAAAGGCTGAACGCTACCTGGCCCTATAACTGTTGAACCCACTTCAACATGCTCTGCGCATCGCTGACCTCGAACTTGCCGGGCGCCTCGACCGCGAGGTGCCTGACCACGCCATCTTCGACCAGCATCGCGTAACGCTGGGAACGATGGCCCATGCCGCGAGCCGACAGATCCTGGCTCAAGCCCAGTGCTTTGGCGAATTCGCCATTGCCGTCGCCAATCATCTTCACCGCATCACCCACCTGCAGGCTGCTGCCCCAGGCATTCATGACGAAGGCATCGTTGACGGAAACGCAGAGGATTTCGTCGATACCCGCCGCGGAAAACGCTTCGGCCGCAGCGACATAGCCGGGGACGTGACGTTCGGAACAGGTAGGTGTGAAGGCGCCGGGCAAGGCGAAAATCACCAGTTTGCGCTGCTGGCAGCGCTCGCGGATGGAAAACGCGTTCGGGCCGATCGCGCAGGCGCCCTCCCCGTTGCTGTAGGCGTACAGCGTGATATCAGGCAGTGAATCGCCGGTCTTGATCATGACTCTCTCCTAGGGTGGGTGGGCTGCACGTGGCGCGCGGCGGCCAGTTTTAGCAGGTTTGCGAGGACGATGCAGGGTTACGCGGTTTCTGAAAAAACTTTCATGTCTTGCAACCCTGAAAAACGGGATCAGCTAGTCGTCTATATGAATCCATCCGGTATATTCCTTCAAGAGACGTAACAAGACATTACAAGAAGGGGTTTCCGTTGGATATTTCACATGCCGCGTGGCTTGCCCACGACACCCGCCTGGTGCTCTGTTGCCTGGCGGCCATCACCACCATCATCGTGCTGATCAGCGTCACCAAGTTGCCGCCCTTCCTGTCGATCCTGATCGGTACCTTCGTGGCGGGCCTGGGCGCTGCCCTGCCGCCAGAGGAGGTGGCCAAGGCGTTCGGCAAGGGCGCTGGCAGTCTGCTGGGCGAGGCCGGGATCATCATTGCCCTGGGCGCGATGCTCGGCGCGCTGATGGCCGAGTCCGGGGCCGCTGATCGTATTGCCTCTACCTTGTTACGCCATGCCCGCGGCAAGGCGCTGCCCTGGGTGATGGCGCTGGTGGCGATGGTCATTGGCTTGCCGCTGTTCTTCGAAGTCGGCCTGGTGCTGATGGTGCCGGTGATCTTCGTCATCGCTCGCCAGTCTGGGCAGCCGCTGCTCAAGGTGGCGATCCCGGCGCTCGCCGGGATGACCACCCTGCACGCGTTGATGCCTCCCCACCCGGGGCCGCTGATCGCTGTCAGCGCCCTGCATGCAGACCTGGGAATGACCATGTTGCTGGGTCTGTGCATCGCCGTGCCGGCGGTGATCCTCGCCGGCCCGCTGTATGGCATCTGGCTGTCGAAACGCCTGGACGTGCAGGAACCCGCGGAACTGGGTGCGCTGTTCACCGCCAAGGTCGAGACCCGGCGCAAGCCAAGCTTTGCCGTATCGCTGCTGATCATCCTGCTGCCAGTGCTGCTGATGCTGGGCAGTACGCTGGCCAAAATCGCCATGGCGCCGCAAAGCACCCTGGCGCTGACCCTCAAGTTTCTCGGTGAGCCGCTGATTGCCCTTGGGCTGGCGGTGATCGCTGCGGTGATCTGCCTGGGCTGGTCGATCGGTATGGCCCGTGACCAGGTCGGCAGCGTACTGCGCAAGAGCCTGGCGCCGATCGCCGTGCTGTTGTTGACCATCGGAGCCGGTGGTGGCCTGAAACAGACCCTGCTCGAAGCCGGCATCAGCGACACGATCAGCAAGGTGGCCAGTGGCGCGCACCTGTCGTACGTGCTGTTGGCCTGGCTGATCGCGGTGGCGCTGCGCCAGGCGACAGGCTCGGCCACCGTTGCGACCACCACCACTGCCGGTATTCTCGCGCCATTGATGGCGGGCCTGGCGACCACCCAGAGTTCGCTGGTGGCACTGGCCATCGGTGCCGGCTCGGTGTTCTTCTGCCATGTCAACGATGCCGGGTTCTGGATGGTCCGCGAGTACTTCGGGCTGCAACTCAAGCAGACGATCTGGGTGTGGTCGGTGCTGCAGACCATCGTCTCGGTGGTTGGGCTGGTCGGCACCCTGCTGCTGTGGCAATGGTTCCAGTAAGCGGCTAGTGACAGCGCAGCTACAGTGGCTGCGCTGTCGCCTCGGCGATCAGAGCGCTGGTGCCCTGCGGCGCTGCAACCTGATCCAGCAGGCCTGTACCGCTGCGCCTACCACGAAAATCCCCAACCATCCGGCCAACGCGGCGCGCACCAGCGGCGACTCGGGGCCGTCCGCCAATGGCTGGCCGCTTGGCAGTCGCGTCAGGGTTTCGTTGATCCCCGGTACCAGCAACAGGAAGAAGCTGAATGCGAACGCCAACTGCGCCAGGTAGGGCCGCGCACGCCCCAGAAGGCTGAGCCTGGGGATGACCAGTGCCGCTCCGACCACCAGCAGCGCGAGGATGCCGAGCGCATGCCCGACGTTGAATCCGCCGGTACTGGAAAGGCCGAACGCGGTCAGTACCGACACCAGCATCCCGAGCAGGTAGCCGCGTGCAACTGGCGCCCGGGGCTCGATCTGATGATGGCGCGCATAGCTGTAGAGCCCGGCGACGAAGGTCGCCACGCTGACGGCGGTATGGATGGCGCCGAGGGTGGATACAGGGTGTGGCATGGTTGTGACTCCGTCTTTGTGAATGGACTGCTACCGACTAGTAGGTAGGCACATAGCTGTAAAAAAAACCGCTGCGCCTGCACAGCGGCTTTTCACCGTGAAAACCTCAGGGTTGTCCATCACCCGCGAAATGCCGCGCGATCCAGCGCTCGCAGAGCGCCCAGAGCTCGGGTGCGCCACGCTGGATGACCGGCCCGTAGCGCTCGATGACCTGCTGGCGCGATACACCGCTTTCGGACCAGGTGCCACCGCCGGTGAAGATGTTGATCAGCAGTGGCTGAAAACGGTCGAGCGCCTTGGCGAAACACGCATCTGCAGTCTCGGCCTGCTCGAACTCCTGCCACAGTTCCAGCATCTGCGTGCCCTGTGGTTGCGGCAGCAGGCCAAACAGCCGCTGGGCGGCCTCGGCTTCCTGCTCGGCCTGCAACTGGCTGGACGAGCCTCCATGAATGGGGTAGTCACCGACGTCGATCTCCACGATATCGTGCAACAGCAGCATGCGGATGACCCGGTCGCTGTTCACTGCCCCGCTGGCATGCTCATTGAGGATCAACGCATACATGGCCAGGTGCCAGGAGTGTTCGGCGGAGTTTTCCTTGCGGCTCTGGTCCAGCAGCGGTGATTGGCGACGCACGCTTTTCAACTGGTCGATCTGGCGCAGAAATTCCAATTGCTGTTCCAGAGGGCTTGGCAGCATGGCTCAGGCTCCGGGGGGCGGAATCGGTGTGACAAGCCTGTCGATCAGCGGCTGCGTGATAAGCCCGAACACGCCAGGCTCGCCATAGGCGCGGGCAGACAACATCGCGCCATGCACGGCAGCCATGAAACGCTCTGCCTCAGCCTGAGGGGTATCGGAGAGGGTCAGGCTGCCCGCCTGCGCGCCGCGCTCGAGCACTGTGGTAATCCAGGCCGAGAGGCTGCGGAAATGCGCCCTCACCTCAGTGGCGACTTCGGTAGGCAATACCGGTATCTGAGTGGCGAGCAAGGCACACACGCAATAGCCCTTGCTGGCCTCGCCGACGCATTCCAGCCAATAGCCTACATAGGCCTTGAGCTGGTCGACGGGCGCGGGAAAGTAACGCTCCAGGGCAGCCATGCCGGCCTTGGCTTCTTCGCGGTATTGCGCGACCAGAACGCGCACCAGGTCCGCCTTGGTGGGGAAATGGTGATGGATGCTGGCTTTGCGTATCCCGACGCTCTCGGCGATGTCGGCGTAGCTGAAGCTGTTGTACCCGCCCGTGATGATCAGGGTGCGGGCGCACTGGAGAATGTCGGAGTAGGTCGTGGATTGAGTGCTCATGAACGGCACCCTACCTCCTGGTAGGGACATGGTCAACCGCCGTGAGTGTTCTTTCATTCAGCCCGGTAATCGCCGCAGAGCACATTTGTACTCCGCCGTTGCAAAGCCCATTTTCCCGGGGCTGGCCAGGGTGGAAATGGCAGAAGTTAAAATATTATTCACATGCGCTAATGATTCTCATTGAAGTAGATTTCCCGGCGACCTCGACCTGGGGTCGATGCCTTCAGCCATCCCGGGAGAATCATGCTAGTTCCCTTCCTCATCATGCTCCGCGAGGGCATCGAAGCCGCGCTGATTGTCGGCATCATCGCCAGCTACCTGCGCCAGACCGGCCGTGGCCAGTGGATGCCGGCCGTGTGGATCGGCGTGTTTCTCGCCGCAGCCCTTTCCCTCTTCGTCGGCGCCGGCCTTGAGCTGATGAGCAGCGAGTTCCCGCAGAAACAGCAGGAACTCTTCGAAGCGCTGGTCGGGCTGGTCGCGGTGGTGATCCTCAGCTCCATGGTGCTGTGGATGCGCAAAGTGGCGCGTTCGATCAAGCATGAGTTGCACGTTTCGCTCGATGCCGCGCTCGCGGGTTCGAAGCACCAGGCCTGGGCGCTGATCGCCATGGTGTTCTTCGCCGTCGCTCGCGAGGGCCTGGAGACGGTGTTCTTCCTGTTGGCGGTGTTCCAGCAGAGCGAGGGCCCGGCAGCACCGCTGGGCGCCCTGCTTGGGCTGGTGGTGGCGATCCTGGTGGGGTTGGCGCTGTACTCCGGCAGCCTGCGCCTGAACCTGGCGCAGTTCTTCCGCTGGACAGGCCTGTTCATCCTCGTGGTGGCGGCGGGCATCCTCGCCAACTCGGTGCAGGCGCTGCACGAGGCCGGGGTCTGGAATGCGCTGCAGGGGGTGGTCTTCGATATCAGCCACAGCCTGCCGATGGATGGCCCGACCGGATCGGTACTGGCGGGGATGTTCGGTTACCAGGACACCCCGACCGTGAGCACCCTCGGGGCCTACCTGCTCTATCTGGTCGGTGCGCTGGTGCTGTTCTTCTGGCCGGCACCGGCCAAGCCTTCCTCTTCCCACGCTGCACAGAAACAAGGGTAAGCATGACCAGTCACGAGACCGGCGCCGCCGGCAAGCCCCCCTCCCCCCGTGTACTGCGCCTGGCGGTTGCCGGCAGTGCCCTGTTGATGGTCGGTGCGGGCCTGGTGTTCTTCTATGCCTCGCACCAGGCCCAGGCCAGGCGTGCGGCCAACGCCGGACATGAAACGCTGATCACCATCCGCGATCACGCCTGCGAGCCGAACGACCTGAGCGTCCCGGCCGGGCCGAACAGTTTCCGCATCGTCAACCAGTCGCAACGCGCCGTCGAGTGGGAGATTCTCGATGGCGTGCTGGTGATCGAGGAGCGCGAGAACATCGCGCCGGGCTTGTCACAGGTGATCAACGCCACACTGCAGCCGGGACGCTACGCGATCACCTGCGGCTTGCTCAGCAACCCGCGCGGCAGCTTGACCGTCACCCCGACCGCCGCCTCCGAAGCGGCTGCCAAGGCGCGCCCCGCACTGACTGCCTTTATCGGGCCGCTGTCCGAATACCGCGTCTACCTGGCCAGCCAGGGCAGCGCCCTGGTGCGGGCAGGCCAAGCGCTCAAGGACGCGATCCAGGCCGGCGACCTGCAGCAGGCGCAAGCTGCCTATGGCGCAGCGCGGGTGATCTACCAGCGCATCGCCCCGGCCAGCCAGCGTCTGGCTGAACTGGACAACCGGATCAATGCTCGCGCCGATTACTTCGAACAGCGTGAGCAGGACCCGGCGTTCACGGGCTTGCATCGCATCGAGTACGGCCTGTTCCAACAGCGCACCACCGCAGGGTTGGCGCCGGTGGCAGAGACGCTGCTGCTCGACCTGGGCGAACTCAAGACGCAACTGCTTGCCCAGTCCATCGCGCCGCAGCAATTCACCGAGGCGGTCGTGCGCAGCCTGCACAACCTTGCGCAGATCCGCAGCAGTGGCGAAGAGGAACGCTACAGCCACCTCGACCTGCCGGGTTTTGCCGCCAACCTCGAAGGTGTGCGCAAAGTGATCGATCTGTTGCGCCCCTTGCTGGCCAGGAACGGCTCTGAGCCGTTGGCGACAATCGATAGCGCCATGACTCGCTTCGAGCAGCACCTGCAAGCCCTGCACGGCGCCGAGGGCTATCTGTCCTACGACCAGGTGCCGCAGGCGCAGAAACAGCAGATCGCAGCCGATGCCGACGCACTGGCCAACGCGATCGCGGCCATCGATCAGGCCCTGGGCCTGGCCGAACAGTAAAGACAAGCGAGCCTCAGATGACAGACCGCGATACCCGTAACGCCCCGCAATCCCAAGAGCGCCGCCGCCTGCTGGCAGGCCTTGGTGTGGCAGGCGTCGCCATGGCCACCGGCAACGCGCTGGCGGCTCCCTCACCGGCCAAGGTCACCGAAGCCCCGCACAGCGACCGCACGCAAGAGCGCAACGCCTGGATCGGCGAACATCAACCCGGGGTGGTGACACCGCGTCCTACCGCCGGGATGTTCGTCTCCTTCGATGTCCTGGCGCAGGACAAGCAGGATCTCGAGCGCCTGTTCCGCACGCTGGACCAGCGCATTCGCTTCCTGATGGCCGGCGGCCCGGTCCCCCAGGTCGACCCGAAGCTTCCGCCAGCGGACTCGGGCATCCTTGGCCCGGTCGTCACGCCGGACAACCTGACCATCACGGTGTCGGTCGGCGAGTCGCTGTTCGACGAGCGATTCGGCCTCACCGGCGCCAAGCCCAAGCGCCTGAGCCGCATGCTCGGCTTCCCCAACGACGCGCTGGAGGCCGAGCGCTGCCATGGCGACCTGGGGTTGCAGTTCTGCTCCAACGCGCCGGACACCAACATCCACGCTCTGCGCGACATCATCAAGAACCTGCCTGACCTGCTCTACGTACGCTGGAAACAGGAAGGCTCGGTGCCGCCGCAGGCACCGCGCAAGGCGGCGGAGCCCGAGCAGAGTGCGCGCAACTTCCTCGGTTTTCGTGACGGTTCGGCCAACCCCGACTCCAGCGACGCGGCACTGATGAACCAGCTGGTCTGGGTACAGCATGGCGACGAACCTGCCTGGGCGGTCGATGGCACCTACCAGGTGGTGCGGATCATCCGCAATCTGGTCGAGCGCTGGGACCGCACGCCATTGCAGGAGCAGGAGTCGATCTTCGGCCGCAAGAAAGCCAGCGGCGCGCCCATGGACGGCCAGCGCGAAACCGACGTACCTGATTACACCAAGGACCCGGAAGGCAAGCTGACCCGTCTGGACGCCCATATTCGCCTGGCCAATCCACGCACTGCGGCCAGCCAGCCCAACCTGATCCTGCGCCGGCCTTTCAACTACTCCAGCGGCGTGAACAAGAACGGGCAACTGGATATGGGGCTGCTGTTCATCTGCTATCAGGCCGACCTGGAAAAGGGCTTCATCACCGTCCAGAACCGCCTCAACGGCGAGCCGCTGGAGGAATACATCAAGCCGGTCGGGGGCGGGTACTTCTTCGCCCTCCCCGGCGTGAAGAACGATCACGACTTCATCGGTCGTTCGCTGCTCGACGCTGCCACCCCCATAAAAACCGCATGACACGACACAGAAACGGATCAGGACATCGCCATGAACAAGACCCGCCTCGCCCTGTTGCTCACGCTTGCCCCGCTGTTCGCCCATGCTGCGGTTGACCCGCTGACCCTGGTGCAGCCGGTGTCGGACTACAAGATCTATGTCACTGAGAAGGTCGATCAGCTGGTGAGCGACACCGAGCAGTTCACCCATGCAGTGAAGAAGGGAGACCTGGCCAAGGCCAAGGCGCTGTATGCCACGACCCGGGTCAACTATGAAGCCGTCGAGCCGATCGCCGAGCTGTTCAGCGACCTGGACGCGGCCATCGACTCGCGGGTGGACGATCACGAAAAAGGTGTCGAGGCCGATGACTTCACCGGCTTCCATCGCCTGGAGTACGCACTGTTCGACAAGAACACCACCGACGGCCAAGGCCCGATTGCCGACAAGCTGATCGCTGACGTGAAAGACCTGCAGGGCCGTATTGCCACCCTGACCTTCCCGCCAGAAAAAGTCGTCGGCGGTGCGGCAGCGTTGCTCGAAGAAGTGGCCGCGACCAAGGTTTCGGGTGAGGAGGATCGCTACAGTCACACCGACCTGTACGACTTCCAGGGCAACATCGACGGGGCACAGAAGATCTTCGAGCTGTTCCGCACCCACCTGGAATCCCAGGACAAGGCGTTCGTCGCCAAGGTCGACAAGAACTTCGCTACCGTCAACAAGCTGCTGGCCAAGTACAAGACCCAGGACGGCGGGTTCCAGTCCTACGACAAGGTGGCAGAGCGTGATCGCAAGGCCATGGTCGGGCCGGTCAACACCCTGGCTGAAGACTTGTCGACCTTGCGCGGGAAGTTGGGTTTGAACTGATCTTCAATAACAGTGTTGTTCTGTTCGCAGGCACGCCCGCGAACAGAACAACGCCCCACCTCCCCCCTAACTACCGCGCGAATGAAATATATTTAAAGCTCCCCACGGCCAGCCCCTTTTCTAAACTTTGTTTCATCGAAAACCCGGCCAATCTCCCCTTCTATTCATCGTCCCCCAGGCATAAAGCGTGGAGAATGGCGCGCCGCTCGCCAGGCCCGCTACCGGACCTGCGCCGCTACGAGTGGCGGCCGGCGCTGCGCTGCATGGCTGCGCCACTTTCAGCTTTGAACGGATAGGCGCTGCGCTAAACAGAGATTGTCTATCCGGGCAAGTTCTCAAGGCGAATAAGTCAGTCCCAACGAATGTCGCGAACCTACTGATGACTTTAAGTTCATTTCAACGTTTCGATGTCGCCACTTAACATTGAACTGCGGATGACCTACCCGTCTTGAGGAAATGTATGAACACGCACGCACCAATTATCTTTACCGCTACCCCCGAACGCATCCTGATTACCGGCGCCACGGGCTTCCTCGGCGGGTCGGTCGTCGCCCAGCTGATCACCAACGGCCAGGGCCCGCAACTGGTGTTTCTGGTCCGCGCCGAAAACGCCGGGCAAGGGCTGGAGCGCCTGCGCGACAACCTGCAACAGCATGGCGTCAGCCATGCCGAATGCCTGGCGCTGAACGCAGAGCAGATCATTTGCGGCGACTTCCTCGACACCTCCTGGCTGGCGCGCGAAACGCCGCGCCTGCTGGACGTCGATCGGGTCATCAACTGCGCTGCCGTGGCGTCGTTCTCGAAGAACCCGACCATCTGGCCAGTCAACGTCGAGGGCACCTTCGCCTTCGCCGAGGTGATGAGCCGCTCCAAACGCCTCAAGCGTTTCCTCCATGTGGGCACAGCCATGTGCTGCGGCCCTGAGCGTGAATCGCCGATCAGCGAGTCCTGGGAGTTCCCGGACGCCGAACAGCAACTGGTGGACTACACCGCTTCCAAGGCCGAGATCGAACGACGCATGCGCGAGGAACTGCCGGCCCTGCCGCTGGTGGTGGCACGCCCCTCGATCGTGGTCGGTCACCGCAGCCTGGGTTGCCAGGCCTCTGGCAGCATCTTCTGGGTGTTCCGCATGGGCTTCGCCCTGGAAAGCTTCACCTGTGGCCTCGACGAACAGATCGACGTGATTCCAGTGGACTACTGCGCCGAGGCGCTGATCGGCCTGACCCTCAAGCCGCGCCTGAGCCACGACCTCTACCACATCTCCGCCGGGCATGATTCGGCGTGTACCTTCGCCGAGATCGACAAGGCGTTCGCCTTGGCCAATGGTGCCGCGCCGGTGGGCGAGCGCTACCGCAAGATCGATGTCGACAACCTCAAGGAGCTGGCCGCCAGCTTCGAGTCGCGCATCGGCCCGGCCAACCCGCGCCTGGTTCTGCGGGCCCTGCGCCTGTACAGCGGTTTTGCCGACCTGAACTACCTGTTCGACAACCGCCGCCTGCTCGATGAGGGCATTGCCATGCCGCCGCGCTTCACCGACTACCTGGATGTGTGCGTACGCTCTTCCAGCGGCGTGAGCATCGCGACCCAGATGCAGTGGGACTTCAAGTAAGCAGGCGCTTCGCGGGTGAGCCCTTCGCGGGCAAACCCGCTCTCATAGGGCAGTCTCAGAGCGTCACCAACCCGTGCTCCAGCGCGTACTTCACCAGTGCCGCCGGAGTATCGATATTCAGCTTGCGCCGGATGCTCAGCCTGAAGGTCTCCACCGTGCGCACGCTGATGCCCAGCTCCCGGGCCATCTCCTTGTTGTTGCTACCCCTGGCGATCATCGCCAGCACCTGTAGCTCACGCGGGGTCAGGTCGTTCTCGTCGCGCCCGCTGCTGACCAGCTTGCGGGCGATTTCCGGGCTGTAGAAACTGCCACCGGCAGCAATTGCCTCGATCGCGGCTATCAGCTCGGTGGAGGGTGCGTTCTTCAGCACATAACCCCTCGCCCCCGCCGTGATCGAGGTGCGCACATACTCCTGGTTGTCGTACATGCTCAGCATCAGCACCCGGATGCCGGGGTACAAACCACACAGGCGGCGGGTCAGCTCCAGGCCGTTCATATCCTGCAGGCCAACATCCACCAGCAGGATGTCCAACTCCAGCGACGCCACCAGCTCAAGCGCCTGGGCGCCGGATTCGGCCTGGCCGACCACCTGGAAATGGGCAATTGCGCCCAGCAGTGCCTTGACGCCGTCACGTACCAGCACATGGTCGTCGACCAGCGCAATGCGGATCGGTGTGGTCTCGCTCATGCAAGCCTCGGATTGTTCATGGGTATCTGGACCTGCAGCTCGGTGCGCCCGGCAGACGACGCAATGCTGAAACTGCCCCGGTGATGTTCGACCCGCTCGCGCAGGTTGCGCAGGCCAATGCCGTGGCTTTCGTACGCCGCACTCGGGTCGAAGCCCATGCCGTTGTCTTCCACGCGCAGTACCAGCACCCCGTCGTGGGCAGAGATGGAAATGATCGCGACACTGGCCTTGGCGTGGCGGTCAACATTGGCCAGCGCCTCCTGGATGATACGGAACAGCGTCAGCGAAAGCTCGGCATCCACCTCGATGTCCGTCAGCCCGCACTCGTACTGGGTACGAATGCCAGTGCGCTGCTCGAAGTCGCGCACATGCTGGTCGATGGCCGGCGAAAGGCCCAGGGTGTCGAGCAGCGAGGGACGCAGGTCATGGGAGATCCGCCGCACTTCACCGATCGCCGAAGCCAGGCGAGTGGTGCCGTTGCGCAGGTTGTCCAGCCCGCCGGCGCGGCCGTTGTCCAGCTCCATCGCGGCGAGCTCGAACTGGAACTTGATCGACACCAGTTCCTGGCTGATGCCGTCGTGCAGTTCGCGCGCCACCCGCGAACGCTCCTCCTCCTGCAGATCGACAATACGCTGGTTGAGCGCCGACAGCTTGCGGTCGGCCAGGCGGTGCTCGCTGACATTGAGCATCAACCCGCCGGCAAAGATGACCAGTACCGCCAGTAACGAGAAGGACGCGATCGCCAGCACCGTGGTCAGCACGCCGGAGGCCACCTCCTGACGCGACTTGAGCGTGGCCACCTCGACATCGTCGATGTAGATACCGGTGCCGAGCATCCAGCCCCAGCGCTCGAGCATCACCACATAGGCCAGTTTGCCAGTGGACTGCCCGGTGGAAGGTTTCTGCCAGTCGTACAACTGGTAGCCGTCACCGCGTTCGGCGCTCTTGAGCAGCGCCTGGATCACCAGCAGGCCCTTGTTGTCGGTCATGCCGATGAGGTCCTTGCCCACCAGTTCGGCCTGGCGCGGGTGCATCAGGCTCTTGCCGTGGCGATCGTAGACGAAGAAGTAGCCGTCCAGGCCGAAACTGGCCCGCGACAGGATCTGCAAGGCACGCTGGCGGGTGTCGTCATCGTCGGCGCCGCTGTCGTACAACGGCGCGATCAAGCTCATGGCCAGGCCCAGGTAGTTCTTCAGCTCGGCCTTTTTCGCCGCCATGATGCTGCTTTCGACCAGGCGCGCCTGGTCCTCCTCGAGCTTGCGGCTCTGGGCGAACACCAGGATGCAGATGAACAGCACCGACACGATCAGCGGCAAGACACTGAGCGTGACGATCTTGTGCTTGAGTTGCATGGTCACTCCGGTTGCGGGGGCGGCGCGGCGTCAGCTTCGCCTGTGGCCCCGACAAATGACAAGGGCGCCACGACAAGCGTGGCGCCCCTTTTACACGGCAATCAATTCAGCAGCAACGCGTCGGACGTCCGCTGGCACCGTTGTAGCGTGCGTCCTGGCGCTCGCGGAAGAACGCCTTGCGGCTCATCACCGGCTCGCCGGGGTATTGGGCCTGCATATGCTCGAGGTAGGTGTCGTAGTCGGGCATGCCGACCAGCATGCGCGCGGCCTGCCCCATGCATTTGCCCATCTTGCTCAGTTTGTTGAACATCGCAGCTTTCCTCAGGCGTCGGGGATTGGCTGGAACGGCGACTCCTTGTCGCTGCGCTCAGGCTTGACCCAGGCTCGCCGGCCGACCTTCACGGCAAAGCACAGGATGCTCAGCACCACGAACAGGAACAACCCGGTCAGCACGGCGTTGGTGTAGGCGTTGAAGATCACATGCTGCATCTGCGCCAGGTCCTTGGCAGGTGCCAGCACCTGCCCGGCTGCGGCGGCATCGCTGTACTTGCGCGCCAGCGCCAGGAAGCCCATGCCTGGGTTGGGGTCGAACAGCTTGATCAGGCCCGCGGTGGTGGTGCAGATCAGCAGCCATACGGCCGGCAGCAAGGTGACCCAGACATACTGCTGGCGCTTCATGCGGATCAGCACCACCGAGGCGAGCATCAGGGCGATGCCGGCCAGCATCTGGTTGGAGATGCCGAACAGCGGCCACAGGGTGTTGATGCCGCCCAGTGGATCGATCACCCCCTGGTACAGCAACCAGCCCCACATCGCCACGCAGCCAGCGGTGGCCACCACGTTGGCGGTCCAGGAGTCGGTCTTCTTCAAGGCAGGCACGAAGTTGCCCAGCAGGTCCTGCAGCATGAAGCGCCCGGCACGCGTACCGGCATCCACGGCGGTCAGGATGAACAGCGCCTCGAACAGGATCGCGAAGTGGTACCAGAAGGCCATGGTGTTCTCACCCGGCAGCGCCTGGTGCAGGATCTGCGCGATCCCCACCGCCAGCGTCGGCGCACCACCGGCACGGGCCAGGATCGAGTGCTCGCCGATGTCGGTCGCGGTCTGCTGGAGGACTTCCGGAGTGATGGTGAAACCCCAGTTGCTGACCGTCTGCGCCACGGTGACCACATCGCCACCGACCACGGCGGCCGGGCTGTTCATGGCGAAGTACACACCTGGCTCGATCACCGAGGCGGCGACCATGGCCATGATCGCCACGAACGATTCCATCAGCATGGCGCCGTAGCCGATGTAGCGCGCATGGCTTTCGTTGGCCAGCAGTTTGGGCGTGGTGCCGGAGCTGATCAGCGCATGGAAGCCCGACACTGCGCCGCAGGCGATGGTGATGAACAGGAACGGGAACAGCGCCCCCTTCCACACGGGGCCTGTGCCGTCGACGAACTGGGTGATGGCCGGCATCTTCAGCTCAGGCGCGATCACCAGGATGCCGATGGCCAGCGCGACGATGGTGCCGATCTTGAGGAAGGTCGAGAGGTAGTCGCGTGGTGCCAGGATCAGCCAGATCGGCAGCACGGCGGCGACGAAACCATAGCCGATCAGCATCCAGGTGATCTGCACACCGGTGAAGGTGAACGCAGGGCCCCACACCGGATCTGCGGCAACCAGACCGCCGCCCCAGATCGATGCAAGCATCAGCAGCACGCCGATTACCGAGATCTCGCCGATGCGCCCTGGGCGCAGGTAGCGCAGGTACACCCCCATGAACATGGCGATCGGGATGGTCGCCATCACCGTGAACATGCCCCAGGGGCTCTCGGCCAGGGCCTTGACCACGATCAGCGACAGCACCGCAAGGATGATGATCATGATCAGGAAAGTGCCGAACAGCGCGATGGTTCCGGGGATCGAGCCCATTTCCTCGCGTACCAGGTCGCCCAGGGAGCGGCCATTGCGGCGGGTGGAGATGAACAGGACCATGAAGTCCTGCACGGCCCCTGCCAGTACCACACCGGCAATCAGCCAGAGCGTGCCGGGCAAGTAGCCCATCTGCGCGGCGAGCACCGGGCCGACCAGCGGGCCGGCGCCAGCGATAGCGGCGAAGTGGTGGCCGAAGAGGATGTGCTTGTTGGTCGGTACGTAGTCCAGCCCGTCGTTGTGCAGCACGGCCGGGGTGGCGCGAGTGGAGTCCAGTTGCATCACCTTGTTTGCGATGAACAGGCTGTAGTAGCGGTAGGCAACGAGGTAGATGGCGACTGCTGCGGTGACGATCCACAGGGCGCTGATGGCCTCGCCCCTGCGCAACGCCACGGTGCCCAGCGCGAATGCGCCCAGCAAGGCAATGGCGAACCAGGCAATTCGGGTAGCCAGTTTGGTCATCGGGATTTCTCCTGTCGCGACGGGTGTGCCGGCGACGGTTTTTGTTTTTGTGGGTGCCCGGGTAGGGACGACGACACTCTCGGCGTACTGGGTCCACAAGAACATTCGCAGTACTACGCGTAAGTGCTACGTAGAACTACGTAGATGGGCTGTCAGTGAGGGTTGCGGTGCGCTTTTCGCGGGCAAGCCCGCTCCTACAGGGAGCGAGGTGGGGCATTGCCTTGTGGACGATGCGGTACTTTTGTAGGAGCGGCGGTTCGCCGCTGCGACTTGCCCGCGAAGCAGGCGCTGCAGATCTTCGCGGGCAGTCCCCAATCCCCCAAGGTCATCATTGGCACGAGTATTGATAAATGATTCCACACCGATTGTTGAACAATCATAAGTGGAGCGTCCTTCATGTCCCGAGCAACAGCCCTTACCCTCGCCCTGACCCTCAGTGCCGCCGCACAAGCCGCCGACGGCACCTTGCAGTCCGATCGCCTGTCCATCGGCTCGGACCTCACCTACCCGCCCTACACCTACCTCGACCAAGGCAAGCCTGCCGGCTTCGACCCTGAGTTCATGACCCTGCTCGGCCAGCACCTCAAGCTCGCTCCCCAGTTTCAGGACACCCGCTTTGCCAACCTGGTGATGGGCGTCAACGCTCGACGCTTCGATGTGGTCGCCTCGGCCCTTTACGTCACCCCGGAGCGCGCAGCGCAGGTCGATTTCCTGCCCTACCTCAAAAGCGGTGCCTCGCTGATGGTGCGTGCCGATGACAGTTTCCGCCCGCAAATGCCGCAGGACCTGTGCGGCAAGCGCATTGGCTCGATCAAGGGTGGGTCGTGGATTCCCAAGCTGATGGCGCTATCCAAAAGCCACTGCGAGGCCAACGGCCAGGCGCCGATCGACTCGCGTGAATTCCCCACTTCCCCGGAGGCAGCCCAGGCCCTGCTGGCCAAGGCGGTCGATGTGCAGTTCGAAGACGCCGCGGTGGCGGCCATCACCGCCGACAAGCTCAAGGGTCGGGTGGTGATCAGCTCCCACGAGCTGATCTACCCCGTAGTCATCGGCCTGGCCGTGCGCAAGGGCAACGATGCGCTGCTCGCTGAACTGCGCCAAGGCCTCGAGGCCATGAAGCACAGTGGCGAATACCAGACGCTGTTGAGCCGCTACAACCTTGGCGAGCCCAGCCCAGCCGAAGTGGCCCAGGCCCTGGGCCAGAATCCTCAAGCGCCAGCGCAGTAAGCAGGAGCGTCGAGCATGCAATTCGATTGGGATTATGCCGCCGGCCTGCTGGTCAACGGCGACTTCTGGAAGGCGGTCGGCACCGTGGTGGAGTTGAGCGTCGAGACCTGGCTGCTGGGCATCGTCTTCGGCTTTGTCCTGGCGCTGGCGCGGCAGTCGAGCAACCGCGCCCTGAACCGCGGCGCGGCACTGTACATCTGGTTCTTCCGCAGCCTGCCGCTGCTGGTGCTGCTGATCTTCGTCTACAACCTGCCGCAGGTATTCCCGGGGACCAGCGTGCTGCTCTCCAACCCCTATGCCGCCGGCCTGATCGCCCTGGTGCTGAGCGAATCGGCCTATATCGCCGAGATTCATCGCGGCGGCCTGCTGGCTGTGGCCAAGGGGCAACTCGAGGCCGGCAAGGCGTTGGGTATCCGCTACACCGGTGTGCAGCGCCTGATCGTGATTCCACAAGCGTTGCGGGTGGCATTGCCGACCCTGGCCAACGAGTACATCACCATCGTCAAACTGACCTCGCTGGTGTCGGTGATCTCGCTGTCGGAAATCCTGCTGGTCGGCCAGCAGCTGTACACGCAGAACTTCCTGGTGATGGAGACCATGCTCGCGGTCGCCTTCTACTACGTGCTGATCGTCACGGTGTTCAGTTACCTGTTGCGTCGGCTTGAGCAGCACCTTGACGTCACCCGGCGTCAGCCCAAGGCCATCGCCGATGGCCCGGCGCAACCGGCGCCTGTCCGGCGCGAGGCCGCCCCCAGGCAAGGCGACTTCGCCCTGCGGGTGCTCGGCGCACGCAAGCACTATGGCCAGCTGGAAGTGCTCAAGGGCATCGACCTGGATATCCGCTTCGGCGAAGTGGTGTCGGTCATCGGGCCTTCGGGGTCGGGCAAGACTACGTTGATCCGTACCCTCAACGGCCTGGAGGCCCTGGATCGTGGCCAGGTCGAACTGTGTGGCGCCCCCTTCCTGCGCGGGCGTGACGAAGACGGCGGCAGCCTTGGCAGTCGCGTGCACATGGAGGGCATCGTCCAGGTGGGGATGGTATTCCAGGGCTTCAACCTGTTCCCGCACAAGACCGTGCTGGAGAACGTGATGCTCGCCCCGCGTCACCACGGCCATGCCAGCGACTCCGAGCTACGCGCCTTTGGCTTGGCGCTGCTGAGCAAGGTCGGCCTGCGCGAGCACGCCGGCAAGTACCCGCACCAGCTCTCCGGCGGGCAACAGCAAAGGGTGGCGATTGCCCGGGCACTGGCGATGCGCCCGCAGGTGATGCTGTTCGACGAGCCGACCTCGGCGCTTGATCCGGAACTGGTCGGTGATGTGCTCAAGGTAATCGAGGACCTCGCGCGCGAGGGCATGACCATGGTCATCGTCACCCATGAAATGAAATTCGCCTTCCAGGTCTCCGACCGCGTGGTGTTCATGGAACGCGGGGAGATCATCCAGGCCGGTGCGCCGCGCGAGTTGCTCGACAACCGCAGCGAGCGCATGGGCCGCTTCCTCAAGGACGTGCAACTGGCATGAGCAGCAAATCCCCGGAAAAAGCCGGCGAAAGCCTGCCCCTGGCCGACCAGGTAGCCCTCGAACTGCGCGAGGACATCATCGGCGGCCGCCTGGTCTCAGGCATGCCGCTGGTCGAGGCCGAGCTCACCGGCCGCTACAACGCTTCGCGCAACACCGTACGCGAGGCCCTGCACCAGTTGGGCCATGAAGGCCTGACCACCTATGTGCGCAACAAGGGCGTGATGGTGCGCAGGCTGGGTATCGCCGAGGTGCGCGATATCTTCCTGGTGCGCCGCACACTCGAGGTGCAGGCGATCCATGGCAGCAAGCCGCTACGCGAATACCAGTCCGACCGCATGCTCGACGCCATCGAGGCCGCCGAACTTGCCCGTGATCGCGAAGACTGGCAGGCCTTCGGCACCCACAGTCTGCGCTTTCACCAGCACATCGTCGGCTTGCTGCGCAGCCCGCTGCTGGATGCCTTCTTCACCAATATCGCTGCGCAGATGCGTCTGGTGTTCGCCGTTGCGCCCGATGAAAAGAACTTCCAGAGCCCGTGGCTGGAACGCGACCGGGAGATCCACGACCTGCTCGCCGATGGCTTGCGCCACGACGCCGCCGAAGCCATGACCCGTTACCTGGACGACTCCGAGCACGCCCTGCTCGATCTGTTCAGCCATCCACCCCGTTCCTGAAACCGGAGACCTACCCATGTACAAGGATTACCCCGCCGCCTACCAGGTCAGCAAAGGCGCTGCCCTGCAGGTCGACAAGCCTTTCTATGACCGCGTGCGCGAACGCAAGGACGCCCGCACCCTGATCGAGACATTTGAAGTGCCGATCCGCACAGGCCGCGCCTGGAAGGTGCCGGCCGGCCATGTGTTCCGCGTCACCACCCCGGTCGGCCCGCAGGTCGGCGACTTCAACATCTGGAACGCCAACGACCCGCGTGAGCGCCTGTGGGCGGCGCGCACTCGCCAGTTGCAGGGTGCCCACGTCACCACCTACGACCGACTGTGGTCGAATCTGCCGTTCCTGCGCCCGCTGGTGACCATCACCGACGACAGCCTGGCCGACTATGGCATCGACGAGCACGGCGGGCGCCTGCATGACCTGCTCGGCACCCGTTGCGACCCCTACGTGAACAAGATGCTCACGGGTGAGGACTTCCATCACCACTGCCACTCCAACCTCACCCGCGCCGTGCTGCCCTATGGGCTGACCGAGTTCGACGTGCACGATGTGCTGAACATCTTCCAGTGCACCGGCTTGAACCATGACGACATGTATTTCATGAAGGCTTGCCCGGCCAAGCAGGGTGATTACCTGGAGTTCTTCGCCGAAATCGATGTGCTGTGCGCGCTGTCGACCTGCCCGGGTGGCGACCTGTCACTGCCGATGTGGGGGCCTGAGGCACAGGACCCACTGTCGGTCTGCCGGCCGCTGGGGGTGGAAATCTACACGCTCGACGACAGCCTGCTGGAGGGCTGGACGCAGCCCAAGCGCGCCAGCTACAACGGCATGCACGGGCTGGCGATCGGCAAGGCCGAGTGGGAATGATCGGCTGAAGGCCAGTCCAATCCCTGTAGGAGCGGGCTTGCCCGCGAACACGGGCGCAGCCCGTGCCAGGCAGCGCGGTGTCTGTTTCGCGGGCAAGCCCGCTCCCACAGGACAAAAAAACAACACACCTGTGGGAGCCAACTGTCTTTTACCGCCCCCCTACCACCGATCAGCGATCAGAAACCTGCTCCAGAAAGATCAAGCGCAGCGGTTCACCCAGCAGCGTTTCGCTCTGCGCCGCAAACCGCTGGAAATACGGCGCGGCGAAATGCGCATCGAGCGCAGCCTGATCGACGAACGCCTCGCGCATGTAGAACGTCCCCGGCTCATCCTTGCCCTCGAACAGCACATAGTCCAGGTTACCCGGCTCCGCGCGGGTCGGTTCGATCAGTTCCAGCAACGCCTGCTTCAATGCCAGCGCTCTGCCCTCCCGGGCCTTGAGCACAGCAATCGAGACCAGCGGGTTGTTCGTTACCTGCGCACCCATCGACATATCTCCAACACGTTTGAGTTGCGTACAGTGTTACCGAGGCGATGGCCGGGAAACAGCCGCATAGCCCGATAACACTTTCAGCACGATGCAGAAAATGGCTCAGGCCAGCGCTTGCTGTACCTGGCCAACGGTGGTCGTCAGGCTGCCCAGGTGCAACCCCAGCACCCGCTCCACCGGTGCCTGATCCAACGGCCAGTGCAGGGCAATGCTCCCGACCAGTCGCCCTTGCGTGTGAACCGGCAAGGCGATGGCGCGGATCAGGAACGGCAGGCGCACCGGATATTCCCAATGACCCTCGGTGCGCCGGGCAAAGCCGCGCTGGGTTTCGTCCTCGATGGCCCGCAACATCGCGTCATCACCAACATGCGCATGCTCGGCCAGGCGCTGCACTTCATGGGGGGCCAGTTCGCCCAGGCAGGCGCGGCCCATCGCCGAGTGAAACAGGCTGGCGTGGTGGCCGACGATCTGGCAGTTGTTCGGATAGCGCTTGCGCAGCACCTGGGGAATCGCGCTTTCCATCACTTCCAGGCGCTGGCCGTCGAAGCATGACAAGTCGGCGACCAGCCCGGTGCGCTCGCTGAGCTCCAGCAACAGCGGCGCTGCGCTTTCGACCATCTGCCGCTTGAAGCGCAACTGGCCGTCGCCGAACAGGCGCCGGGCGCACAGGCGGTAGCGCCGATCGCTCAGGCCGCGGTAGGTCCAGCCCTGTTCCTGCAGGGTGGCGAGCATGCGCGATACCGTGGCCTTGGGTAACGCCGTCAGGTAGTGCAGCTCTTCCAGCCCCAGGGCCTGGTGCTCACCCAGCAATTCGATGATCGTCAATGCCCGCTCGACCGACCGCACGCCACCGCCGTCCCCGTTGCCGCTCATGTTCGTTCGCCTCCGTGTCTGCACCAGGTTCGTCACATTGCCCAGCAAGATACGCGCCTGCAAGGGCTTCAGCGCGCCAGCAGGCTCGGTGGCGGACAGCGCTCGACCCAACGTGTCAGTTGCTCGTGGGCGTAGGCCAGGCGCAACACTTCGCGGTCCGCCTGGGCCGGGCCGATGATCTGCAATCCCATCGGCAGGCCCTGGGCATTGAAGCCGACCGGTACGCTGATGCTCGGCAGCCCGGCGAGAGTCGGGCCGATCACCACCTCCATCCAGCGGTGATAGGTATCCATCGTCCGCCCACCAACGACCTGCGGCCAGGGTTGTTGTGCATCGAAAGGAAACACCTGGGCCGAGGGCAGCAGCAGGAAGTCGTAACGCTCGAACAACCCTGCCATCGCCCGGTACCAGTCGCTGCGCGCCAGCGATGCCTCATAGAGCGCAGCGGCGCTCAAACGCAGGCCGCCCTCGACTTCCCATTGCGCCTCGGGCTTGAGTAATGCGCGCCGATGTGGGTCGGCGTAGGCGGCTGCGAGGTTACCGTGCACCAGGAAGTGGCGATGGGTCAGCCAGCATTGCCACAGGCGCTCCAGCGGATAGTCCGGCTGACAGGTCTCGACCTTGCACCCCAGGCTCTCGAATTCGCTCAGTGCGCTTTCGCATAGGCTCAGCACGCCATCGTCCATGGGCAAGTAACCGTTGTAGTCACCCAGCCAGCCGATCCGCACATCGTTGAAGTCCTGCTGCAAATCGGCGGCGAAGTCCTGAGCACCTTCGTTGATCGACAACGGTGCCCGCGCGTCGTAACCCGCCTGTACCGCCAGCAATCGCGCGAGGTCGGCAACGCTGCGCCCCATCGGGCCTTCGGTGGCAAGTTGCTGGACGAACACCTCAGGCGCCGGGCCATGGGGCACGCGGCCCTGGGACGGGCGCAAGCCGAACACATTGTTGAACGCCGCCGGGTTGCGCAACGAGCCCATCATGTCGCTGCCGTCAGCCACTGGCAGCAAGCGCATGGCCAATGCTGCCGCCGCCCCGCCGCTGCTGCCGCCGGCCACCCGGCTGGGGTCGTAGGCGTTGGTGGTGGTGCCGAACAGCGTGTTGTAGGTCTGCGAACCGAGGCCGAACTCCGGCACGTTGCTCTTGCCGAGGATGATCGCGCCGCTGCGCCGAACCCGCTCCACGCTGATGGCGTCCTGCTGCGGCACCTGCTCGGCGAACAGCGGCGAGCCCAAGGTGGTGCGCAGGCCAGCCGTGGCGGCCAGGTCCTTGATCGCCTGGGGCATGCCATGCATCCATCCACGGGACTGGCCACGGTCGAGCTCGCGGTCGCGCGCGTCGGCTTCCTCGAGCAGTTGCTGTGCCGGCCGCAGTGAAACCAGGGCGTTGACCTGCGGATTGAACCGCTCGATGTGCGCAAGGTAGGCCTGCATCACCTCTCGGCAGGAAACCTGGCGAGCATGGATCGCCCGGGACAGCTCGCTGGCATCCAGCGCGACGACAGGGTCGAGATCTAGCGGTTTCACGGTTTTACTCCAAGTTCAATGACGGCCGGTGCGCGTGGCCGCACGGCTTCTTTCAGACAATAGGTGCCCAGCAGTGTCAGCACGCAGGCGAACAGTACGTAGAATGACGGCGCCACAGGCGTGTTCAAGACTTTGGTCAGCCAGGTGACGATCAGCGGCGCGAAGCCGCCGAACAACATCACTGCCACGTTATACGCCACCGACACTCCCGTTGAGCGGACGGCGACGGGGAACTGCTCGGCCAGCGCCGTGGGTGCCGGCCCGTAGAAACCGCCGATCATGCTGCACAGGGCCAGTTGCATCACCAGCAGGCGCTCTACCGAAGGTGCCGCGGCGACCCACAGGTGCAGCGGGTAGACCATCAGGAAAAAGCCCAGGGTGAAGGCCATCAGCACCGGTCGGCGGCCAATACGGTCGGACAGCGCGCCGGAGAACGGAATCACCACCGTCATCAGGCCCACCGCGAGCATCTGCACCAACAGCACCTGGTCCAATGGCAACCCCAGGCTCTTGTGGGCGAAAGTCGGCATGTTCACCAGCACCACATAGAAGGAAACGGTCGCGCCACTGGCCAGGCCCATGGACACCAACAGCGCCCGGCGATGCGTACGTAGCACCTGCCACAGGCTCGGGGCCTGGTCCTTGGCTTGCTTGCGCGCCTCGAGAAACTCCTCGGGCTCCTGCATTTGCTTGCGAATCCACAACCCCACCGGGCCGATCAGCAAGCCGAACACGAAGGGAATTCGCCAGCCCCAGGCGTCCAGCGCCTCGGGTGAACACAAGTGGGTGACCAGCGCGACCATCGACGCCCCGGAGAACACCGCCAGGCATTGCCCGACCAGTTGCCAGGAGCCATAGAGCCCCTTGCGGTGCGCCGGCGCGCTCTCCACCAGAAATGCCGTGGCGCTGGCGTATTCGCCCCCCGTGGCAAAGCCCTGCAGCATACGCGCGACCACGATGAGCATAGGAGCGCCCATGCCGATGGCCAGGTAGTTGGGGGCGAAGGCGATCATCGCAATGGACAGGGTCATCAGGCGAATGATCAGTTGCATGGCGGCCTTGCGCCCTTTGCGGTCGGCATACATGCCCAGTAACACGCCACCCACCGGGCGCATGAAGAAACCGACGCCGAAGGTCGCCAGGGCCATCAGCAGCGAGGCGTAGTCATCGTCGGAGGGAAAGAACTGACGAGCGACGATGCTGGCCAGAAAGCCGTACACGATGAAGTCATACCATTCCAGCGCATTGCCGATGACGGCCGCGACCACTTGCCGGGTGCGCGATGCGCCTGCGTTCGTAGCGTGCATGGGAAGTTCTCCAGAAACCAGATGTGAGGAACGCCCGCAGGGATGCGGGCTCCAGCGGCAGTCAATGAAGAAGCGCTCAGGCCGGGGCGAGCCAGCGCTCGGTGAGCGCGCTCCAGTAGGCGGCCCCGGTCAGCAGGATGTCGTCGTTGAAGTCGTAGGCGGGGTTGTGCACCATCGGCCGATCCACGCCGTTGCCGATGAACAGGTAGGCACCGGGGCAGCGTTGCAGCATCCAGGCAAAGTCTTCGCTGCCCATCAGCTTGCGGGTATTGCCATCGACGGCGGCTTCTCCGAGCAGCTCGATACCGACCTGGCGGGCGAAGGCGTTTTCCGCGGCATGGTTGATCAGCACCGGGTAGGCAGGCCGGTGTTCGATGCTCACGCGGCAGCCGAAGCTCTTGGCCTGGGCGTGGATGATCGCCTGTACGCGCTCCAGGGTCAGGCGCCTGACCTCGCCATCGAGCGCACGCAGGCTCAGGCGCAACAAGGCCTGCTGCGGAATGACGTTGGCCGCCTCGCCAGCCTGCAGCGCACCGACGGTAACCACTGCCGCCTCCTGGGCATCGATGTTGCGCGCCACCACGGTCTGCAGCGCCATCACCACACTGGCGGCCGCAACCAGTGGGTCGACGGTCAGGTGCGGCATCGAACCATGACCACCGACGCCCTCCAGGATGACGGTCAGCAGGTCCTGGGAAGCCATCATCGCTCCTTCGCGAAACCCCAGGTGCCCGGCGGCCAGCCCCGGCATGTTGTGCATGCCGAACAGCGCATCGCAGGGGAAACGCTCGAGCAGGCCATCGGCGAGCATCGCCTCGGCGCCGCCCTGCCCCTCCTCGGCCGGCTGAAAGATCAGTGTCAGGGTGCCGTCGAAACGCCGGGTCGCCGCCAGGTAGCGAGCAGCACCGAGCAGCATCACGGTATGACCGTCGTGTCCGCAGGCATGCATGCAACCCGTGTGTCGGCTGCTGTAGGCCGCGCCCGTGGCCTCGACGATCGGCAACGCATCCATGTCGGCGCGCAGCCCCAGGCGGCGCGTGCTGCTGCCGTTGCGCAGCACACCGACCACGCCGGTGCGGCCAATCCCGGTGTGGACCTCGTAGCCCCAATCGCGCAGGGCCTGGGCGACCAGCGACGAAGTGCGATTCTCCTCGAAGCCCAGTTCAGGGTGGGCATGGATATCCTGGCGCAGTGCCTGAAGCTCGCCGGTAACGTCAGCGAGCCAGGCCAGGATGTGCGGGTGTTTGGATGTGGTCATCGGGCATCTCCTCGCGCGGGTTGCAGTCCCGCTTTTGTTATTCGCTCGGGGATTGCGGCACGAGAGGCAGGCCGCAGGTGCTGCCAGATAAACCTGACGGCGCGGCGGCGACAATCGAATGTGGTTCCGCTGTGTGGAACCCGGCGTGCAGGCCGGGCTTGAAGCGGGGTCGTCCCTCCATCACTACTCGCTCTATATTTTTGTAAATGGCGATAGTGATTTCAGGATTGAAGTGGGCCGCTGTAGCTTCTCTGCCCCTGCACTACACTTTCCAGGCTTCGAAAACACTCGCCAAGCCCCTGGAGGTGTCCCATGAGCAACCCCAACCAAAGCACATTTACCGGCTGGGCCGCGACGGCAGCCGGTGCGCCACTGCAGCGGTACAGCTACGATCCCGGCCCGCTGGCTGACGACGAGGTGCAGGTCGTGGTCGAGTACTGCGGCGTCTGCCACTCCGACCAATCGATGATCGACAACGAATGGGGGCTGACCCAGTACCCGTTCATTCCTGGCCACGAGGTAGTCGGGCGCATCGAACAGGTTGGTGATCGAGTGAAGGGGCTGCAAGTTGGACAGCGGGTCGGGATCGGTTGGTACAAAGGCAGTTGCATGCACTGCGCGCCGTGCATGGAAGGCTCGCACAACCTGTGTGGTTCGGCCCGGCCGACGATCATCGGCAGTAACGGCGGTTTCGCCGACCGCCTGCGAGCGCACTGGGCCTGGGCCATCCCACTGCCGGACGGCCTCGACCCTGCCCTTGTCGGCCCCTTGTTCTGTGCCGGTTCGACGGTGTTCAACCCGCTGCTGTCATTCGGTGTCAAACCCACCGATCGCGTCGGGGTGGTCGGCATCGGCGGGCTGGGGCACCTGGCGCTGAAGTTTCTCAATGCCTGGGGCTGCGAAGTGACCGCGTTCACCTCATCCTTGAACAAGCAGGATGAAGCGAGGCGCCTGGGCGCGCACAAGGTGGTGGCCTCCACCGACAGCCGGGCGCTCAAGGGTATCGCCGGCACCCTCGACTTCCTCCTGGTGACGGCCAATGCCGACCTGGACTGGACCGCCATGATCGGTACCCTCGGTACCCGCGGTCGGGTGAACTTCGTCGGTGTGGTGCCCGGGGCGATCCCGGTGCATGTGTTCAACCTCATGCTCCAGCAGAAAAGCCTGTCCGCCTCGCCGGTCGGCTCCCCGGCGGTGATGGCGAAAATGCTCGAGTTCTGCGCCCGCCACCAGATCGTTCCCCAGGTCGAGCAGTTTGCGATGAGCCAGGTCAACGCGGCGATCGACCACCTGCGCAGCGGCAAGGCGCGCTACCGGGTAGTGCTCGACGCCAGTCGCTGAAACAAAGCGGTGTCATTGGCGCAGAGGATGATCGACAATGTCGCGGCCGCAGGCTCAGCCCTGCGGCCAGACAAGAACAACCGGACCGCCTGCCGTCATGACGCTCTTCTACCTCAAGCTCGTTGTCACTCCCCTTCTGATGTGGGCCGTCTCCCTCGCCTCGCGGCGCTGGGGAGGATTGCTCGGCGGCTTGCTCTCTGGCATGCCGATCACCTCGGCGCTGGTCATGATCTTCCTGTGCCTGGAACAAGGCACCGCCTTCTCTCTGAATGCCATACCGGGCGCACTCGGCGGGCTGGCGGCGGTCCAGGCCAGCTATGCCTGCTACCTCTTCGCCAGCCGCAGGCTTGGCGTGGCCCTCACGGCAGTGGTGTCGCTCGCGCTGTACGGCGTGGCAGCCTATGTACTGACCCATTGGGGCAATCTGCCGATATCGATCGTTGTCGCCTTGTGCCTGGTGGTGGTGCTGGTCTGGGCCACGGCCCGCGAGCCGCGCCCGGCGCAGCTTGCGCAGATCAAGGCGCGCTGGTGGGAAATCCCCATGCGCATGGTCGCCGCCACCGGCCTGCTGATGCTCACCACAGGTGCGGCAAGCTGGCTGGGACCTGCGGTCAGCGGCATGCTCGCGCCGATTCCGGTGATCGCCTGGCCGCTGGTGGTGTTCTCCCATGTCCAGGGCGGGCGCTTCTCCATGGCCGGGATGATCCGGGGCAACGCCATCGGCGCCGTCGGGGTGATTGCCTTCTACCTGAGCCTTGGCGCGCTGCTGCCGCACCTGGGTATCGCCCTGACCTTCCTGCTCGCCGTGGGGCTGGCGGTGGTGCTGACCGTGGGGCTGGCGACGCTGCTGCGCTCGCGCACGGCTTCAACGGGCAAGTAAGGGCGCTTGACCATGCAACTGAACAACCTCATCCGTCGTCTTGACCTGGTGACCTTGCAGTTGTTCGTCGCCATCCACGAGGAAGGTAGCCTGACCCGTGCCGCCGCGCGCGAAGCGATCGCATTGTCGGCGGCAAGCAAGCGCCTCAACGAGCTGGAGGCAGCGCTCGGCTCGCCGCTGTTCGCCCGCCAGGCCCGTGGCATGAGCCTGACCCCGGCCGGGGAAACCCTGCTGCACCACGCCCGGCGCATGCTGTTCAACCTCGAGAAGATCGGCCTGGAACTGGGCGAGCACTTGCAGGGAGTGCGCGGCTACGTGCGGATGCTCGCCAACCTGTCGGCGATCATCCAGTTTCTGCCCGAGGACCTGGCGCTGTTCGCCGCAGAACACGAACGGATCAAGGTGGACCTGGAGGAGCGGCCCAGCAATGGCGTGATCCAGGGGTTGCTCGATGGCGTGGCGGACCTGGGTATCTGCTCCAGCGACAGCGACACCCGCGACCTGCTCAAGGTGCGCTACAGACGCGACCAGTTGGTGCTGGTGGTGCGTGAAGGGCATCCATTGGCAGACCAGGCGCAGGTGGACTTCGCCGAAACTCTGGACAACGACTTTGTCGGCCTGCACTCGGCGAGCTCCATCAACATGCGTACCCACGAGGCCGCTCGCCGCGCCGGGCGGGTTTTGCGCCTGCGTATTCATGTCCCCAGTTTCGATGCAGTGTGCCGCATGGTGCAGGCTGACATGGGCGTGGGAATCCTGCCGCGCAAGGCCTTCGAGTTGTTTGGCGGTGCGCTGGGGTTGCGTGCGGTGGCGCTGAGCGACGACTGGGCCGAGCGTGAGTTGCTGCTGGTGGCGCGGGACCTTGAGTCGCTGTCACCGGTGAGCCGCTTGCTGTTCGAGCATTTGCGCGCGGCTGAGCCTGGCGGCTGAGGGGTGTCGCCCCTACCCTTCGCATTTTGCGAACGGTTATTGCCGACACAGGATTGGTGCGTTCCCGGCGCCAGTCGTAGCCTCTACCTCAAAGTCCAAGAACAAAGAGGTACGCACCATGCCTGCCCCGCTACAAGGCATCAGGGTCCTGGAAATAGGCACGCTGATCGCCGCCCCCTTCGCCGCTCGCCTGCTCGGTGAGTTCGGCGCCGAAGTCATCAAGATCGAGGCCCTGGGCCAGGGCGACCCGCTTCGCAAGTGGCGAAAGCTGCACGACGGCACCTCGCTTTGGTGGTATCTGCAGTCACGCAACAAGAAGTCGCTGGCCCTCGACCTGAAGGCCGCTGAAGGCCTTGCCATCGTCAAGCGCCTGCTGGCCGACACCGACGTGCTGATCGAGAACCTGCGCCCCGGTGCGCTGGAAAAGCTCGGCCTGGGCTGGGACGTACTGCACGCGCTCAATCCACGCCTGACCCTGGTGCGTATCTCCGGCTATGGCCAGAGCGGCCCGTATCGCGACCGGCCTGGCTTCGGTGCGATCGGCGAGGCCATGGGCGGTATTCGCTACACCACCGGCGAACAGGGTTCGGCACCGGCGCGGGCAGGCGTCAGCCTGGGTGACTCGCTGGCCTCGTTGCACGCGGTGATGGGTGCCCTGCTCTCGCTGTTCAATGTGCGTGTCAACGGCGGTGCCGGTCAGGTGGTCGATGTATCGCTGGTGGAAAGCGTGTTCAACCTGATGGAAAGCCTGGTGCCGGAGTACGATCTGCTGGGGCATGTCCGCGAACGCAGCGGTGGTGCCCTGCCCGGCATCGCGCCTTCGAACACCTACCGCACCGCCGACGGCGCGTTCGTGGTGATCGCCGGCAACAGCGACCCGATCTTCCGCCGCCTGATGCAGGCCATCGGCCGAGCAGACCTGGGCGAGGCCGAGGCCTTTGCCCATAACGATGGTCGCGCCGCGCAATCGGCACAGCTCGACGACGCGATCGAGGCCTGGACTCGCCGCCACCCGATCGACCAGGTACTGGCCACGCTGGAAGCCGCCGAGGTCCCGGCCGGGCGCATCTATTCGGTTGCCGACATCGTCAACGACCCGCACTACCAGGCCCGCGACATGCTGCTGGACAGCCAACTGCCCGACGGTACCCCGGTGCGCATGCCGGGTATCGTGCCGAAGCTTTCGGATACGCCCGGTCGCGTCGATTGGCAGGGCCCGGCGCTGGGCGAACACACCGATGCACTGTTGGCTGGGCTGGGCTTGGGCCCCGATGAGATCATCGGCCTGCGGGCCAAGGGGGTGGTGCAATGATCGACAACAACGCAGACCTGCTGGTGGTGCAGGAGGTTGCCCCGCGTGACGGCCTGCAGATCGAACCGACCTGGGTGCCGACCGAAGACAAGGTCCGCCTGATCGATGGCTTGTCGAAGCTGGGTTTCAGCCGCATCGAAGCGGGCTCGTTCGTTTCGCCCAAGGCCATTCCGGCACTGCGCGATGGTGATGAAGTCTTCCGTGGCATCCAGCGTCAGCCGGGTGTGATCTACGTCGCCCTGATCCCCAACCTCAAAGGCGCCGAGCGCGCACTGGCTGCCGGCGCCGACGAGCTGAACCTGGTGCTGTCGGCCAGCCAGTCGCACAACCTGGCCAACATGCGCATGCGCCGCGAACAGTCGCTGGCAGGCTTTGGCGATATCGTCCAGGCCGTGCAAGGTCGGGCGGTGAGTCTCAACGCCAGTGTCGCCACTGCGTTCGGTTGCCCGTTCGAAGGCGCCGTCGAGGAAGACCTGGTGCTGCGCCTGCTCGACGCCTACCTGGAGCTGGGTGTGCAGGGTGTGACCCTGGCCGATACCACCGGCATGGCCAATCCGCGTCAGGTCGCGCGCCTGGTGCGGCGCAGCCTGGAGCGCCTGCCGGCTTCGATGCTCACGTTGCACTTTCACAACACCCGTGGGCTGGGCCTGTGCAATGTGCTGGCCGCCTATGAAGCCGGTGCGCGGCGCTTCGATGCCGCGCTCGGCGGGCTGGGCGGCTGCCCGTTCGCGCCGGGGGCATCGGGCAACATCTGCAGCGAGGACCTGGTCAACCTGTGCATCGAGACGGGCATCCCTACCAGCATCGACCTCGACGGCCTGCTGAAGATGTCGCGCAGCCTGCCTGCGCTGCTCGGCCACGAGGTGCCGGGGCAACTGGTCAAGGCCGGACGCAATTGCGACCTGCACCCACTGCCGGCCGGTTTGCCCGCCTGATTCTTCGCTACACCCAAGGGGCCGTGGCCCCGCCAGACAACAAGAACAACAAGGCCGCCCACAGGGCGGCCCGACTGGAGAACATCAATGACCCTTTCCGCCCTGCCGCTGGGTGCCACCGATGGCGCCGACAGCGAAAAAGCCCTGGTCCGCAAGGTCGCCTGGCGCCTCATGCCGTTGATCATGGTGTGTTATCTGTTCGCCTTCTTCGACCGCATCAACATCAGTTTCGCCAAGTTCCAGTTGCAGACCGACCTCGGTTTCAGCGACACCGCCTACGGCCTGGGAGCGAGCCTGTTCGTGGTGGGCTATGTATTGTTCGAGGTGCCGAGCAACCTGATGCTGTACAAGGTCGGTGCCCGCCGCTGGATCGCGCGGATCATGATTTCGTGGGGCCTGGCCACCGCCGCCATGGTGTTCGTCACCAGCGAATGGCAGTTCTATGCCCTGCGCTTCATCATCGGCGCCATGGAAGCCGGTTTCGCGCCCGGCGTGCTGTACTACCTGACGCTGTGGTTCCCGCAGCATTTCCGTGGCCGCATCACCTCGCTGCTGTTCCTCGCTTCGGCCTTCGCCGGGCTGTTCGGCGCGCCGTTCTCGGGCCTGGTGCTCGGTCATCTTGACGGGGTCATGCAGATGCGCGGCTGGCACTGGCTGTTTCTGCTGGGCGGCCTGCCCTGCGTAGCGCTTGGCTTGCTGGTGCTGACCCAGCTCAAGGACCGCATCGAGGACGCCGGCTGGCTCAGCGACAAGGAAAAACAGTTGCTGCGCTCACGCATCGAGCCGGCGCAGGCCGCTCATGGAAAGGGTTCGTTGCTGCAGGCGATCCGCATCCCCGGTTTCCTGATGCTCGGGTTGATCTACTTCCTGATTCAGATCGCCTCCTACGGCCTGAACTTCTGGGCACCTCAGCTGATCCGCAGCGCAGGGACGGAGAACCCGTCGATGATTGGCCTGCTGACGGCTGTGCCCTATGTCTGCGGGGCAATCACCATGGTGGTGTGTGGCCGGTGGTCGGATGCGACCGGCGAGCGGCGCTGGTTTACCGCCGGGTTGATCAGCCTCGGTGCCCTGGGCTTCCTGTGCGCCGGACTGTTCGATGACCACACGCCGTTGTTGATCGTCTCCCTCGGTCTGCTGGGTGCCGGTGTGGTGGCGGCCATTCCGAGCTTCTGGGCGCTGCCGCCGAAGTTGCTGGCTGGCGCAGGCGCCGGGGCTGCCGGTGGCATCGCGCTGATCAATACACTCGGGCAGTTGGGCGGGATCGTCAGCCCGGTACTGGTGGGGCGTATTCGCGATCTGTCGGGCAGCACCACGCCTGCGCTGTATCTGATCGCTGCCACGAGCCTGGTGACAGCGGTGCTGTTGTTGTTCGCCTTGCCGGAAAAACTGCGCACGCGGGACTTGCCGAAACACTGAGGCCACTCGGTTGCCGGGTCCGCTGCAATCGCTTGCCTGGCAACCGAAGAAACCGCAAAACCAAGGCGACCAACGGTCGAACATCTGATTGTTGTTAATCCTGAGGAAATCCTGGCGCTCCATCCTCTCTCCATCGGCCGCTCTTGCAAGGCCCTTGAAGAATCAAACTACGATGGAGAGTCAAACCATGAAATCCCTGCGCTATGCCCTGGCCCTGCTGGCCGCCACCGCCGTAACCTCCGCCTTCGCCGAAGGCGGCGCCGAGCGCCTGCAGGAACACCATGCCCGCTGGGCCCTGCAACAGCAGCAGAGCAAAGACATGGTGGCCAAGCGCGAAGCCGCCAAGGCCGCCCAGCAAGACGCCCAGGTCAACAGCAACAGCGGCCAGGACACAGCGGCCAAACCTTCGTCCTGATTCAGCAGAGGGTGCGGCCTCCTGTCGCACCTCTAGGGCTTTGGCAAGTGATGGGGCGCGGGCGTAGAATGCCGCGCCTTTTCGCCCAGTCGCCTCGTACGGTGGCTACCGGCAGCAATGACAACGTCCGTGCCTCAGCCACATCGCGCATGTGCAACAGGCTCAACCGACCCCGCCCGATCTCGTGCTCCGAGTCTGCGGTTGAGTCTTGCCCTGGTCGCATCCCCGCCCTGGCACTTACGTGCAGCCCCACTCCTTCGAGGTCCGGTCAGACACGTGTGGTCGAAGAGGTTCATTCGCTGATCGATCACTTGAGGTACGTATGTCTCCGCGTTTGCTGGCGATGGCGCTGGCACCCCTGCTCGGGCTGTTCATCATTGCCCTGGGCAATGGCCTGCTGTATTCCCTGACCACCCTGCGCCTCGGCGAAGCCGGCGAATCGGCAACGATGATCGGTATCGTCTCGTCGGGCTTCTTCATTGGGCTCACCCTCGGCGCCATCTTCAACGACCGACTGATCCTGCGCATTGGCCACATCCGTGCCTACAGCAGTTTCGCTTCGCTGATTGCCGCAACCATTCTGTTGCAGGGTCTGTTCGTCGACACCTGGGGCTGGTTCGCCCTGCGCCTGCTCAACGGCTGGGCGACGGTCGGCGTGTTCCTGGTGATCGAAAGCTGGCTGCTGCTGGCCGGTGACGCGAAGATTCGTGGACGCCTGCTGGCCCTGTACATGATTGCGCTGTACGGCGCGGGCGTGCTGGGCCAGGCGATGCTCGGCGAGCTGGTGAGCCTGGGCGCCAGTGCGCCGTTCACCGTTGCGGGCATGCTGGCGGCACTATCGGTACTGCCGATCGTGATCCTGCCGCGGGTATCGCCGTTGCTGGAGCAGGTCGAGCCGCTCAAGCCGCGACAATTGCTGGGCGTGACGCCGAGCGGCCTGGTCGGCTGCTTTGGTTCGGGTGTGGCGATTGCTGCGGTATATGCGCTGCTGCCGCTGTACCTGCAGCGTATTGGCCTGGATGTCGGTGAAGTCGGGCGCATGATGGCCTGGGTGATCCTGGGCGCGATGCTGCTGCAGTACCCGGTCGGGCGCTGGTCCGACCGCAAGGATCGCCAGGATGTGTTGATCGCCCTGGGTACGCTGTGCGTCGTGCTGTCGTTGGTCATCCTGCTGTTGCCCTCCACCTCGGCCTGGCTGCCAGCGGTATTGTTCCTACTGGGTGGTGGTGTGTTCGCGGTGTATCCGGTGGCGGTCAGCCATGCCGCCGACCGCGCGCCGATGGATGCGCTGGTGCCGATGATCCAGGGCCTGCTGCTGATCAACTCGCTGGGTTCGGCGATGAGCCCGCTGGCGATCTCGCCGGTGATGACCTCCTATGGCGAGGCCGGGCTGTTCTGGGCCTTCGCCGTGATCAACCTGGCAATGGTCAGCTTCTTCGTCTGGCGGCGTGGCAAGCGCCCGGCGCCCGAGCATCCGGCCCCCTTCGCGCCTACCGCGACCTTCTCGCCAACCGGGGCCGAGTTGCGCATGACCGAGGAACTGATCCACGCCGCGCAGGATCATCCGCCGATCGTCGATGCCGTTACGGGTGAAAGCGCCCCGCTCGCGCGCTCCGAGCCTGCCTGATCGAAGTGCGCACGTGGGGCTGCATGGCATCCCCACGACCGCCCGTCGCTCGACGGGCACCCTGCCCTCTGCGCGCAGCCGAACGAAGGACGATCATCCTCGTAGGAGATTCACCATGGCTCACATGCGCCCGCTGTTTTTCTTCCTCGCCTTGGGGCTGGCTTCCAGTGCCAGCTTCGCCGCAACCGACACCAATCACTCCGACCACAAGGCCCCCGCCATACAGGGCGAGACCGCCGGCGACGGCAGCAGCGTCAACAGCCCTGGCGGCAGCAAGGGTAACGATAGCAGTGATACCGGCAGCAACGCCGACGCGGCCGACGGCAGCACCGGTGGCTCGAGCAGCACTGGCGAGGCAACCGGCAGCGGCGCAGGGGCAACCGGTGGCAATGCCGAGGATCAGGACAGCCGGTGAGCCCTAGCGCCAGCAGCGTGGGTCATCGACCAGCCGCTCATGCGCCTGGAACAGCACCGGCAACTGCTCCTTGAGAAAGTCCAGCCAGGTACGCACCTTGGCATCGAGATAGTGCCGCGACGGGTAGATCGCATAGATCTCCCGTTGCCGCAACCGATGCGGGGCTAGCAGTCGGCAAAGGCGCCCGTCCTCCAGTGCCTGGCTGGCCGAGTAATAGGGCAACAGGCCAATGCCCATGCCGAGCTCGGTCGCCTTGACCATCGCATCGGCCACATTGGTGAGAAAGGTGTCCTGGGGGGAAATCACGCAGCTGTCCGGCGCGTCACCGAAGGGCCAGTCCTCCTCGAACAGCGGATCGACCGTGCGCAGGCAGATATGCTCGTGCAGGTCCTCGGGGCGCTTGGGGACGCCGTGGCGAGCCAGGTAGTCGGGGGAAGCACACAGCACGCTGTAGATGCTGCCCAGCGGGATGGCGATCAGTTGCGAGTCAGGCAGGCCCTGGCCGATGGCAATGACCACGTCATGCCCTTCGGCGAGCAGGTCGGGGTTGCGCTGGGACAGGGTGAGCTCCATCACCACTTCACGGCACGAGGCGTTGTAGCGTGCCACCAACGGCATCATCAGCAGACCCAGACCATGACTGCAATGCACGCGCAGGCGTCCGCGGGGCGTGAGGTGGGCGCCGCGTGCTTCGTCGAAGGCCTCTTCGGTCAACAGCATGATCTGGCGCGAGCGTTCAAGAAAGCGCTCCCCCGCCTCGCTCATGCGCAGCCGCCGGGTGGTGCGATGCAGCAGGCGAGTCTGCAACTGGTTTTCCAGTTCGGCGACGATCCGCGACACCTGCGCCGCCGAAATGTCCAGCGCATTGGCGGCTGCGGCGAAGCTGCCGCACTCCACGACTCGGGCGAAAGTGCGCATTGCGTGCAGCATGTCCATGAAGTGACGCTCCAGGGTGATTCATACCTTGAGGGCAGGAATCTATCACGGTCCAGCCCATTTATTGTGAAACACCAATGAATGGATCATGAGGGAAACCTCATCTGGAGTTCATCATGAAACGCTCGATCGCCGCACTTGCGCTGTGTAGCGCCCTCCTGCCCATTGCCGCCTTCGCCGAGCAGCCTCGCACGCCGTCTGCCGAGGGGCAGGCTTACGAATACGGTATGCCGCTGGATGTCGCCAAGGTGGTGTCGATCACCCCGGCCAGTAACGCTGCCGATTGCCAGGTCGGCACGGCGCACATGGTCTACGTTGACCACCAGGGCCAGACCCACAAGATCGCCTACCGCGAAATGGGCAACTGCTCGCAGCAATGAGCCTCAAGCCAGCAACTGGTCGATCCAGTCGATGTGCATCGCAAAAGCCTGGGCCTTGTCCTGAGGCACTTCCCTGGCCCGTTCGAAGTTGGCCAATGCCTGTTGACGCTGGCGCCGCATGCGCTGCCACTTGTTGATGAACGCCGCGCTTTTCTCGCGCATGAGCAAGGGGCCGAACAATAGCTCCTGCGGGCTGTAGCGCACCGAGTCGGCCTGTTCGGCGACGATGATCTCGTAGTCGAAGCGGTTCTCCCGCAACACCTCTTCGCTGACAATCCGATAGCCGTTGTCCATCAACCACTGGCGCAGCGGTTGCTCGCCGCCATTGGGTTGCAGCACCAGGCGCTGTCCATCCTGCAACCTCGCCTTGCCTGCCTCGAGGATCTCGACGATGGTTTCCCCGCCCATGCCCGAGAGGCTGATGGTGTCGATGCGATCATCGCTTTCGATGGCGGCCAGACCGTTGGCCAGGCGCACGCTGATGCGCGCGTCCAGCCCGTTGCGGCGCACATTGCGCCGGGCTGACTCGCAAGGCCCTGCCGCCGCCTCGCCCGCCACTGCGGCCTCGATGGCGCCACGCAATACCAGGACCACCGGCAGGAAGCCGTGGTCGGAACCGATATCGGCCAGGCGCGCCCCTGGCGGGATGTGAGCCGCCACGCGTTCCAGCCGCTGCGACAATGTCTGTTCGTTCAACGCCAACCCCTTGCATGAGAATCGGCGCGATTCTGAAGGCCGGGGCGCGTCATTTCAATGCATTTGCGACCGGGGCCGCGGCTCGCGTAGGCTTGCGCTTTCACTTCCAAAGCAAGGCAGAGTCGTTCATGGCCCAGACTGGTATCACCTTCACCCCCGATGCGGACGCCGCGTCCATCTCCTCCGATGTCGCCGAATACAACGGTATCCTGGTCACCACCCAGGTCCCGGTGCGCGCCGATGGCGAGCTTGAGCTGGGCGATATCGTCACCCAGAGCGAATGCACCCTGCAGGCACTCAAGGACGCGCTGGAGCGTGCGGGCAGCTCGATGGACCGCGTGCTGCACCTGACCATCTACCTGACCGACATGGCCGATCGTGCGGCATTCAACGAGGTGTACCAGCGCTTCTTCGCCAAGCCATGGCCAGTGCGTGCGGCGGTGGGCGTAGCCTCGCTGGCGTTCGAAGGGATGAAGGTCGAAGTGACGGCGATGGCGGCCAAGGGCTGATAGCAGAGCTAGACCTCCATCGCCAACAACGCCGCCCCCAGGCACTTGCCATGGGCATCCAGCGCCAACGAGCGGGTCACGCCACCACGCAATAAACCCGGCAGCACGAAGTTCAGGGCCTTGAGTTGCGGCAAGTCATAGCGACGTACAGGCCCCGCGCTTTCATCGCGAAGATGGGCGAACCACGCTGCCACCCGTTCCGCTGTCAGCTCCCGTTCAAGCAGCGGGTAGTCCTCGTCCCGATACGCGATCAGCGAGATGTTCGAGGTGTCGCCCTTGTCCCCGGTACGGGTGTGGGCAAGTTCGTGCAGTCGGCGGGTCATGGACATTGCTCCAGGTGGACTTGAGGTTGCGCGAGTTCACGCGGCACGTAGAGGCTGGCGACGGCCAATACTTCGCGGACCTGGCGAGTGGCCCCGCCACCGCCAGCCGGGCCATTGGTGTAGAGGGTCTCGACCTCGTTGGCGACCGCCTGCGCCGCTTCACGGCTCGGGCAGCGCGCCGCAACCCGCAGGCGTACCTCCCAGGGTTCGCCGCCCATGCCGAAGTGGCTGGCGTGCAGCGAATCAACCCCCATCAGCTCGCAGCGCAATTCTTCGACGGCGACGCCCGTCAACGCCAGGCGTTCCTCGACGATCCGCCCGGCCAAACGCGCCCGCGCCACGGCGTTCGGGCCACCGTAGGACATCTGCCCTTCGCCGATCCAACCATCCCGATAGCCCACGGTAACCTTGAGGTGCTGCGGGCGAGCCGTGCCTTCGCCACCACTGACGCGCACCTGATCCTTGCCGCAGGCCTGCAAGTGCACGCCTGAAAAGTCGGCCGTGACATCCGGCGTCAGATACCGACGTGGATCGTGTACCTCGTAAAGCAGTTGCTCGGTGCACGTCGCGACATCGATGCGACCGCCACTGCCGGCCACCTTGCCGAGCGTGGCCAGGCCTTCGCTGTCGATATCGGCGAAGGGGAAACCCAGCCGTGCCAGGTCGGCCACATCCTTCATGCCGGGGTCGGCAAAGTAGCCGCCACTGACCTGCCCCGCGCATTCGAGCAGGTGCCCGGTCAGCGTCCCTCGGCCACGGCGGCGCCAATCGTCGGCAGGCCAGCCAAAGTGATGCACTTGGGGGGCAAGGAACAGCGACGGATCGGCGACACGACCGGTAATCACCACATCGGCGTCCAGGGCCAGCGCCTGAACGATCCCTTCGACCCCCAGATAGGCATTGGCCGAGACCAGCCGCTCACCCAACCCGGCCACCGTCAGGCCATTGTCGAGCGTCCACTCCGGGTGCTGGCGCAGCACGTCGAGCACATCGTCACCTTCCACGGCCGCGACCTTCAGCCCCTGCACCCCGAGTTCAGCCGCGATGACCGACACTTGTCGCGCGGCGCCACGCGGGTTGGCTGCGCCCATGTTGGTGATGATCCGCAGTCGCTGCTCGCCGCGGCGTACGTAGGGCAGCACCGCCCGCATGCGCTCGGCCAGCAACGGATCGAAGCCGGCACGAGGGTCAGCCAGTCGGGCTTGCTGGGCCAGGGCAATGGTGCGTTCGGCCAGGCACTCGAAGACCAGGTAGTCCAGTTGCCCATCCCGGGCCAGTTCCACCGCAGGCTCCAGGCGATCGCCGGAATAACCGGCACCGGCGCCGATTCGCAAAGTGTTCATGTTCAGAAGACTCCAAGTGCCAGCGCGGTCAGGGTCATCAGCACCGACGCGGCGAACAGAAATGGCAGGGTGAAACGCTGGTGATCGGCAAGGTCAAGCTTGCACAGCCCCACCAGCAGGAAAGTCGCCGGGGTCAGCGGACTGACCGGGAAGCCGGTGGTATGGACCCCGAGCAGCGACGCCTGGGCCACCTGCACCGGGTCCACGCCCAGCGAGCGGCCGACTTCGGCAATCACCGGCATGACACCGAAGTAGAACGAATCCGGGTCGAACAGCAAGCTGAGCGGCATCGACACGAAGCCCACAAGGGCAGGAATCAGTCGCCCGTGCCCCGGTGGAATCTGTTGCACCGCCACCTCGGCCATGGCCTTGAGCATGCCTGTGCCCTGCATGATCCCGGTGAACACCCCCGCGGCAAGCAGGATGCTGGCCATGGTCAGGGCAGTCTTGGCATGCGCGTCGATGCGTTCGCGCTGCTGGTCGACACGCGGGTAGTTCAGGCAAAGCGCCGCGACAGTGCCGAGCATGAACATCACCACGGGGTCGACCCAGCCGGCGATCATCACCGCCATCACCAGCACGGTGAGCAGCAGGTTCGGCCAGAACATGTGGGTCCGGCGCAGGGCCTGTTCATCGGCGCTCAAGATGCGCTGCGGTGCCGCGCCGGCATCGGCGCCGGCCATGAGCCCCAGGCGCTTCTCTTCACGTCGGCCCAGCCAGTAGGCACAGCCGAAGACGAACAACAGCCCCACCACCTGCACCGGAATCAGTGGCTGGAACAGCTCGGCCACCGGCACGTGCAGCGCGGCGGATGAGCGCAGCACCGGGCCGGTCCAGGGCAGGAAGTTCACCCCCGCCGCCATCGCCGCAACGCAGGCCAGGACCCGCCGGTCGATGCCCAGGCGCGTATACAGCGGCAGCATCGCTGGCACCGTGACGAGGAACGTCACCGCACCCGAGCCGTCCAGGTGCACCAGCAACGCCAGCAGCGCGGTGCCGCAGACGATACGGGTCGGGCGGGTGCCGACGGCGCGCAGGATGCGGTCGATGATCGGGTCGAGCATGCCGGCATCGGTCATCACCCCGAAGAACAGGATGGCGAAGATGAACATGCCGACCACCGGGGCGACATTCTTGATACCCGTGAGAATGAAGCCGCTGGTCTGCAGGCCGAAGCCCGCGAGCAAGGCAGCCACGACGGGAAAGGCGATCAGCGCGACCAGGGGCGAGATGCGCTTGCTCATCACCGCGATCAGCAAGGACAGAATGGTAATGACGCCATAGAGGGCGAGCATGGAGTTACTCCGGCTTGTTTTTGTTGTTGCCCCGAGTATCAGGAGAGCGCCGGTAGCGTGTAAATTGCAATTTAAAGCCATGCACATTCGAAAAAACAAAATGAAGAACGCCCTGCAGCATATTCGTGCCTTCATCACCGTTGCCCAGCGTGGCAACTTCGCCCGCGCCGCAGACGACCTGCACCTGTCGCCCTCGGCCCTGACCGTACAGATCCGCCAGCTCGAAACCTGGCTGGGCGTCGCCCTGCTCGAACGCAGCCCTCGGCACGTCACCCTCACGGGCGCAGGGCGCGAGGCGCTGCCGGCAATGGAGAAGCTGCTGCTCGATCTTTCCAACATCGTCAGCGCCAGCCAGGGCTTGGCGGCGGTGCGCCGCGGGGTGGTCACCGTGGCTGCCCTGCCCTCGCTGTGCGCCGGAGCGCTGGCCGAGCGGCTGGCGGTGTTCCGCCAGTGGCATCCAGGTGTCGAAGTGCGTCTGCGCGACCTGGTTGCCGAGCGCATCGTCGAACGCGTGCGCGAAGGCGATGTGGATTTTGGGGTGGGTGTGCGCAGCCAGTTCGGCCATGGGCTGGACTTCACGCCGCTGTTGCGCGATCGACTGTGCCTGTTTGTGCCCGCCGGGCACCCGCTGGCCACCGGCCCTGTCAGTCTGCAAGCCCTGGATGGCCTGCCGATGATTCTCACCGGGCGCGACAGCAGCGTGCGGGCGCAGATCGAACAGGTGTTCCGCGCACACGGGCTGGTGTTGCAAGCGGCCATGGAAGCCAACTACATGTCGACGGTATTGGCGCTGGTGCGCAATGGGTTGGGCGTCACGCTGCTGCCGGAGTCGGCGGACGACGGTACACACAGGTTGCTGCGCAGGCCCTTGGAAGCGCGAGGTCTGGAGCGTGAAATCGGCATCATCACCCGCACAGAGTGCAGCCTTTCGCCAGCAGCTTCGGCCTTGATCGATTGCCTTGGTGATCTGTCTGGCACAGACGAGTGACCTATCATTTTTGCCAGTTGTCGACGAGCGCGGAACCTCAGTAGGTTAGATCTCAACAATGTTGTCCGAAACGGCGATGTCGTGTGTTGCTGTTCAAAGGATCTGACCCGAGGGAGCAAAGACCATGGCGAGTAAAGCACCGACCTCAGTTAGTCTATTGGCCGCATTATTTTTATCGTGTTCTGCACTTTCCTCCGCCTGGGCAGCCGAGGTTACCGCTGATGAAGTAAACGAAGAAAACGCCTTGGCGACAGTTGAAACATTGGGGGAGGAATTGACCAAGGATCTCACCCCTGGCGTCCTGTATCAGTTGGATTGGGGCAATCCCAAGCATTATGCGTTCTACAAGGCTCAACAACTCCAGGCAGGGAATACAAAAGCACATGCGCCCGAACTGTTCAGGCGCATGGAAGCTGCGCATGAGCAGCGGGTGAAAGCGCTAGCGGTTTCCGGCACAAAGGCCAATCCCGTAAAACCGGTTGACTTCCCCGAGACGTCCATTAATGCCGACGCCCCATTGGAAGATCTTCAGTTCATCTCGGAGCTTTCGCGCTCGAGCGCGGCGGTAAATAGTTCAGCGATCACCTACCAGTCTGAAGCCATTTCCTCACTTGTGAACGGCAGTGACGCGAACACGATCACACTCGTTATGTATAACGACTTCACGGGGGATTTTGTTGCCTCGCAGACCGCGACTGACCTGACGAGTCTTCCTGACTTCCGCGTTAGCATGAGTGCCACGGTGGCGTCGGCAATTCCCGTTCGCGCTGTCGCTGTCTTCAGCGTGATCCCCAAAGACCCTGACGCTGAACTTCCACCGCCTGTCATGATAAAGGCGGTCAGTTCAACGGGGCTCGTTGATGCGTGTATGACAGAGCCCAGGCCCTGCGAAAGAGGCGCCAATGGCCAATGTGTCGCTGCTTCTGCTTCGACTGAAGCCTGCAGCAATAAACTCGCTGACAAAGATAAACCCATCTTGATGTGCTGGAACCGCCTCAGCCGCGAAGAGTGCGATTATTGGGCAAGCCAGAACAAGCCTGTCAACTATGTAATTCCCGTCTCTGGCTACGCCGTCACCGAGGAAAAGACCGGATCCACGCTCACTGGCGCTACGACGATCTATTTACAAAGTCTGGCCGGAGGGGGATGCCGGGTGTACTCCAAAACGGGGGAAAATTTGGACGATTGGACATCTGACGGTAACGGAAAGATGAGTTTCCAGTACGCTGCCGAAACGTTCAAACGTAACCCGTCCTGCTTGACCAACAACAAGGACTCAATCGTCAACTTCTGGATGACCAACAACGTCATCCTCCCAGGAACACCAGACGACCCCTCGCCACGAAACGTAACGTTTGTATTTACCAGCGATACTAGATCCGCTGGACAACCCGGCAGGGAGATCATCCCTCAACTCCGCATCATGGAAGGTTGTGTCGCAGGGGGCACATTGATCACCCTGGCGTCGGGCAAGACTAAAAAAATTGAAGAGATCGTCAGGGGGGACCAGGTGAAGACACCTACTGGCGTGCGCACCGTCAGTGAAAGAACCACGGGTACAGAAAATGAATTCATGCTTGAGATACGCACTACCGGCCAGACCCTCCATGTCACGCCCACCCATCCCATCATGCGAGCGATTCAAGTCGGGAGCGCCGTGAGAAACGTAGAGGTACAGGCACGGGAAATCCATCCAGGCGACAAGTTGGCCGTCGAGGGTTCTCCGGTTACGGTGACGGGCGTCGACTATGTCGAGGCTCACGCCACCCCTGTATACAACTTGCAGTTCAAAGGTGGCGTCGAGGGCAGTTATTATGCCAACGGCATTTTGTCGGGTAACCTCGCGACGCAAAATATGCTGGCAGATCTCAAAAACAGAGCGCCACTTCTCAGCCCAGCGCAACAGCGAGCAAAAGTCCATCCGGCGTTCTTGACCGATTACGATAACCAGCAAAAACAAAAGGCGCAGCGTTCCTCTGACAAAAGCGGTGCTTCACAGGAGGTCGACAATGCTGCGCGATAACGATGCACTCAGGCCCACCATCGTCCGGGCGGTTTACGAGGCAGACTGCCTGAGCGTGGCATGGAACCCTCTCGAGTGGGTCAAGCCCGCGGGTTGGGTGATCACCTTGTGCCATCAGGACGCAAGTGGCTGGACGTCATTGAAACATCAGTTCATTCCAGACGGCGCTGCCACCGCCGGCATATTGGCTCTGGCCGAACCCCTGAGCGCGATGCGTGAATATCGCGTCATCCTGATGGCGCTGCTGGAGCAGGGGGAATCAAGGAGCAGTGCCCCACTGCCCCTGGCAACCCTCCAGCCGGGCCTGCACTCGGCGATATACGATGGCGAGGCCCTGCACATTGATTGGCAGCCCTCCAGCCAGGCTCTCCTGGGCTATGAGATCGTCGTGTCATCAACGGTCAGCGGCACGACATTCGTCATTCCAGTCAGCGGAACAGACAGCGCCTGTGCTGTCGTGAGCAATTCGCAACTGGACGGGGGTCTAGGCAATAACCAAGGCTGGACAGTCGGCGTGGAGGCTGTGGCTTGCGAGCGTACCCGCGCCCGATCGGAGCTGATTCATTTCCCGCCATCCATGAACCCGCCGAATCTGGAGCAGAGCCCGCTTTATCGCGGTGGAAACCGCATAGCAGTAGCATGGTTTACGCTGGATCCCACAGAGATCGTGCAATACCAACTGAAGCTGCACAGTACGCTTACCGGCAAGCATTACGAAATGAGCCTGCCCATGGAATACGAGTTCGCCGACTTTCCACTGTCGTCGCCACTGCCGGAATTCGATGAGCTCACCTTCACCCTCACGGCCCTGACCGCAAAAGGTGCAGGCATCAGGACCACGCCTTTGCGCGTTGTGGCAGCCAGGCCCGAAATCACTTCAGTGGTGTTGGACAACGAGGGCGTCGATGTGGCCTGGAACATGTCGAACAGTCTGCAGTTCACTCACTACATCGTGCAGGTGTTTTCGCCAGAGACCGGCACGGTCGCCGCCTCTGCGAGCGTCGATGCCCCTCGGACCCAGGCGCGCTTGTCGTTGAAAGCGCCGCTCAGGACCGACAAGAAGTGGGTGTGTCAGGTCATTGCATATCCTGGGTCCGGGATCGGTACAGAAGGCGATTGGGTGCCGATGATCACGGGGGCTCCACGGCTTGCCCTGCTCCGGCCGAGAGTGGGCGTCGTGGATGTCACTTGGTCGCCTCCGGAGTCGGTGGTGTCGCCTGAAGGCACATGGGTATCGATTATTCGCGCAGGGAATGTCATCAGTCAGGACCGGGTCGCTGGCTGCAGTGCCCGGATGATGATTCCAGTGCTTGATGCGAACCTGGATCAATTGCTGAGCGTACAGCTGACGCCCATCTGTGGGAAAGCCTCCAGCAGGACGCAATGGCAAACCGAGCAAACTGCTCCGGCTCGCTGAAAGGTGTGCGCGCAGACGGGCCTGCTTCGAGGGACGCGGGCCCGTCGCTGCAAGTACGCCCATCTGGAACGTCACGGGTGCCTGCGCGGCAATTCATCGCTACAATGCCGCCCTAAACCGTGACAGCCCGAACCTATAACGACATGTCCCTTCCAAAGAATCACCTGGAACTGCTCAGCCCTGCCCGCGATGTGGCCATCGCCCGCGAGGCCATCCTGCATGGCGCCGACGCCATCTACATCGGCGGCCCAAGCTTCGGCGCGCGGCACAACGCGTGCAACGAGGTCGGCGATATCGCCGAGTTGGTGGAGTTCGCCCGGCGCTATCACGCGCGGGTCTTCACCACGATCAATACCATTCTCCATGACAACGAGCTGGAGCCTGCACGCAAGCTGATCCACCAGCTGTACGACGCCGGTGTCGATGCATTGATCGTCCAGGACCTGGGGGTGATGGAGCTGGACATCCCGCCAATCGAGCTGCATGCCAGCACTCAGACCGACATCCGTACGCTCGAGCGGGCCCGGTTTCTCGACCAGGCCGGATTCTCCCAGCTGGTGCTGGCGCGTGAACTGAACCTGCAGCAGATCCGCGCCATCGCCGCCGAGACCGATGCTGCCATCGAGTTCTTCATCCACGGCGCGTTGTGCGTGGCCTTCTCCGGCCAATGCAACATCTCCCACGCCCAGACCGGCCGCAGCGCCAACCGCGGCGATTGCTCACAGGCCTGTCGCCTGCCCTACACCCTCAAGGACGACCAGGGCCGGGTGGTCGCTTTCGAAAAGCACCTGCTGTCGATGAAGGACAACAACCAGACCGCCAACCTGCGTGACCTGGTCGACGCCGGCGTGCGCTCGTTCAAGATCGAAGGGCGCTACAAGGACATGGGTTATGTGAAGAACATTACCGCCCACTACCGCAAGGAGCTGGATGCGATTCTCGAAGATCGCCCGGACCTGGCCCGCGCGTCGAGCGGTCGTACCCAGCACTTCTTCGTACCCGATCCAGACAAGACCTTCCACCGCGGCAGCACCGACTACTTCGTCAGCGACCGCAAGATCGACATCGGTGCCTTCGATTCGCCCACCTTCACTGGTTTGCCGGTAGGTGTGGTGGAAAAGGTCGGCAAGCGTGACCTGATGGTGGTGACCGAGGTGCCGCTGACCAACGGCGACGGTTTGAACGTGTTGGTCAAGCGCGAAGTGGTGGGCTTCCGGGCCAACATCGCCGAGCCGCGTGGCGAGTTCGAGGAAGACGGCCAGACACGCTACCGTTATCGCGTCGAGCCCAACGAGATGCCCGAAGGCTTGCACAAACTGCGACCGAACCATCCCCTGTCGCGCAACCTCGACCATAACTGGCAGCAGGCGCTGCAACGCACCTCCTCCGAGCGTCGCGTCGCGGTTCAGTGGCAGGCCGTGCTGACCGAGCAACGCCTGGCGCTGAGCGTCACCAGCGAGGAAGGCATCACCGCGCAGGTTGCCCTGGACGGCCCGTTCGGTGCGGCCAACAAGCCACAGCAGGCGCTGGATCAGTTGCACGACCTGCTGGGCCAACTGGGTACCACCCAGTACCACGCCGAGGCCATTGAGCTCGATGCCCCGCAGGCGTATTTCATTCCCAACTCGCAGCTCAAGGCCCTGCGCCGCGAGGCTATCGAGGCGCTCACCGAGGCGCGGGTCAAGGCGCATCCTCGCGGCAGCCGCAAGGCCGAGACCAGTCCGCCACCGGTCTATCCCGAGGCGCACCTGTCGTTCCTGGCCAACGTCTACAACCAGAAAGCCCGTGATTTCTATCATCGCCATGGGGTGAAGCTGATCGATGCTGCGTTCGAGGCCCATGAGGAACACGGCGACGTGCCGGTGATGATCACCAAGCACTGCCTGCGCTTCTCGTTCAACCTGTGCCCCAAGCAGGCCAAGGGCGTTACCGGTGTACGAACCAAGGTCGCGCCAATGCAGCTGATTCATGGCGACGAAGTGCTGACCCTGAAGTTCGACTGCAAGCCGTGCGAAATGCACGTGGTCGGTCGAATGAAAGGCCACATCATCGACCTGCCCTCCCCCGGCAGTGCGGTGGGCCAGGTGGTTGGGCACATCAGCCCGGAAGACCTGCTCAAGACCATCGTGCGCGCGCCGCACTGAGGCCTAGCACGACCGCTGCCCCCGGCTCCCGGTGAAGTATCGAGGCAGGCAAGGATTGCCTGCCTGCGGCGCTCGAGCGCGAATTGATGCGGAAGATGACTACGGGTAGAAACCCGAAATTCGTGCCTTACCCTACTGCACTGTTGCGGTGCCGAGCTGCCCCGGCACCGCGCAGCATCGCTTACGAGCGACCGCCCTTGCGGCCCATGTCGTCGCTCTGCTTGTTGCCACCGGACTGCTGGCCACCTTTGCGACCGGCTTCAGACGCTTTTTCCCGGTCGTTGGCGAAGTTGCCAGGATTTTTGCTACCACCCTGACTGCCAGTCTTGTTCTGGTTATTGGCCATGGTCTTGCACCTCTTGTGGCTGTGGGATATGCACGGGCGTTTGCCGTACATAAGTTCGGAGCTCAGCGGCAACAGGGGATTCGGTTTATTACCGAGCCGCCAGACCGGCGGCGCTAAAGGTGCATGGCGGTGTATTTGGCGCGAGGTGCATTGCGCTACGGAGCATTCTCGAGGCGACGCTGGCGACGGCCCAACCAGGCGCCGGTACCCCCCCAACCGAGCGCGAGGATGGCGCCAATCGACATCGCCAACTGCGGATGCTCGCCCAGCAGGTCCAGGCCACGCTTGACCCAACCGCTCAAGGCATCGCCACCCCGGTAGACCACGGTGTCGATGAAGTTCTTGGCTTTGTATTTCTCTTCGGCGGGCAACACGGTAAAGAGCATCTCCCGCCCCGGGCGAACCAGGGCGTACTCGCCAGCACGACGCATGACCATCACGAAGACGAACACTGCAAATACCGGCGCCAGCGCCAGCCAGACGAAACCGACCGCCATCACCAGGGGCACGCCGACCAGTAGCACGCCGACACCCAGGCGCCGGGCCAGGCGTCCGGTGAGAAAGACCTGGGTGAGTATCGCCAGGGTTTGCACGACCGTATCGATCAGGCCGAAGACCTGTGTCTGACGTGTCCGGTCGCTGAACGTCTCGCTGACGATACGGGCCTGCTCGAAATACAGGAACGTGCTGACGCTGGCCAGCAGTACGACGAACAACGCGATACCCAACAGGTAGCGCGACCGCAGCACGGCGGTGGCGCCGGAAAACGGATTGCCGCCCAGCGGCCGCGAGGCCGGATGCGCGGTGCTGGTCGGCAGCGGATTCAGCTCACGCCAGTGTTGCAGGTACAGCGCAGCGCCTATGCTGCCAAGCAGGCAGACGCCCGCCAGCACCAATAAACCCGCATGCCCGAGGGGAGAAACCAGCAGAGTGCCAAGAATCGGCCCGCTCAGGCCGCCAAAGCTTGCACCCGCCGCGAGCAGGCCGAACAGGCGCTTGCCCTGCTCGCTGGAAAACAGGTCTGCCAGTACGCTCCAGGCCAGGGAGATGGCCAGCAGGTTGAAAACCGACAGCCAGATATAAAAAGCCCGCGCATTCCAGAGGTCGTCCGGGTCGCGGGCAAAGAGCACAGCAAACAACAGCAGGTTGCTGGCGAAGAAGGCGTAGGTCCACGGCAGGATGCGTCGCCTCTTCACCCGTGATGCAAGCCATCCGAATAGCGGCAGGCAGGCCAGGGTGGCAATGAAGGTACCGGTGAACAGCCATTGCAGATTGTCCACCCCACCGGCCACGCCCATGGTTTCACGGACCGGGCGCAGCATGAAATAACCGGTGAACAGCAGGTAGAACAGCGCAAGACCTGCAACCACCGCCGGGCCTTCGCCGGGTTGGATGTTGAGGCTCTGGTCCAGGCGCCGCCGCCAGCCGTTCATGGCGTCAGGCAAATTGCTTGATCAGCGCCTGGCGCTGGGCTTCGCTCAGCAGCGGCCCGCTGCCCGCCTTGAGCTGGTCAAGCTGACGGTCCGGTCGGCCGGTCGCAGGAATTACCGTGGTCACCGCCGGATGACTGATGGCGAACTTCAGGAACATCTGCGCCCAGCTGCCGATGCCCGCCTCGGCCGCCCACCCCGGCAATGCCTGACCTTTGACCCGGGCGAACAGCCGGCCATCGTCGAAAGCACGGTTGACCAGCACCGCGACGCCTTTGTCCTGGCACAGCGGCAGCAGCTCGCGCGCGGCATCCGGGGCGTTCACCGAGTAGTTGATCTGGATGAAATCCAGCGGCTCGTTGCGCACGATGCGCGCCACCTCATCCTGGCCGCTGTTGAGATAGTGAGTGATGCCCACATAGCGCGTCTTGCCTTGCTGCTTCAACTCCCGGGCATAGGGGAGCTGAGTCTGCCAGTCGCGCAGGTTGTGGATCTGCAGCAAGTCGACCTTGTCGGTGCGCAGGCTGGACAGGCTTTGCGCCCATTGCCGTTCGGCGGCGTCGCGGCTGTCGGCGGCGATCTTGGTGGCGATGAAGCACTGACGGTGCCAGCCGCCCTCCTCCAGCAACTGACCGAGAATGGCGTCGGCACCGCCGTAGTTGGGCGAGGTGTCGATGACCTTGCCGCCGCCTTTGAAGAACGCCTCGAGCACAGCCTTGAGCTGTTGGTACTGGGCAGAGCCGGCCTGGACCTCGAAACTGCCGGAAGTGCCGGCACCGATGACCGGCAAGGCCTCCCCGGTGGAGGGGATCTTGCGGGTCAGCAGGCCGCTGGCGGACTCGGCGCGCAGCCAAGGGCTCAGGGCCAGCGCGCCAAGCGCGGCGCTGGCGCGCAGGACATCGCGACGTGCGTACATGAAGGAGGCTCCCGGTTACAGGGGAAACCTTCAAGGCTAGTCGCTCTACCCCGCGATGCGCAGCGATTCTGTATCGGGATATTTAACCGAGCAACAGGCGCAGGTCCAGGCCTTCAGCCCCCATTGGCGGGCACCAGTAGTAGCCGCCGGTCAGTGGTCGGCTGAAGCGGTACAAGGCATCGACCACGCCATCTTCCAGGCCACTCATGCGCCGCAGCTGGATTTCGAAGGCATCGAACGAACGGCCCAGAGCAACGAAAGCCAGCCCTGCGCCACGGTTGTCGGCCCAGGCCACCGAACGGCGCACCATGAAGGCCGCGGGGTCATAGCTTTCCTGCGCGGTACGCTTGACGTGGGCCGACTCCGGCGCGTCTTCCAGTTCCTCGTTGTCGCTCAGGCGACGGCCAATGATGTCGTCCTGCTCTGGCTGAGGCAGCGACTTGAAATAGTTGAGGTCGTGTTTCCACAGCTGGAACGCAGCGAAACTGGAACCTGCCAGGCCCGCTTGCTCGCCCGCCACGATGGCTGCGTCGACAGCATCGTTGTCCCGCGGGTTTTCGGTGCCGTCTTCATAGCCGGTCAGGTCGTGTCCGCCGTGGTGCAGAAAACCATCGACACTGTCGACCAATGTGAAAGCCGGCGCCAGGGCCTGCTCCAGGGCTTGGGCACGCAGGAACAGATCACCACGCGCGTCATCACGCAACCAGAGCCACAGTGCATGCTGGGTGGCCGGGTTTTCGACCGCCGCGTCCAGCTGCGGGAAACTGCGCAAGCCTGGGACATCGCGCCCCAGTGCCTTGGCCAGCGGCGCGCCGACGGCCAGGATCAGGCTGTGGCCGTCGACTTGCTGCAACAAGGCATCCAGAACGGCAGGCAGCGCCTCCCCCGTATGCAGGGCAAAGAACAGGTGACGGGCGTGGGCCGGCACCGGAGTGGCGAGCAGACCTTGCTGGAACGACATGACGAGCTAATCCTTCGGCAAAAGCGCGAATCCTACTGTGCTCGGCAGCCCATCGCAACGCGTCAGGTCGCGGCGAGGTGCGGCTCATCCGGAAATAATCAGTTACTAAAGGCTGGCACTTTGCGATTAGCTGATCGATGGAGCCTGCCTACACTCTCCGGAATCCCTCGCCCACGAGCATGCCGATGACCGCCTCCCCTTTGCTGACTGCCTTCCTGCCCATCGCCCTGGGCATCATCATGCTGGGCCTGGGGTTGTCGCTGACCCTCGCCGACTTCGCCCGAGTGGTGAAGTATCCCAAGCCCGTACTGGTCGGCCTGGCCTGTCAGATCCTGTTGCTGCCGTTCATCTGCTTCCTGATCGCCAACGGGTTTGGCCTGGAGGCCGCGCTGGCAGTGGGCCTGATGCTCCTGGCCGCATCGCCGGGCGGGACTACCGCGAACCTGTTCAGCCACCTGGCACATGGCGACGTGGCACTGAACATCACGCTGACGGCGGTCAACTCGCTGATCGCCATCCTCACCATGCCACTGCTGGTCAACCTGTCGCTGATCTACTTCATGGAGTCGGACCAGGCCATCCCGCTGCAATTCGCCAAGGTCATGCAGGTCTTCGCCATCGTCTTGCTGCCTGTGGGCCTGGGCATGCTGATCCGCCGCTACGCACCGAGCTTTGCCGCGCGGATGGAGAAGCCGATGAAGCTGGTAGCGGCGTTGTTCCTGGCCTTCACCATCGTCCTGGCACTGGCCAAGGACTGGCAGACGGTGGTGGAGTACGCGCCGGTGGTGGGGGTCGCCGCGCTGCTGTTCAACGTGATCAGCCTGGGGTTGGGGTATTGGGTGCCGCGCCTGTTGCGCATCCCGAAACGCCAGGCAATTGCCATCGGCATGGAGATCGGCATTCACAATGGCACCTTGGCCATCGCGCTGGCGCTGAGCCCCAGCCTGCTGAACAACGCCACCATGGCCGTGCCGGCAGCGATCTACAGCCTGATCATGTTCTTCACGGCCGCCGCCTTTGGCTGGTGGGTGAGTCGGGGACACAAAGAAGCCATTGCCGCGCAGGAAACCGCGAATTGAATCCTGCGCGACTCAATCACCTCGCCGCGCGCGCAACTGGCGCTTGAGCTCGCGCAGCGGAGGCGCGTAGAAAAAGCCAAAGGACACGCTACCTTCGCGCCCTTTGACCGCGTGATGAAGCCGGTGCGCCCGGTACAGGCGTTTGAGGTAGCGCTGCATGGGTTTGGGTTTACGCGGCCAATGCCGATGGAAGAAACCGTCGTGGGCCAGCACGTACAGCACACCATAGCCCGCTACACCTGCGCCGACCCACTGCAGGGGCGCGTAGCCGGCCTTGCCCAGCGCCATCAGACCAGCAGCGATAAGGGCCAGCGCCACCAGGTAGAGGTCATTGGTCTCGAGTACACCCAGGTGCGGCTCATGGTGCGAGCGATGCAGCCACCAGCCCCAGCCGTGCATGACGTACTTGTGGGCCAGCGTACCGACACCCTCCATGGCCACCAACGTGGCGAGCAGCACGGCGATGTTGAACAGCATGGGACAGTCCGGCGTGGATGGTGAAAGGCGCCAAGGTTACCACCGCTGACGAACGCATCGGAAACGGTAGGAGGTTTCGGCAATGAAGCAATTGTCATGAATTCGGCCTTGATTCTGCGCAACTGCAGGCGTAAGGTCCGCGTCGCACTTATGCATCCCCTACAGGAGTCCTGCATTGGACAGTAGCCCCAGTCGATTGCGACAGGTCCACACGGCAAGCTAGTCCGGCAGCATTCCTGCCGCTGTCTTGCCGAATACGGTAGACGGCGGTCCATCTCGCCTGCAAAGGCAGATCTCCCCTCTTCTTTCCCGCTCAGCCAGCTCATGCCGGCGAGTGTCGTGGTCCTGCGCGCTCATTCATTTCATCGGCGTCACGCTTGCCAGTGGCGCATGCGCGGGCCATTGCCCGTGGAAAGAGGTTTGCTATGGATTGGAAAGTATTTCTGCTGCGCGTCAGCGTGGCCCTCGTACTCGGCGCCCTGATCGGCGCCGAACGTCAACTGCGCCAGCGCCTGACCGGCCTTCGCACCAATGCGCTGGTCAGCACCGGTGCCTGCCTGTTCGTACTGATGACCCAGGCGGTACCCGGCATGGAACCCAGCGACGCCTCGCGCATCGCCGCGTATGTCGTGTCCGGGATCGGCTTTCTCGGTGGTGGCGTGATCATGCGTGATGGTTTCAACGTGCGCGGCCTGAACACGGCCGCCACGCTCTGGTGCACCGCGGCCATTGGTGTGCTGTGCAGCCTGGGGCTGTTGCTGGAGGCCACTCTGGGCAGCCTGGTGGTGCTGTGTGCCAACATCCTGTTGCGCGACATCGCCCAGCGCCTGGACCGTCAGGACGTGGTGCCCGCCAGTGAAGTCGAGCAACGCTTCGAGGTGCGCATCGTCTGCCGGGCCGAAGACGAGATCCAGGTACGCAGCCTGATGCTGCACAGCCTCAGTGACCCAGGCCTGCGCCTGCAGTCGCTGCACAGCGAAGACCTCCACGACCCGCTGCGCCTGGAAGTACGCGCCGAACTGCTGGGTACCCCACAGGCGCCCGCACAACTCGAGCGTCTGGTCAGCCGAGTGAGCCTGGAGAAAGGCGTCAGCTCGGTGCGCTGGCAACTCCATGCCCAAGCGGTAGAAGTCGATTAAGCATCGTCGCGCAAATGCCGCTCTCTGAGTTCCTGCCGCTCCTTGGCCTCGATGCACAGGGTCGCGGTCGGACGCAGCAGCAGCCGGCGCAGACCGATCGGCTCGCCGGTCTCTTCGCACCAGCCATAATCCCCCTTGGCCAGGCGCTCGAGCGCCTGGTCGATCTTGTCCAGCAGGCGCTTTTCCCGCTCAAGGGTGCGCAACTGCCAATGCCGCTCCTCCTCGGCACTGCCCAGGTCGGCCGGATCGCTGTGCACTTCCTGCTCGCGCAGCGCCTGGAAATCCTGCTCTATACGCTCCTGCAACTCCACCCGCTGCCCCAGCAACAGGTTACGAAAGTACTGGCGCTGGGGTTCGTTCATGTAGGCCTCGGCCGGCTGGCCGAGCAAGTCTTCTTCAGTCATGGGGCACACTCGTGCAATAAAGGGTCATCGATCGAACATCAGCGGCAGGCCCTGGCAGCGTGGCTGCACCTGGCCCTGATGCCAGGCGAGCTGGCCGGATACCACGGTGGTGCGCACCACATGCCGCAGGTGTCGATGCTGAAAGGGTGTCCAGCCACAGCGGGACAGGATCGGGTCGTCGGCGACCGGGCGCGGTTGCGCCAGGCGCTCGACCAGCGCCAGGTCGGCCCAGTAGCCTTCGCGCAGAAAGCCGCGCTCGCGGATGGCGAACAGGCGGGCCACGGCGTGGCTGGTCTTGTCGACTACCTGGGTCAGGCTCAGCACGCCCTCGCCGACCAGCTCCAGCGCGGCTGGCAAAGCATGCTGCACCAGTGGAAGGCCTGAGGGCGCGCGACCATAGACTCGGCGTTTTTCCTCGAGCGTGTGCGGAGCATGATCGGTGCCAATCACGTCGATCACGTCGCCGGCCAGCGCCTGGCGCAGTGCATCGCGGTCGGCACGGGTCTTGATGGCCGGGTTGCATTTGATCAGATGGCCGAGTTGCGCATAGTCGCTGTCATCGAACAGCAGGTGATGCACGCAGATCTCGGCGGTAATGTGCTTGTTGCTCACGGGCCCTGGGGCGAACAGCGCCACTTCACGCGCGGTGGTCAGATGCAGCACATGCAGGCGCGTGCCGAAACGCCTGGCCATGTCCACAGCCAGTGACGAGGAGCGATAGCAGGCATCGGCATCGCGAATCAGCGGGTGAGCGGCCGCAGGAATGAATTCGCCATGGCGCTCCCGCCACAATGCCTCGTTGGCCAGGATGCTCGGGGTGTGTTCGCAGTGGGCCAGCAGGATGGTCGGGCAATAGATGAATAGCCGCTCGAGCACCTGCGGGTCGTCCACCAGCATATTGCCCGTGGACGCACCCATGAACACCTTGACCCCGGCGACTTCACTCGGGTCGAGCGCGGCGATGGTGTCCAGGTTGTCGCGACTGACGCCGAAGTGAAAGCCGTAGTTGGCCTGCGAGCTGGCCGCCGCGCGACGTTTCTTGTCGGCCAGCGCCGCAGTGGTGAGGGTTGGCGGGTCGGTGTTGGGCATGTCCATGAAACTGGTGATGCCGCCGGCCACCGCAGCCCGCGACTCACTGGCAATGTTCCCCTTGTGCTCTGCCCCAGGTTCACGAAAGTGCACCTGGTCATCGATCATTCCCGGCAGCAACCATTGCCCTTGCGCATCGATCTCGACTTTAGCGCGCACGCCTTCGATGCTCGAGGCGATCTTGTCGATGCGCCCGCGGGCGACCAGCAGGTCAGCCTCGAACTCGCGCCCTTCGTTGACCAGCCGTGCGTTGCGTATCAGCAAGTCGGCCATGATCAGAACTCGTTCTGCAGGGCCTTGTAGCCCTGCACCAGGTCGATGTTGGTGCGGGCGACATCCTCGGAGAACTCCGAGGCTGACACGCTGACCGGTGGGTAACGGTCAAGATCGGTGTGCGGGCCGATATGTTCGGTGGGCGGTACGTAAAAGCGCTCCGGCAGGTCGCGACCATCGACCACCGAGTTGTGACGCACGACGCTGCCATCACCCACGCGGCAATTGAACAGCACGCTGTTGAAACCGATGAACACCCGATCGCCGATCACGCAGGGGCCATGCACGATGGAGCGGTGGGCGATGGAGGTGTATTCACCGATACTCACCGCCGCGCCGGATTTGGAGTGGATGACCACGCCATCCTGAATGTTGGAGTTGGCACCAATGACGATCGGCTCCATGTCACCGGTGCCGTCCACCTCGTCGGCGCGAATGACCGCGTAGGGGCCGACGAACACATTGTCCTTGATGATGACCTTGCCGCAGATGATCGCGGTCTTGTCGATGTAGGCCGATTCGGCGATTTGCGGGAGGTGGCCGGAAGGGTTTCTGCGGATCACGGTGCGTTTCCTGAGGCAAGCTGATTCACGCAAATGTTACGTTATAACAATTTACTTGCAACCCCCTTCCCCTCCCGCCGAGCATGACGCCGGTGAGAAATTTCAAACTTTCGCCGCTTACCGACGCTCAACCGTCTGCGACACCGATGTCGCGACCACGGACAAGGAGAGACACATGAATACTCTGTTCCTCAAGCGAGCCGGTCTGTGCATGGCCATGGGCCTTGCCTCGATGCAGGTGATGGCCGCTTCCTCCGACGATTTCGTCGAGGCCGCGACCGAAGCCGGTATCGCTGAAGTCGTAACCGGCAACCTGGCGCTGGAAAAGAGCAAGGACGCCGAGATCAAGACCTTCGCCCAGCAGATGGTCACCGATCACACCCAGGCCAACCAGAAGCTCGGTGATATCGCCCGCAAGCTGGATATCAGCGTGCCTGACGAGGCTGCGCTCACCGACAAAGTCAAGAAGATGATCCTGGAATGGCGCGACGAGTCGTTCGACAAGTCCTATGTCAACAATCAGGTCGATGCCCACGAGAAAGCCGTGGAGCTGTTCAAGAAGGAAGCCGCATCGTCCGACAAGCCGGAGCTCAAGGCCTTCGCCAGCGAAACCCTGCCCACCCTCGAGAAGCACCTGGAGCATGCCAAACAGCTTCAGGCCAAGCACGGCAAGTGATCCACAGGTAATCAGAGAGGCTTGATATGAGTAATGATGCTCTGCGCGCCGAAGTACTGACTCGGCTACTGCATGCCCACCCTGAAGGTCTGGGTAAGGAAGTACTGGACAACTACCGCGGCGAAAAGGCCGTGGCCGGCATGCTCAAGACGCTTCAGGAGGCCGGCTTGATCCATGATGGCAGCGTCAATGTCGATGCCGATCACCAGATCAGCGTGCGTTATCCAATCAAGTTGTCCAGTGCCGGCGTAGACGCGGCGCGTCAGCTCGACAGCTGAACCCTCGGGCTTGCGGGCGCGGCACTTGCTGCCGCGTGCGCACGCCCGAGGGATCATGACTCGGTTACTTACCTTTCTTTTCGTGATCGCGAGGTGGCTTTGCCGGACCTTGCGGGTCGACTTGCGGATCCTCCAGGTCAGGAGAGTCCGGATCAAAACCCAGGTCCTGCTTGCTGGACGCCTTGTCGGAGGAGTGAGGCCCTTGCGCAGGGTGGGGACGTTTCTGTTCGCTCATGGTGCGTTCTCCGTAACGGTGTCTACAGAAGAAAGCGCGGGTCTGGCGAAGTTTGATTTATCTACGCGCCCTTTGCCTGGAAGGTCTCGAGCTGCGCACAGCGCGCCTCGCTAAGTGTCAGACGATCCTGCAGGCGCTCGATCAGGCGCATATGTTCGGCGCAGATGTCACGCTGACCCACCAGCGCCTGACGCTCGCTGTCCAACTGCCGACGTACCTCCTCGCTCGCCCCCTGCGCCTGGGCCAGGATCGAGCGCAGCCCTTGAACCTGGGCATCGCGCTGCTCCAATTGTTCGTCGAGTTGTTTGTGCTGGGCGCTGGCCTGTCGGTTTTCGGTCAGCAGGCGCTCATTCTCACGGTGCAGGTGTGTCAGTTCTTCCTGGCGGGCGATCGCGTCCTGCTGCAACTGACGCAATTCCCCTTGCGTCTGCTGCAACTGCTCGTCCTTGTCGGTCAGCCTGAGCCGCAGTTCGCCCAGGGACTGGTTGAGGCTGGCGCTGCGCAGTTGCTCGGCCTGCAGAGTGCTCAGCGCTGTCTCGAGCTTTTCCGACTCGGCCGCAAGGGCGCTGACCTGAATCTGTTGTTGCTGGTGAGCAGCCGCGAGTGCTTGCTGGGCAAGTTGCAACTGCACCTGCAATTGGCCGCGCTGTTCATCGAACACCGCCTGCGCGTCGCGAATACGGGCCTCTGCTTCCTCGCGCAACTGCTCGGCCAGTTGGCCAACGAAACGCCCCAGCGTGTCGCTGAGGGCCGGTGAACGCTTGTCAGCCAGCGGTTGCAGCGCTTCGAGCTCGCGCATGTAGCGATGAATGGTGGTTTTCGAACCGGTGTTACCCAATTCGATACGTACTGCATCAATACTCGGATGCTCGCCCCGGGCGATCAGCGCCTGCCGTGCCTGCTGTACTGCCGCCTTGTCGATGCCGCCGCGGGCCATGTTCGCTCCTAGATTTCGTACCGTGGTATGTAGCCCGTAATTACATACCATAAATGTAGCTTTTCCCAGCAGATTCTTGGGCTCTGTACGAAATGTGTTGAGGGTAGGAGCTCCCAGGAACCAGGTACTCGGATTGGCCTTAGCCCTGGCGCAGCCAGTCGATGAAGCGCGCGAACAGCTCCGATTGCGAATTGATACCCAGCTTCAGATAGAGATTCTTGCGGTGCATGCGTACGGTCTCCGGCGAAATGCCGAGGTCCTGTGCCGTTGACTTCACCGAATGGCCACGCAGGATCATGTGTGCAACCTCACGCTCGCGATCAGTCAGCACCTGGCAGCCGAAGCTGTCGAACGCAGCCTGCAGACTTGCGTGCTCCAGCGGCGCCGAACCTGGTTCGAGGTTGTACCGTGCATAGCGCCCCAGCAGTTCGCGCACCATGGGTTCGACCGCGCGCAACAGGTCGATCTGTTGCGCGCTCAGCCGTGTGCCGCTGCAGCCCTGGAACAGGCTCAGAGAAAGCTTGCGGCCATCGCTGAGGTCGGTGATGTAATAGCTGTCTTCGCTGCAGCCAGTGCCCAGGTAGTAAGCCTTGTAGTAGTCACTGTCGAAGAAGTTGTCCGGCGCGATGTCCTGCAAGTGATAGAAACCTTCGGCCAGCCCGCTCTGCACCGCCAGGCAGAACGGATCGAGCAGGTAGCCGGCCGCAAAGTAGCGGTTGAGCACGGCGTCGCGATGGGCATCGGGAATACCCTGCTGGTACAACAGCCGCGGCGCCTGCCCCTGGCTTTCGACGCTGATCATCATCGACTCCACCGCCACCAGTTGGCCCAGCGCCTTGGCCAGATGCTGCAGGGCCTGTGGTGATTCGCTATGGGACAACGCACCTTGCAACGCCGCATGCCACTGTTGCAGCGCGCCGAGAGTGAGGGTGAGCGGTGTGTCGGGAGAGGCCTGGGTCATGCCCGGCAGTCTAGCCTGCCGGGCACGCCCACGCACAGCCCGTTGCAGGCTGCTCATCGCCCTTGATACAACCCTTGCGCAGCAAGCTCGCGCGCGGTTTCGAGGATGCACTGGCGCAGGGTTTCGACGATCTCGTCGACCTGGGCGCGGGTGACGATCAGCGGCGGCGACATCACGTTCAGGTGCATGATCGGCCGCACCAGCAAACCCCTGGCCTGGGCCTTGCTGTGGATGCGCTCACCAATATTGATCACATCGTCGAACAGTGCCTTGCTCGCCTTGTCGGCGACGAATTCGACGCAGGCCATCAGCTTCATGCAGCGCACATCGCCTACCAGCGGCAGATCGCGCAGGCTCTGCAGGCGTTGTTCCAGGTAGCTGCCAACATCCTTGACGTGTTCCAGCAAGCTTTCCCGCTCGATGATCTCGATGTTCTTCAGCGCCGCGGTACAGCACACTGGATGGCCGCTGTAGGTGAACCCGTGGGTGAAGCAACGCCCCTTGCCCGGCTCGGCGATCACCTGCCAGATACGCTCGGAGAAGATGCACGCACCCAGTGGCAGGTAGGCGGACGTCAGGCCCTTGGCCGTGGTGATGATATCCGGGGTGACACCGAACAGCTCTTCGCTGGCGAAGAAGGTGCCCAGGCGTCCGAACGAGGTCACTACTTCGTCGGCGACGAACAGGATGTCGTAGGTCTGGCACAGCTGCCACATGCGCGCGAAGTACCCCTCGGGCGGGATGATCACCCCGCCCGAGCCCATGATAGGTTCGGCGAAGAAGGCTGCGACGTTGTCGGCCCCCAGGGAGAGAATCTTGTCCTCGAACTCGGCGACCAGAAAGTCGAGGAATTCGGCTTCGTCCATGTTGTCCGGGGCGCGGTACGGGTTGGGGTTGGAGATGTGGTGGATCAGGTCGTGGGCATAGTCGAACTCAGGTACCCGGTCGGCAGCCTTGTTGCCGATCTGCATGGTCAGGGTGGTCGAGCCGTGGTAGGCGTTATAGCGGGCGATGATGTGTTTCTTGCCCGGCTTGCCGCGGCAGTTCTGGTAGTACTGGATCAGTCGGTAGGCGGTGTCCACGGCAGTCGAGCCGCCTGTGGTGAGGAAGACATGGTCCAGGTCGCCCGGTGCCAGTTGCGCAAGCTTGCGGCAGAGCTCGATGGCCACGTCGTTGGCCATGTCCGAGAACGGGTTCGAATAGGCAAGCTTGCGCACCTGGTCGGCAATGGCCAAGGCCATTTCCTCGCGCCCCAGGCCAATGTTGGTGCACCACATGCCGCCAACGGCATCGAGGAAGCGGTTGCCTTGGGTATCGCGGATATAGGCGCCTTCGCCTTCGGTGATGTTCAGCGCGCCCTGTTCGCGATGCTCGTCGAACATATGGTAACCGTGCATGTAATGGGCCTTGTCGGCTTCCACCAATGGATCGTGGACGATAGCGAATGCGTTGTTTGAGGTGGCCATGGGCAGCTCCTTGGCGAGGATCGTTCGAAAATGTTCAGAATCCGGTCTTGACCGTGCTCCAGACCCGCGTGATCGCACGCATGTCCTTGGGTGTCTGGGTCTTTTGCGCGAACAGCCGTTCGCGGGTCTGGGCGTCCGGGTAGATCGCCGGGTCCTGGCGGATATCGGCCTTTACCAGGGCGGTGGCCGCGGCATTGCTGTTGGCGTAGTGGATGAAGTTGGTCACCTTGGCCATGGTCTGTGGCTGCAGCAGGAACTCGATGAAGCGATGGGCGTTGCTGGCGTGCGGCGCGTCCTTGGGGATGTAGAGGTTGTCGAACCAGATCAGCGAGCCTTCCTTGGGAATGAAGAACGCCAGCTTGATAGCCTTCTTCGCCTCCACCGCACGCGCCTGGGCGGTGGCGTAGTCGCCCGACCAGGTCAAGGCCAGGCACACGTCGCCGTTGGGCAGGCTGGTCAGGTAGTTGACCGAGTCGAACTTGCGGATATAGGGGCGGATGCCCAGCAGTAGCTGCTCGGCGGCCTTGAGATCTGCCGGTGCGGCGCTGCGCGGATCCTTGCCCAGGTACTGCAGGGCCAGTGGAATCACTTCGGTGGGGGCGTCCATCAAAGTCACCCCGCAATCGGCGAAGCGCGAAACAATGGCAGGGTCGAACAACATGGCCAGCGAGCCGATCGGTGCGTCGGGCATGCGCGCCTTGATCTTGTCGACGTTGTAGGTAACGCCGGAGCTGCCCCAGGTGTAGGGCGCCGAGTACTTCAGGCCAGGGTCGTAACCTTGCAGGTTGCTGACCACCTGCTCGTCGAGGTTGTGCCAACTGGGCAGTTGCTGTTTGTCCAGGGCCTGGAACACACCGGCCTGGATCAGCGGTGGCACCAGCGACGCATTGAGCATGACCAGGTCGTAGCCGGAGCGGCCGGTGAGCAGTTTGGTCTGGACCGTTTCATAGCCATCGAAGGTGTCGTAAACCACTTTGATGCCGGTGGCCTTTTCGAAGTCGGCCAAGGTGGTTTCACCGATGTAGTCAGTCCAGTTGTACAGCCTGAGCGTGTTGCTGCTGTCCCCCTCTGCCGCTGCCTGCACCAGTGCCGTCGAGGACACCAGCAGCAGACCGCCAATCACCTTCAGTGCCTTGCGCATAGCAACTCCATCGTGTGACTGCTCCGGATTGAGCCGATGGGGTCACTATGGGAGGTCTGGCTGGCTGCAGACATACCCCGAATGTGTGGGTGGTCGTTTTTGGGAAGGTCGCAGATGTGTCACTGGTTGATCAGCGTCAGCGTGCCGATATCCAGCAGGCTGAAAAAACCGCTGCTCCAGCCACCGGTATCCAGGTGCCATACGTTGCCCAATACCTTGTGCGTGAGCACCGGGGTGTGGCCGACCAGCAGCGCACGCAGCCCCTGGATGGGTTGGCTATCGCCGCTCTTCAGGCGCCGGCGCGACCATTGGCAGACCTCGCGCACGGCAGGGTCGTCCCTCGTCTGCAGGCAGGCGCGCAGCTCAGCCCAGTCGGCGAACGGACTGTCTGCATGCAGCATGCCGACCAAGCCGTGGGCAGTCTCTACTTCGAGCGCGACCGGCAGGCGTTCGAACTGCTCGACGAAGCGCGCCTGCTCAGCCTTGGGCAAGTCGAGAAACCAGCCCCCGCCAGCCGCACGGTACATGTCCAGATCAACACGGCCACCGCGATAGTGGCTGATGGCCAATGCTTCATGATTGCCCTGCACGGCATGAAACCAGGGTTGCGCCAACCAGTTCAGGGCCTCTTCGCTGGCCGGGCCCCGGTCGACCAGGTCACCGACACTGAACAGCCGATCGACCTCGGGATCGAATGCCGCCTGCTCGAGCGCGGCCTGCAGGCGTTGGAAGTGCCCGTGGATATCGCCGATCGCCAAGTCGCGCCCTTTGTCGTTGGCAGCTAGCTGCCGAAAACGCGCCATTACATCATTCCTCTGCTGTGTCGCCGGCACCAGGCGTAGAATGGCGCGACAACGACGATCCTAACGCGGAGATGCATCATGCGCTCTACCCTCGCCTGCGCTGCACTGATGGTGCTGGCATACGACAGCATGGCACAAGGCATCCCGCCCGCGCAGGTCCAGGTCAGCTTCGATCACCCGGAAAAATTCCGCGATGCCAGCCTGAACAGCCCCGGCTATGAGCGCGGCGCCGACCCAGAAGTGATGAAGGCACTCACCCGGCACCTGGAAAAACTTGGCCAGCGCTACCTTCAGCCTGGTCAGCGAGTACACATCGACATCCGCGACATCGATCTGGCCGGCCGCTACGAACCCTGGAATAGTCAGGCCTACAACGTACGTTTCATGCGCGAAATCACCTGGCCGACCATCGACCTGAGCTACACCCTCGTTCAACCCGGCCAGCCCGAGCGCAAGGCCGAGGAACGCGTCAGCGACAAGATGTACCTGAGCCGCCCGGGCCGCGTGGGCAGCAGCGATCGCCTGTATGCCGAGAAGGCCATGCTCGATGACTGGTTCCGCCAGCGTTTCGCTGCACGGCCGGCGTCCTGAGTTTTGCTGGTTAACGGCGAGCGGCTGAGGGTATCCTCTCCCTTTGTATCACCCAAGGAAGGATCCCCGTGAAGTACCTGCTGCTGGCATTCGCCAGCTATGCCTCCTGCTACTACCTGGTTGGCTTGCTGATTCGCGGCAGGCTGGCAGACATCGCCGAAGGGTTGCGCCATCGCCCGGATGCACCGACACCCGGCCAATACCTGCGTGAGGTCGAACGCCATGCCCGACGGGCGCAGCGGCACTACAGCCTGTTCGCAGGCTCGGTACTCGCGCTGGTGCTGTGCGCGTTGGCGTGGTGGTTGAGCTGAGCGCTCAGAACAGCGACAGGCTCTGCCTGCCCTCGAGCGCCAGCAGATACTGCTTTGCCGGCAAGCCGCCAGCAAAGCCTGTCAGGCTGCCCGAGGCACCGATCACCCGATGGCAGGGTGCGATGATCGAGATCGGGTTGCGCCCATTGGCTGCCCCTACCGCACGCACTGCCGTGGGGTTGCCGATCTGTCGGGCGATATCGCTGTAGCTGCGAGTCTGGCCGAAAGGAATGGTCAGCAGCGCCTCCCAGACCTGGCGCTGGAATTCCGTGCCATCGAAGTCCAGCGGCAGCTCGAAGCGCTGGCGCTGGCCGGCGAAATACTCGCCTAACTGACGGGCAGCTTCCCGCAGTACGGGCACCTGGTCATCACGGTGCAGTTCGCCAAGGCGCACCCGATTGGCACGCTCCTCTTCCCATAGCACGGCGGCCAGGCACTCGCCACGGGCGACCAGTGTCAGGGTGCCGACTGGCGATGACATGAGGGTGAAAGCGCTCGACATGGGCAGATCCTGATGCTGGCTGACGACCCCGGCACTCTACCGATCGCGTGCTAGCGCTGCATCCGCTTTCTTGACGTGCAATGCTCACGCCGCGGCCGTCGCACGCGCCGCGAGGGTGCGGGCCTGCTGCAGGTCGATCCTGGGGATCAATGCCGGGGGGATGCGTGAGCGGGTCGAGAGGTTATGAACGCGGAAACGCTCACCCACCACTTGATGCGCCATCAGGGTCAGTGACGGGAGGATACGGCTTTCCCAATGCTGGTCGAGACCGCAGGGCGAGCGCTTGCCGCCGTTGGTCTCATAAAAGCGCCCTGCCGACTGGTTCAGATCCACGCCGACCAGTAGCACGTCATCGAAGCCCAGGTGGTAGGCCAGTTGCAGGGCCACAAAAGCCACGGTCCGGGCATCGAAGAACCCGTACGACAGGTTCCTGCTGAAACCGATCGAACGCGCCCGCTTGCTCCACAGCGTGCGGTTTCGCGCATAGCGTCCATCGCCGCGCCCCAGCCATTCGCTGAACGTCGGGTCCAGGGCCTTGAGCAGCGGGTAGCGCTCGGTGTCCTCAGGCAGGTCGAACAGATCGAACTGCTCCGGCCACAGCGCCAGCCGCGGACTGCTGTGCAATGCCGTGGCAAAAAGCTCGGGTTGCTGGTTGCAGAAATCCTTGTCGGTGCAAATGTAGAAGAACGGACGCACATCCGTGCCCACCAGCATCGAAATGGAGCCATTCATGGCGATGATCGGGACGCTGGCAAAATCTTCGAGCGGAAAATCTTTCGCTGACGCACCTGACGCCAGGATCACCACAGGGCCTTTCTGGGTATTGCGACACGCCTCAAAGCTGGAGAACGCCCCGCGTGCAGCCTCTGACTGCGACGGAAGTTGGTTCATGGGTCTGGCCAATGGTGTAGGTCGTTTCAGAATACAGTTGTTCACAATTCTTAAACGGTTTTTTACATAACCCTTACACAGGCCAGATGGGATGAATGTTGTAGGCAAGCGAAGCTGCAGCGCGGGTCGGCATGCACGGCGATATGTTTCCCTGGCAACTGTCTGACCAGCAACACCTGGCCAACAGTTGATTGCCCAAAGGGCGACACCTTCTGTAAAAAACAAAGTCAAGCCACTGATTTTATTGAAATAAATCCACTGGCACGGTTTCTGCTCCGGTGAGCTGTGTACACGCACAGTTTCCCGAGGAACCCATGTCCACGCCTGCCGTCTCAGCCTCCTACGACATCCGCCAGCCGGATGCCCATGTCATCCGCGACGATGCCGAAGCCATCGCCGTTGCCCACCAGATCGCCGTGCTGCTGCGCGAAGGCGCTGCCGAGCGTGACCGACGCCGAGAAGTCCCTGCCGATGTGGTCGATGCCTATTCCAACAGCGGTCTGTGGGGCATCACCGTGCCACGTGCCTACGGAGGTGCCGAAGTGTCCTTCGCCACCCTGGCGCAGGTGATCGCCATCGTCTCGGCCGCCGACCCTTCGCTTGGCCAGATTCCACAAAACCACTACTGCCTGCTAGAAGACATCCGCCTGCAAGGCACCGAAGAGCAGCGGCGCTTCTTCTTCGACTTGGTGCTCAAAGGCCATCGTTTTGCCAATGCACTGTCGGAAACCGGTGGCAAGACCGTCCAGGACATCCGGACCCGCCTGGTTGCCGAAGCCGACGGCTACCGCATCGACGGCCGCAAGGGCTACTGCACCGGCTCGCTCTATGCCCACTGGATCGGCGTCCTGGCCCTGGACGAACTGGACCGGGCGCAATTGGCCTTTGTGCCACGTGGCACTCCTGGGCTGGTGGTCGTCGACGACTGGAACAGCATGGGCCAGCGCACCACCTCCAGCGGCACCGTGCTGCTGGACGGATTGCGCGTGCCCGCATTCAACCTGTTCCCCAGCTACCGCTCCTACGAGCACCCTACCCTCGCCGGGCCCTTCGCCCAACTGACCACTGCGGCGATTGACGCCGGTATCGGCCGCGCGGCGCTGGACGACACCATTGCCTTCGTACGCGACCATGCCCGTCCGTGGATCGATGCCGGTGTTGAAAAGGCCAGCGAGGATCCGCTCACCATCATTCAGATCGGCTCCCTGGAGATCCGCCAGGAGGCCGCCGAGGCCCTGCTCGAACGCGCCGGCAAGGTGCTGGATGCCGCCAAGCCTGCGCCGAACGAAGACAACGTCGCCGCTGCCTCGGTGGCGGTGGCCAAGGCCAAGGTGCTGACCACGGAGGTGTCGATCGAGGCCAGCAATCGCCTGTTCGAACTGGGCGGGACCCGCTCCTCGTTGCTGCAGCACAACTTTGACCGGCACTGGCGCAATGCCCGGGTGCATACCCTGCACGATCCCGTGCGCTGGAAGTACCACTTGGTCGGCAACTGGGCCCTGAACGGTATCCGTCCCACGCGCCACGACTGGAACTGAGGCCGCACCATGACCAAGCAGATCCGTCTCAATGCCTTCGCCATGAACACGGTCGGGCATCTGTCGCCTGGGCTGTGGCGCCATCCGCGCGACCAGGCGACGCGTTACACCGATATCCACTACTGGATCGAACTGGCCCAGACCCTCGAGCGCGGCTTTATCGACGGCCTGTTCCTCGCCGATGTGCTGGGTGTCTATGACGTCTACGGCGGCAATGCCGACGAAGCGCTGCGCAGCGGCGCCCAGGTACCGTTGAACGACCCGCTGCAATTGGTACCGGCGATGGCCGCAGCAACCCGCCACCTGGGGTTTGGCGTCACCGCCTCGGTGTCGTTCGAGCATCCCTTTCCCTTCGCCCGGCGCATGAGCACCCTCGATCACCTGACCCAGGGCCGTGCCGGCTGGAATATCGTGACCTCCTACCTGTCCAGCGGGGCACGCAACCTTGGCCAGCCCGAACAACTGAGCCATGACCAGCGCTACGCGCTGGCCGAGGAATACCTGCAGGTCTGCTACAAGCTTTGGGAAACCAGCTGGGAAGAGGATGCCGTGCGCGCCGATCGTACCAGCGGTGTCTACACCGACCCGAGCAGAGTCCACGGCATCGAGCATGACGGCACCTACTTCAAGGTCCCGGGTTTCCACCTCAGCGCCCCGTCGCCACAGCGCACGCCGGTGCTCTACCAGGCAGGGGCATCCAGCCGAGGACGGGCCTTTGCCGCAGCCAACGCCGAATGCGTGTTCGTTGCCGCACCGAGCAAGACCGTGCTGAAGAAGCAGGTGAGCGATCTACGTGCCGCCGCGGTCGCCGCCGGGCGCAAGGGCTCCGACATCCTGATCCTCGAACAGCTCACGGTGATCGTCGCTGAAACCGACGAGGCCGCGCAGGCCCGTCTGCGCGAGTACCGCGAGTACGCCAGTGCCAGCGGCTCGCTCTCGCTGATGTCGGGCTGGACCGGCATCGATTTCGCTGCCTACAGCCCCGACCAGATTCTTCGCGAGGTGCCCAGCGAAGCCATCCAGTCGGTGGTCGAGGGCTTCACCCGCGCCGACCCGACGCGGACCTGGACCGTTGCCGAGATCGCCGAATACTGCTGCCTGGGTGGCGACGGCCCGCTGCTGGTCGGATCGCCCTCGACCGTCGCCGATCAGTTGCAGGCCTGGGTCGAAGAGACCGACGTGGACGGCTTCAACCTGTCCAGCGTGGTCGTGCCGGAAACCTTCGTTGCCGTGGTCGATCTGTTGGTTCCGGAACTGCAGGCTCGCGGCCTGTTCAAGCGCGAGTACGCCGAAGGCAGCCTGCGCAACAAGCTGTTCGGCCAAGGTGATCGCCTGCGTGCGCCCCATCCGGTGGCTGCGTTGCGCCAGGAGCGTGGGCGATGAATGCACTGTTGGCCAACCTGGACTGGAGTGAAATCGGCCTCGCCTGCCTCGAGACCCTGAGCATGCTCGGCGCCGCGCTGGGCTTCACCGTAGCGCTGGGGCTGCCGTTGGGGGTGCTGCTGTTTCTCACCGGACAACGCCAGCTGCTGGCCAATGCGCCGGCCTATCGGGCCATGTCGGCCGTGGTCAACGTGCTGCGCTCGTTGCCATTCATCATTCTGCTGATCGTGCTGATACCCCTGACCACCTTGGTTGTCGGCACCTCACTCGGTGTGCGCGGCACCATTCCACCACTGGTGGTGGGCTGTACGCCGTTCTTCGCGCGCCTGGTGGAGACCGCCCTGCGCGAAGTCGACCGTGGCGTGGTCGAGGCCACCCAGGCCATGGGTGGCAGCACCTGGCAGATCATCCGCCACACCTTGCTGCCCGAAGCCCGTACCGGGCTGATCGCTGCCGTCACCGTCACCGCCATCGTGCTGGTCGACTACACGGCAATGGCCGGTGTGATCGGTGGCGGCGGCCTGGGCGACCTGGCCATCCGTTTTGGTTACCAACGCTTCCAGACCGATGTGATGGTCGTCACCGTACTGCTGTTGATCCTGCTGGTGCAGGCGTTGCAGATGAGTGGCGATCGCCTCGTCAGACATTTCACCCGACGCTGATTCCCGACCTTTTTCGGAGCATTCCCATGAAAAAAATCCTCGCCACCCTGGCTGCGGTCATCGCCCTCAACGTGCAGGCCAACGAGCACCTGGTCGTCGGTGCCACCCCCGTTCCCCACGCCGAGATCCTCGAGTTCGTAAAACCGGTACTGGCCAAGGAAGGTGTCGACCTGGACATCAAGGTGTTCAATGACTTCATCCAGCCCAACCTGCAGCTTGCGCAGAAGAACCTGGACGCCAACTACTACCAGTACCGTCCCTTCCTCGCCGACTTCAACAAGACTCGACACACCGACCTGGTCCCGGTGGTCGGTGTGCACATCGAGCCGTTCGGTGCTTATTCGGCCAAGTACAAGAGCCTCGCGGAGCTGCCGGACGGTGCCAGCGTGGCCATTCCCAATGACCCGGTGAACACCGGTCGTGCCCTGGTACTGCTGGCCGAGGCCGGGCTGATTGAACTCAAGGCCCCCAGCAACCCACAGTCGACCCAGCGCGACATCGTCGCCAACCCGCACAAGTTGAAGATCCGTGAGCTGGAAGGGGCAATGCTGGCGCGCTCGGTGAAACAGGTGGACCTGGCATTCGTGTTCGCCAACTACGCGCTGGAGGCAGGTATCGATACCAGCAGCGCGCTGATCGTCGAAAAAGGCAAGGATCTGTACGTGGAATACCTCGTGGCGCGTCCGGACAATCTGCAGGATCCCGGCATCCAGAAACTGGCCAAGGCGCTGAACTCCCCTGAAGTGCGTCAATTCATCCTGACCCGCTACAAAGGGCAGATCGCCCCCGGTTTCTGAGTGTTCATGACCTGAAGCTCTTTTCGACATTATCTTCACGAGATTTTCACCTGGGGCTTGGCAAGGTAAAGCCACATCCGTGAAATACTTCGCCCGCCCTCCCCAGCGGGCTTTTCTTTGCCTGCAGCATCCCTCACGGGATGACCACGCTCGCTTCTGATAGAAATGGGCAAGGTTTCAAGAGCCCCCGGCATAGGGACGATCAGCCAATCCACCTAGCATGCTCGCGTACTCCACACACAGGATCGCGATCATGAGTGACAGCAAGACTCTCTTTATTACCGGCGTCAGCAGTGGTTTTGGCAGTGCCTTGGCCCAGGCGGCGCTCGCTGCCGGCCATCGCGTCATCGGCACTGTGCGCAGCGACAGCGCGCTGACGGCATTTCAGACCCTGGACAGCGAACGCGCCCACGCGGTGATCCTCGATGTCACCGACTTCGCCCGCATAGACGCGGTGGTTGCACAGGTGCAGGCGCTTCACGGCCCCATCGATGTGTTGGTGAACAACGCAGGCTACGGCCACGAAGGCATCTTCGAGGAATCGCCACTGGAGGAGATGCGCCGCCAGTTCGAGGTCAACGTGTTTGGCGCCGTGGCCATCACCAAGGCCTTCGTGCCGTATTTTCGCGAGCGCCGGGCCGGGCACATCATCAACATCACCTCCATGGGCGGCACCATCACGATGCCGGGCATCGCCTACTATTGCTCCAGCAAGTTCGCTCTGGAAGGCATTTCCGATACCCTGAGCCAGGAACTTCGCCCGTTTGGCATCGCCGTTACCGCAGTGGCGCCGGGCTCGTTCCGTACCGACTGGGCCGGTCGCTCCATGCAGCGTTCGCCGCGCAGCATCGCCGACTATGACCAGAGCTTCGACCCGATTCGCAAGGCGCGCCAGGACAAGAGCGGCAAGCAGTTGGGCGATCCGCGCAAGGCCGCCCAGGCGATCCTGCAGGTCATCGCCAGCCCCAGCCCGCCCGACCACCTGTTGCTGGGCAGCGACGCACTGGGCCTGGTGCGCGACAAGCTGCAGCGCATGAGCAAGGAGATCGATCAATGGCAAGACCTGACCTGCTCGACCGATGGTTGAGCGCCAGGCAGAGGACCGGGCAGTGACACGGACCGACACCCGCAGCGCGCGCATGGTGCAGTTGCTCACGCAGCTCGCGCCGGTGGAAGGCTATAACCTCAGCGCGCTGCAAGACGTGCGCTTCCTGCGCTCGAACCGGCCGCTGAGCCATGTGCCGGTGCTCTACGAGCCCGGCATCGTCATCCTCTGCCAAGGCTGCAAGCGCGGCTACCTGGGTGACCAGGTATATGTGTACGACGCTCGGCACTACCTGGTGGTGTCTGTTCCCGTGCCCTTCACCATGGAAACCGATGCCAGCGAACGCGAGCCGATGCTGGCCATCTACATACGCCTGGACCTGCAGCTGGCCAGCGAGCTGACCCTGCAAGTGGATGAACTGCTGGGCAGCAGCAGCGAACCGCCGCAGGGCATGTACGCCTCTCCCATGGACGATGCCCTGCAGGCCACGACTCTGCGCTTTCTTGAAGCCATGACCGTCCCCAGCGACGCACAGATCCTCGGCCCGGCGCTGGTGCGTGAAATCTACTACCGCATCCTCTCTGGCGCACAGGGCGGCTCGCTGCGGGCGGCGTTGGGTAGGCACGGCCATTTCGCCAAGGTGACCCGCGCCCTGCGCACCATTCACAGCCGCTACCGGGAGCATCTGGACGTAGAGTCGTTGGCCCGCGAGGCCAGCATGAGCGTGCCCAGTTTCCATCGGCACTTTCGTAGCGTGACCAACACTTCGCCCATGCAGTACCTGAAGTCGGCCCGCCTGCACCAGGCACGTCTGCTGATGTTGCACGATGCCTTGAGCGCATCGGCAGCCGCCTTCAGCGTCGGCTACGAGAGCCCCTCGCAGTTCAGCCGCGAGTTCAAGCGCTTCTTCGGCCGTACGCCCCAGGCCGAGATCGACTGGATGAAGGCAACCTATGCACTGCCCGCCCCCACTGGCTCACCGGTGTATGTTTCGTCCCATTGAGCAAGACGCTACTAAAAGCAGGTCCTTCCAGCAGGAAGCGCACAAAATTGTGAATCTCGTCGAAACCTATAGCACCCACATCATCTCCCCGCCCCCTTATCTCGACGCGCGAAAAAAACCCGCCCATCACTGAATGGGCGGGTTTGTATGTTCACCCTAGGATTCAGCCCAACAGCTCATTGGCCACTTGATCAACGGCACCCTTGGTGATGTTCACAATCAAGTCCGCTTCAGCCTCGGTGAGAATCAATGGCGGGGCGAAGCCGAGGATGTCGCCATGGGGCATAGCCCGGGCGATCATGCCGTGCTCAAGGCAGGCTGCCGAGACTTTCGGGCCGACCTTCAAGGCCGCATCGAAGGGCGTGCGCTGCTCACGGTCGGCCATGAATTCGACGGCCACGAGCATGCCGTCGCCGCGCACTTCACCCACCAACGGATGACCTTCCAGGGTTTCGCGCATCCGCCGGTTGAGATAGGCACCCACCTTGTCGGCGTTGGCCGTGAGGTTTTCCCGCTCCAGGATGTCGAGGTTGGCCAGGGCCGCCGCCGCACAAATCGGATGCCCGGAGTAGGTCCAGCCATGCCCCATCGGGCCGTGGGACTCGGAGGCTTTCTCGATCACATCCCAGACTTTTTCGCCGACGATCACCGCCGAAAGCGGCGCATAGGCGCTGGTCAGGCCTTTGGCCGTGGTGATCAGGTCCGGACGCATGCCATAACGCTGGCTGCCCATCTTCGCCCCCAGGCGACCGAAGGCGCAGACCACTTCGTCGGCGATCAGCAGCACGTCGTATTTGTTCAGCACCGCCTGAATCGCCGCCCAGTAGCCTGCCGGAGGAACGATGATGCCACCGGTGCCCATCAATGGCTCGCCGATGAACGCGGCCACGGTGTCCGGGCCTTCGGCCAGAATCATCTTTTCCAGCTCGTCGGCGCAGTAACGCACAAAGGCCGTTTCATCCATGCCGGTGGGTGCCTTGCGGTACCAGTGTGGGCACACGGTGTGCTTGATGCCCTCGGCCGGCAGGTCGAAATGCTGATGGAAGCTCGGCAGGCCGGTCAGGCTGCCGGTCATGATGCCCGAGCCATGATAACCACGGTCACGAGAGATGATTTTCTTCTTCAGCGGCCGACCTCGCACGTTGTTGTAGTAACGCACCAGTTTGATCTGGGTTTCGTTGGCGTCGGAACCGGAGAGGCCGTAATAGACCTTTTTCATCCCTTCCGGCGCCCAGTCGATGATGCGGCTCGACAGTTCGATGATCGCCTCGGTCGAGTGGCCCACGTAGGTGTGGTAGTACGCCAACTCCTTGGCCTGCTTGTAGATGGCGTCCGCCACTTCGGTGCGGCCGTAGCCGATGTTGACGCAATACAGGCCGGCAAAGGCGTCGATCAATTCGCGCCCTTCGTGGTCGCGGATGCGGATGCCCGAAGCGCCCGTGATGATGCGCCCCTTGAGCGCACCGCTGGCATGGTCGTGGGCGTGGGTGGAGGGGTGCATGAAGTGGGCACGGTCTTGTTCGAACAACGGGTCGAATTCTTGATTCATGGCGATCTCCTGGGAACGGGCCTTAGAACTGGCCTTGATGGTGCAAGCAAAAGTATTTGGTTTCGACAAAGGCTTCGAAGCCCTCGGTGCCGCCTTCACGGCCCAGCCCCGAGGCTTTCATGCCACCGAACGGGATCGGATGGCCGGTGAACTTGACGCCGTTGACCCCGACCATGGCGTGGTCGAGTCGACGGATCAGCGGGTAGATCAGATCCAGGCGATTCGAGCAAACGTAGGCCGCCAGACCGTACTCGGTGTCGTTGGCCATCTCGATGGCCTGGTCGAGGGTGTCGAACGGCATCACCCCGGCAATCGGCGCGAAGTTCTCTTCACGGTAAATGCGCATTTGCGGCGTGACGTCGGCCAGCACCGTGGGCTGGTAGAACAAGCCGCCGAGGGCATGGGCTTCGCCGCCCACCAGCCGTTGCGCACCCTGTTGCAACGCATCGGCCACGCGCTCGGCAGTCACATCGAAGGCGGCCTGGTGCATCAACGGACCCACCTCCACCTGTTGTTCCCGCTCGCCGATCATCGCCGGACCGACCCGTAGCTCACGCACGGCCTCGGCAAAGCGCTCGAGAAACGCCGGATAGACCGAACGCTCGACCATGATCCGGTTGGCGGCGCAGCAATCCTGGCCGGAAGTCTGGAACTTGGCGGCCACCGCGACTTTCACCGCCCGTTGCAGATCGGCATCGGCGCAGACAATGAATGGCGCGTTGCCCCCCAGTTCCAGCGAGACTTTCTTCACGTCATGAGCAGCCGCTTGCAGGACCAACTTGCCGACGCGGGTGGAACCGGTGAAGCTCACCGAGCGCACGCGGGTGTCCTGCACCAGGGTTTGCATGGCCATCTGTGGTTCACCCAGCACCACGTTGAAGACCCCGGCGGGGAACCCGGCCTCTTCCGCGAGTTGCGCCAGGGCGAATGCCGAGTAAGGGGTTTCGTGGGCCGGCTTGACGACCACGGTGCAACCGGCGGCCAATGCGGCAGCGGCTTTGCGGGTGATCATGGCCGAGGGGAAATTCCACGGTGTCAGCAGTGCACAAACGCCGACCGGCTCCTTGACCGTACCCAGATGAGCGCCGGGAATGTGGCTGGGAATGTTCTGTCCATAGAGGCGCCGGGCTTCTTCGGCGAACCACGGAATGAAGCTCGCGGCGTAGGCGATTTCACCCCGGGATTCGGCCAGGGACTTGCCCTGCTCCAGGCTGAGAATCCGCGCCAGGTCTTCCTGATGTTCCAGGATCAACGCCGCCCAGCGCCGAAGAATCGTCCCGCGAGTCTCCAGGCTCTGCTCACGCCAATCGGCAAATGCCCGGTGCGCGGCATCCACGGCGGCGACGATCTGCGGTTGATCGAGCATCGGCACATGGCCGATCAGTTTCTGATCAGCCGGGTTGTGCACGGCGATGCTGTTGCCACTGTCGCTGTGCAACCAATGGCCATCGACGTAGCAGAGGGCTTTGAACAGCAGGGGATGTTTGTAGGTCATGGCATTCACTCCGAACCGTGTGCGTGGAGTTCATGCTAGGGCAGCGAGGCGTCGGGGAATTGCGGTTTGCAGGGGGGTATGCAGGTGGTTTTTTCTGATTGAGCGGGGTCATTCGGAAGTTTTTGCGGCGAGGCTACCCCCCCACCCTGCAGGCTCGCTCGCACAGTTTGATCGGGGGTGTTGCAGGTTTCAGTAGTCCTGAGACAACTCCGCAGGCAAGGCGCCGGCCGTCTTGATGGTCTTGGTGACGATGTAGGTGAAGTACCGCTCGATCCCCAGGTCATCGAGCAGCAACTGATCGATGAATCGCTGGTAGTGATCAATGTCCGGCGCCTGGATCATCGCCATGTAATCCACCCCGCCACCGGTGGCGTAACAGAACACCACTTCCGGCGCGTCGTTCATCCGCTGTTCGAAGCGCCGCATGTCCTGCGCGGTGTGTCGGGCCAGGGTGATTTCCACCAGCACTTGCTGGCTCTTGAACACCGCGCCCCAATCGATCTGCGCGCGGTAGCCCTTGATCAGGCCGAGGGTTTCGAGCTTGCGCACGCGCTCCCAGGCCGGGGTAACCGACAGGTTGATCGCCTCGGCCAGGCTCGACTTGGTGATACGCCCGTCGCCAGCGAGGATCCGCAGGATTTTCAGGTCATAGCGATCGAGTTTGTGCATGTGCCAAGAAGCTCCTGAATGAATGGAAACCCCTGAGGAAATCAACCCAGTGGCAGTGTATTACTCCAGTATGTCCGCGATCACGGCAAGGGTATCGCCACACTGCACCAACCCTGGAAAATGCCGCGCCGCCAGCAGGCCGCTGCGTGCAGCACGATACTCCACCGGGGCCACGCCGCTGCGGGTAGCGTCGTGGACCCGGGCGATGACTTCGCCCTTGTCCACGCTGTCGCCCAGGTCGCGACACATTTCCAGCAGGCCGTCATGTTCGCTGGCGATGAAGCAATCACCGTCCGGCATGTCGAGCATGACCGACGGCCCCCTCTGCACCTCGCCCTGAAGAATCCCCGCATGCACCAGCACGTTACGCACGCCGCGCTCGGCAATCGCCACACTGCGCGCGGTGGAGGAACCGCCACCGCCCAGTTCCGTGGTGACGAAGACCTTGCCCTGAGACTCGGCAGCCGTGTCGTACATCGCCCCGGCATCCAGCTCCAGCATCCGCATGCTGTATGGCGCATTGAACGCGCGCATGCCCGCCTCACATCGCGCCTGCTGGTGTTTGTCCGGCAGCACATGGCAGGCGGCGAATGGCAGGAAATCCAGGGTGCGCCCGCCGGAGTGAATGTCCAGCACGAAGTCCGCCAGAGGCAGCAAAGTGCGGGTGAAATAGTCGGCGATCTTCTCGGTCACCGTGCCGTCCGGCCTGCCGGGAAAACTGCGGTTGAGGTTGCCCCTGTCGATGGGCGACGTGCGTCGCCCGGCACGGAACGCCGGGGTGTTCATGAACGGAATGATGATGACCCGCCCGCTGACCTCGGCGGCCGCCAGGCCCTGAGCCAGCTTGCTCAGGGCCACCGGACCTTCGTATTCGTCACCGTGGTTGCCACCGGTGAGCAGGGCCGTCGGCCCCTCCCCCCGCGCGATCACCGTGATCGGAATCATGACCGCGCCCCAGGCCGAATCATCCCGCGAATACGGCAACTTGAGATACCCGTGCTGCACGCCTTCACGGCACAAATCCACCGTGGCGCTGATCGGGTTGGCAGGCAGATCGCTCATTGGCTCAATCCTTCACGAACAGTTGGCGTGGCACGTTGCACAGGGTTTCGACCCCCGTGTCGGTGATCAGAATACTTTCGGTGATTTCCAGGCCCCAATCGTCCATCCACAGGCCCGGCATGAAGTGGAAGGTCATGCCCGGTTGCAACACGCTGGTGTCGCCAGGACGCAGGCTCATGGTGCGCTCGCCCCAATCCGGCGGATAACTGATACCGATCGGGTAGCCACAACGGCTGTCCTTGTGGATGCCGAATTTCTCCAGCACCTTGAAGAACGCTACGGCGATGTCACCGGTGGTGTTGCCCGGCTTGGCCGCTTCCAGGCCGGCGGCGATGCCTTCGACCACGGCTTTCTCGCCCTCGAGGAAATGCTGCGGCGGCTTGCCCAGGAATACCGTGCGCGACAGCGGGCAGTGGTAACGCTTGTAGCAACCGGCAATCTCGAAGAAGGTCCCCGCGCCCTTTTCGAACGGCGAATCATCCCAGGTCAGGTGCGGCGCACTGGCGTCGGCACCGGTCGGCAACAAGGGCACGATGGCTGGGTAATCACCGCCATGGCCATCGGCACCCTGGATGCCGCTGCTGTAGATTTCGGCCACCAATTCGTTCTTGCGCAGGCCCGGTTCGATCCGTTCAAGGATCCGCCCGTGCATGTTTTCCACGATGCGTGCGGCAATGCGCATGTAGGCGATTTCCTGCGGCGACTTGACTGCCCGCTGCCAGTTCACCAACCCGGCCGCATCGATCAGCCGGGCCTTGGGCAGATGTTTCTGCAACGACAGGAAGGCTGCGGCGCTGAAATAGTAGTTATCCATTTCGACGCCGATGGTCAGCGCGTCCCAACCACGGGCAGCGATCACTTCCCGCGACAGGTAGTCCATGGGATGCCGCTCCCGGGACTGCACGTAGATGTCCGGGTAACCGACGATGTTGTCCTGCTGCATGAACACCGTGCGCCTGGCGCCGTTGGCGTCCTGGCCGCGGCCGAACCAGACCGGCTCGCCATCCATCGCCAGCAGCACGCACTGGTGAACATAAAACGACCAACCGTCGTAGCCGGTCAGCCACGCCATGTTCGACGGATCGGTGACGAGCAACAGCTCGATGCCCTGGGCCTGCATGGCCATTCGCACCTTGGCCAGCCGCTGGGCGTATTCCTCCCGGCTGAACGGGAGATTGACGACTATCTGAGACATGCACCTGCCCTCTTGTAGATGAAGCGGGGTAAATGACGCGCGGACAAAAACCCTTAGCTGCCGAACTGGACGCCCTTGCCCGCCGAGCGCGCTCGCTCGAACGCGAGATTGGCCATGGCGGTATCCTGGGCGCCGGTACCGGTGAGGTCGCACAGGGTGACCTGCGAGGCGTCCGTGCGACCGGGGCGTTGACCGGCCAGCACCTGGCCCAATTCGGCGAAGTTCGATTCGTCGCTGACGACGCCCGCCGCGAGGGCGTGATGCAACTCGCCGAGGATGCGGGTCTGGCTCAGTCGATCGGCCACGTAGCGGTCGACCTGTGCCAGCGCCTGTGGGGAGATTTCGTTCTTGTGCTCGGCATCCGAGCCCATGGCGGTGATGTGCAGACCGGGATGCAGATGGCGCACATCGATCAACGGCTCGCGACTTGGCGTGCAGGTGATGGCGATATCCACCTCGACCATGGCTTCGTCGAGGGTGGCGCAGGGCTTGACCGCCAGACCGGTGTCACGGGTCAATTCCACGCTGAAGGCCTGCGCCTTGGCCAAGTCCCGCGCCCACACCCGCACGTTGTCGATGGGGCGCACCAGGCGCAGGGCCTGCAACTGCAACGCAGCTTGCTCGCCAGCGCCGATCAGCGCCACGCTGCGGCTGTCCGATCGCGACAATGCCCGCGCCGCCACCGCCCCGGCAGCGGCCGTACGTACCGCCGTCAGGTAACCGTTATCCAGCAACAAGGCATCCAGCAGACCGGTGCGCGCCGACAACAACATCATCATGCCGTTGAGGCTGGGCAGACCGAGTTTCGGGTTGTCGAAAAAGCCCGGGCTGACCTTGATCGCAAAGCGCTCCAGCCCCGGCAGGTAGGCGGTCTTCACGTCCACTTCGCCGTTGTGCTCGGGGATGTCCAGACGCAGGATCGGTGGCATCTCCACGGCGGCGGTGGCCAGCAGCACGAAGGCCTGCTCGACGGCTTCGATACTGGGCAGATCAAGCGCCACACAGGCGCGCAGATCGGCTTCGCTCAACAGGGTGATTTCACTCATCAACGGGCGCTCCCATGACGTCGTTATTGTTCGGTTTCATGCCTCGGCTCCGGCAAGTACCCGCAGATGCTGATCGGTGTCGACGTTACGTCCGCTGATCACCACCACCACAGGGCCACGAGGCTCGATCAGGCCTTCGAGCAGCGCGGCGATTCCCACAGCAGCCGCGCCTTCCAGCACCTGGCGCTCTTCGCGATAGGCGTGGCGGATAGCGTTGGCGATGGAGGTTTCGCTGAGCAAATGCAGGTGATCGCAGGTGTCGCGGGTCATGCTGAAGGTGTATTGGTTGTCCAGACCGATACCGCCGCCGAGGGAATCGGCCAGCGTCGGCAGCTCTTCGACTTCCAGCGGATGGCCGGCTGCCAGGCTGGCGTGCATCGCCGCGCCACGCTGCATGCTGATGCCGTGGGTGACGATCTGCGGGTTGGCGGTTTTCAGCGCCAGCGCCACGCCGGCGAACAGACCACCGCCGGACAACGGCACCAGGACCTGGGCGACGTCCGGTCGCTGCTCGAGGATCTCCAGCCCCAACGTGCCCTGGCCGGCGATGATCGCCGGATGATCGAACGGCGGCAGCAGGATCGCACCCTGCTCGGCGGCAAGGCGCTCGGCTTCGCGCTGGGCATCATCCTGGGAGTTGCCGACGATGCATACGTGGGCCCCAAGATCGCGAATCGCCCGCACCTTGTTTGCCGGTACCCGTTGCGACAGGCAGATCGTCGCCTTCACGCCCTGGCGGGAAGCCGCGTAAGCCAATGCGCGACCGTGATTACCGGTCGACGCCGCCACAACACCTCGTTGTTTTTCTTCAGCACTGAGTTGCGCCACGGCATTGCTCGCACCGCGCAACTTGAAGCTGCCGGTGATCTGCTGGGACTCGAGCTTGAGGTAGACCGGCACGCCCACCAGCCGAGACAGGCTGGGCGAATGCTCCATGGGCGTGCGTCGCACCAGCGCTTCGATACGCTGGCGGGCGAGGTAGATATCGTTGAGCTGTGGCGTTGGCATGACCGCGTCCCGATAAGATATTGGGCGCAGTCTAAGAGGCCAGGATTGTCGCGCTGAATGTACTAGGTCAATTCAGGACAACTTTTTTCGGCGTCTGTTTTCCCGCTCAAAAGTCATGGATACGTGGGTACTGACCAAAGATTTCACGCATGTTGATCAAGGCTTCGCGCGCGTCCTCGTCGCTGCATTCGGCGCCAACACACACCCTCACCGCCCGTGCCCTGGGTGTGCCACGCACGGTGAACGGGTCAGGCGGCGTGACGGCAATATGCCGATGGCGCAGGGCCCGCACGAGGCTGTCGACCTCCCAATGCGGCGGGATACCAACCCAGGCATTCAAGGCATGGGGATGTTGGCCCAGCACGAACTCCCCCAGGTATTCGCTGACCATCGCCTGGCGCACCGAGAGCAACTGGCGCTGCAAGCGCAGCAGCGTGTCGGCGCGACCATCGCGAATCCAGCGCGTGGCAATCTCCGAGACCATCGGCGTGCCCATCCAGCTGTTGACCCGCAGGATGCTTTCGGTACGCAGTGCCAGGCGCTTGGGCATCACCAGATAACCCACGCGCAAACCGGTCAGCACCGACTTGGTCATGCTGGTGCAGTAGAAGGACAGCTCCGGCAGGTAATGACTGATCGGCGGAGCGTGGCGCTCTTCGAGCAACGGGCCGTACACATCGTCCTCGATGATGTGCACGCCGAAGCGCCGGGCAATCTCGGCGATCTCCCGGCGGCGACTGTCCGGCATCAGCGTGGTGGTGGGGTTGTTCAGGTTCGGCGTGCACACCAGCGCAGTGATGCGCTCATTGCTGCACATGTCTTCGAAGTGCTCGGGATCGATGCCGTGGCGGTCCATTTCGAGCCCCTTGAGGGTGAACCCCAGCACTTGGGAATTGCCGATGACGCCGTGATCGGTTCTGCCTTCGCACAACACCACATCGTCGGGCCCGGCCAGAGAAGCCAGGGCGAGGAAGATCGCATGGGCCGCCCCGTTGGTGATCAGGATGTCGTCACGTTCAACCCGCAGGCCCAGGCGGCCGATCCATTGCATGGCCGCCTCGCGGTGGGATTCGAACCCGGCGATGGGGCGAAAGGCGTGAATCCACGGCTGATCTTCCTCGGTGCTGAGCTCCCGGCAGGTATCGCGCCAGACCTGGTCGTGCTCGCGGGTATGGAGGATGCGTGCGATGGAAAAATCCACCAGCGCTCGCTCGGGGCTGTCGAGAATGTAAGTCGCGACCCGGTCGCTCATGCGCCGCGAAACGAAGCTGCCGCGCCCTACTTCACAACGCACCAGGCCCTGGCGCTCAAGCTCCTTGTAGGCATTGGTCACGGTCTGCACGCTGATGCCCATGGCATCGGCCACACTGCGCTGCGCAGGCAGGCGTTGATCGTTGGCCAACAAGCCCTGTTCGATGTCGTCGGCAATCGCCTGAACCAGAATCTTGTATTTCGACTCGCCGCTGCGGGCGATTTCCAGTGCTGCTTTCCACTTGTCCATCGGCGTAGAACCCGCGTGTTCCCCAGTGTCGACAGCATCCCGCGAGAATCCGTGCAAAGCAATTGTCCTAGTGCAATGCAATGTCGTGTAGGGCTTTTGTATGCTCGTTCCAAGGTCGATGCCCGGACTTCTCGGCAAGCCCGAAAAATAAAACCAATCGATCTGTACGGCTGCAGTGCCCAAGCCCTGGTATCAGCTTTCGTGCGCTTTGCTCTTGTCACACTGCCTCCTAACACAGAGCCGTCATCGACGGGTCCACAAGAAACAGGAGATTTTATCGATGAGCAATTCCTTTCCCCGCAAGCCCAATGGTTTACGCCACCTGTTCGTGGCGTGCGCAATGTTCGGCCTCGCCGCCGGCGCCCACGCCGCCACGACGCTGGAAACCATCACCAAAAACAGCAAAATCCGGATCGGCTACGCCAACGAAACCCCGTTCGCCTTCACCGAAACAGACGGCCGGGTCACCGGTGAATCGCCGGAAATTGCCAAGGCCATCTTCGCCAAGATGGGCATCAAGCAGGTCGACGGCGTGTTGACCGAATGGGGCTCCCTGATCCCGGGCCTGCGTGCCGGGCGTTTCGATGTGATTGCCGCCGGTATGTACATCACCCCGGAACGCTGCAAACAGGTGATTTTCACCGACCCGCAATACCAGCTGCCCGATGCGCTTCTGACCGCCAAAGGCAACCCGAAGAATCTGCACAGCTATGAAGACATCGTGAAGAATCCGGAGGTGAAACTGGCGATCATGGCCGGTACCGTTAACCTGAAATATGCCCGGGATTCCGGCGTGAAAGAGGCCCAGATCCTCCAGGTACCGGACACCACCGCCCAGTTGCAAGCCGTGCGCGCCGGCCGCGCCGATGCCGCCGTGGGCACTCAGCTGACCATGAAGGGCCTGGCCGCCAAGGGCGGTGAGAAGGTCGAAGCGGTCACCGAGTTCAAGGACGATCCGTCACACACCGGCTACGGCGCCCTCGCCTTCCGCCCGGAAGACAAGGACCTGCGCGATGCGGTCAACGCCGAACTGAAAAAGTGGCTGGGCTCCGAAGAGCACCTCAAGGCGGTCGCGCCGTTCGGTTTCGACAAATCCAACGTGACAAGCAAAACGGCTGCAGAGCTCTGCGCTCAATAGTCGAAACAGGCATGGCGCTGGCATGGCGCGATGCCTATTTCCCTGCTTAATCGGGATGCTGAACCATGGGTGAGTTACTTCCGCTATTGATACAGGGCGCCTGGGTCACTATCCAGGTGACGTTCTTCGGTTCGCTGCTCGCGATCGTCGCGGCCATTCTTGCGGCACTCGGGCGCATGTCGCCGTGGCGGCTGGTGAGCTGGTTTTCGGTCACCTACATCGAAGTGTTTCGCGGTACTTCGTTGCTGGTGCAACTGTTCTGGCTGTTTTTCGTGTTGCCGCTGCCGCCGTTCAACCTGGAGCTGAGCCCCTACGCCGTGGCGATTGTCGGGCTTGGCCTGCACATCGGCGCTTACGGTGCGGAGGTGATGCGCGGTGCGATCAGCTCCGTGGCCAAGGGTCAATACGAAGCGGCGACCGCGTTGAACTTCAGTGCCTACAAGCGCTTTCGCCGGATCATTCTGCCCCAGGCGCTGCTGGCCGCGATTCCCCCCGGCACCAACCTGCTGATCGAGCTGCTGAAAAACACCTCGCTGGTGTCGCTGATTACCCTGTCCGACCTGAGCTTCCGCGCTCGGCAACTGGATCAGGCTACCTTCCAGACCCTGGAAATTTTCAGCCTGGCACTGGTGATGTATTTCATCCTCGCCCAGGCGATCAACCTCGGCATGCGCGCAATTGAGCGTCGCCTGGCACGTGGCCGGATGCGTGGAGGCCTGTCATGAATCTGTTCGACTGGACGTATGCCTGGCAGATCCTGCCCGATCTGCTGCGCGCCTCGCTCAACACCGTGGGCATTACCCTGATCGGCTTCCTCATCGCCATCGTGCTGGGGCTGTTCCTCGCCATCGGCCGGCGCAGCCGCCTGTACTGGCTGTCGTGGCCGATCGCCGGGACGATCGAGTTCATCCGCAGCACGCCGCTGCTGATCCAGGTGTATTTCCTCTACTACGTACTGCCCAACTACGGGGTGAGCATGACCGCCATGCAAGTGGGGATCACCGGCATCGGCGTGCATTACGCCTGCTACATCGCAGAGGTCTACCGCGGTGGGCTGGACGCGGTGCCACGGGCGCAATGGGAAGCCGTCACCGCGCTGAACATCGCGCCGTACAGCGCCTACCGCAACATCATCCTGCCCCAGGCCCTTCGGCCGATTCTGCCGCCACTGGGCAACTATCTGGTGGCGATGCTCAAGGACACACCGGTGCTGTCGGCCATTACCGTGGTGGAAATCATGCAGCAGGCCAAGAACATCGGCTCCGAGAACTTCCGATACCTGGAACCGATCACCATGGTCGGCCTGTTTTTCCTCGCCCTGAGCATCGCCCTGGCTTATCTGGTACGGCGCCTCGAACTGCGCCTGGAGCTACGCTAATGACTTCTCCACTCTCGACTTCCCATGACCTTTCCCGGCGCGGCAATCTGACACCGCTGCATTTGCAGGAGGCCACGGCCATGCATCAACCGAAGGCAGTCCAGCCGATCGTCAGCTTCCAGGATGTCACCAAGAGTTATGGCAGCTTCACGGTGCTCGACCACTTGAACCTGGATGTCACGCCGGGCGAGAAAGTCGCGATCATCGGCCCCAGCGGCTCGGGAAAATCCACGTTGTTGCGGGTGCTGATGACCCTGGAAGGCATCGACGACGGGGTGATCCGCATCGAAGACGACCTGCTGACCCACATGCCCAACCGCAATGGCGTGTTGGTGCCAGCCAATGACCGGCATATCCGTCGCGTGCGCGGCAAGATCGGCATGGTGTTCCAGAGTTTCAACCTGTTCCCGCACATGACCGCGTTGCAGAACGTCATCGAGGCGCCGGTGCAGGTGCTGGGCATGAAGCCTGCCGAAGCCCGTGAGCGAGCAGCGGATCTGCTGGAGCTGGTGGGGCTGGGCAGCAAGCTGGGGCACTACCCTTCGCAGTTGTCCGGTGGACAGCAGCAGCGGGTGGCGATTGCGCGGGCTTTGGCGATGCGGCCGAAGGTCATGCTGTTCGACGAAGTGACTTCAGCGCTCGATCCTGAGCTGTGCGGTGAAGTGCTCAACGTGATCCGCAAGCTCGGCGCCGAGCACAACCTGACGATGCTGATGGTCACTCACCAGATGGGCTTCGCCCGGGAGTTCGCTGATCGCGTGTGCTTCTTCTACAAGGGGCAGATCCACGAACAGGGCACACCAACGCAGGTCTTCGAGCATCCGCAACAGGAGCGTACGCGTGCGTTTCTCAGTGCGGTGAAAGAAGCTAACTAGGGTCTGTCGGGTTCTAGTCCATCTCCTCGGACGGTTAAAAAAGGGCTGAAAACTTCAAATATTGATGGCTACAGCCGATACTCCAGCGAGTGGGCGTCGAACTGCGGCAAGGCGTCCTGGATGGCGTGATCGTCACTGCAGGCGCCCTTTCGCAAGTCTCGGGATGGCGCCCCGCTCTCCCCGCACTGGCAGGCTATTTATCCGCTCCCCCGGCAAAGTGGGCTGTAGATTGATCAACCAGGTGATACAATCCGCGCCCTCGAATCAGCGCACGAAGCGCTGAGCCTCCGTGAACATTGCCAGTACGCCTTGCGCGAGCCTGATACCGGCATCGCTGCCACCGGCCCCGGCACTTGCATGTCGCCCGCGACACCACTCGAATGGACTGCCGCTCCTCCCAGGCCTCGGGTGAGCGGGAAAGCTGCCGCCTAGCGTCAAGCCGCTCTACAAGCGTTCAGGCATGACGAAAGGCCATACATACACCTCTGGAACTCCCGCAGGACAAGTACTTGATTTCTACAGCCAATATCACGATGCAGTTCGGCTCCAAGCCGCTCTTCGAGAACGTCTCGGTCAAATTCAACAACGGCAACCGCTACGGCCTGATCGGGGCCAACGGCTGCGGCAAGTCGACCTTCATGAAGATCCTCGGTGGCGACCTGGAGCCGTCCGCCGGCCAGGTCATGCTCGAGCCCAACACCCGCCTGGGCAAGCTGCGCCAGGACCAGTTCGCCTACGAGCAGTTCAGCGTCATCGACACGGTGATCATGGGCCACGGCCAACTGTGGAAGGTCAAGGCCGAACGCGACCGCATCTACTCGCTGCCGGAAATGACCGAAGAAGACGGCATGGCCGTCGCCGAGCTTGAAACCGAATTCGCCGAGATGGACGGCTACACCGCCGAATCGCGCGCCGGCGAGCTGCTGCTGGGCCTGGGCATTCCGCTGGAGCAACACTTCGGGCCGATGAGCGAAGTGGCGCCAGGCTGGAAACTGCGGGTGCTGCTGGCACAGGCGCTGTTCTCCGATCCGGACGTGCTGTTGCTCGACGAACCGACCAACCACCTGGACATCAACACCATCCGCTGGCTGGAAAACGTACTCACCGCACGCAACAGCACCATGGTGATCATTTCCCACGACCGTCACTTCCTCAACAGCGTCTGCACCCACATGGCCGACCTGGACTACGGCGAGCTGCGCCTGTTCCCGGGCAACTATGACGAGTACATGACCGCCGCCACCCAGGCGCGCGAGCAGTTGCTGTCGGACAATGCCAAGAAGAAAGCCCAGATCGCCGAGCTGCAGACCTTCGTCAGCCGCTTCTCGGCCAACGCCTCCAAGGCCAAGCAGGCCACTTCGCGCGCCAAGCAGATCGACAAGATCCAGCTGGCCGAGGTCAAGCCGTCGAGCCGGGTCAGCCCGTTCATCCGCTTCGAGCAGACCAAGAAGCTGCACCGCCAGGCCGTGGTCGTGGAAAAGATGGCCAAGGCCTTCGACGACAAGGTGCTGTTCAAGAACTTCGACATTACCGTCGAAGCCGGCGAGCGCGTAGCGATCATCGGCCCCAACGGCATCGGCAAGACCACCTTGCTGCGCACCCTGGTCGGCGAGCTGCAGCCCGATGCAGGCTCGGTCAAGTGGACCGACAGCGCCGAGGTCGGTTACTACGCCCAGGACCACGCCCACGACTTCGAAGACGACGTCACCCTGTTCGACTGGATGGGCCAGTGGACCAGCGGCGAGCAGGTGATTCGCGGCACGCTGGGGCGCATGCTGTTCTCCAACGACGAGATCCTCAAGTCGGTGAAGGTGATTTCCGGGGGTGAACAGGGCCGCATGCTGTTCGGCAAGCTGACCCTGCAAAAGCCCAACGTGCTGGTAATGGACGAACCGACCAACCACCTGGACATGGAATCGATCGAAGCGCTGAACCTGGCGCTGGAGAACTATCCGGGCACCCTGCTGTTCGTCAGCCATGACCGTGAGTTCGTGTCGTCGCTGGCCACGCGGATCATCGAGCTGTCGGCCGATGGCGTGGTCGACTTCAGCGGCACCTATGACGACTACCTGCGTAGCCAGGGTGTGGTGATCTAAAGCGGCAAGCCTCATCGAGGCACCGTGCAATGCGGTGCCCGTGAGGCGGCGGTGGAATTGCGGTGAGAGCGGTTCCGCTGGTTACGGCCGGTCGCGAGACGATCCCGTACCTTTGATCATCCCGCCGGCAGGCGAATCCTGAACTGCGCCCCACCCAATGACGACTGCGCCACGGTCAGCGTCCCGCCCTGCCCTTCGATCGCCCTGCGGCTGATCGCAAGCCCCAAGCCAAAACCACCGGTACTGCGGTCCCGACTGCGGTCCAGGCGGTAGAACGGCTGGAAGATCCGCTCGCGCTCCTCAGGCGGGATACCGATCCCGTCATCCTCTACCGTCAGCAGGCAAGCGCCATCCGCCTCGAGCTTGAGTCGCAGCAGCAGGCTTTCATCGCAATAGCGCATGGCATTGCGCACCAGGTTCTGCACCGCCCGCGCGGTCAAGCGAGGATCGAGGACGAAACGTGGCAGCCTGTCGTCAGCGCGCACCTCCCATCTGATCCCGCGACCATCGAGTTCTTCGGCAAAGCTGCCCAGCACGCTGTCGACCAGCTCCAGCAACGACACCTCGACCCGTTCGCGCACCTGGTCGGCGTTTTCCAGGCGGCTGTACGACAGCAGCTCAAGCACCAGCTCGTCCAGCTCCCGCACATGCCCCACCAGTTCCAACAAACGCTTGCGGCTGGCCGGCGGCACTTCATCGAACAGCAGCACCAGGCCGAAGTCCAGGCGCGTCAGGGGGGTACGCAGCTCATGCGAGACCGCATTGAGCAGCTCGCGTTGCTGGTTGACCTGGCGCTCCAGGTCGCCTGCCATGGTGTCGAACACCCCGGCCAGCTCGCCGATGTTCGAGCGCGGCGAGATCTGCGTACGCTCCGCCATCTCCCCGCGCCCCAGGCGCCGCGCGGTTTCCTTGAGCCGTTCCAGGTCGCGCCAGTGCGGCCAGACCCACAGCAGCAGGCAACCCAGCATGGCGGCACCGATCAGTACCGTGACGCCCCACGACAACACGTTGATGTCGAGCGGATCCGGCGGCGAGTGCAGGCGCACCAGCCAGTCCTTGTCCAGCGGCGCCAGCACGGTTTCGTAATAGCCCCAGTCGGCGATGCGCACTGCATACAGCCCGTGCTCCAGCCTCGCCCGCTCCTGCGGCGCAAGGTCGGCGGCGTCCATGCGCAGCAGTTGCACCTGCAGGGGCGCAAAGGCCGAGGCCAGGTCCTGCTCCACCGAAGGCCATTGCTCGCGAGGGGCCTGGTGGAACTGGCGGACGATCAACGACTGCACGCCCTTGGCCTGATCGAGGTTGTACGCCATGAAGCGTTCGTGGAACGCCCCGACGATAGCGTCGGGGATCAGCAGCAAGGCACCGGCATAGGCGACGATGATCACCAGGTACAGGCGCACCAGGATCTTGAGCATGGCGCCTCAGTACTCCCACTCGACCCGGCTGAACAGATAGCCCTTGCCCCACACGGTCTTGATCTTGCGGGCTTCGCCGGCATTGTCGTCGAATTTGCGCCGCAGCTTGGAGATGGCCACGTCTACCGAACGGTCGGTACCGTTGAACTCGATGCCGCGCAGTTGCTGGAGGATGCGGTCGCGGCTGAGCACTTCACCGGCATTGCGTGCCAGCACCACCAGCAGGTTGTATTCGCCACTGGACAGCTCCACCTCGCAGCCGCGCCAGCTCACGCTGCGCTCGGCCAGATTGATGCTCAGGCCACCGACCTGGATCAGCTCGCTATCGAGCCGTGGTTCGTTGACATTGCTGCGGCGCAGCAAGGTGCGGACCCGGGCCAGCAGTACGCGGGGCTCGCATGGCTTGGTGACGTAGTCGTCGGCGCCCATTTCCAGGCCCAGCACCTGGTCATGGCTGTCGTCACGGGCGGTCAGCATCAGGATCGGCAGGCTTTGCGACTCCTGGCGCAGCAGGCGGCACACCTGCAGGCCGTCAAGGCCGGGCAGCATCAGATCGAGCACCACCAGGTCGGGGCGCTGACGACGAAACTCGTCGAGCACATGATCGCCACGGGCGATGACCCGGACGTGGAAGTCGTTGCGCTGCAGGTAGCTGGCAATCAGTTCGGACAGCGCGCTGTCGTCTTCGACCAGAAGGATGTTTGGCATGTGGGTCGTCATGAACAGATAGGCTTGAGACCTTACCGTCGTCATTGCCGGACAAGCCCGCGCCTACAGAGGCTGCGACTACCTGTGGAAGCGGGCTTGTCCGGCGATGGGGCCAGTGCAGTCAGTTGCTCGCAGGATATAGAATCCTACGCTCCACACGGCACGAGCCTTACACTTTTTCACACACGGCGTACACAGCTTAACAGCCCATGCGCGAGCGCCTGCCTTAGCATAGGGGCGATCCTATCCGGAAGATCCGTATGTCCATTCCCTTCTCCAAGCGCCCTTTGGCGATTCTCGCTTTGCTTACACTGGCCCTGACCGGCTGCAACGACGCCCCCGAACAGGACGCGCAGGCACCCGCCCCCCAGGTGCGGGTCGAAACCGTGCAGTTGCAAGCCATGGCGATCAGCACCGAACTCAGCGGGCGGATTCTCGCGCCACGCACCGCCGAAGTCCGCGCCCGGGTTGCCGGCGTGGTGCTCAAGCGGGTGTATCGCGAGGGCAGCGACGTCAAGCAGGGCGATGTGCTGTTCCTCATCGACCCGGCGCCGTTCAAGGCGGACCATGACAGTGCCCGCGCCGCGCTGGCCAAGGCCGAAGCCACCTTGTACCAGGCGCGCCTGCAGGAACAACGCTACCGCGATCTGGTCGACGACAAGGCCGTGAGCCGCCAGGAATATGACAATGCCCGTGCCGCCTTCCTCCAGGCGGACGCCCAGGTTGCCGAAGCCCGGGCCGCACTCGAACGCGCGCGACTCAACCTGGGCTATGCCACGGTCACCGCACCGATCTCCGGACGGGTTGGCCGCGCGCTGGTCACCGAAGGGGCGCTGGTCGGACAGAACGAAACCACCGCGTTGGCCGTCATCCAGCAACTGGACCCGATCCACGCCGACGTCACCCAGTCGACCCGCGACCTCAACGCCCTGCGCCGCGCCATGCGCGCTGGCGAGCTGCAGCAGGTCGGCCAGGACCAGGCCCGCGCCACCCTGATCCAGGACGACGGCAGTGCCTATCCGCTGCCGGGCAAGCTGCTGTTCTCCGATATCAGCGTCGACCCGAGCACCAACCAGATCACCCTGCGCAGCGAATTTCCCAACCCCGACCTCGATCTGTTGCCCGGCAGCTACGTGCGTGTGCGCCTCGAACAGGCCCTGCAGCCCAAGGGCATCAGCGTGCCGCAGCGGGCGATCCTGCGTGACAGCGCAGGCGTGCCCAAGGTCCTGGTGGTCGACGCCCAGCAGCGCATCGAGGAACGCCAGGTGGTACTGGGCAATGCCCAGGGCGACCGCTGGATCGTCAGCGAAGGCCTGGCCCCCGGCGAACGGGTGGTGATCGAGGGGCTGCAGCACGTCAAGGTCGGTGATCAGGTCCGGGTCGATGCCGACAAGGCCGCCAATCCCATCGTCCAGCGCAACGGCCAGTGAGGGCCTGATCCATGCCGCAATTCTTCATCGACCGCCCGATCTTCGCCTGGGTGGTTGCGTTGTTCATCCTGCTCGCCGGTGCCTTGGCCATCCCGCAATTGCCCGTGGCGCAGTACCCCGATGTCGCACCGCCGCAAGTGGAGGTGTACGCCGTCTACCCCGGTGCCTCGGCGCAGACCATGGACGAAAGCGTGGTCAGCGTGATCGAGCAGGAGCTCAATGGTGCGGACAACCTGCTGTACTTCGAGTCCCAGAGCAGCCTGGGCAGCGCGACCATCACCGCCACCTTCGAGCCGGGCACCATCCCTGACCTGGCCCAGGTCGATGTACAGAACCGCCTCAAGGTGGTCGAGTCGCGCCTGCCGCGGCCCGTCACGCAGCAAGGCCTGCAGGTGGAAAAAGTCTCCACCGGCTTCCTGCTGCTGGGCACCCTCACCTCCGAGGACGGCAGCTACGACGAGATTGCCCTCAGCGACCTGTTGGCGCGCAACGTGATGAACGAGATTCGCCGGCTCAAAGGCGTCGGCAAGGCACAGTTGTATGGTTCGGAGCGGGCCATGCGCATCTGGATCGACCCGGCGAAGCTGGTCGGCTTCAAGCTCACACCCCAGGACGTCGCCGACGCCATCGCCGCGCAGAACGCCCAGGTTGCACCCGGCAGCATCGGAGACCTGCCCGCCCGTGCGACCCAGGAAATCACCGCCAACGTGGTGGTCAAGGGCCAACTGAGCACGCCAGAGGAGTTCGCGGCCATCGTGCTGCGGGCCAACCCGGATGGCTCGGTGGTCACCGTGGGTGACGTGGCGCGGGTCGAGATCGGTGCCCAGGAATACCAGTACGGCACACGCCTGAACGGCAAGCCCACCAGTGCCTTCAGCGTCAAGCTGTCGCCGGGGGCCAACGCCATGGAAACCGCGACCCTGGTACGCCAGAAGATGGATGAGCTGGCACGCTACTTCCCGGCCGGCGTGAAGTACGACATCCCCTACGACACCTCGCCGTTCGTCAAGGTCTCGATCCAGCAGGTCATCAGCACGCTGTTCGAAGCCATGCTGCTGGTGTTTGCGGTGATGTTCCTGTTCCTGCAGAACATCCGCTACACGCTGATCCCTACGCTGGTGGTTCCGGTGGCGCTGATGGGCACCTTCGCGGTGATGCTGGCGTTGGGTTTCTCGATCAACGTGCTGACCCTGTTTGGCATGGTGCTGGCCATCGGTATCCTGGTGGACGACGCCATCGTCGTGGTGGAGAACGTCGAACGGATCATGGCCGAGGAAGGCCTGTCGCCGAAGGCCGCGACGCGCAAGGCCATGGGCCAGATCAGCGGGGCTATCGTCGGCATCACGCTGGTGCTGGTCGCGGTGTTCCTGCCGATGGCCTTCATGAAAGGCTCGGTGGGCGTCATCTACCAGCAGTTCTCGTTGTCGATGGCGGTGTCGATCCTGTTCTCGGCCTTCCTCGCCCTGAGCCTCACCCCGGCACTGTGCGCCACGCTGCTCAAGCCAGTGGCCAAGGGTGAGCATCACGTACGCAGAGGCTTCTTCGGCTGGTTCAACCGCCGCTTCGAGGGCATGAGCAATGGCTACCAACGCTGGGTTGCCCACGCCTTGGCACGTAGCGGGCGCTACCTGTTGCTCTACGGGCTGCTGGTGGCGGTGCTGGCCTATGGCTTCAGCCAGTTGCCCAGCGCTTTCCTGCCGACCGAAGACCAAGGCTACACCATCACCGATATCCAGCTTCCGCCAGGCGCCAGTCGCATGCGTACCGAGCAGGTGGCGGCGCAGATCGAGGCGCACAATGCCGCAGAACCCGGGGTGGGTAACACCACGCTGATTCTCGGTTTCAGCTTCTCAGGCAGCGGGCAGAACGCCGCGCTGGCGTTCACCACGCTGAAGGACTGGTCAGAACGCGGCGCCGACGACAGCGCACAATCGATCGCCGACCGTGCCACGATGGCCTTCGCCGCGCTCAAGGATGCCGTGGCCTATGCCGTGCTGCCGCCGCCAGTCGATGGCCTGGGCGAGTCCACAGGTTTCGAGTTCCGCCTGCAGGATCGCGGCGGCCTGGGTCATGCCGGGCTGATGGCCGCCCGTGACGAACTGCTGGCCAACGCACGCACGAGCAAGGTGCTGGCCAACGTGCGCGAGGCATCGTTGGCCGAAAGCCCGCAGGTGCAACTGGAAATCGACCGACGCCAGGCCAACGCCCTCGGGGTTTCCTTTGCCGACATCGGCGCCGTGCTCAACACCGCGGTAGGCTCGAACTATGTCAACGACTTCCCCAACCTGGGCCGCATGCAGCGCGTGGTGGTGCAGGCCGAGGGTGACCAGCGCAGCCAGGTCGAGGACTTGTTGAAGATCCACGTGCGCAACAGCAGCGGCAAGATGGTGCCACTGGGGGCGTTCGTCCAGGCCCGCTGGCTCAGCGGCCCGGTGCAACTGACCCGCTACAACGGCTACCCGGCAGTGTCTATTTCCGGGGAACCGGCAAGCGGCTACAGCTCTGGTGAGGCAATGGCGGAAATCCAGCGCCTGGTCGATCGACTGCCAACCGGCAGCGCACTGGAATGGACCGGCCTGTCGTTGCAGGAGCGTCTTTCGGGTAGCCAGGCGCCCTTGCTACTGGCCCTGTCGCTGCTGGTGGTGTTCCTGTGCCTGGCAGCGCTCTACGAGAGTTGGTCGATCCCTACCGCAGTGTTGCTGGTGGTTCCGCTGGGTGTGCTCGGCGCCGTGCTTGCGGTAACCCTGCGCGGCATGCCCAACGACGTGTTCTTCAAGGTCGGCCTGATCACCCTGATTGGCCTGTCGGCAAAGAACGCGATCCTGATCATCGAATTCGCCAAGAGCCTGGTGGATCAGGGGGTCGACGCTGCGGATGCGGCGATGCAGGCCGCCCGCCTGCGCCTGCGCCCGATCGTCATGACATCGTTGGCGTTCATCCTCGGCGTCGTGCCGCTGGCCATCGCACGCGGCGCAAGCTCAGCCAGCCAGCAGGCGATCGGCACCGGCGTGATCGGCGGGATGCTCAGCGCAACACTGGCGGTGGTGTTCGTACCGGTGTTCTTCGTGGTGGTGATGCGGTTGGCCGGCAAGCGCCGCGCTGAACCGGATCATGCAGTACCCCACGACGCCTGACTGGACAAGCCAGGCGTTGAATGAGAGGGTTCCGGGCATCGACTGCCCGGGACCCTTTTTCATGCCTGCCGCCCTGCCCCCCTGCTCCATCCTCATCCTCGCCGGTGGCCGTGGCCAACGCATGGGCGGGCGTGACAAGGGCCTGGTGCCATGGCGGGGCGAACCACTGATCGCACACATCCACCGGGTGGTGCGGGGGTTGAGCGACGACCTGGTGATTTCCTGCAACCGCAACCAGGACGCCTATGCCGCCTATGCCGACCAATGCGTGGGCGATGCCGAGGCGGATTATCCCGGGCCTCTGGCTGGGGTCATCGCCGGGCTCAAGGTGGCCAGACACCCGTGGGTGGTGGTGCTGGCCTGCGATTCACCGCGGGTCGACCAGGCGCTGATCGATGGGTTGCGCGGATTGGCTGCCCGCCATGACAGCGCTGCGATGGTGCGCCAGGGAGGCTATTGGCAGCCGATGTTCAGCGTATTGCCGACGCGCCTGTTGCCACAGTTTGAACAGGCCTGGCAGGCCGGTGAGCGGAGCCTGCAGCGCGCCTTGTCGCGTGAATCGCTGCAGGGGCTGGAATGTGCCGTCGACGATGAACGGCTCGGCAACTTCAACAGCCCGGAGTGGTTACGCTGAGCGGCTGACACCCCACCCAGTTCTTCCCCGTTCGTCCTCCGGGCCGGCCTGCAACGACAACGGGCTGTTCTCGGTCATGCCATAGACGATCCCTGTGCAGACGCCCCAAACCATGGCCCGTTTGCAGGAGGATCTGCGGCAACGGCAACAGCGCGACCGTGACCCAGCGATAGCCACTCCCCCTTGGACCGTAGCACCCCGCTCCCGGGCGCCGCGGTTCCTTTTTCGATCCGCGGGTGCACAGGGTCGCTTGCTGGGACCGACCAAATCTGCGCTCAGGGCGCCCTCCGACCATTTGCCATGGGCTGGACGAATCAACAGCGATACAATCCAGGCTTACCCACGCCAGTGCCCGCCATGATCCAGTCAGACCTCGACCTCTTCGGTTCTCAGCCGCAATCGCTGGCCAGCCAGGTCATGCTGTTGCCAGGCTTTGCCCTGCCCGAGGTCGAAGCCCTGCTCGATGCCCTGCGCCCAGTGTTGCGCGCGGCACCCTTTCGACACATGCAGACGCCCGGCGGGCTGCACATGGCCGTCGCGCTGAGCAATTGCGGCAGCCTGGGCTGGGTCAGCGACGCGCGTGGCTACCGCTACAGCCCGTTGGATCCGCTGAGCGGCAAGCCCTGGCCGGCGCTGCCCGAGGTGCTGTTGACGCTGGCTGCGCGAGCCGCCTCCCAAGCTGGCTTCGAGGGGTTCGTGCCGGATGCGTGCCTGGTCAACCACTACCTGCCCGGTACACGCCTGAGCCTCCACCAGGATCGCAACGAGCAGGATTTCAGCCAGCCTATCGTGTCGATCTCGCTGGGGCTGCCCGCCGTCTTTCTGCTCGGCGGCATGCAACGCAGCGACCGGCCGCAGCATGTGCCGCTCAGTCATGGCGATGTCATGGTATGGGGTGGCGAGGATCGCCTGCGCTTCCATGGCGTGCTGCCGATCAAGCCGGGCAAGCATGAGCGGATGGGGGAACGACGGATCAACCTGACCCTGCGCAAGGCAGGTTGAGTGACCGTACCGAATGCAGATTCGGCACGATCACCCCTAGGCTCTGTACGAAAAGCCTTGATACTCGGTGATGCTGCGTTGAAAACAGCCTGGTGCGCCAGCCCGGTCGGAATGCTCATTTACAACCCGTAAAGTCGAGCGCGACTCCGACCGTTCCTCGGCTGTTTTCGCCTTGCCTGACCTTCGTCTCAAGACTTTTCATACAGACCTAGAGCATCAGCGACTGGCCTCCAGCACCTGGTTCAATGCCGCCCCGTCGATACTCAAGGTCGCCGAATCGAACATGCCGTTGACGTAATTGCGCACCAGTTGCTCCTGGCGTTGTGCCCTGAGCAGTTGGGTCAGTTGCGGTGTCACCTCCTCCAGGGTTGCCGCCCGCGCCGGTTGCTGTTCGACCAACTTGATGATGTGCAGGCCCGCCGCCGTGCGCACCGGTTCACTCACTCCGTCGACCTTGAGCCGCGTCACCACCTCACGCACTTCAGGTAGCAACTGGTCGAGCGCCTGCAGCCCGCTGTCGCCGCCTTGGGCGGCAGTGCCGGTGTCCTGGGAGTGCTCGCGGGCGAGCGTGGCGAAATTGCCGTCGCGTGCCTGCTTGGCCAGGGCCTGGGCCTGCTTGACCACTGCCTCGTCGTCCTTGGGATTTTCGACCCGCAGGAAAATCTGGCTCAAGCGATAGCGTACCGGCAGGCGCAGTTCGTCCTTGTTGGCTTGGTACGCCTGCTCAAGCTCTGCCTGGTTCGGGTAATCGTCAGGCACTTGCGTGACCGAAGCGAGGTAGTCGCGCAATACGATCTGTTCGCTCACCGCACGGGTCTGCGCCTCGACATCTGGACGCTGTGGCCAGCCCTTGGCTTCGGCCTGGCGATACAGCGCCTTTTCTGCCAGGCGGGCGCGAATCCATGCCTCCAGTGCCGGACGATCGCCACGCAGGTGCTCGCGGGTCGGCTCCGGTAACTGCGCCAGCAGCGTCGTCAGCTCGTCGCTGCCGACCCTCTGTTCGCCCAGGCTGGCCAACACCGGTCCTTTGACCTCGGTCGCCGCCGGGTGCGCTGCGGCGATCGGCTCCTCCCCCGGACGTAGAACAAGGGCGACAGCCACGGCAACGACGGCCAGCGCACCCGCGCCGGCCCAGAAGGTACGGGAAGTCACGAAGCAGTCGCCGCGCCAGCCACCTGTTCGGTCTGGTCGGCGACAGTGCGGCTGTAGTCGCGCAGGTAGACGATGAACTCCTGCAGCAGACGATCCCACAGCACCAGGCTACCCAGCAGATGCTTCTCGCTGACGCCATCGGCCACCACCACGTCCTTTTCCATCACCAGGAACTCGCCCTGCACCGACAGCCGGGCGAAACGACGGCTGGCGTTCCAGCGCTCGGCCAGCCCGACCGGCAGCTCGCCCTGGATGCGCAACGCGCAACTGAAGGTAAAGTCGAGGAACTCGCCCTCCTGGTCCTTGGCTCGATTGCCGAACCGTACTGCGTAACCCACGCCCTGGCTGGCGCTGAGCAGCTGCACGACGGCATTCTGCTCGCTACGATTGACCCGGCAGCCGGCATCCTGCAGCAGCTTGGTCAGGGAATCGGCGCTCACGGTTTCGATCAGGGTGACTTCGGTCATGTGTAGCCTTCCTTGTGGTGATGAAACAGCTCGGATTCATTCACACGCAGCAGGAAGACGGCTATAGCGGGGGCTGGCAAGACATCAGCGCTGGCGAATTCCCTGCCTCTGCGACCGTCCATCTGCAATCGCGCGTGTCGATATCAAGTAGTAGCACAAGGATTGCGCTCGGCCAGAAATTCTCTTTGCCCTGGCATCGGCACATCGCGGCGAACCCTATCCTCCGCCCTTTCAAAGCCCGGGGCTTGTGTGTAAAAACGGTCCAACCATCTTCTTCGACGCAAGGACCTCCAGCATGCGCTACCGCCCTCTCGGCCGCTCCGGCCTGCAAGTCTCAGCCCTGACCCTGGGCAGCATGATGTTCGGCGAACAGACCGATACCGAGGCTTCGCTGCGCATCATCGACCGCGCCTGGGACCAGGGCATCAACTTCATCGACACCGCCGATGTCTACAACGCCGGGCGCTCCGAGGAGATCGTCGGCGAGGCGGTGGCACGCCATCGCCAGGACTGGATCGTTGCCTCCAAGGCCGGCTACGGTCCGGCAGACGGCCTGCCCAACCGCAGCGGGCTGTCACGCAAGCACCTGTTCAATGCGCTGGAGGCAACACTGACGCGCATGGACACCGACTACCTGGACATCTACTACCTGCACCGCGAAGACCACAAGGTACCGCTGGAAGAGACCGTGCGAGCCATCGGTGATCTGCTGCAGCAAGGCAAGATCCGCTATTGGGGCGTGTCCAACTTCCGCGGCTGGCGCATCGCCGAGATCTGCAACCTGGCCGAACGCCTCGGGGTGCCCAAGCCTGTGGTGAGCCAGCCGCTGTACAACATCGTCAACCGCCAGGCCGAGCCCGAGCAACTGACCGCCGCGGCCTACCACGGGCTGGGCGTGGTGCCCTTCAGTCCCCTGGCCCGAGGCGTGCTCAGCGGCAAGTATGCGCCAGGCTCGACCCCTGACGCCGGCAGCCGCGCCGGGCGCCAGGACAAGCGGATCATGGAGGTGGAGTGGCGTCAGGAGTCGCTGGCCATCGCCCAGAAGATCCACGCCTACACCGACGCCAAGGGCGTAGGTATCGTCGAATTCGCCATCGCCTGGGTGCTCAACAACCAACTGGTCAGTTCGGCCATCGTCGGGCCGCGTACCGAGGCGCAGTGGGAAACCTACGCCGGAGCGCTGGAGGTCAACATCACCGCCGAGGACGAAGCCTTCATCGATTCGCTGGTAACACCGGGGCATGCCTCGACGCCGGGGTTCAATGACGTCGCACACTTTGTCAGCGGACGCTTGGCGCGCTGAAGTGCGCCGCCGTTCCTCCCGAACGAAATCGATGATCGCCCGTGACGCCGTCGACACTCGTCGGCGGCTCAGGTACTACAGATAGCCTCCCGGATAGGCGACTTTCTGCTACTGGATACGCCGTAAACGCTCTATTGCAGGCCATTGGGGAGCGATAAGCGGGGATACCGGTCCCCCCTTTCCCCAATGGGACAGGTATGGTGCAGCCCATCGTATTTACTGCACCCAGAGGCTTCAATGACACTCGAGCACCTGTTCCGCCCCGTTCAAGTCGGCCCCCTCACCCTGCCAAACCGCGTCTTCATGGCGCCCCTGACACGCCTGCGCAGCCTGGAACCGGGCGATGTACCCACGCCGCTGATGGCCGAGTACTACAGCCAGCGTGCCAGTGCCGGGTTGATCATCAGCGAAGCGACACAGATTTCCTTCCAGGCCAAAGGCTATTCGGGATCACCCGGTATCCACACCGACGAGCAGATCGCCGGTTGGCGCCTGATCAACGAACGCATCCACGCAGCAGGTGGGCACAGCGCGGTACAGGTCTGGCATACCGGACGTATTTCCCACACCTCGCTACAGCCCGGCCAGGCCGCGCCGGTCGCGCCCTCGGCATTGCCCGCTGATGCCCGCACCTCGCTGCGCGACGCACAGGGCAATGTCATTCGCGTCGAAACCTCCGCGCCGCGGGCGTTGAGCGAAGCCGAAATCGCCGACATCGTCGCTGACTTCGGCCAGGCCGCCCACAATGCGCAGCACGCAGGCTTCGACCTGATCGAACTGCACGCCGCCCATGGTTACCTGCTGCACCAGTTCCTCTCGCCCAGCGCCAACGTGCGTGAAGACCGCTACGGCGGCAGCGTCGAGAATCGCGCACGGATCGTGCTGGAAGCGGTGGACGCCGCCATCGCCGCCTGGAGCGCCGACCGCGTGGCGATCCGCATCTTCCCGCTGGGGCCGTTCAATGGGGTCGACAACGGTGAGGATCAGGAAGCCGCAGCGCTGTACCTGATCGAAGAACTGGCCAAGCGCAACCTGGCTTACCTGCATCTTTCGGAGCCGGATTGGGCCGGTGGCAAGCCGCTGCGTGACGAATTCCGCGAGGCGATTCGCGCCGTGTATCCGGGGGTGATCGTAGCGGCTGGCGGCTACACCCCGGAAAAAGCCGAGGCGCTGATTGCGCGTGGGCTGATCGATGCGGTGGCCTTCGGGCGCAGCTATATCGCCAACCCGGACCTGGTGGAACGCCTGCAGCAGCAAGCGCCTTTGAACGAGCACCGCGCACAGTTCGATTACGCCAATGGCGCCGAAGGCTATACGGACTACCCCGCGTTGCGCCGGGCTTGATACCGGAGCTATGCAGGCGCGGACTTGACCGCGCCTGCAGGCGCTAGCTCTGTGAAAGCAGGTTCAGCTGCGAAGCCGTTATCCCGCTGCGTGATCGGGTTTGCGTTCGCCTTGAGCAGGTGCAGGCTTGCTCCCGGACAACCGCCAACTCACCCCGGTCACCCCATAACGCTCGGCCATGGGTCGACTCACCTTCTTGATCTTCTCTCGTCCGAACTTCGGAATGATCCCGACCCCTGCATCACAACTGGCCCAATGCCAAGCCTCGGCATTGTCCATTCGCTCCGATCGAATGATGAAGCTGCGCGCCTCGTCGTGCAGCGTGTATTCGATGATGTACAACTGTGGGGCTGGCATCACGGGCCTCCTCTTCTCCATGGATGACTACTGATTGATCAGGGTTTTCCGTGAAGATTCAAAAGATTATCGAACCCGCTGAAAAACCCTGCCAAGGCTGCACCGTCTGCAGCTGAGCAGCCGCTTGCTCATTGACTGCGACCACCGCCGTGGCTGTTCTGGCCACCCCGGCGCCCGGCTTCGGAAGCACGAGCTCGATCATTGGCGAAGTTGCCCCCCGAATTCTTGCCGCCCTTCTGGCCTGCACGGGAAGCCCGCTCGCGGTCGTTGGCGAAGTTGCCAGGGTTGGTTTCCTTGGTGCCACCACGTTGGCTTGGGCGATCCTGGTCGTGTGCCATGTCATTTCTCCTTTACGGGTCTGTGGCGTAAGGCACGAATACGCGCCCCACAAGAGTTCCGAGCGGATGTGCGACCATCTGCTCCATCACATTGCAGACGGACTGACCGGCGGCGCTAAAAGGCGGCGATAGCGAACGCTTGCGCACCAACCTCTTGGCCGCCCTCCAGCGCAGGCTTCAGGCATGCACGCTCCACTGCACCACATCGGCCGCGACCGGCAGTTCATCGATCGCATGGATCATTCCGCTGGACAGGGCCTCACGTGGCCCCAGGATGCGTGGATAGGCCATCAGGTAGCGCACCACATCCAGGTCCTCGGCCGAGCCTTGCGTACGTTCGGCGACGATCTCGGCATACAGACGCAGGTCGTAGTCCAGGCTCATGGCGTACTCGGCCATGCGCGAGTGGTCCACCGAGCCGTGCAGGGTCCAGTGGAACGGGTGAAAGAGGAACTTGCTGTACTGGCAAGCCGTACGATGGCTGCCGGCAAGAAACAGGATATTGCCCATCGACTCGACGGTGCCGAGGTTATGGGTGTGCACCGGCACCGGCTGGCCAAGCAGGAAGTTGTACAGCGTGAAGCCATAGCTGCACTCGCCGCCCATGGTGGCGATGTTGATCTGCAACACCTCGGCGCCCTGCTGCACGGCACGTGAGCAGGTACTGATCAGGTTGCCACAGGTCGAGGAATTGATCGGGCCGGTGAAGTGAATGATATGTCGGGCCATGCATACCTCCAGGGTCGTCCATCGAAGACGATGGTTCAGTCGGTCGGGCTGGCGATACCGGAGGCAGCGTGCAGCCGCTGCAGAAGGTCCGGCATTCGGTGGAATCGTCTGGCCCGGCAAAGTTCCCCCGCAACACCCAGCCCTGCGCCTGCCGGTGGACACCGACGGCGACGCGCCCCTGTGCAAGGCTGCCTGGGCCGCGCCGTGCTGTGGCATCATCGACGCTCCGACCGCCCGCGAGCGCCTGTGCATGCTGATCGACGAAGAACTGACCCTGAAGAAGCTCGAGACCTTTCTCGCCTTCATGCGCAGCGGCAACCTGGGCCGTGCCGCCAGCGAACTGTCGACCAGCGCGGTCAGCGTGCACCGGGCGATCCACTCGCTGGAAAACGCCCTGCGCTGCCCGCTGTTCAAGCACGAAGGCCGCCAGCTGATCCCGCTGGAAAGCGCCTATGTGCTGGAGAAAAAGGCCCGACAACTGCTGCAGGACGCCGAGCAGATGGTGCGCCAGACCCGCGAGGCCGCAGGTTTCTATGCCGAACGCTTTCGCCTCGGGGCGCTGTACTCGCTCACGGTCAAGACCGTGCCCAAGCTGGTTATGGGCCTGAAGCTGCGCCGCAGCGAGCTGAACATCGACCTCACGCTCGGCTCGAACGTCGACTTGCTGCACCGTCTCAAGAACCATGAACTGGACGCCATCCTGGTCTCGCTCGACGACAGCATCAACGATCCGGCCTGCGAACACCTGGCGCTGTTTTCCGACGATATCTTCCTGGCCGTGCCGACCGATTCGCCGTTCGCCGAGCAGGCCGAAGTCGACCTGGCGGACCTGGCCGACTCCACCTTCATCACCCTTACCCAGGGTTTCGCCACCCACCGTGACGGCGCGCGGGTGTTCGAGCAGGCCGGCTTCGAACCGAAAGTGGCGATGCAGGTCAACGATATCTTCACCCTGCTGAGCATGGTCAGTTCCGGGGTGGGCTATGCGCTGCTGCCGGGACGTATCGCCGCGGTGTACGAGAACCGCGTGCGCTTGATCGCGCTGCAACCGCGCTACCGGTTGCAGCAGCACATCGGTGCGGTGTTTCTCAAGGCCCGCGAGCGCGAGCCGAACCTGCTGGCGCTACTGGCTGAATGCCGGATGTACAGTCGCGAAGGGTGACAGCCCAGGCCGACTGTCCTCCTCATCCCACCAGGCCGCGTACACAGAAATACAGGATCGACGGCCCCATCAGGCACCCCAGCCCGGTATGGAAAGTGGCGGTCAGCGCACCATAAGGCACCAAGCGCCGATCCGTTGCAGCCAGCCCGGCCGTCACACCGGAAACGGTCCCGGCCAGGCCGCCGAACACCATCGCCGAGCGCGGGTTGTCCAGGGCCAGCATACGTGCCGACACTGGCGTGAACACCATCACCAGGATCGCCTTGATCAGGCCTGTTGCAATCGACAAGGCCATCACATCGGAGCTTGCCCCCAGCGCCGCCCCGGTCACCGGTCCGACGATATAGGTCACCGCGCCCGCGCCGATGGTGGTGATACTGACCGCATCGCGATAACCAAAGGCCCAGGCCACCGCCGCGCCGACGATGAACGGCAGCACAGTTCCCAGCAACAGCGCCACCGCGCCAATCATCCCGGCCTTGCGCGCTTCGGTGGCCTGCACTTCGAAGGCGGTGGCGACGATAGCGAAATCGCGCAGCATCGCTCCCCCCATCAGCCCGATCCCGGAAAACAGCGTCACGTCCGCCAGGCCTTTCTGGCCGCCGGTCAGGTTGCCGCCGATCCAGGCCAGCACCAGGCCGATGACGATGGCGACGGCCGAGCCGTGCACACGGCCGAAGGTGAGGTACTTGGAGAGCATCACCGATACCCACATCACCGCACCGACGACGGCGAAAGCGGTGATCAGGTCATTGTGTTCCAGGGCTTTCTCAATGAGTGGCCACATATCAACGACCTCCCGCAGGTGCAGGCTGCACCGAGGCTGGCGGTGTCGCATCGAGCGCCGGCAGCGGCTCGCCGCGGTGACTGCGGCTGATCAGCGCGATGGTCGCGCCGCACACCAGCACCGCACCGACCGCGGCCACCACGGCCACAGGCCCGCCGTGCAGGGCAGTGACCACATTCTGCTGGGCCGCCATGGCCACCACCACCGGGATGTACATCGCGCCCCAGAAACCGACACCGAACTCGCACTCTTTGCTCATGCCACCCTTGCGGTGCATGTACAGCCGCGCACAGATCAGCAGGATCATGGCGATGCCGACCCCGCCCACATTGGATTTGACGCCCAGCAGCACGCCCAGGAAGTCGCCGACGATAACGCCGGCCAGCGTGCACACCGCCAGCAGAGCCACACCATAGATGATCATTGTTGTTGTCCTCAGGTTGTATCGAAGTTGTTTGTTGTTGTCCTTCGAGCTACAGCGCGGTCATCGGTTGTCGGCCACCTCCTGACGCAACAGTGCATCGATGCTGTCGGCACGGGTGGACTCCACGCTCAGCACCTTTCCAGGCTCGAAGACTCGCCTGGCAAGACCCGTGAGTACGCTGCCCGGCGGCAATTCGAGGTGCAGGCGCACACCGCGCTCCCAGGCGCCGCGCAGGGTCGCGCGCCAGTCGACGATGCGGGCCATGTTGCCGGCCAGGTCGTCGCGCAGGCGTGCCGGATCGAAAATCGGTCGTGCCGTGCTGCCGCTGAGGTAGGTGATGCGTGGGCGACGCAATTCGACCTCGCAGAACGCTGCGGCCAGGGTAGCCGCAGGCGCCGCCAACAGAGGGCAATGCGACGGCACACTGACCGCCAGGCGCCGGGCCACGCCCTGCCCCAGGCTGCGCGCGCGCGCGGCGACCGCTGTCATCGCGGCATCGCTGCCGGCGATGACGATCTGGTTGTCGCTGTTGAGGTTGGCGAGGTACACCTCACCCCCGACCGCTTCCAGCAAACGCTCGACACTGGGCAGGTCCAGGCCGCTCAAGGCCGTCATGCCGTAGCCTGTCGGATAAGCCTGCTGCATCAGCCCGCCGCGCAGCGACACCAGGCGTACGGCGTCCTCCAGTGCCAGCGCATCGGCGGTGACCGCCGCGGCATAGGCACCGATCGACAACCCGGCCACATACTCCGGTGCCGGGCTGCGTCGCATCAGCCAGCGCGCCCATGCCACGCCGGTCAACAGCAGGCACAGCTGCACGGCGCGGGTATGGCGCAACGCCTCGGCGCTGTCGAGCGTGAGCACCTGCTCGCCCAGCGCCTCGCTGGCCGCTTCGAGCAGATCCGAACTGCCCTCCGGCAGGCAATGAAGCATCCCCACCTGCTGGGCGCCCTGCCCCGGGAACGCGAACAGGCTGCTCATGCCGCATCCTCCTGCAGTTGCCACGGATCACTCACCAGACGCACGCCAGCCGCCGACTTGAGCAGCACCCGACGCGCCCCGCTGGCCCATTCGCGCAAGGCAACCGCCCCCTCGGGCGTTTCCAGTTGCGCATCGACGCGACAGGCCGCGCCTTCCAACTGTTTCAGCAGTCGAGCGGCCTGCTCACGAGGTATCGACACAGGGGCACGCAGCAGCAGATCAAGATCGCTGCCAGCGTGCAGCACCTCGATTCCCGTCGCGAGCTGGAAACCCGTGCTGCCGGTAGGTCCCCACAGCCACTCGCGATCGTTCAACCAAGCGCTGACCTGCGATAACGCACGCAAGGCTGGCGACGACAACTCGCCCTCCCAGCGCAGCGCTTCGGGGCTGACCCAGCGCTCGATGTCCAGCAGGCGCATCTGCCAGGCAAAACGCTGCTCGCGCCCTCTCCCGCGTACCCCGACCGCCACCTGGTCCGGTGCCACCAGCGCCCGGCGCACTACCACCGGCTCGCCGGCTGCCAGCACCGAGTGCACCCAGGCAGGCGCATCGGCAGGCAGCATGGCCGGAGTCATGCCCCAGAGCAGGTCATGTGGGCGCGGGGCGTACATCTCAGGCCTCCTGCCATTGGCTGCGCAGGCGCTGACGCACCTCGCGGGAGGCGCTGCGATGCTCGCCGTTCAGGCGACTACGCAGGTCGGTGGTATCGCCAATGTCGCGCACGGCATCGATCAGGCAGGCACGGACCTGTACCAGATCCCGGGCGGTCGGCGCCTGCGCGTTATCCACGGCAAGACGCGTGTGCAGCAGCCCCAGTGAGGCGTAGCTTTTCAGGTCGTAGGCCATCGGTGGCACTTCGGCGGCCAAGGCTTCCAGGTCCTCGACACTGCGCAGGGTGATACGCGCCGCTGCCGCCTTGCCCATCGCATGCACCATGACGCCACTGTCATCCAGCGCGATCAGGCGCTGCGCCTGGTAGCCGTGGGCAAGAAACGCCCCGGACATCGCCTTGCCCACCAGCAGCCCGATCACCGGATGCCCGGCCAGGCGCGCCTGGGCATACGCTTCCACCGCACCGGCCAGGGCCTGGTGGATGCCCAGCGCTTCCTCACGCCGCCCGTAGGCCTGGCTGGGTACATCGATCAGCGCAACCAGCACGCGCTTCTCACTGTCGCGGTCGGCCTCCACCGCCTCGGCGACCGCCTTGGCCAGGCCCCAGCCTTCAAGCAGGCCAACCTCGCCGCTACGGGCGCGTACAAAGGGATTGCGCGCATCGGGCACCACGGCGATAAAGCGCGCCAGGCGATTGTCCAGCTCGCCATCGACCACCTGCACCGAGGCGGGGAAGCCTGGCAGCGACTCGCCGCTGGCAAGGCCCTGCAACCAGTTCTGGGCACGGTTCATCAGGCATCTCCTTGATACAGGGCACGCACGGCGGCGGCATCGAGTTGCGGGCAGTCATCACCCAGTTGCGCCAGGCGCTCAAGAAACCACTGATGGCGGCTGGCACGCTGCGCAGAAGGTGCGTCCAGCAACGCCAGCAACTGGCTGCGAACAGCCTCGACGTCATCGGCGACGTAGCCGTCCGCCAAGCCGCTGGCGTGGCGCTGCTCGCCACCGGTCAGGCTCCAGATGAAAGGCCGGTCACGCGAGTCGTACTCACCGATCCCCGCTTCCTGCTCGATCACCTGTGGGCCATTGAGGCCCAGGCGTGCTTCGCGGGTTACCAGCAGATGGCTGCACAGCCCGGCGGCAATGGACATGCCGCCGAAGCAGCCGACTGAACCCGCGATCACGCCAATGACCGGCCGGTAGGCACGCAGTTCGACGATCGCGGCCTGGATCTCGGCAATCGCCGCCAGGCCCAGGTTGGCCTCCTGCAGGCGCACGCCCCCGGTCTCCAGCAACAGCACGGCGCAGGTGGGGACACCGTTACGGTTGTCTTCGACGGCCAGTTCCAAGGCGCCGGCGATCTTCGCGCCCCCCACCTCGCCCATGCTGCCGCCCTGGAACCCGCCTTCGATGGCTGCGACCACGGCGGGACGGCCGTCGAGCGTGCCCTTGGCGATGACCACGCCGTCATCGGCCTGCGGCACGATGCCTTGGCGTGGCAGCCAGGGCGACATCAGGCGGTCGAAGGGGCCAAGCAGCTCGCGGAAACTGCCCGCATCGAGCAAGGCCCTGGCACGCTGGCGGGCCCCCAGTTCGACGAAACTGCGGCTGTGCAACAGGCGTTCGTTATCAGTCATGGCCGATCTCCTCGAAGCCTTGTTCCAGGCGCAGGCGCACTACGCCGGGCGTGGCGCCGAAATCATGGATGTCGATCTTCAGCGCAGGCAAGCTGCGGCCGTCGAACAGGCGCTGGAACAGCTGGCTCCAGCGTGCCTGGCTGCCGTTGACCGAGGTCACGACCTGGATATCGAGGCTGCCGGCCTGGCCGGGCTCGATCAGCACCTCCAGGTCGCCGGAGCTGACGCAGCCGACCAGGGCACGGCCACGGCCCGGTTGCGCAGCGGGGAATTGAAAGTTCAGGGTTTCCATGTCACAGGCTCCCGGCTTTGTCGAGGAACAGGCAGGCGGCCAGCAGATCGGCAGCACCGCCTGGAGAGGCATTGAGTTGCAGCAGGCGCGCATCCAGGGCGCGCAGTTGACGGCGACCCGCCAAACTCGCGCTGCCGCCTGCATCAAGCACCGCACGGGCCCCTTGCTGCAGGGCATCCAGGCCTTGCTGACCGGCACGCCAGAGCACGCAGGTGTCGCTCAGCGAAGCCATGATCGCCAGCAGCGCATCCAGGCGTGCATGGGTCTCGCTGGCGCCAGCGGCGCGGCTGCGCCAGAGTTGCGGCAGAGCGTGACCGGTGATCGCCGGAAAGCCTTGCTGGGCCTGCTCGCGCGCTCCACCTGCGCCATAGCGGCGGCGCACCTGGGTGCCGTGGCTGTCCTGTGCGGGGGCGGCCGGATCATCGATCAGCGCAAGGCGCCCGGCAAGGGCGGCAAGGGTATGCGGGTCGCTGCTCAGCGGGCTCAGCGCCCGCGCCGCAACCAGCAGTCCCAGCGCCCAGATAGCACCACGATGGGTATTCACTCCGGCTGTGGTGGCGAGCATTGTCGCCTCGCCTTCGCGCCCAAGGCGTCCCAGCTCGGCGCGCAGCGGCGCAGCGATCTCGCCATGGCGTTGCGCCGCTTCGGCCATCTGTCGCAGGCACGGCCACAGCGACAGCGCCGAGGCGTGCATCAAGGCCAGGTTCATGTCGCCATGGGCGCCGCTGCCGCGCCGGTCCACCAGCCCAGGCTTGGGCGAGAGGTCGGCCTCATCGATCAGGGCTTCGACGGCCAGGTCCGCCAATTGGTCGGGCAAGGCCAGGGGCTGTAGGCAAAGTGCTTTCATCACCAGCTCCTGAAGCGTGCGGGCGGGTTATACAGGCCACCGGACCACTCCACGAGGTCGGCGATACTGCGTGCGGCGAGCAACTCACGGGTGGCGTCGGTACGGCGGATGCCCAGGTCTTCGGGCAAGGCCACCAACCCTTCGCGGCGCAGGCGCTCGGTATCCTTGGGCTCATGGCGCAGGCCAATGGCGGTGACCCCGGCCACCGCCGCGATCATCTGCTGGCGTTCCTGCAGGCTGCGCGCCTTGTACAGGTAGGCGATGCCCTCTTCGGTGAGCAGGTGGGTGACGTCATCGCCGTAGATCATCACGGGTGCCAGCGGCATGCCGGCCTTCTTCGCCACCTCGACCGCATCCAGGGTTTCGACGAAGGTCGGTTTACCGCCCTCCTGGTAGGTCTCGACCATCTGCACCACCAGCTTGCGCCCGCGCTCGAGCAGGGTTTCGGGCACGGTCATGTCCAGCCAGGCCGGTGTCGCGTGGCGTCGCCCGCGTGGGTCGTGGCCCATGTTCGGTGCCCCGCCGAAACCGGCCAGGCGGCCACGGGTGACCGTCGAAGAATGCCCGTCGCCATCGACCTGCAAGGTGGCGCCGATGAACAGGTCCACCGCGTACTGCCCCGCCAGCTGGCACATCAGCCGGTTGGAGCGCATCGAACCGTCGCGCCCGGTGAAGAACACGTCCGGACGCTGGGCGATGTAGTCTTCCATGCCCAGCTCGGTGCCGAAGCAGTGCACGCTCTGTACCCAGCCGGTCTCGATGGCCGGAATCAGCGTCGGGTGAGGATTGAGGGTCCAGTTGCGGCAGATCTTGCCCTTGAGCCCCAGCGACTCGCCGTAGGTCGGCAGGATCAGCTCGATGGCGGCGGTATTGAAGCCGATGCCGTGATTGAGCGACTGCACCTGGTGTTTTTCATAGATGCCGCGGATCGCCATCATCGCCATCAGCACATGCACCGGCTTGATATGGCGCGGGTCGCGGGTGAACAACGGTTCGATGTAGAACGGCTGGTCGGCGACTACCACGAAGTCGATCCACGAGGCAGGAATGTCCACCCTGGGCAGATCGTCGACACGGTCAACCAACTGGTTGACCTGGGCGATGACGATGCCATCGCTGAATGCCGTGGGCTCGACCAGCGCCGGAGTGTCCTCGGTGCTCGGGCCGGTGTAGAGGTTGCCATCGCGGTCGGCAGTGAAGCCTGCGACCAGCGTGACGTTGGGGATCAGGTCCACCAGCAGGCGCGAGTAGAGCTCGATGTAGGTGTGGATGGCGCCGACTTCGAGCAGACCGTCTTCGAGCAACTGGCCGATGCGCTGGCTCTGGGGGCCGGCGAAGGAGAAGTCGAGCTTGCGCGCGATGCCGCGTTCGAACAGGTCCAGGTGCTCGGCGCGGCTGACGCTGGGCATGATCAGGTGCAGGTCGTGGAGACGGCCAGGGTCGGCCTTGGCCAGCGAGCGCGAAAGAAAGTCCGCCTGCTTCTGGTTGTTGCCTTCGAGCACCACTCGATCACCCGGGGCGATCAGCAGTTCGAGGGCCTCGACGATCCGCTCGGTGGGCAGTACCACGCCATCGGCGAGGTGACTCACCCGCTCGAGACGGCGCTGCTTTTCGGCGCGCCTTCTCGACCATTGCGGCGGTGGATTCTTCGTTGTGGTCATTGGTGACTCCACGGGTTCGCTGTCGTGGGGTCACCTTAGGCCTGGGGGGTGGGAGGCATCAATCAAGCACGGTGGTCGATCGTTACGGTGAGCGTAATGGTTCTACTATTCCTGATGAGGAAGATTAAATCTTATCTAAATAGTCTGAAACGATGGGCCAATGGCGTTGGCAGTCGATAATCAGATGTCCCTTTCTCATCGCCATTCCGTCATAAGCGGCCACCTCCTTCAGAATGGTGGCTTTATTGGAGTTCCAATAATCGCGGAGCATCGGCTCAGAAATCATGTCTAACAAAGGGCGCCAGGAAAAATCCAACTTAATCTCGTCTTCGTCATACCCACGGCTTTCTTGTAGCATCCACATCAGGAATCGGACGAACCTCATAGTATTGCGGACGTCAAGTTCTGGATTAAAGCATACGTTCAGAATATAAGAACTCATATCATTGTAAATACCGTTTGCGTCAGACGCACCTACGCGGTCGTAGAAACCACAACCAACCCCCGAATCACCAGGACCTGTTCGATTAGCTAACTGGTACAAGATATAAAGCGCGACGGATAACCTAAACTCGTCGAGAGTATTCTGGTCGACGAGATCCTCACCAGAGCTTGAAAATCCCTTCCCCACAACCTGTTCGAAAGTCAAGGACTCGATATCCTCGAAAATATTTTTCTTCTGCTTCACGTATGAAGCATAAAAATCATCAAATATTTTCTGTGAGAGAAATCTCATACCCTCTATCGTAAGTCGGTACACATTCCCCGACGTCTCTGCTGCCCTGTCACTGTGTTTAAGCAGCGCGCGGCTTATGTTGTGTAATTGCCCACCGCGATCGAGCGAGCACTGTTGCCGAAACACCAAAAGATCCTTCCAGCCCAATACTCCTCGTGACGGACGAATCAGGCCTTTGAGTAACGGGCCTTCTGAAAAATTTTCCTCTCCAAAAAACCAATGAGCAATGCCGATTATATTCTCGCTTGTGTTCGCCGCGCCTACTTGCGGCTGGGCCCGCCAGAAGCAGCTATCTATAATCTTGGCGAGTGCGCTTATCATTACATCTCGATCCGAACGCCGAAAGAAGCCCGACACAGAGCTGTAGTCGGGGAGCGTTTCTATTGCTTTTTCTAAGATTTCGCGAATATGCGGCCCCTTAAGACGCGAGGCATTCTCGGCTAGCATCCCCCAAAACTGGATATGTACGCCACGGCCAGAAGAATGAATGAACTCCTGTTTGCCGAGCACCTCGTCGATAGTTTTCCCTGCGATCAACTCTTGCACAGAAGCTTTATAAAATATGTGAGTTTCCGTTAGTGCAGGCACCTTAAGCTCAAGGATCAAGTCAATGTACCGCTCCAGATTTCGCGCCCCCGCCAAATTGACATACGCCCGCGTTTTTTTATTGTCAATCTCATTAAGATCCACTAGCCTGCCAGCGACGCCAAATATCTGCTTCAGAAGAAAAGAGCTTCCCGGTGGGCCAGCTTCGATTAGGTCAAGGTATTCTTGACTCTGCTTGCATTTTGACATGTCATTGTCAAACACCACCCCAAAAATTCCGCTGCGCCCACCGCCTTCCTCAAGATGGATACGTCTGAACATGCCTGGATAGGTTTGCTGCAACAGCACGAGATTCACGAGATCGTCACGATTGAAGTCCGTATTGTCGTAAGACACTTTCTCCAACTGCATTACCAATAGGGCATTGATGATTCTTTTTATCTTGCGGAAATTGCCCATCAACTCAAGATATCGTGACGCGTGCTCACCCTGCAGCATCTCCGCCATTTTCGTAAGTAATGGAGTGAGCTTGCTCATCCGCTCCACAGGGACCAAATCCAATCCTGGAACATCCTTTCTCCAGTCTTGATTCAAGTATCGCGCCAGCGCGGCAGCATCCACGAAAACGTTAACTTTTAATGTGACGAACTTCTCAAGAAACTCTCGTGCCCGCTCACCATCACTAGCCAACGCCACCAACATTTCGGTGTCATAGCACAAAATGTACGTTGCGCGGCGAAGCCTGAAAGCCTTCTTCATTCCGAACAGCACATTATTGATGGCCGACGGTTCCAATCGATCGAGATCATCGATCACGACGATCAACTTTTTGCCCACTCGCTCAAGCGTCGAATCCAGACTCTCCAGCAATTCGTCCAGTGTATCGCTGCCCGGCTCCAGTTCCACTTTCAGACCAAATAACGAAAACTCGGCCTTGCCTTTCAACAACCGAGAATACCGTGAGGCGAAAGGCTGGAGTTCAGGCACATAGCTTTCCCGCTGGATACACGCAATCAACTCTCTTACAAAGCGCTGAGCGAGGTCGGCATCGCCTGCATACTTCAATGGTTCAAAGCGGAACACAAGAATTTCTGGCTGCTGCCAATGTTTGGCAGCAAGGTTGATAAAGCTTGTCTTGCCAACCCCCCAAGGGCCATCCACACCTAGCGCTATCGACTCATGCTGGGTACACGCCAACACCGCATCCGCAAAATCCTTTGCCCTGGGCGCCATGCCGAGCTGGTCGTGTTCGTGCAGCGAAACTTCGTTGTCCTGGAGAAAATGAACCTCCTTGACCGTGTCAGCATGCCTGTTCAGACGCAGATGTGCGGTCAAGACAGACGAGAATATAACAAGCCCACCGATCAGGATCAGAAGCCCCGACGATGCGGGCAGTTTATCGACCTCTTTGTGAAGCACGTCCATCAGCGGCGAAGCGAGTTCGTTCGATACCGCGCCCAGGACAATGAACGCGAGGAGGTCAACGCGCCTGCTTTGCGTGTAACGGCGGGCCAGACAGAGGCCGCCGCGCACATACAGGTAAGCCAGCATCAACGCTGTCATCAATAGTGTGCCCAGCACCCCCCACTTCCAAATAGCAGGATGATGAGCAAGGAGCCCCTTATAGAGGCCGAGACCTAGCCACGTACCAAGTTGATAAATACCGAATATGACAAAGCCCAAGAGATAGGCTTTCAAATACACAAAGAACTCAGGTTCCTGGGCATTGCGTTGCATGTCTACTGCGTCCTTACGTGCACTCCTGGCGCGCAAGTATCCCGCACGACAGAGAAAGCAAGCAAGGTGCCATCATCTGCATCCCTGAAGTCCGGTGGTGGCTGCTCCCACAAACCCGCCTAACATCAGATCGTGTGTCGCCAGCTTTTTTGAACTCTCCCCTCACCCACTCCCTCAATCCTTCAGAGACCCGGGAGTCGTCCCGAAACCCGCCATGACCAAGCCGCCGCAAAAATACAGCGCCAGGGTTGGTTTGAGTTCGACTGACAGCAGGAGCTTGGCAACGATGAACGAGCACATGATCCAGGCTGACGCGGGAACCCCTTGGAGCGAATGGCAGAAATCCGCGCACCTGGCCCGGGCCGCCTGGATTACCCCCGAACAACTGTGCCCGCCGGGTCGGCGCCTGGTGTTGGTAGCGCCGCATCCGGATGACGAGGTGCTCATGGCGGGCGGATTACTGAGTTACTTCCATGGCCGCGAGCAGGACCTCGTGCTCATCTCTGCCACCGACGGCGAAGGCAGCCACCCAGGCTCGGCACAATGGACTGAACGACGCCTGCGCCACCAGCGCCCACTGGAGAGCCGCCATGCCTTGCAGCAGCTCGATCTGCGGGTCGGCGATCTGGATTGGCGACGGCTGAACCTCAAGGACGGCGCCTTGCCCCGGGACGAGGCCTTCCTGGTCAATTACCTGAACCAGTTACTGCAACCCGGCGATCTGTTGATGTGTCCCTGGCGCCACGATGGCCATTGCGACCATGACGCGGTGGGCCGTGCCTGCGCACAGGCCGCCCAGGCGCGCGGGGCAACGCTGGCCGAAGCGCCGATATGGGCGTGGCGCTGGTCGACGCCGGACGATCCTCGGCTACCTTGGCAACGCGCGCGTCGTATCCAGCTCGACGAAGCCAGCCTCGCGCGCAAGCGCCAGGCCATTGCTGCCCATGTCAGTCAGATGGAGGCGGATGCGGACACGCCGCCCGTGGTGCCGCAACAGCTGCTGGAATGTCTGCTGCAGCCTTTTGAACTGGTCTTCATCTGACAGCCAACCCCTCGCGGAGGCCCCTTCAGCGCCCGCGCTTGAGCGTCTCGCTCGGCAATTCGCGGAACAACTGGCGATAGCTCTCGGAAAACCGCCCCAGGTGCCAGAATGACCAACGCATCGCCACTTCCGCTACCGTCACGTCGCTGGCGCGGCGCAGCAGGTCGCGGCGCGCACCGTTGAGTCGGCGCAGACGCAACCAATGCGCCGGGGGCATGCCGGTAAAGGCCTTGAAGGCCTCCTGCAATTGACGCAACGACACCCCGGCCACCTGCGCCAGCTCCATGAGATTGAGCGTCTCGTCCGGGCAGTCCGCCGCCCATTCGCTGACCCGCTGCATGATCGCCCGCTCTTCACCGCGCTTGCCCAGTGCCTGGCCTTGCAGGCGCTGGCAGGCGTTGTCGAGGATGAACAGGCAGTCATCGAGCAGTTGCTCGGCCAAGGCCTGCCCCTCGAGTAGGCAGTCAGCCTGCGCCAGACGTGTCAGGGTCGCGCTCAGCCAGCTGCCGAACAGCGCATTCTGGCCGCTGCCCAGCGGCACCATGAACAGCCCCTGCAAACGCTCCAGATCCAGGCCGTGCCGCTGCAGGAACGGCTGGTCGAACACCACCGCCACTTCCTGGTAGTTTTCCGGGGTTATCCAGATGTTCCGGCTTTGTTCATTGAGCAGGTACAGGCTGTTCTCGACCTGGTCGAAGCAAAAGGTCAGCGAGCCGCTCGGGGCGCGGAAGAACTGCTCGACTCGGGTATTCAGGCGCTCTTCGTACACCTCGACGCCATCGAGCCCCAGGCAGCGCAGCTGGCCGCTGAAATGCCCGGGTGACATCTGCCGGTACTGCTGCTGCCAGCCAGGGGTGGCACGCACCTGCTCGGTGACATCGGTGGTGTTGAAAGCCTGGACCTGCAAGGCGGTTTGCGTGTTCACGCGACGTCCTATATGCACTCTTTTGGTGCATTGATTGACGGAGAAAACGGATAGATCACCCCGAGGGGCAGCGCCCAAGATAGTCCTCAGCGTGACCTGTGGGAAGTGGCGCCGTGAAAAGGTTTGTAATACCTCCTGGAGGTCGACGGCCTTCACGCGCTGCACATGCCCACCACCAAAACCCAACCAAGAGGTCTGTATGAACGCCCCCTTCGATCAGCTGTCCGCCTGGCTGAAAGAACACCGGATCACCGAAGTCGAATGCGTGGTCAGTGACCTGACCGGCATTGCCCGCGGCAAGATCGCCCCGACCAACAAGTTCCTCAACGAGCGTGGCATGCGCCTGCCCGAGAGTGTGCTGCTGCAGACCGTCACCGGCGACTTCGTCGATGACGACATCTACTACGGCCTGCTCGATCCGGCGGACATCGACATGATCTGCCGCCCTGACCCGGCAGCGGTGTACCAGATCCCTTGGGCGATCGAACCGACCGCCATCGTCATCCATGACACCTTCGACAAGCACGGCAACCCCATCGAGCTGTCGCCGCGCAACGTCCTGAAGAAAGTCCTCAAGCTCTACGCCGACAAGGGCTGGCAGCCGATCGTTGCGCCCGAAATGGAGTTCTACCTCACCCAGCGCTGCGAAGACCCGGACCTGCCGCTGCAGGCGCCATTGGGCCGTTCGGGCCGTGCCGAGAGCGGCCGGCAGTCGTTCTCCATCGATGCCGCGAACGAATTCGACCCGCTGTTCGAGGACGTCTACGACTGGTGCGAAATCCAGTGCCTGGACCTGGACACGCTGATCCACGAAGACGGCCCGGCGCAGATGGAGATCAACTTCCGTCACGGCGACGCCCTGGACCTGGCCGACCAGATCACCGTATTCAAGCGCACCATGCGCGAGGCGGCGCTCAAGCACAATGTCACCGCCACCTTCATGGCCAAGCCGATCACCGACGAGCCGGGCAGTGCCATGCACCTGCACCAGAGCGTGGTCGACATCGCCACCGGCAAGCCGGTGTTCGCCAATGAAGACGGCAGCATGAGCGAGCTGTTCCTGCACCACATCGGTGGCCTGCAGAAGTACATCCCCAAGGTACTGCCGATGTTCGCGCCGAACGTCAACTCGTTCCGCCGCTTCCTGCCGGACACCTCGGCGCCGGTGAACGTGGAATGGGGCGAGGAAAACCGCACCGCCGGCCTGCGCGTGCCGACCTCCAGCCCCGAGGCGATGCGCGTCGAGAACCGCCTGCCGGGCGCCGATGCCAACCCTTACCTGGCGATCGCCGCGAGCCTGCTGTGCGGTTACCTGGGCATGATCGAGAAGATCGAGCCGAGCGCGCCTGTACAGGGCCGCGCCTACGAGCGCCGCAACCTGCGTCTGCCGATCACCATCGAGGATGCGCTGCAGCACATGGAAGACTGCAAGGTCCTGGAAGACTACCTGGGGCGCCAGTTCGTCCAGGGCTACGTCGCGGTCAAACGCGCCGAGCATGAAAACTTCAAGCGGGTGATCAGCTCCTGGGAGCGCGAGTTCCTGCTGCTGAGCGTGTGACCCCATGGAGGGTTTCTGTGGGAGCGGGTCGATCCGCTCCCACAGGCAACGCGCTGCCCCTGCTTCCGTTTCGAACCCGAAGAACAAGTCCAACGAGGTGCCGACATGCGTCATTTGCAAACCCTGATTCCCGCAGCCTTCGCCCTGATGTTCGGCGCGGCCGCCCAGGCCGAGCCCACGGTCAGCGTGTACAACTGGACCGACTACATTGGCGAGACCACCCTGGCCGACTTCCAGGCCAGTACCGGGATCAAGGTGGTCTATGACGTCTTCGACTCCAACGAAACCCTTGAGGGCAAGCTGCTCGCCGGCCGCACCGGCTACGATGTGGTGGTGCCCTCGAACCACTTCCTCGCCCGCCAGGCCAAGGCCGGCGCGTTCCTGCCACTGGATCGCAGCAAGTTGCCGAACTGGCAGCACCTGGACCCGAAACTGCTCAAGCAACTGGAGCAGAACGATCCGGGCAACAAGTACGCTGTGCCGTACCTGTGGGGTACCAATGGCATCGGCTACAACGTCGAGAAGGTCAAGGCCGCGCTGGGCATCGACAAGGTCGACTCCTGGGCCGTGCTGTTCGAGCCAGAGAACCTGAAGAAACTCAAGCAATGCGGCGTGGCCTTCATGGACTCGCCAGACGAGCTGTTCCCGGCCATGCTCAACTACCTGGGCATGAACCCACGCAGCGAAGACCCGAAAGACTACGCCAAGGCCGAAGCACGGCTGATGGAGCTGCGCCCGTACATCACCTACTTCCACTCCTCCAAGTACGTCTCGGACCTGGCCAACGGTGACGTGTGCGTGGCCTTCGGCTACTCCGGCGACGTGTTCCAGGCGGCCAACCGCGCCGTGGAAGCCAAGAACGGCGTGAAGATCGCCTACAGCATTCCCAAGGAAGGCAGCAACCTGTGGTTCGACTTGCTGGCCATCCCGAAAGACGCCAGCAATCCAGACCAGGCCCTGGCCTTCATCAACTACCTGCTCGACCCGAAAGTGATCGCCAAGGTCAGCGCCACGGTCGGCTATGCCAATGCCAACCCTGATGCCAAGGCGTTCATGGACAAATCGCTGGTGGAGAATCCCGAGATCTATCCGTCCCAGGAGGTTCTGGACAAGCTCTACGTCTCCAGCACCCCCAGCCCGCAGATCATGCGGGTGATGACCCGCTCCTGGAGCAAGATCAAGTCCAACCGCTGATTCGAGTGTTTCCAATGCCTCATCAAACCGAACACACCGCCTCCTACTACGCCGCCACGGCCCGTGCCACGGCGCCCTACCCCGAACTCGAAGGCGAGTTGAGCGCCGACGTGTGCGTGGTCGGCGGCGGCCTGACTGGCGTCAACACCGCGCTGGAGCTGGCCGAGCGTGGCCTGTCGGTGATTCTCCTGGAGGCCCGCCGCATCGGCTGGGGCGCCAGTGGGCGCAATGGCGGGCAACTGATCCGCGGTATCGGCCATGACGTCTCGGGCTTTGCTCGCTACGTGGGCCAGGACGGCGTGCGTTACCTCAAGCAGGCAGGCCTGGACTCGGTCGAGCTGGTGGCCAGGCGCATCGAGCAATACGGCATCGAGTGCGACCTGCGCTGGGGCTTCTGCGAGCTGGCCAACACCCCGGCGCAGTTCGCGGCGTTCAACGACGAACTGCAGGACCTGGCCGAACTGGGCTATCGCCATGAAACCCGGCTGATCGCCCCAGCGCGCATCCACGACATCGTCGCCAGCGACCAGTACGCCGGCGGCCTGGTGGACATGGGCTCCGGCCACCTGCACCCACTGGACCTGGTACAGGGCGAGGCCCGCGCCGCCAGCAGCCTTGGCGTGCGAATCTTCGAGCAGAGCGCTGTGCAACGCATCGAACATGGGCCCACCGTCACCCTGCACTGCGCACGCGGCAAGGTACGGGCCAAGAGCCTGGTGCTGGGGTGCAATGCGCACCTGGACGAGCTGGAGCCGCGCTTGACCGGCAAGGTGCTGCCCGCCGGCAGCTACGTGGTGGCGACCGAACCGTTGCCCGAGGCTCTGGCGCGCAGCCTGATTCCGCAGAACATGGCGCTGTGCGACCAGAAAGTCGGCCTTGACTACTACCGCCTCACCGCCGACCGCCGCCTGCTGTTCGGTGGCGCCTGCCACTACTCCGGTCGCGACCCGAAGGACATCGCCGCCTACATGCGCCCGAAAGTGCTGAAGGTGTTCCCGCAACTGGCCGATGTGCGCATCGACTTCCAGTGGGGCGGCATGATCGGCATCACCGCCAACCGCTTCCCCCAGGTCGGCCGCCTGAGCCAGCATCCGAACGTGTATTACGCCCAGGGTTACTCCGGGCATGGCCTGAACGTGACCCACTGGACCGCCAAGCTGTTGGCCGAGGCCATCGCCGTCGGCCACAGCCAGGGCCTGGATATCTTCAGTGCCGTACCGCACCTGACCTTCCCCGGCGGCAAGGCCCTGCGCTCGCCGCTGCTGGCCCTGGGGATGTTGTGGTATCGCGTGAGGGAGGTGCTGGGGTGATTGAAGGATGGGTTGCAGGCCCTGATTTCATGTGGGAATTTACATCACAGAACCAAGGGCGCACACCAAACCACCTGCAAACTGGCCAATCGCCAAGCACCTGCTAGCGTTGATCTGGCCTCCCCCTCAATGGACGCTACCGATCATGAAACCGCTGCCTCGCGCCACCCTGCTGTGCGCTGCCGTGCTTGCCCTGGCCGCCTGTTCCAGCAACCGCGTCGATCCGAGCCAGTATTCCGGGTTTCTCAAGGACTACAGCCGGCTCAAGCCGGCGGAAAGTATTTCCGGGGCACCGGTAATGCGCTGGATCGACCCCGGGATCAAGGCCAGCCAGTATCGACAGGTCTATATCGAGCCCAGCCAGTTCTACCCCAGACCACAACCCACAGCGGTGATCTCGGCGCAGACCCTGCAAGCGATCACCCGCTACTTCGACGACGCCATGCGCCGGGAACTGGGCAGCGTGCTGACGGTGGTCAGCGCTCCTGGCCCGGGAACGATCGTGGTACGCCCGGCGATCACCGCGGTGTCAACCAAGACCGAGGGGCTCAAGCCCTATGAAGTGGTGCCCATCGCCCTGGTGGCCGCAGCGGTGAACACTGCGGCCGGTGGTCGTGACCAGGAAGTGGACATCGCCGTGGAGGCGGCCTTCCTCGACGGCGCCAACCAGAAGGTGCTGGCCCAGGTGGTGCGCAAGGGCACCGGCGAGGCGCTGGAGAACGATACCGCGCAGCTCAAGCTGGAGAACGTCAAGCCGGTGCTCGATGGCTGGGCCAGCGACATGCGCCGTAGCGTCGTGGAACTGCGCAAGAAGGGCCAGTAAACGGCGTCGGATCAGTCTTTCGCCGCAGGCATGCCCGAGGTTTCAGTCGTGGTCTGGGCGCTGGCAACCGCGCCCGGGCTGCGGCTGATCACCGCCAGCCGGTCCCTGTCGAGTTCGCCCTCCCAGGCTGCAACAGTCAGGGTCGCGACCGCATTGCCGATGATGTTGGTCAGAGATCGGTATTCGGCCATGAAGCGGTCGCCGCCAAGGATCAGCACCATTGCCGCGACCGGTACGCTCGGCACTACCGCAAGGCTTGCGACCAGCGCAACGAAACCCGCGCCGACAGCCCGTATCAGGCGTGCAGCAGGAACGGCAGGGCGTGCTCGAGCAAGGCTTGCGGGGCTTCTTCAGGAATGTAGTGACCACAGGGCAACTCGCTGCCGCGCACGTCCTCGGCACAGGCGCGCCATTCCTTGAGCGGTTCGAAGCACTTGCCGATGACGCCGTCACGACCCCACATCACCAGCAGCGGGGTCCTGACCGTGTTCCCGGCATCGAGATCGGCCTGGTCATGCTCCAGGTCAATGCCTGCAGCCGCCCGATAGTCTTCGCACACGCCACGCGCTGCGCCCGGTAGCGACAGGCAACGACGGTACTCGGCGAACGCCTCGTCGGTGAACGGCGCAAGGCCGGCACTGCGTCCGCCCATGACGCTGCGCAGGTAGCCTTCCGGGTTGGCTTCGATGAGGGTTTCAGGCAGTGGCGCCGGGCGAATGAGGAAGAACCAGTGCCAGTAGGCACGGGCGAAGGCTTCGTTGGTCTGGCGATACATTGTCAGGGTTGGCGCGATGTCCAGCAGCACCAGGCGGGACAGGCGCTGGGGATGGTCGAGCGCCAGGCGGTGCGCGACCCGCGCGCCGCGGTCGTGGGCCATCAGGGCGAATTGCTCGAACCCCAGGGCCTGCATGAGCCCGACCATATCTGCGGCCATGCGGCGCTTGGAATACGCCTCATGCCGGTCGTCGGCCTCAGGCTTGGCCGAATCGCCGTAACCGCGCAGGTCGGCAGCGACCACAGTGAACTGCTCGGCCAGCTTCTCGGCCACCTTGTGCCAGATCACATGGGTCTGCGGGTGGCCGTGCAACAGCAGCAACGCCGGCCCCTTGCCGCCGATACGGTAGGCGATCTCGATACCTTCGACGTGCTGGAAGGCTTTCTTGAAATCCTGGAACATGCCAATCACTCCGTTCGTGTGCACTCAGGTCGCAAGGCGACCCTTCAGGTGCCGAGCATAGCTGCGGCACCGAAGGCATCAAGAACACAAATGCAGAGCGAAGCAACACGAATCGTGAAGCATGGCCTCAGGCAAAGAAGCCGTAGAAGATCGCAGACAAGGTGATCAACCCCACCAGCACGACGAACACGTTCGACAGCGCGCCCGAGTACTTGCGCAGCGAAGGCACCTTGCGCACGGCATACATCGGCATCAGGAACAGCAGGCACGCCAGCACTGGGCCACCGAGGCTTTCGATCAGTCCGAGGATGCTCGGATTGAGGGTCGCCACGATCCAGCAGCCCAGCACCATGAACAGCGCGGTCACCCGCTCCAGGCGCTTGGCCGACCAGCTTTTACCGCGGCTGCGCAGGCTCTTGACGATCATGCCCTGGAAGCCTTCGCTGGCACCGATGTAATGACCCAGGAACGACTTGGTGATCGCCACCAGAGCAATCAGGGGGGCGACGAAGGCGATGACCGGCGTCTGGAAGTGGTTGGCCAGGTACGACAGGATCGAGATGTTCTGCACCTTGGCCGCTGCCAGGTCGGCAGGGCTCAGGGCCAGTACGCAACTGAAGCAGAAGAACATCACCGTCAGCACCATCATCACGTGGGCGGTGGCCAGGGTACGGCCGCTCTTGCGGTCGGCGTCGGCGCCGTAGCGATGCTTCTGGTCAACGGCGAAGGCCGAGATGATCGGCGAGTGGTTGAACGAGAACACCATCACCGGGATCGCCAGCCACAGGGTCAGCAGCAGCTTGGAGGTGCTCAGGCCTTCGCTGGCCTGGGCGAAGAAGGCACCGTTCCAGTTGGGGATCAGGCTCAGGGCCAGCAGCAGGAGCGAGGCGACGAAGGGATAGACCAGCACGCTCATGACCTTGACGATGATCTGCTGGCCGCAACGCACCACCACCATCAGACCGGCGATCAACAGCAGCGACAACAGCGCACGCGGCGGCGCGGTCACATGCAGTTGGTGCTCGAGGAAGCTGGTCAGGGTATTGGTCAGGGCCACGCTGTAGACCAGCAGGATGGGGAAGATCGCCAGGAAGTAGAGCAAGGTGATGAGCTTGCCGGCACCCACGCCGAAATGCTCCTCGACCACCTCGGTGATGTCTTCGTTGCCGCCACGGCGCCCGGAAAGCACGAAGCGGGTCAGCGCACGGTGCGCATAGAAGGTCATCGGGAAGGCCAGCAGCGCGAGGATCAGCAGCGGCCAGAAGCCCCCTACCCCGGCGTTGATCGGCAGGAACAGGGTACCGGCACCGATGGCAGTGCCGTACAGGCCCAGGGCCCAGGTGGTGTCGTGGCGGTTCCAGCTGCGCGTGGCTGTGGTCGAAGCCGGCGCAGCCGAATCCGCACGAACGGTCGTGGTGTTGTGTACATCAGTCATGGGTTTCGCCTTTGTAGTTGTTTTTGTTGCTCGGTGCAGCGGGTGTTGCAAATGGGTTCAGGCTTGTTGAGTCGAACGCCTACAGGAGCGGGTTTGAACCAGAGAACTCAGCACTCGACAAAGGCAACGGCCAGGCCGCCGCGCGAGGTTTCCTTGTAGTTGGCGTGCATGTCCGCGCCGGTGTCGCGCATGGTGCGGATCACCCGGTCGAGGGAGATGAAATGCTCGCCATCACCCCGCAAGGCCATCTGCACGGCATTGATCGCCTTCACGGCGGCGATGGCGTTGCGCTCGATGCACGGCACCTGGACCAGACCGCCGACCGGATCGCAGGTCAGGCCGAGGTTGTGCTCCAGGGCGATTTCAGCGGCGTTTTCCAGTTGCGGCGGGGTGGCGCCGAGCACTTCGGCAAGGCCTGCAGCGGCCATGGAGCAGGCCGAACCGACCTCACCCTGGCAACCCACTTCGGCGCCGGAGATCGAGGCGTTTTTCTTGCACAGGATGCCGACCGCCGCAGCGGCCAGCAGGAACGCCACCACGTCGTCGTCGCAGGCCGCGGGGTTGAACTTCATGTAGTAGTGCAACACCGCCGGGATGATGCCGGCCGCGCCATTGGTCGGTGCCGTGACCATGCGCCCGCCAGCGGCGTTTTCTTCGTTGACCGCGAGCGCGAACAGGTTGACCCACTCCATCGCGCTCAGGGTCGAGCCGATCACGTTGGGCTTGCCCAACTCCTGCAAGCTGCGGTGTAGGCGCGCAGCGCGGCGCTTGACCTTGAGCCCACCCGGCAGGATGCCTTCATTACGCAGGCCGTTATCGACGCATTCGCGCATGGCGGCCCAGATGCCCAGCAGGCCGCTGCGGATCTCGTGTTCGCTGCGCCAGGCGCGCTCGTTGGCCATCATCAACTGGCCAACGGTCAAGCCATGGGTCTTGCACAGCGCCAGCAGCTCGGCGCCTGAGGAAAACTCGTACGGCAGCTCGACGTGCACGTCGGCACTGGCCGGCGCATCGATTTCGGCCTGCTCGATGATGAAGCCGCCGCCAACGGAGTAGTAGGTCTGGGTCAGCAGGCTGCCCTGCCCGCCCAGTGCTTCCAGGCTCATGGCGTTGGGGTGGTAGTCCAGGCTCTCGTCGAGCAGGCGCATGTCGCGGCTGTACTGGAACGCCACCGGATGCGAGCCATCGAGCATCAAGCACTGCTCCTGCATCAACTGGTCGATGCGCGGCTCGATGCTGTGCGGGTCGATGCGGTCCGGCCACTCGCCCATCAGGCCCAGCAGGCAGGCGCGGTCGGTGGCGTGACCGATGCCGGTGGCCGACAGCGAGCCATACAGGCGCACCTCCACCCGCTGCACCTGGGCCAGCAGGCCATGTTCGCGCAGCCGTTGGGCAAAGGTGGCGGCGGCACGCATGGGCCCCACGGTGTGGGAGCTGGACGGCCCGATGCCGATCTTGAAGAGGTCGAAAACACTGATAGCCATGCTAATGCCTGACCGCTGCGACGTTGTTTGCCGCTGCGCGGCCCTCCGGAAAAATTGATGGGTATTGCGAATTTGCGCGATACTGCCGCGCTCGCCTGGCGATGACCAACGAAAATTCCTAAGCAAGCCTTTAGCAGGACTAAACAATGAAAGGGCAACTCAACGGCCAGGTATTCGTCTGGCTGCATGTGTTCTCCTGTGCGGCGCGGCATCTGTCGTTTACCCGATGTGCCGAAGAACTGCACATCACCCCCGGGGCGGTCAGCCAGCAGATGCGCCAGCTTGAAGAGCGCCTGGGCTTCGCCCTGTTCCTGCGCCGCGCCCGTGGTGTGGAGCTGACCGCCGAGGGGCAGCGCCTGGCGCAGACTGTCGCCGAGGCCTATGGCAGCATCGAAGCCGAATTGCTGCGCCTGGACGCGGGTGAAATTCGCGGCACCTTGCGCCTGCGCTCGATCCCTTCGTTCCTCGCCAAATGGCTGACCCCGCGCCTGCCTCGCTTCCAGCAGCGCTACCCGGACATCGAGCTGCGCCTGGTGGCCGAAGACAGCAAGCAGGCCCTGCATGACGGCGACTTCGACCTGGCGATCGACCTCAATGACGGCAGCTACCCCGGAATGCTCTCGACGCCGCTGCTGGACGAGCAGATCTTTCCGGTCTGCTCCCCCGCTCTGCTGCGCGGCCGCCCGCCGCTGCACGGCCCAGCCGACCTGGTCCACTACCCGCTGCTGCACGACATCACGGCCTGGCGCGGCAGTTCGGAATACGCAGAGTGGGAGTTCTACCTGGAGGGCATCGGCGCGGGTGGCCTGAACGTGCGCCGCGGCCACACCTTCAACCGCAATCACCTGACCATCGAGGCGGCGATTGCTGGTATCGGCGTCGCGATTGCGCGCCGTACCTTGCTCAACGACGAACTGGAACGCGGCACCCTGATCGTGCCTTTCGGGGTGTCGATCCCCAATCACAAACGCTATGTGTTGCTCTACCCGCCAGGCGGCCTGACCCAACCCGGCGCCCGCGCGGTGCACGATTGGCTGGTGGAAGAAGCGCAGACCTTCCGGGCCCTGCATCCGCTGATGTAATACCTTGGAAGTTCACAAGCGTCGCAGTGGGGGCGCTTCCCCACTGCGCCCCCTTTATCGGGGATCACCTGCGCAGCGCGTACTGGTTCACCGCCTTGGGCAGGCCAAGGTGCTCGCGCAGCGTGCTGCCCTGGTATTCGCGCCGAAACAACCCGCGCCGCTGCAGCAACGGCACCACTTCCTCGACGAACACCCGCGCGCCTGAAGGAAACATGTCAGGCATGATGTTGAAGCCATCCCCCGCCCCGGCCAGGAACCACTCGGCCAGGGTGTCGGCAACGTGCTCGGGCGTACCGACTGCCAGCCGGTGGCCCACCAGGATGCGGCGCGACAACTGGCGAATGGTCAGGTTTTCGCGCCGGGCCAGGTTCAGTTGCGCCTCGAGAAAGCCATGGGAACCCTGCTCGAACGCAGCCACCGAGCCGATCCTGGCCCAAGGCAAGGGCGCATCCGGGTCCAGCTCGCGGGCATCGACACCGATGCGCCCGGCCACTTGCTGCAACAGGCCATGCTCGCCATGCCAGGCGTTGAGCTCGTCGAAACGCGCATGGGCCTCAGCCTCGGTGCTGCCGATCACCGTCGACAGGCCGGGCATGATCTTCAGGTGCCTCGGGTCTCGCCCCCAGGCCTTGGCGCGGGCTTTCATCTCCCGGTAGAAGGCCTGCCCGTCAGGCAAGGTGGTCTGGGTGGTGAAGATCGCATCGGCATAGCGCGACCCCAGCGCCTTGCCGCCTTCGGAAGAACCGGCCTGGACCAGGACCGGACGCCCCTGGGGCGAGCGCGGCAGGTTCAGCGGACCCTTGATCTGAAAGTGCCGGCCCTTGAAGTCGACGGTATGGACCTTGTCCGGGTCGGCGAAGCGCCCCCCTGCCCGGTCCCCGATCACTGCATCCTCTTCCCAGCTGTCCCACAGCTTGAGCGTCACCTCGAGAAATTCCTCGGCGCGGCCATAGCGATCGACATGCAGCGGCGCACCCGCCAGGCCGAAATTCTGCGCGGCCGCGTCGCCGGCGTTGGTGACCACGTTCCATGCGGCGCGCCCACCACTGATGTGGTCCAGCGAGGCGATGCGCCGGGCCAGGTTGAACGGTTCGTTGTAGGTGCTCGAACAGGTGGCGATCACCCCAATGCGCTCGGTGGCAGCGGCCACGGCGGTCAGCAGCAGGGTCGGCTCCAGCCGCCCGCCCGGCTGGCTGGCGACATCACCGGGCAGTGCCGGGCCATCAGCCAGAAAGATCGCATCCAGGCAGCCCTTTTCCGAAAGCCGGGCGATATCGCGGTAGTAGGCGACATCGACATACGCGTCGATGGCCGCCTCGCCCTGGCGCCAGGCCGCAGCATGGGCGCCGAACCCGAGGACGTTCATGCCCAGGCTCATCTGCGCTTGATCTGTGCTCATGAGGCTCTCCCCGCACTCAGAATCGGAAGGCAACGCCAGTGGTCACGTTGAACGCGTCCCCTGGGTAGAAATTCGCAGAGTCGCGCCCGCCCGCGTCATAGGCGGTGTTGGTGGCGCTGGCATAGCGCTGGTTGGTGAGGTTGCGCAGGTCGGCGAACACCTCCCACTTGCGGCTCGGCGCCTGGTAGCCGAACTTGGCGCCCCACAGCAGGTACGACGGCGTCTGCCAGGTGTTGGCGTAGTCGATGTAGTAGCTGGACGCGGCACGCAGGTTGAGCGAGGCGTAGAACCCGCTGGCCTGGCGATAGGCGAGCTCGGCCTGGTAGACCTGACGCGGCAGGCCGGGCAGTTGGTTGTCGCCGAAGCGTTCGTCGTGGCGGTACTTGAAGTCGTTGAGGGTGTAGGCCTGGCGCAGGTCGAGGGTGTCGCCGTTGGCACCGGTCCAGAGCAAGGCATTGAGCCCCGCTTCGATGCCTTGATGAAGGGTCGGGCTGGCATTGGAGGTGGCCGTGAGCTGGTCCTGGGTGGCGGTTGCCTGTTGCACGACCACGGTCAACAGCTCTTTCTGCACCCAGGAGCGGTACAGGGTCAGGCTGCCATCGAAGATCCCATGGCTGCCGCGTACCCCCACCTCGAAGGTCGTGGCCTTCTGCGGCCGGACATCGTAGAGGAAAGGATTGCTGGTGCTGCCCAATTGCCAGGTCACCGGCGGGTCGATGCTGCGGCTGACGTTGCTGAACAGCTGGAATTCGGGATTGATCTGGTAGCGCAGTCCCAACCGCGGCGCCAGGTCGTTCTCGACGTATTCGACGCGGGTGGGGAAGTTACTGGGGTTGGCCGCGGTCAGGGTACTCGCCTCGATCTCGCCCTTGCGACGGATGTTGACGAACGACAGCCCCGACGACACCCACAGGTCATCGGCCAGTTGCAGCTCGTTGGCCAGAGTCAGCACGGTATCGCGCGAGCCGGTGTAGTTGGTTTCCTGAGTCTTGAGCCCGGTGGCGCGGCTGTGCGCCTTGACATCGGCCAGGTAGGCGCGGGTGTTGCTGAAGATCACGCTGCTGTCACTGGGCAGGCCGAGGAAGGTGTCGCCGGTACGCAGGTAGCGCAGGGTCAGGTTGATATCCTTCGAGCGCCAATCCTGCGGCGCCACGGCATAGCGCCAGCCATTGAGCAGCGGGTAGTTGTTGTACGACGCGCCGACTTCGAGCCTGGCGCCATCATCGAAGGTGTAGGTGGTCTTGTTGCCGATGAAAGTGGTGCCGTCCTTGCGCCGCCCAGTGGGCACCAGGTTACTGCGCGGGTCATGCTTGAGCTGTGCGCGGGTCAGGGTGTTGCCGTTGATCAACTGCTCTTCGCGGTACTTGAAGAACATGCGGGTCTGCAGCTTGGGGCTGAACACGTGGCCGAAGTTGGCGGCTATGCCGCGACCTTCGTTACTGGCGTGATCCTGGTAACCGTCGCGCTCGTTGTGCAGCACGTTGATGTAGTAGTCGCTGTCGCCCACCACACCGCCCGTGCTCAGCTGCTGCTTGCGGTAGCCATAGCTGCCGACCTCGAAGCGTGCATAGTTGCCAGGGTCGGTACGGCCGGTCTTGCTCACCATGTTGATCGCCCCGCCCAGTGCCAACGCGCCGTACTCGTAAGCGTTGGCGCCGTAGAGCACCTCGGTGTGATCCACCGCCTGCATGTCGAGGAAGTCTTCCTGGGTGCCACCGGGGCCAGTGATCGGCAGGCCGTCGAAGAGAAACTTGGTGCCCAGTACATAGCCTTGGTAGAAGGTGTTGAGCCCCGAGCCGCGGATCGAGATCTTGTTCGCAGCCGTGCCGCTGGTGCCCTGGGCGAACACACCGGGCTGCAGCGCCAGTACGTCCTCGGCGTTGGCCGCACGGCCCTGCTCGACTTTGCGGTTGTCGACCACCGCGGTGTTGCCAGCAACCTTCTGCAGGCGCTTCTGGTCCTGCTGGGCGCCGGTTGCCGCGGCGCCGGTGACCGTCACCGTGCCCAAGGTGGATTCCTCGGCGGCCAGCGTTGCCGGGCTGAAGGCAGCCAGTAACAACGGCAGGCTGGCGGCGGTCACCAGACTGAAACGCGGCTGAGTGGAAAATCGAACTTTCGCACGCACTACTGATACTCCCCATTTATATATAAGGCCGTGTTTCGCTGTTGTTCACGAAGTACGGTCGGGCATTCAAATGGGGTTATTGCAGTTGTTGTGCCAAGGCACTGAATACACTATTTCAGCGATTCGCGTGTTGGAGGACGGGCTATTTGTGCAACCCGCTGTTCAATAAACAACAGTTCAAGGCCACACCAGGAACTTCAGCTTTGATTCGGGTATTTCGATATAACGACTGCTGTTCGAAACTCAACAACCGGTCAACAGAAGTTCTCTGGGAACACACAACGTTCAATCCTTCGCGCGCTGTATTGGGCGTTCCGGCGCTTTCGCGGGCAGTCGAGGCGCCAAACCGCCGCCCCTGCAGCAGGTGGTGACCTGTCTGCAGGGGCGGGTTCATCAATCAACGCTGCTCGAACACCGGATACGACGCCTGCTCGATCGCTGCCATGGCCTGCGCCTCGGTCATCACACCGGACTCGGCCAGGATCGCCAGCAGCGAGCGCCCTTCACGCACCGACTGACGCGCCAGCTTGCTGACCTGGGCATAACCCAGGCGCGGCACCAGGGCCGTCGCCACCGCCATCGAATCGGTCAAATGCGCCAGGTTGCGGGCTTCGTCAGCCTGGATGCCGGCCACGCACTTCTCACGAAAACGCTGGATGCCCTGAGTGAGCAAGGTGATGCTGTCGAACACCCGCGAGGCCACCACCGGCTCGAAATGGTTGATCTCGAGCTCGCCGTACTGCACCGCCTGAGCCACTGCGACATCGTTGCCAATGATCGCGAAGCTCAGCTGGATCATCGCCATCGGCAGCACCGGATTGACCTTGCCGGGCATGATCGAGGAGCCGGCCTGGGCTTCGGGCAGCTTGAGCTCGCCCATGCCGCCCACCGGCCCCGACGACAGCTTGGTCAGGTCGGCGGCGATCTTCGCCAGCGAGGCGGCGCAGGTACGCAGCTCGCCAGATACGCGGCCGAACACATCCATGTTCTGCATCGCATCGAAGGGGTTGGCTGGCGCCTGGTAGGCGACACCGGTGATCGTCACCAGATGCCGGTACACTGCCGCGCGGTAAGCCTTCGGCGCGCCGAAACCGGTGCCGATGGCGGTGCCGCCCAAAGGCAGTGTGTGCAGCTTTTCACGCACGGCGACCAGTTCGTCGGCCAGGCGGTGAGTCAGCGCGGCGTACCCCCCGAACAACTGCCCCAGGCGCATGGGCTGAGCGTCCTGCAGGCAGGTGCGGCCCAAGTGAAGGATATCGGCGAACTCCAGCGCCTTGGCATCGAACACCTGGGCCAGCAGGCGTACCTGCTCGATCAGCCCGGCAAGCATGGCGTGGGTGGCGATCTTCAACGCCGCCGGGTACACGTCGTTGGTGGACTGCGAGATGTTGACGTGGTCGTTGGGGTGCACCACCTCGTAGCTGCCTGGCGCATGGCCGAGGAACTGTTGGGCGCGGTTGGCGATGACTTCGTTGAAGTTCATGTTGGTCGAGGTGCCGCCTGAGCCTTCCAGCAGATCGACGATCAGCGAGTCGTCACATGCACCGGCGATCACCGCCTGGCAGGCTTGGGCAATGGCGTCGGCCTGGGCCTGGGCGATCACCCCGCATTCATGGTTGGCCAGCGCTGCGGCCCACTTGCACTGGGCAAAGGCATCGCGAAAGGCCGGGTAATGGGCGATGCTCAGCGGCGACACGCTCAGGTTGTCGAAGCCGCGCAGCGAATTCACGCCATAGAGCTTGTCGGCAGCAATCCGCACTTCGCCCACATAATCCTGCTCGACGCGTGCATCGAGGCGATCAAAAGTACTCACGGGTATTTCCCTCATCGAATTTGACTAATGCCTCGACGCCCTTGCCCAGCGCCGCCAGGCGCGGCAGGAAGGCATCGAGGATGACAGCACGCGCCGACTCGCAGGCATCTGCGAAGAAGGCGCCGTATTCGTTGCGCCGCGCCACCAGGTAGAGCGAGCGCTCCAGGCTCAGCTCAGGGGTCAGGTGCGCGGTGACGTTGTCGACCCAGGGCATGGCCTGCAGAAAGCACATCGGGCTGGTCACCGCCCAGCCGATGCCTTCGGCGACCATCGCGGTCAGGGCGTCGGCGTTGTCCAGTTCCAGGCGGTTGGGCACCCGCACATTGAGGCCGCGCAGGTGCCGCTCGATCTGCAGGCCGACCTGCGACAGGCGATTGAAACGCACCACCGGCAGCACATTGGCCAGCGCCCGCACATCGTCGAGGCTGTGCAGCGCTCGCCCCAGCGCCTTGGGCGTAATCACGAAATAGCGCTCGGTGAACAAGCGATAGCGGATGACGTCGTTGGCATCCATCAGCGGATCGCTGGTGACGATCAGGTCCAGGTCGCGGCGCAGCAACGACTCGCCCTGCTGCGGGCTGAGGCCGGTACGCACCGACAACTGCGTGACCTGGCCAAGCATCTGCCGGGTGAACATCGAGCCACAGGTAGCGGCGAAGGAGTCGACCAGGCCAATGCGCAGGTCGGGTTTGACCCCGCGCCCGGCATCGAGCACCTGCGCCTTGAGGTTGGACAGCTCCTCGCTGAGCAGCGCGCCTCGGTTGCGCAGGGCCAGGCCGAACGTAGTCAGGGTCAGCGGCCGCGTGGTGCGGTCCACCAGCACCACGCCAAGATCGTCCTCCAGCTGGCGTACCAGCTGCGATACCCCGGATTGGGAGATGCCCATGCGACTGGCCGCACCGGACATGCTGCCCTCCTCGGCCACAGCGATGAACACCTGGACCGCGTACATGTCGATGAGTCTGTTGCCAGGCATGGTCAAGCTCCCGTGTGGGTGATCAATGGGCGTTCAACGGCCGCTCTTCAGGTTTGCCGTCGCCCTCCTCCGGCGTGACCGCCGCCAGGCGCTCCTGGCTGGTTTCCGGGGCGAACAGGTGGCAGAACACACCGCCGAACAGCAGCACCCCGACGCACACGCCCAGCGCCGTGTGCACCCCCAGATGCTGCACGGCGATCGGCAACAGGAAGGTGGCGAACGCCGAGCCGAAGCGGCTGGCGGCCACGGCCAGGCCGATGCCCGAAGCACGCAGGTGGGTGGGGAACAGCTCCGGCGGGTAGACGAACTCCAGGTTGACCGCTGCCGCCAGCACGCACGCGAAGAAGCCGAACGCAATGATGGTGCCCAGCGCCCCGAAGTTCGCCCAGGCCAGTACGGCCAGGCCCACGGCGCTCAGGTAGAAGGTGCCGATCAGGAAGCTGCGGCGCGAAATGCGGTCGATGATCAGCAGGCCGAACAGAGCGCCCAGCATCAGCAACACGTTGTAGACCAGCCCGCCGACGAACTTGTCCTGCACGTTCAATGCTTCGAGCACACGCGGCGAGAAGGTGCCCAGGGCGAAGAAGGGAATCACCTGGCAGGTGTAGAACACGCAACCGACCAGCGTGTTCTTGCGCCAGCGGCGGCTGAACAGCTCGCTGAAGCTGCCGCGTTGCTGCGCCGCTGCCGGTGGCGCGACGGGCAAGGTCACGTGCGCACCGAACTTGGCCTGGACGATGGCCAGCGCCTCGGCACTGCGACCGCGCGCCATCAGCCAGATCGGCGATTCCGGCACACCCAGGCGCAACGGCAGGATCAACAAGGCCGGCACACCGCTCAAAGCCAGCATCAGGCGCCAGGCGTCCGGGCCGATATCACGGATGGCGAAGCCCACCAGGTACGCGGCGACGTAACCTGCGGCCCAGGCGGCGGCCAGTACACTCAGTAAACGCCCGCGATAACGGCGTGGGGCGAACTCGGTGACCAGCGACTTGCTCACCACATAGTCGAACCCCAGCACCAGCCCGAGCAGCAGGCGCAGGGCCAGAAGTTGCTCGGGAGAAGTAACGAAGAACTGCGAAGCTGAAATAACCGCGAACAGCAACATGTCCCAGGCAAAGATACGGCGCCTGCCGAACTTATCGGCCAAAGGCCCTGCAAACAAACTGCCGAGAAACAGACCGGCCAGTGACGCCGCGCCGAGCAAACCCATCCATAGCGCATTCAATTGCAACGGCCCCGCCGCCATGCTGACGGCAATGCCGATAATCCCTAGCACGAATCCGTCACTGAATTGACCGCCCGTACCACTGAACACCGTCTTGATATGAAAACGGCTGAGTGGGAGGTCTTCGAACGAAACTTGGCTACTCATTCGTGTCTCCACTTGCTTCTTGTAGTTGTGAGCCGGCTCGGGTGGCCGGTTACGAATAAGTCTACGGTCACAACTTCAGCAAAACAGCAGGTGCGCTGACAGTATCAATAATGCTGATAGTGTAAACCGCAATTGTTGATGAAGTCGGGCGGCCGATATGCGGTCGCTCGTCTGGCAATTGCTCGCACGGGGAACTCTGGCCAATGGCCGCACCTCTTAATTGCATGCACGAGATCCCTTGGGCTGTGATGCTTCTGGAGGACTGATCATGCGTTATTCACTGCTTGTTCCGGCACTGCTGCTGTGCATTCCCGCAGGGTCCGCCCTGGCCCGTGTCGACGCGGGCGATGTGGCCACCTCGGCAGGGGTTTCTGCTTCGCTCTACTCCACATTCAAGGATGACAAACGGATCATTCCGGCGCGCGACGAGCTGTCTGCGTTCGTGGCCAGTGGCGGTGCGATTCGCGGGGCGTATGTGGAGTCGGCGCTGGAGCAGGTACGCCAGAGCCATCCAGGATTGCAGGCCAGTGATGAAGAACTGGCCAAGGCGCTGTTGTCGCAGGATGAGGTTGTCGCGGATCATTGATGACTGTGGTGTTCTTTTCGCGGACAAGTCGCAGCGGCGGTTCACAGCTGCGACGTGCCCGCGAAAAGAATACTCATGATCTCAGGCTTCTCCACGCCACTGCGAAGGGCTCACCCCGGTCTTGCGCCTGAACACTCTGGCCAGCGCCGAAGGGCTCTGGTACCCCACCTCATCCGCCACCAGCGCCAGCGGCCTGCCCTCGCGGATACGCTTCTGCGCAAGCCCGATGCGCCAATCTGCCAGGTAATCCCCCGGGGTACTGCCCACCACCGCGCGAAAGTGCGCGGCAAAGCTCGCCCGCGACATCCCCGCCAACGATGCCAGCGCCTCCACGCTCCAGTTGTGCGCAGGGGCGTCATGCATCGCCACCAGCGCCCGCGACAGGCGCTTGTCGGCCAGCCCGGCCAACATGCCTGAAGCCATCTGGCCATCGCCGAGCAACTGTCGCAACAGCTGGATCACCATCAGCTCGAACAACCGGTTGAGCACCAGTTCGCGTCCGCAATCATCGCCGAAGGCTTCGGTGAACAGCCAGTCGCTGCTGGCCTGCAACCCGGTCAGGGCGCTCAGCGGGCTGACCAGCGCGTCCGGCAATGCACGGGTCAGCGGATTGTCCGGGCCACCGGTGAACGCCAAGGTGGCGCAGACCAGTTCGGCATTGTCCGACTCGCTGGCCAGCAGTTGGTGGGTCTGCGGACGTATCAGCAAAATCAGGCTGGGTTCTTCCAGCACCTGCTCGTGCCCGGCCGGGCCTCTGAAGCGCAGGCGCCCGGCGCGCAGCAGATGCACATGACCACTGCGCTGCTCGCCATCGAAACGCGAGAGGCCGCAGAAGCCGCCCTGATGGAACGTCGAGGCGTTGAAGTCGAAATGGTTGAGCAGCGTGGCGAGGCGGTCCATGGCAGATCCATATTTAGACGATCAGTCGCATAAACTGGACGATATGAACCCGAAAGGCAATTCCTACTGGGTAATCTGTACCCAAGCTTGAACAGCAAGCTCCCACTCAGACAGGAGATTCACCATGACTCGCATTGCCGCCCTGACCATCGAACAAGCCCCTGAAGCCGCCCGCCCAGCCCTGCAAGGCGTGGAAAAAGGCCTGGGCTTCCTGCCCAACGCCTTCGCCACCATGGCCCACTCCCCAGCCGCACTCAACGGCTACATGGCCTTGGCCCAGGCCATGGGCAAGAGCAGCCTGACCCCGGCCGAACGCGAGGTCGTGGCCCTGGCCGCATCCCAGGTCAATGGGTGTGAGTACTGCGTGGCTGCGCACAGCTTCTTCGGCGGTAAGTCGGGGCTAAGCGAGGCTGATATCCAGGCAGCACGCGCCGGCACCCTGAATCCGGTAGCCGTGCTTGCCCGCGCGGTGACGCTGAATCGCGGCCAGGTGCCCGACGGTGTGCTGGCCGAAGTACGCGCCGGTGGGTTGGACAATGCGCGGATCGTCGATGTGATTGCCCAGGTGACGCTGCTGACTTTGACCAACTACCTGAACAATGTGGCGCGGACCGAAGTGGACTTCCCACCACGCGGCGCATGATCGGCCAAGAGCAGCAGCCCTCTCGCGGGACAAGCCGCGAGGGGGCTGCTCTGTCAGCGCACACTTTCAAAGAAAAGCCGAAAGTCTAACTTCCATAACGATGTTTTTCAGCCAAACCGCGTTAGCTAAGGTATCCCCATCGCCCATCGATACCCAAGGAACCCCCATGAAAGCCATCGTCTTCACCGAACACGGTCTGCCCATCGACAGCGCCCAAGCCCTGTTCGACAGCGAACTGCCCCGCCCCACCCCAGGCCCACGCGACCTGCTGGTGGAGGTCCAGGCCATTTCAGTCAACCCGGTCGACACCAAGATCCGCGCCGGCGCCGGCAAGACGGCCCCGCGGGTGCTGGGTTGGGATGCGGTCGGCACCGTCCGTGAAATCGGCACCGAAGTCACCCTGTTCCAGCCCGGTGACCAGGTCTATTACGCCGGAGCCATCGATCGCCCCGGCAGCAACAGCCAATTGCACCTGGTCGACGAACGCATCGTCGGCCACAAGCCACGCAGCCTGGACAACGCCAGCGCCGCAGCATTGCCGCTGACCTCGATCACCGCCTGGGAATTGCTGTTCGACCGATTGGGTGTCGTTGAAAATGAAGGCCACGGCCAGAGCTTGCTGATCATCGGCGCGGCCGGTGGCGTGGGTTCGATCCTGCTTCAATTGGCACGCCAGCTCACCGGTCTCACCGTAATCGGCACCGCCTCTCGCCCCGAAACCCGTCAGTGGGTGAGCGAGCTGGGCGCGCACCATGTGATCGACCACAGCCAGCCGCTGGTCGAGCAACTGAACGCCATTGGCTACCCCGAGGTCGACCTGGTGATCAGCCTGACCCACACCGACAGTCACTTTGCGCAACTGATCGCGGCGCTGCGCCCGCAGGGCAAGCTGGCGCTGATCGACGATCCGGCCAGCCTCGACGTGGTGCCGCTCAAGCGCAAGTCGCTGTCGCTGCACTGGGAACTGATGTTCACCCGTTCGCTCTATCAGACCAGCGACATGATCAAGCAGCACGAGTTGCTGGAGCGGGTGGCGAAGCTGATCGACGATGGTGTGCTCAAGACCACGCTGGGTGAGCATTTCGGCACCATCAATGCCGCCAACCTGCGCCGAGCCCACGCGCTGATCGAAAGTGGCCGGGCCAAGGGCAAGATCGTGCTGGAGGGGTTCGGGGACTGATTTCAGTCATGCGGTGAGGGGGTCGCGAGCACGTCGCAACGCCGCTGCCCCTCACTGCCACATGTGTCGCCATCGATAAACAGGCTCGACATATCATTCCGCGTGATAATGACCTTCGCGCCATTCGATTCGTTCCTTTAACGCAACACACTCATGATCCGCCCACTATCAATACAGTGGCGGAGTTCTCCATGGAATATTCATTCAAGGCCCTGCGCTATCCCCTCGCTGCCCTGGCAGTGGCGGTGATCAGCGCTTGCGGTAAAACCCCCGACGCCATGCAGGCTCCCGCCGCCCCCAAGGTGAGCGTGGCCAAGGTGATCGAGCAGCCGATCAACGAATGGGATGAGTTCACCGGACGCCTGGAAGCCCCGGAAACCGTGGAAGTCCGCCCGCGCGTCTCCGGCCAGATCGACCTGGTGGCCTTCACCGAAGGCGCCCAGGTCAAGAAAGGCGACCTGCTGTTCCAGATCGACCCGCGCCCGTTCCAGGCTGAAGTCCGTCGCCTCGAAGCCCAATTGCAACAGGCCAAGGCCACCGCCATCCGCAGCGCCAACGAAGCCCGCCGTGGCGAGCGCCTGCGCGACAGCAACGCCATCTCCGCCGAGCTTGCCGAATCGCGCACCAGCGCCGCCGCCGAGGCCCGCGCCGGGGTGGATGCGATCCAGGCCCAGCTCGACCTGGCCCGCCTGAACCTGAGCTTCACCCGCGTCACCTCGCCGATCAGTGGCCGCGTCAGCCGTGCCGACTTCACCGCTGGCAACATCGTCACCGCCGACGTCACCCCGCTGACCAGCGTGGTCTCCACCGACAAGGTCTACGCCTACTTCGACGCCGACGAGCGCGTGTACCTCAAGTACACCCAGCTTGCCCGCCAGGGCCAGCGCGGCCAGACCACCCCGGTGTACCTGGGCCTGACCAACGAGACCGGCAACCCGCACCTGGGCCAGATGAACTTCGTCGACAACCAGGTCAACCCGCGCACCGGCACCATCCGTGGTCGCGCCGTGTTCGACAACCGCGATGGCCAATTCACCCCAGGCCTCTACGCCCGCCTGAAACTGGTCGGCAGCGCCAAGTACGACGCCGTGCTGATCAATGACGAAGCGGTCGGCACCGACCTTGGCAAGAAGTTCGTGCTGGTCATGGACAAGGACAACAAGGCCGCCTACCGCGCGGTGGAATTGGGTCCGAAGCTCGAAGGCCTGCGTATCGTGCGCAACGGCCTGAGCAAGGACGACCGCATCGTGGTCAAGGGCCTGCAGCGTGTGCGCCCAGGCTCGCCGGTCACCCCGGAGGAAACCCCAATGGCCAGTGAAGAAACCCTCGCCACCCTCGCCCGTCAGCGTCAGGCGCTGGAAGCCAGCAATCCGGCACCGGCGGTGGCAGGTTCGAATGTGAAAGTCGCCAGTGCCCAGGCACCGCGCGGTTAAGGGACAACATCGATGAACTTCTCGAAATTCTTCATCACCCGCCCGATCTTCGCCGCCGTGCTCTCGCTCGTGCTGCTGATCGCCGGTGGCATCTCGCTGTTCCAGTTGCCGATCAGCGAATACCCTGAAGTCGTGCCACCGACCGTGGTCGTGCGCGCCAACTTCCCGGGCGCCAACCCCAAGGTGATCGGCGAAACCGTCGCCGCACCGCTTGAACAAGCCATTACCGGTGTCGAGAACATGCTCTACATGTCCTCGCAGTCCACCGCCGATGGCAAGCTGACCCTGACCATCACCTTCGCCCTGGGCACCGACCTGGACAACGCGCAGGTGCAGGTACAGAACCGCGTGACCCGGACCCAGCCCAAGCTGCCCGAGGAAGTGACGCGCATCGGTATCACCGTCGACAAGGCCTCGCCCGACCTGACCATGGTCGTGCACCTGACCTCGCCGGACCAGCGCTACGACATGCTCTACCTGTCCAACTACGCCATCCTCAACATCAAGGATGAGCTGGCGCGCCTGGGCGGTGTCGGTGACGTGCAGCTGTTCGGCATGGGCGACTACTCCCTGCGTGTGTGGCTGGACCCGAACAAGACCGCCTCGCGCAACCTGACTGCCAGCGACGTGGTCGCGGCGATCCGCGAACAGAACCGCCAGGTCGCTGCCGGTCAGTTGGGCGCACCGCCCGCCCCCGGCTCGACCAGCTTCCAGTTGTCGATCAACACCCAGGGCCGTCTGGTCAGCGAGGAAGAGTTCGAGAACATCATCATCCGCGCCGGCGCCGACGGCGAGATCACCCGCCTGAAAGACATTGCACGCGTCGAGCTGGGCTCCAGCCAGTACGCCCTCCGCTCGCTGCTGAACAACCAGCCGGCGGTAGCGATCCCGATCTTCCAGCGCCCTGGCTCCAACGCCATCGAGATCTCCGACGAAGTGCGGGCGAAGATGGCCGAGCTGAAGAAGGACTTCCCGGAAGGGATGGACTACAGCATCGTCTATGACCCGACCGTGTTCGTCCGCGGCTCGATCGAAGCGGTAGTGCACACCCTGTTCGAAGCCCTGGTGCTGGTCGTGCTGGTCGTGATCCTGTTCCTGCAGACCTGGCGCGCCTCGATCATCCCGCTGATGGCCGTACCGGTCTCGCTGATCGGTACCTTCGCGGTGATGCATCTGTTCGGCTTCTCGCTCAACGCCTTGTCGCTATTCGGCCTGGTCCTGGCGATCGGGATCGTGGTGGACGACGCGATCGTCGTGGTGGAGAACGTCGAGCGCAACATCGGCCTGGGCCTGCAGCCCATGGAGGCCACGCAAAAAGCCATGAGCGAGGTGACCGGCCCGATCATCGCCACCGCCCTGGTACTGTGCGCGGTATTCGTACCGGCGGCGTTCATTTCCGGCCTTACCGGGCAGTTCTACAAGCAGTTCGCCCTGACCATCGCCATCTCCACCGTGATCTCGGCGTTCAACTCGCTGACCCTGTCGCCGGCCCTGGCCGCGGTACTGCTCAAGGACCACCACGCGCCCAAGGACCGTTTCTCGCGGTTCCTGGAGAAACTGCTGGGCAGCTGGCTGTTCGCGCCGTTCAACCGCTTCTTCGACCGTGCCAGCAACAGCTACGTCGGTGGCGTACGCCGGGTCATTCGTTCCAGCGGCATCGCCCTGTTCGTCTATGCCGGCCTGATGGGCCTGACCTATCTGGGCTTCTCGTCCACCCCGACCGGCTTCGTCCCGGCGCAGGACAAGCAATACCTGGTGGCCTTCGCCCAGTTGCCTGACGCCGCCAGCCTCGACCGCACGGAGGCAGTGATCAAGCGCATGAGCGAAATCGCCCTCAAGCAGCCAGGCGTTGCCGACTCGGTGGCCTTCCCGGGCTTGTCGATCAACGGCTTCACCAACAGCCCCAACAGCGGCATCGTGTTCACCCCGCTCAAGCCGTTCGATGAGCGCAAGGACCCGAGCCAGTCGGCACAAGCCATCGCCGCAGCGCTGAACGCGCAGTTCGCCGATATCCAGGACGCCTACATCGCGATCTTCCCACCGCCGCCGGTACAGGGGCTGGGCACCATTGGCGGCTTCCGCCTGCAGATCGAGGACCGCGGCAACCTGGGCTACGAGGCGCTGTACAAGGAAACCCAGAACGTCATCGCCAAGAGCCGCAGCGTGCCTGAGCTCGCCGGGTTGTTCACCAGCTACCAGGTCAACGTGCCGCAGGTCGATGCTGCCATCGACCGGGAAAAGGCCAAGACCCATGGCGTGGCGATCACCGACATCTTCGACACCCTGCAGGTCTACCTGGGCTCGCTGTACACCAACGACTTCAACCGCTTTGGCCGGACCTACCAAGTCAACGTCCAGGCTGAACAGCAGTTCCGTCTCGACGCCGAGCAGATTGGCCAGTTGAAGGTGCGCAACAACCTGGGCGAGATGATCCCGCTGGCGACCTTCCTCAAGGTCAGCGACACCTCCGGTCCCGACCGCGTGATGCACTACAACGGCTTCATCACCGCCGAAATCAACGGTGCCGCAGCCCCAGGCTACAGCTCTGGCCAGGCCGAGGCGGCGATCGAGAAGCTGCTGAAGGAGGAACTGCCCAACGGCATGACCTACGAGTGGACCGACCTGACCTACCAGCAGATCCTCTCGGGCAACACCGCGCTGTTCGTGTTCCCGCTCTGCGTACTGCTGGCCTTCCTGGTGCTGGCTGCCCAGTACGAAAGCTGGAGCCTGCCACTGGCGGTAATCCTGATCGTACCGATGACTCTGCTGTCGGCCATCACCGGCGTGATCATCTCCGGGGGTGACAACAACATCTTCACCCAGATCGGCCTGATCGTACTGGTGGGCCTGGCGTGCAAGAACGCGATCCTCATCGTCGAGTTCGCCAAGGACAAGCAGGCCGAGGGCCTGGACCCACTGGCCGCCGTGCTGGAAGCCTGCCGCCTGCGTCTGCGTCCGATTCTGATGACCTCGATCGCCTTCATCATGGGTGTAGTGCCGCTGGTGTTCTCCTCCGGTGCCGGTGCCGAGATGCGTCATGCCATGGGCGTGGCGGTGTTCTCGGGGATGATCGGGGTGACCGTGTTCGGCCTGTTCCTGACGCCGGTGTTCTTCAACCTGATCCGCCGTCACGTCGAACGTCGCCAGGCCCGCAAGGCCGAGCGAGTGCAAGCGCTGGAGAATCATGCATGAACCTGCTCAAACCCCTGACTCCTAGCCTTCTGGCGCTGGCCCTGGCGGCCTGCGCGGTAGGCCCGGACTACAAGACCCCAGACACCCAGCCTGCGCGTTTCGATACCGAAACGCCGGCCAAGGCCCTGGACCGCAGCCGCTTCGAGAGCAGCTGGTGGAAGCAGTTCGACGACCCGACCCTGAACCAGCTGGTGCAGGCATCGCTGCAGGGCAACCGTGACCTGCGCGTGGCCTTCGCCCGCCTCAAGGCCGCACGCTCGATCCGCGAGGACGTCTCCAACGACGACCTGCCGGTGGTCACCAGCCGTGCCAGCAGCGACATCGGCAAGGGCCAGGTACCCGGCCAGACCGATCGCCGAGTCAACACCGAGCGCTATGACCTGGGCCTGGACATGGCCTGGGAGGTCGACCTGTTCGGCCGCATCCAGCGTCAGATCGAGGCCAGCAAGGCTCAGGAGGACGCCGCCGAAGCCGACCTGCAACAACTGCAGGTCAGCCTGATCGCCGAGCTGGTCGATGCCTACGGTCAGCTGCGTGGCGCCCAGTTGCGCGAAAAGATCGCCCTGGCCAACCTCAAGACCCAGCAAGACTCGCGCAGCATCACCGTGACCCTGCGCGACACCGGGGTCGGCAACGAGCTGGATGTGGTGCGTGCCGATGCCCGCCTGGCGGCGGTCGAGGCCACCGTGCCGCAACTGCAGGCCGAGCAGGTGCGGGCACGCAACCGTATCGCCACCCTGCTGGGTGAGCGCCCGGACGCACTGAGCGTGGACCTGTCGCCCAAGCAACTGCCTGCAATCGCCAAGGCGCTGCCGGTGGGTGATCCGGGTGAACTGCTGCGCCGCCGCCCCGACATCCGCAGCGCCGAGCGTCAACTCGCCGCCGCCACCGCCAATGTGGGCGTCGCCACCGCCGACCTGTTCCCACGGGTCAGCCTGAGCGGCTTCCTGGGCTTCACCGCTGGGCGTGGCTCGCAGATCGGTTCGTCCGCTGCCAATGCCTGGGCACTGGGCCCGACCATCAGCTGGGCCGCCTTCGACCTGGGCAGCGTGCGTGCCCGCTTGCGCGGCGCCAAGGCCGACGCCGAAGGCGCGCTGGCGACCTATGAGCAACAGGTACTGCTGGCACTGGAAGAGTCCTCCAATGCGTTCAGCGATTACGGCAAGCGCCAGCAGCGCCTGCTGTCGCTGATCCGCCAGAGCGATGCCAGCGGCAAGGCGGCAGAACTGGCCTCGGTGCGCTACCGCGAAGGCACGGTGGATTACCTGGTGTTGCTCGATGCCGAGCGCGAAAAGCTTGCCGCCGAAGATGCCCAGGCCCAGGGCGAAGTCGAGCTGTATCGCGGCATCGTCTCGATCTACAAGGCCTTGGGTGGCGGCTGGCAGCCAGACACCGTGGCCAGCGTGAAGTAACCCTCACGCGACCCGTTGCAACGACTCCTTTGGTTGGTCCCTCCCCCAACCCTTTGCCCCGCCGACCTTGGTCCGCGGGGCTTTTTTTTGCAGCCCTGGCCGTGCGCACCGGCGTCAGGCTCATGACACCGCACGGATCAATGCCAGGATGTCGTCCCGGCTTACCACCGTGCGGCTCAGCGCATTGTGAATGGTGAAGCCTTCGATCAGCGCATCCAGCGCCCGCGCGGTCTTCTCGTCGAAATGCACCTGCAACGCCGCCCGCGAGCGGGCCATCCAGTCGTCCATGATGTAGGTGTAGTCGGGGTGGCGCGAGACGAAGGCATAGAGTTCGAAGATCAGCAGCATCTGCCCGGAAGCTTTCCACAGCTCGCCACAGATCAGGTCGGCCAGCAGTTCGCGGGCATGCTCGGCATCACGCGCATCGCCCAGGCGGGTGAAGTACTGATCGGCGATGCGGTTGGTCATCTTGACGAAGGCTGCCGCGACGATCTCTTGGATGGTGCTGAAGTGGTAGGTCATGGTCCCTGGCGAAACCCCGGCCTCGCTGGCGATGCGCCGGTAGGTGGCGCACACCGAACCGTCGCGCTGGATCACCCGCAATGCGGCATCGATGATCTGTGCCTTGACGTCGCTGTCGCTGCTGTCCTGTTTTCGCGGCCTTGCCATGGTGGTCTCTTGAGGTGGGTTCGCTGCAGAGCATACCAGCCAGGACGCTCGCCCGGCATGCTGCACGATTCGTGCAGCACAGCATTACGTTGGCTGCGTTGTTCCACGATTCGAACGGAATAAGCTGGACCCAGGCGCTTACCGTGACGCCTACGCCCATGACCATTCGATCGCGAGTGACAGCCATGCATCGCCCCAGAACCCTCTACGACAAACACCTCGACGCCCACACCGTCTGCACCCTGGACGACCAGGGCCATGTGCTGCTGTACATCGACCGCCAAGTCGCCAACGAATACACCAGCCCCCAGGCCTTCAGCGGCCTGCGCGAAGCCGGGCGGCAGGTCTGGCGCCCGGCCTGTACGCTGGCGGTGGTCGACCACGTCAACCCCACCGCCCCCGAGCGCATCGCCACCATGCCTGACGCTGGCGGCGCACTGCAGGTCTCCTACTTCGAGCAGAACTGCCGCGACTTCGGCATCGAACTGTTCGATGTGCTGGACAAGCGCCAAGGCATCGAGCACGTGGTGGCGCCCGAGCAAGGTTTCATCCTGCCCGGCATGGTGGTCGCGGCCGGCGACAGCCACACCACCACCTACGGCGCGCTGGGCGCCTTCGGTTTCGGCATCGGCACCTCGGAGATCGAGCACCTGCTGGCCACCCAGACCCTGGTCTACAAGCGCCTGAAGACCCTGCGCGTCACGGTGACCGGCGAACTGGGCGCAGGCCTGGTCTCCAAGGACATCATCATGCAACTGATCCGCCGCATCGGTGCCTCCGGTGCGACCGGCTATGCCATCGAGTTCACCGGCCCGACCATCAGCGCCCTCAGCGTCGAGGCGCGCATGACCATCTGCAACATGGCCGTGGAAGCCGGTGCCCGAGGTGCCTTCATGGCGCCCGACCAGAAGGTCTACGACTACCTTGCCGACAAGCCCCGCGCGCCCAAGGGCGAACTCTGGGAGCAGGCAGTGCAGCGCTGGCGCGACACGCTGTTCAGCGACCCGGGCGCGCAGTTCGATCTTGAGGTTGCCCTCGATGTCGGCGAGCTGGCGCCCATGGTGACCTGGGGCACCAGCCCCGACCAGGCCGCCCCTATCGACCAGCAGGTGCCCGACCCGCTGCACGAACCTGACCTGATCCGCCGCCAGGACCTGCAACGCGCCTTGCGCTACATGGACCTGACACCCGGCATGCAGCTTGACCAGATCCCCATCAGCCATGCCTTCATCGGCTCGTGCACCAACGCCCGCATCGAAGATCTGCGCGATGCCGCCCGCGTGGTGCGCGGACGCCAGGTGGCGGCAGGGGTGCGCGCAATGATCGTGCCCGGCTCCACCCAGGTGCGCGAACAGGCCGAGCGTGAGGGCCTGGCGCAGCTGTTCGTCGATGCCGGTTTCGAATGGCGCCAGTCGGGCTGCTCCATGTGCCTGGCAATGAATGACGACGTACTCAGCCCCGGTGACCGCTGCGCGTCGAGCACCAACCGCAACTTCGAGGGCCGCCAGGGCGCCGGTGCACGTACGCACCTGATGAGCCCAGCGATGGTCGCCGCCGCAGCCGTCAGCGGCCACCTGGTCGATGTCCGCACTTTTTCCCTGGAGGCCTGAGCCATGCAACCCTTCCTCACCGAAACGGGCATCGCCGCCCCATTCCTGGCCGCCAACGTCGACACCGACGTGATCATGCCCAAGCAGTTTCTCAAGGGCATCGATCGCAATGGCCTGGACCGTGGGGTGTTCTTCGACCTGCGCTTTGCCGCGGGCGGCGCGCCGAACCCTGAGTTCGTGCTCAACCAGGCACCCTGGCAGGACGCGCGCTTTCTGGTGGTCGGCCCCAACTTCGGCTGCGGCTCGAGCCGCGAACACGCGGTATGGGGCCTCAAGCAACTGGGGATCCGCGCGTTGATCGGCAGCAGCTTTGCCGGAATTTTCTTCGACAACTGCCAGCGCAACGGCGTGCTGCTGATCCAGCTCGAGGAGGCCCAAGTCAAAGAGATCGGACAAGTGGTCAGCGAGCCCGGCAGCGCTGAACTGAGCATCGACCTGGAGCAACAACGGATCGCGCTGCACGACGGTCGCAGCATCGACTTTGAGATCGATCAGTTGCGCAAGCAGGCGTTGCTGCTGGGGCTCGATGCCATCGGCAGCACGCTGCAACGTACCGAACAGATCCGCGCCTTCGAAGCACGGCATCTGCAGGCCCATCCGTGGCTGGCCTGAGCCGCCAGGGACGACACAAGCCCGCCCGGACACGGGCGGCGCTTCACGGCTCCTCGTACAACAACAAATAGAGGACATGCACATGAACAAGACCCTGGCGCCCAGCGCCGAACACACGCCCGTCCAGCGCCGGCTCAACGCGCTGCTCACCTACCCGATCGGTGTGATTCCCCTGCCCTATTTCATCGGCATCGCCCTGATCGTGTTCTGCTCGGCACACTTCGGTTACCTGCCCAAGACCATGATCGGCGGCCTGGCGGTGATCATGACCATGGGCGTGTTCTTCGGCCAGCTCGGCCAGCGCCTGCCACTGCTCAAGGAAATTGGTGGCGGTGCGATCCTCTGCCTGCTGTTGCCCTCGGTGCTGGTGTTCCATGGCTTCTTCGGCAGTGCCACGCTGGATGCGACGAAGATGCTGATGAAGGATGCCAACTTCCTTTATTTCGTCATCGCAAGCCTGGTGGTGGGCAGCATCCTGGGCATGAACCGCTTCATCCTGGTCCAGGGCATGATGCGCATGTTCGTGCCGCTGGTGGCCGGCACCCTGGCGGCGATCGCGGCGGGAATACTGGTGGGCGTGCTGTTCGGCTATTCGGTCCACCACACCTTCTTCTACATCATCGTGCCGATCATCGGCGGCGGCATCGGCGAAGGCATCCTGCCCTTGTCGCTGGCCTATGCACACATTCTCGGCGGCAGCCCCGAGCAGTACGTGGCGCAACTGGTGCCAGCAGCCGTGGTGGGCAACATCGTCGCGATCATCTGCGCCGGCGCCCTCGCGCGCCTGGCCGGCAAGCGCCCGCAGCTCAGCGGTGACGGCATGCTGATCCGCGCTCGCGAAGAAAACGACAAGTTCAAGGAGCAGGCCGACGACGAGGCCATCGACTTCCGCTACATGGGTGCTGGTGTGCTGCTGATCTGTACCTTCTTCGTCCTCGGCGGCCTGCTGGAGAAGCTGGTGCACATCCCGGGGCCGGTGATGATGATCGTGGTCGCGGTCCTGTTCAAATACCTGCGCGTACTGCCCACGCACTTGGAAAAAGGCAGCAAGCAGTTCTACAAGCTAGTGTCGACAGCCTTCATCTGGCCAGTGATGATCGGCCTGGGCATGCTCTATGTACCCCTGGAAAGCGTGATGGGCGTGTTCTCCATCGGCTATGTACTGGTCTGTGCCTCGGTGGTACTGGCCATGACCCTGGCAGGATTCCTGATCGGCAATCTGCTGAAGATGTATCCGGTCGAGTCGGCCATCGTCACCTGCTGCCACAGTGGGTTGGGCGGCACCGGCGATGTGGCGATTCTTTCGGCATGCAACCGCATGGGGCTGATGCCCTTCGCGCAGATCTCCACGCGCCTGGGCGGCGCCGCGACGGTGATCGGCGCAACCCTGCTGCTGGGCCTGTTCAACTGAACGCAACAGGGGCCACCCCGTGGCCCCTGGCTTCACCCCAGCAACACCTTGAAGTGCCGCTCGAGAAACTCCACGCACACGCGCAGTTTCGCCGAGTCCGCCAGGCGCGTCGGGTACACCGCCCAGACGTTGGCACTCTGGGTGTAGTCGTGCAGCACCTGCACCAGCCGACCGCTCTCCAGCAGTGGCCGTACATCCCAGTACGAACGCAGCAGGATGCCCCGCCCGCCCAGCGCCCACTGCAGAACGATCTCACCATTGTTCGACGATAGCGGCCCGCTGACCCGCACCGTTTCTTCGCGACCGGCATGCTGCAACTGCCACACACCGAACGGGTTGTTGCGCTCCTTGAGCACCAGGCAGTCGTGATTGTCGAGATCCTTGAGGCTCAGCGGCGTACCACGCTGGGCAAGGTATTCGGGCGTGGCGCACAGCACCCGCTGGTTGCTCGCAAGCTTGCGCCCGATGTGCTGTGCCGGCAGGTCGTCGCCGATACGGATTTCAAGGTCGAAGCCTTCGGCGACGATATCCACCACGCGGTCGAACACATCCAGGCGAATCTCCAGGGCCGGATACGCCGCCGACAACTGCGCCACCGCAGGTGCGACATGGTTGCGGCCGAAGCCGAAGCTGCTGCACAGGTGCAGCACGCCGCGCGGCTCTTGGCGCACCTGTTTCATCTCGCCGACGAAGTCGTCCATGTCACCGAGAATGCGGATGGCCCAGCGCTGGGCACGCTCTCCGGCGTCGGTGAGGGCAAGGCTGCGGGCGTTGCGGTGCAGCAGCCGCGTGCCCAGCGCCACCTCCAGCAAGCGGATGCGCTTGCTGACATAGGCTGGCGACAAGCCCAGTTCGTCCGCCGCCGCTGCAAAACCTGACTTGCGGATCACCGTGAGGAAGACCCGCAGGTCTTCCGGCAGCGGCGATTCGGCACGAGGTGTGTTCATTGGAGGTGCTCCCGAAGCGATTGATTCACGCTTCGGGCATGATGCCAGCCCTACCGGTTAGCGACAATCGATCCGATCGGGCCTAAAGCACCATCGCCGCTACCCAGCCAAACGCCAGCAGCGGCAGGTTGTAATGAATGAAGGTCGGCACCACCGTGTCCCAGATATGGTGATGCTGGCCATCGACGTTCAGGCCCGAGGTCGGCCCCAAGGTCGAGTCCGAGGCAGGCGAGCCAGCGTCGCCCAACGCACCGGCCGTGCCGACGATGCACACCGTGGCCAGCGGATCGAAGCCCAACTGCACACACAGCGGCACGAAGATCGCGGCAAGAATCGGCACGGTGGAGAAGGACGAGCCGATGCCCATGGTCACCAGCAACCCCACCAGCAGCATCAGCAAGGCACCGATACCCTTGCTGTGGTCGATCCACTGCGCCGAGGTCTCGACCAGGCTCTTCACCTCGCCGGTGGCCTTCATCACTTCGGCAAAGCCCGAGGCCGCGATCATGATGAAGCCGATCATGGCCATCATCTTCATGCCCTCGGTGAACAGATCGTCGGTCTCGCGCCAGCGCACGATGCCCGACAGCGAGAAGATCAGGAAACCGACCATCGCACCGATGATCATCGAATCCAGCCACAACTGGATGATGAACGCCGCAGCGATGGCTGCGCCGGCCACCAGCAACGTCAGTGGGTTGTACTGCACACTGACCTGCTCGACCTCTTCGATGCGCGCCAGGTCGTAGTCACGCTTGCGCCGATAACTGATGAACACCGCCACCAGCAGGCCAACGAGCATGCCCGCCGCCGGGATGGCCATGGCGTGGGTGACGTTGACGCCGCTGATGTCCACGCCCGCGCGGCTGACGTTGGCCAGCAGGATCTGGTTGAGGAAGATGTTGCCAAAACCCACGGGCAGGAAGATGTACGGAGTAATCAGGCCGAAGGTGATCACGCAGGCGATCAGGCGCCGGTCGATGCGCAGGCGTGTCAGCACGTACAAGAGCGGCGGCACCAACAGTGGGATGAAGGCGATGTGAATCGGCAGAACGTTCTGCGACGACACCGCAACCACCAGCATCAGGCCGATCAACAGCCATTTGAGCTTACCGCCCTGTCCTTGCCCCTGGCGGTCGATCATCGCCAGGGCGCGGTCAGCCAGGGCGTGGGCCAGGCCTGACTTGGCGATGGCCACGGCGAAGGCGCCGAGCAACGCGTACGACAACGCCACCGTCGCGCCGCCGCCCAGGCCGCCATTGAAGGCCGCGAGCGTGCCCTCGATCCCCAGGCCACCGACCAGGCCCCCGGTCAGGGCGCCAACGATCAGGGCGATGACCACATGCACGCGGGACAGGCTCAGTACCAGCATGATACCGACCGCGGCGATCACTGCATTCATGGTGTGCAATACCTCATTACGACAGACAAAAAGCGGGCGCTCCGGCGACAAGCTGCGCTGGGCAGCGGCCGGACCAGGGGTGTTGTTATGGAGGGCGCACACTCTGAAGCACTGGGGGGAGGATGTCAAAACTGCCGAGGGATGGCGTTTGTATAGGCGCTTTTATCTTTATTGAACGTTCATATAAAGAAAAACCCGATTCCGCCGAAACAGTCGTCAGCCCCAGCTCTACTATTACAAGGGATGTACACCATGCCGTTGCGTCAACTTTCCATCCAATGGAAGATCACCCTGCTCGCCGGGCTGTGCCTGGCCAGCATCGTCACATTGCTCGTCGGCCTCTCGTTGTATCGCATGGACCACAGCTCGGATCTGGTCAAAGCCAGCAGCTCGCAGATGCTCACTGAATCCGCCCAGGCCCGCATCGAATCTCAAGGCGAGGTCCAGGCCCTGAGCATTCGCCGTCAGTTCATGGACGCGTACCAGTACGGTGCTGGCTTCGCCCGTCAGGTTCTGTTCCTGCGCGAACAGGCCGAAAAGCGCTTCATCGACGCCCACGACCTGCGCCAGGACATGACCGCCCAGGTCCGCGCCGCGCTGCAGGCCAACCCCGACCTGCTCGGCCTTTCGCTGGTATTCGAAGCCAACGCCCTGGACGGCAAGGACAAACTGTTCAGCGGCCTCGCCGAGCTTGGCAGCAACGAAACCGGGCGCTTCGCCCTGTACTGGTCGCAGCCGCGCGCGGGCCAGCTGACCGCCATGGCGTTGCCCGAGCGTGATATGGCCAACACCCAGATCGGCCCCAGCGGCGAGGCGGCCAATACCTGGTGGGCCTGCCCGCGCAGCACCGGCAAGGTCTGCGTGATCGAGCCCTACTTCTATGAGATCGCTGGCCAGCAAGTGCTGATGACCAGCATCGTCTTCCCGCTGATGGTGGACGGCAAGGTGATCGGTACCCTGTCCATCGACACCAACCTGAACAGCTTGCAGGCCCTGAGCGAAGACGCCAGCCGCTGCCTCTACGAAGGTCGCACCAAGGTCGGCATCCTCAGCCCTGCGGGCCTGTTGGCCGGCTACAGCCCGGATGCCGGCAAGCTGGCCGAGCGCTTCGACCAGGTCGATACCCGCCAGGGCGCCGAGCTGGTGCGCAAGCTGACCGCCGGCAAGCTGCAGGTGCTCCACGACCAGCAACGCCTGAAGGTACTGGCCGCGTTCGCACCGATTCCCGGCGGCAAGCCTTGGGGTGTGCTGCTCGACGTACCGGAAAGCGCCCTGACCGGCCCTGCCGACGCGCTCAAGCGCGAACTCGACGTGCTCAACACCAGCGGCACCCTGCTCGAGCTGGGCCTGGGCCTGGCTGCGGCGATCGCTGGCCTGCTGGCGGTGTGGCTGATGGCGCGCGGGGTGACCCGGCCGATCCTCGGTGTGGCAGCGATGCTCAAGGATATCGCCAGCGGCGAAGGTGATCTGACCCGTCGCCTGAACTACGACAAGCGCGACGAACTGGGTGAGCTGGCCGGCTGGTTCAACCGCTTCCTCGACAAACTGCAACCCACCATCGCTGAGGTCAAACGATCGGTGCAGGCAGCACGCGGCACGGCCGACCAGTCTGCTGCCATCGCCAGCGAAACCAGTGCGGGCATGGAGCAGCAGTACCGCCAGGTCGACCAGGTCGCGACCGCCTCCCACGAAATGAGCGCCACCGCCCAGGACGTCGCCCGCAGCGCGGCCCAGGCAGCGCAAGCCGCGCGCGATGCCGACCAGGCCACCCGCGAAGGCCTGGCCGTGATCGATCGGACCACTGACAGCATCGATGCGCTGGCCGCCGACATGAGCAGCGCCATGGCCCAGGTCGAGGGGCTGGCGCAAAACAGCGAGAAGATTGGGTCGGTGCTGGAGGTGATTCGCTCCATCGCCGAGCAGACCAACCTGTTGGCTCTCAATGCGGCCATCGAGGCCGCGCGCGCCGGGGAAGCCGGGCGTGGTTTCGCAGTGGTCGCCGACGAAGTCCGCAACCTCGCGCGGCGTACCCAGGAGTCGGTGGAAGAGACCCGCCAGGTGATCGAGTCGCTGCAGGCCGGCACCCGTGAGGTGGTTGGCGCCATGGACAGCAGTCATCGTCAGGCCCAGGGCGGCGTGGAGCAGGTCGGCCAAGCGGTCACCGCGCTGCAGCGCATCGGCCAGGCGGTCACCGTGATCAGCGACATGAACCTGCAGATCGCCTCGGCCGCCGAGGAACAGAGCGCGGTGGCCGAAGAGATCAACAGTAACGTGGCCACCATCCGCGACGTGACCGAATCGCTGTCAGGTCAGGCCAATGAGTCGGCGCGGGTCAGCCAGTCGCTGAACAGCCTGGCCAACCAGCAGCAGGGGCTGATGGACCAGTTCCGGGTCTGAACACGCCTGCGCGGTGCCAGCCTGGCATCGCGCAGGGATCGGCGCCAGCCGCCGAACCAAGCCACTGCCCTCGTCGTCTACACTTTGCCCGACCCCACGAATTGGCAATCGACGAGGCCATCATGAAGAAAATTCCAACCTTGCTGGCCGGCCTGATGCTTGCGCTGGGCCTGGCCAGTACCGACAGCGCCGCACGCGCCGAGTCAGCCAAACCCATCCAGTTCGGCGCCATTGGCTGGGAAAGCGGCGCCCTGACCACCGAAATCCTGCGCCTGATCGTCGAGAACGGTTACGGCTACCCCACCGATACCCTCCCCGGCAGCACCGTCAGCATGGAAGTCGCGCTGGCGAAAAACGACCTGCAAGTGATCGCCGAGGAATGGGCCGGACGCAGCCCGGCCTGGGTCGAGGCCGAGAAAAAGGGCGAGGTGTTCGCCTTGGGCGACACCGTGAAGAACGCAGTCGAAGGCTGGTATGTGCCGGCATACGTAATCGAAGGCGACCCGGCGCGCAACCTGAAGCCGCTGGCGCCAGAACTCAAGAGCGTCGCCGACCTCAAGCGCTATGCGCAGGTATTCAAAGATCCCGAGGCGCCGACCAAGGGTCGCTTCCTCAACAGCCCAAGCGGCTGGACTTCAGAGATCGTCAACAGCCAGAAGCTCAAGGCCTACGGGCTCGATGGGCTCTACAGCAATTTCCGCACCGGCTCAGGCGCCGCCCTCGACGCTGAGGTCAGCTCGGCTGTTCGCCGTGGTCAACCGGTACTGTTCTATTACTGGAGCCCGACGCCACTGATGGGCCGCTTCGATTTCGTGCGCCTGGAAGAGCCCCCTTATGACGCCCAGGCCTGGGCCACCTTGACCGACCCGGCCAACCCCGCCCCACGTGGCAGCAGTTCGCTGCCCGCCAAACTGTCGATTGGTGTGTCGAAGGCCTTCAAGACCCAATACCCGGACCTGGTGGCCTTGTTCGAAAAGGTCGACTTGCCGATCGACACCCTCAACCAGGCCCTGGCCATCATGAGCGAGAAACGCCAGGACCCGCGGGAGGCGGCCAAGGTATTCCTGCGCGAGCATCCGCAGGTCTGGAAAGCCTGGATGCCGCCCGCAGTGGCGCAGAAAGTCGGCGACGCGCTCGGGAAACCGTGATCAGGCAAAGAAATGTAACACCCCTCCCCCTTGGCTCCGGCACTCCATGGACTAGGCTTACACCCATGTGATGCCGGGCCCCTCTGACGGTTTGCGCCGCCATGTCGGAATCACTGTTGCCATGCAACGTCGACAATCAAGGAGGGGCTCATGACAGCTCTGCAGACATTCCTCACAACACCCCTGCTCGGCACCAGCACCTGGCTGTGGCTGGTATTCGTCACCATCGTCATCGCTCTGCTGGTCCTCGACCTGGGCGTGCTGCACCGCCAGGACCGCGAAATCGAAATGCGCGAAAGCCTGCTGCTGTACTCGGGCTACTTCAGCGTGGGCGTACTGTTCGGGGTATGGGTGTGGTACGAGCTAGGCGCCCAGTCGGCACTGGAGTTCTACACGGGCTTCCTGGTCGAGCAGTCGCTGTCGATGGACAACGTGTTCGTCATGGCGATGATCTTCAGCTTCTTCGCCATCCCTCGCCGTTACCAGCACCGCGTGCTGTTCTGGGGCATCCTCGGCGTGGTAGTCCTGCGTGCGATCATGATTGGCGTTGGCGCCGCGCTGGTACAGAACTTCGCCTGGGTACTCTATCTGTTCGGTGCGTTCCTGCTGTTCACCGGGGTGAAGATGGCGCTTTCCAGGGAAGACAGCCATCCGGACCTGGCCAATAACCCGGTGCTGCGCTTCGTGCGCAGGCACATGCGGGTCACTGACCAGATCCACGGCAAGCACTTCTTCGTCCGTCTCACACCACCCGGCCAGAGCAAGGCGTTACGTTACGCCACCCCACTGTTCCTCGCCCTGGTGCTGATCGAGCTGGCCGACCTGGTATTTGCCGTCGACAGCGTGCCGGCGATCTTCGCCATCACCCAGGACCCGTTCATCGTCTACACCTCGAACATCTTCGCCATCCTCGGCCTGCGCTCGCTGTACTTCGCCCTGTCAGCCTTGATGCACCGCTTCGTCTACCTCAAGTACGCTCTGGCGTTGGTGCTGATCTTCATCGGTTGCAAGATCTTCTACCACGGGTTGGTGGGCAAGGTGCCGGCGCTGCTGTCGCTGGGCGTGACATTCGGGTTGCTGCTGGGCGGCGTGGTGCTGTCGCTGTTCAAGACCCGAGGCAGCGAAGGGCAAGAACCTGCCTTGGCCCAGGGCAGCCCGAGCAAGGCCGAAGCTACCGCTGGCGACGCTGCGCCGAGGTCATCCACGGCCTCTACCACGAATCACACAGGTCCTTGACCGCAAGCACCTGCCCAGCGGGCTTAGTGCCCGCCGCGCAGCATCTCCTTGGGCACATACTTGCCGATCTCGTACTTGCCGATCGCCGCCCGATGCACTTCGTCGGGCCCGTCGGCCAGGCGCAGGGTGCGCTGCATGGCATACATGTAGGCCAGCGGGAAGTCGCCGCTGACACCGGCACCACCATGAATCTGGATAGCGCGGTCGATCACCTTGAGCGCGACGTTCGGCGCCACCACCTTGATCTGGGCAATCTCGCTACGCGCCACCTTGTTGCCGGCGGTGTCCATCATGTACGCCGCCTTGAGGGTCAGCAGGCGCGCCATATCGATTTCCATCCGCGAGTCAGCGATCTTGTCGACGTTGCCGCCCAGCCGCGCCAGCGGCCGACCGAACGCGGTGCGGCTTACCGCACGCTTGCACATCAGTTCCAGGGCACGTTCGGCCATGCCGATCGAACGCATGCAGTGGTGGATACGTCCCGGCCCCAGGCGCCCCTGGGCAATCTCGAAACCACGCCCTTCGCCCAGGATGACGTTCTCGTAAGGCACGCGCACGTTATCGAACAGCACCTCGGCATGACCATGGGGCGCATCGTCGTAACCGAACACCGGCAGCGGGCGAACGATCTTCACCCCGGACGCATCGGTAGGTACCAGCACCATCGAATGCTGCTGGTGGCGCGGGCCATCGGGGTTGGACAGCCCCATGAAGATCATCACCTTGCAACGCGGGTCGCAGGCGCCGGAGGTCCACCACTTGCGTCCGTTGATTACCCACTCGTCACCATCACGCACGGCGGTGGCAGCCATGTTGGTGGCATCGGAGGAAGCCACATCAGGTTCGGTCATGGCAAAGGCCGAGCGGATCTCGCCACGCAGCAGCGGTTCGAGCCACTGCTGCTTCTGCGCCTCGCTGCCATAACGCACCAGCACTTCCATGTTGCCGGTATCCGGCGCCGAGCAGTTGAACGGCTCTGGCCCCAGCAGCGAGCGCCCCATGATCTCGGCCAGCGGTGCGTACTCCAGGTTGGTCAGCCCCGCGCCGTACTCGGACTCAGGCAGAAACAGGTTCCACAGCCCTTCAGTCCGGGCCTTGGCCTTGAGCTCTTCCATGATCGCGGTGGGCTGCCAGCGGTCACCCTCGGCAACCTGGCGCTCGAACACCGCTTCGGCGGGATAGACATAGGCGTCCATGAACGCAGTGACGCGCTCGCGCAGAGCCTGGACCTTGGGCGTATAGGCGAAATCCATCTGGGCTACCTTTGCGGAATGAAGAACATGCAGCAGAGCCTAGAGCAGTGCAGGTCAATCCACCTAGTCTATTTTCGGCGTGTATTAACATTCATAACCGATATATGATCGGCGAATAACATCAACAACACGTGGCGCCCTTATGAACCTCAGCAAGGTCGATCTCAACCTGTTCATCGTCTTCGACGCCATCTACACCGAAGCCAACCTGACCCGTGCCGGGCAGATCGTCGGCATCACTCAGCCTGCCGTATCCAATGCCCTGTCACGCCTGCGCGAAACCTTCAACGACCCGCTGTTCGTGCGCACCGCCCAAGGCATGGTGCCGACACCGATGGCACAGAACATCATCGGCCCGGTGCGTAATGCCCTGGCCCTGCTGCGTACCTCGGTGCAGGAAAGCCGGATCTTCAATCCGCAGCAGGCCAGCAAGACCTTCCGCATCAGCATGACCGACCTCACCGAAGCGGTGGTCCTGCCGCTGCTGTTCCAGCGTTTGCGCCGCCTGGCGCCGGGCGTGGTGATCGAGAGCTTCCTGTGCAAGCGGCGCGAGACCACCAAGGAGCTGGCCGCAGGTCGCCTGGACTTCGCCGTCGATGCCCCGCTGAACACCGATCCACAGGTGCGCCACGTCAAGCTGATGCAGGACCGCTATGTCTGTGCCCTGCGCCAAGGCCACCCCTTGGGCGAGGCCAAGCTGACCCTCGACAGCTACCTGGGCATGACCCATATCCATATTTCCAGCCGTCGCAACGGCCTGGGCTACGTCGATCTGGCACTGGGCAAGATGGGCGTGCAGCGCAAGATCGCGCTGCGCTCCCAGCACTACCTGATGGCCTCGCAGGTGCTGCAGCAGACCGACATGGTGATGACCGTCCCTGAGCGTTTCGCACGCCGCCATCAGTTGCGCTACCTGACGCTGCCGGTAGAAGTCCCGCCACTGGAAACGCACCTGTACTGGCATGAAAGCACTGATCAGGACCCGGCCAACCGCTGGATGCGCGAGCAGATCATCGAACTGTGCCAGCAGGTGGTGGCGCAGGATGAGCGGGAGATTGCCGCGCAGGCCGCTGCCGACTGAGCTAAGGCGGTGCATTCGATGATGGCACACTGGACGAACGGTGCCATCACCTCTAGCATCTGCGCCGCCCTCACCCAACGCTCAAGGACGATCATGCTCGCCACCGCAGCACGCTCCATCACTCTGGTTGCCGCTTGCGCACTGCTCGGCGCCTGCAGCTTCAACGGCACCTACCAGGACAGCAGCCGCACTGACGCGGCAAAACTGCGCTACGTCTCCAACACCTCCAACTCGACGCTGGATGTCTACCGGGGTCCCCGATGCGAGGGCAGCACCACCGGCCTGCTCAACAACTTCCTGGCCAGAGACACTCGCCGTCGCGCCGACATGCGCGTGCCGCCCGCCGCCGACACCCGTGGCTACCTGGAGATCCGCCTGGAGCCCGACCAACCACTCTACCTGTTTGTCAACACCTTGAGCACCGGTGGCGCGCCCTGCTCGATCGGGGTCACCTTCACCCCCGCCGCCGGTTCGGAGTACGAAGTGAGCGTCGACCGCAGCGACGGTTACTGCATGCTTCAACTCACCCGCCTGCAACGCATCGACGGCAAGGATGTACGCATCCCCTACCCGCTGAACGATGAGCCCTTGGCAAGCTGTAGCGGCACCTCGCCGCTGTTCCCGCTACCGCCCACTCCGCTGCCTGCCTCCGTGCAACGCAGCGCGATGATCGAAAGCCTCATCAATGACAGCCTGGCCTCGTCCGGCGCAGTGATCGACATACTGCAAGCCGGCAACCTGCAGCAACCTCCGGCCGATCAGCAGATCGCCGAACGTCGCAAGGCCTTGGGCAATGCCACGCTGCCCGATGCCTACTGGGACCAGTACCGCGCCAATCTGCAGCATTTCGAGCAAGCCCTTGACCAGGTCAAGCCCCTCGCCCAGGCCAGATTCCGCGACAATAACCGCAAGTACCTCAACAGCGTGCAGGACCAGCAGTTGCAGATCTGGGCGGGTCTGGAGTTGGGTAACCGCTACAATAGCCGCGAGGTTCGCATGCGCGACATGAGCCGTTACTACGCGCGGGTTTACCGCCAGATCACCGCTGAAGCGAAGCTCGAACACCTGCGGGCCATGGCGCAGCTTGACCGGCAATACGGCGTTTGTGAACGCTTCGAAGGGTGCTGGAGGCTTTGACGCAACGGCCAGCCAGAATATTTTTCTTCTGGCTGGCCTTACGATGAAAAATATTTCCATGAAACACTGAAAAAAGCGAAAACAAGAAAAACTCCTTCCCTCGCGGCTCCCCTAGCATGCTCACATCATTCTTCAGCCTCTGCCCGCACGGTCCCACCTATGCACAACTCGCCGCTGTACCTCGACTACGCCGCCACCACCCCAGTCGATGACCGGGTCATCGAAAGCATGCTGGCCTGCATGGGCCGCCAGGCGCATTTCGGCAATCCTGCGTCCAGCGGTCACGCCTTCGGCCAGGCCGCCCGCGAGTTGGTGGAACAGGCCCGTCGCCAGGTCGCCGAACAGGTCGGCGCGGCGCCCGAATCGCTGGTATGGACGTCCGGTGCCACCGAGTCGAACAACCTCGCCCTCAAGGGCATCGCCCAGGGCGCCGGCCAGCCCGGTCACTTGATCACCAGCCAGTTGGAACACAAGGCCGTGCTCGACACGGCCGCCGAACTGGAGCGCCAGGGCTGGGCGGTCACAAGGCTGGCGCCGGATGCACAGGGGCTGATACAGCCCGAAGCCGTCCAGGCCGCCCTGCGTAGCGACACCCGCCTGGTATCGCTGATGGCGGTCAACAACGAGCTGGGCACCACCACCGACTTCGGCCGGATCGGCGAATGCGTACGCGCACATGGCGCACTGCTGCATGTGGATGCCGCCCAGGCCGTGGGCAAGGTCAGCATCGATCTGGCGCGCCAAGCCGTCGACCTGATGTCGTTTTCCGCCCACAAGGCTTATGGCCCCAAGGGCATTGGCGCACTGTACGTCGGCAGCCGCGCGCGCCCCTGCCTGCAGGCGCAGATGCATGGTGGCGGCCATGAAGGCGGGCTACGCTCCGGAACGCTGCCGGGGCATCAGATCGTCGGCATGGGAAGTGCCTTCGCGTTGGCCGGCGCCCTGGCCGCAAGCGAGCACGAGCGGATCAAGGCACTGTCGCAACGCCTACGTGACGGCCTGCTGGCCTTGCCGGGTGTGAGCCTCAACGGTTGTGCCGAACAACGTATCCCGCACACCTTGAACCTGTGCATCGAGGCCAAGGGCTTCAGCAGTGCGGCATTGGCGAGCGAACTGGCCATTTCCACGACCTCGGCGTGCAACTCGGCCAGTAACGCTGCATCCCACGTGCTGCTGGCCCTGGGGCTGAGCGAGCAGCAGGCACGCAGCAGCGTACGCATCAGCCTGGGGCGCTACAGCACCGAGGCTGATGTGGACAAAGCGCTCGAGGTGTTCGGGCGGGTCATTGCAGCAGGCGCCGTGGCGCTCTGGTAGCGACGCCTTCTGTCAGGTACGGACAGTGAAGAAAAACCCACTGCCATGGCATCCGGCGCCGATTACTGGCATCTTGGCGCTTTCCCCTGCGAAGGACCGCGTTCCATGGCACTGCATCTCTGGCTGACGTTTTCCCTGGCCTACCTGATCACCTCGCTCACCCCGGGCCCCAACGTCCTGCTGACCGTACGCAACGCCCTGCGTTACGGCCCGTCCGGCATGGGCATGACGCTGCTGGGCAACCTCAGTGCGCAGTTGCTGCTGATCAGCGGTGTGGCGATGGGCGTCGGTGCGTTGTTGATCTCGCTGCCGGCGGCATTTCTGGCGTTGAAGCTGGTGGGTGCGGGGTATCTGATCTATCTGGGCCTGCGTCAGTTGCTGTCACGGGACAAGCCCAAGCTGCCCGCAGGCGAGATCCCCCCGGTAGCGCCGCGCGCGAAATGGCGGATCGGTGTCGAAGCCTTCCTGGTGTCGGCAAGCAACCCCAAGACCTTGGTGTTCTTCTGCGCCTTCCTGCCACAATTCCTTGAACCTGGCCGGCCAATCTTCGGCCAGTTCGCAGCAATGTTCATCAGTATCGCGGCCATCGTCGGGCTGGTGCATTCGTTCTACTGCTTCACCGCCTACCGCTTCGGCCAGCGCCTGAAGGCCTCGCGCCTGGCAGCCTGGTTCAAACGCGCCACCGGTGCGCTGTTCATCGGGCTGGGTGTGCGGTTGCTCAGCACCAAGGCGGTGTAAGGCGCGTTATCTGAGCAATGCCTGGATCTGTTCATGCAGGGTGTCGAGGTCGAACGGTTTGGCCAGGATCGGCGCCTTGCGCGCGATCGGGCTGCCAGACTCGAGGATCTCCGCGGGATAGCCGCTGATGAAGATCACCTTGAGGTCCGGGCGCAGCTTGACCGCAGGCTCGGCGATATCAACCCCGGAAATCCCGCCTGGCAGGCGAAAGTCCGTGACCATCAGGTCCAGGTGCGGCTTGCTCGCCAGAATCGCGAACGCCTGCTCACCATTCTCGGCCACCAGCACGTGATAGCCCTCGCCCGCCAGGTAGTCGCGCAGGATCATCCGGATGACCGGTTCGTCCTCGACCACCAGCACCACATCTTGTGCATCTTCGCTCATGACAACGCCTTGAATTTCAAATAGTTGGCCATCTGACCACCAGGTCACACAGAGGTTGCCTGCGCCTGGTCACTTTGTTGATCGGCCGTCGCCAGCGGCAGCAGGATGCTGAACGTCGCACCCTGCCCCTCTTGGCTCTCGACCTGGATTCGTCCACCGTGGGCCTGCACGATCTGCTCGGAAATATACAAGCCAAGCCCCAATCCACCACTGGCCTGGTGCGCCGCAACCCGCTCGAACTGCTGGAAGATCCGCTGCTGGTTGGCGGCACTGATGCCGATGCCGTGATCCTGGACCTGCACACAGGCCATGCCGGTTTGTTCGAACACCCGCACCTGGACTGGGCGTCGCTCGCCATAGCGCAAGGCATTGGACAGCAAGTTGGCGAGCACCTGCTCGATACGGAACTCGTCCCACTCCCCCTGCAGCGCGTCGCAGCGTTGCAGCTCGATGTGGGTGTCCAACGCCGTTGCCTGGGCCGAGAAGTTCTCCACCAGGCCGCGCACCAACTGCGACAGGTCGAACAGCCGCGGGCGGATCGACAGCTTGCCGGTGCGGATGCGCGACACGTCGAGCATGTCCTCGATCAGCCGAATCAAGCTGTTGATCTGCCGTTCGTCACGCTCGACCATCGCATGCAGGTGGGTTTCGCTGAACGCCGCGAGGTTGCCCCGCGACAAATGCATCTTGCGCAGCTGGGTCTCCAGGATCAGGCCGTTGAGCGGCGTGCGCACTTCGTGGGAAACGATCGACATGAAGTCATCGCGCATGCGCACCGCACGCTCCAGCTCGCTGCGTGCCACCTGCAGCTGGGCAAGCAGTTGCTCCTGCTCCTGCCGGCTGCGCTCGAGCGCTTCCAACTGACGCCCGAGCACCTGGCGCTGGCGATAAAGGTCGACGAACACCGACACCTTGCTCTTGACCGCCTGGGTGTCCAACGGCTTGTGCAGGAAGTCCACCGCGCCGCTCTCGTAGCCCTTGAAGGCGTAGTTCATCTCGCGGCCAGCAGCGCTGACGAAGACGATCGGAATGTTCTTGGTCTTCTCCATGCCGCGCATCAGCTCGGCCAGCTCGAAACCATTCATGCCCGGCATCTGCACATCGAGGATGGCCAGGGCGAACTCGTGCTCGAGCAGCAGCGACAAGGCCTGCTCGGCCGACTGGGCGCGGTGCACCTCACGGTCCTCACCCTGGATCAGGGCATCGAGGGCCAGCAGGTTTTCCGGCAGATCGTCGACGATCAGCAGTTTGGCGATGATGTGGCTTAGCATGCGCTGGGTTCCAGGGTGGCGAGCAACTGCCCGATACCGCTCAGAGAAAGAATATGGTCGGGGCGATGCAGGGCCAGTGCGGCCTCCGGCATCAGCGCAACCTGTGCGTCGCGGGGGTCCTGGACCACGGTCCGGCCTCCGCACTTCTTGATGTAGGCAAGGCCCTCGGCGCCATCTTCGTTGGCACCGGTGAGCAGCACGCCGAGCAGCCCTTCGCCATAGGCATCGGCAGCCGAGGCGAAAAGGAAGTCGATCGCCGGGCGCGAAAAGTGTACCGGTGCCTCCTGGCTCAGCGACAGGCTCAGGTCGCGCTCCACCGACAGGTGATAACCGGGCGCTGCAACATAGATCTGCCCGGCCTCGATCCGTTCCTTGTCACGAGCCTCGCGCACCGGGCGATGCAACCGGCGCTGCAGCACCTCGGCCAGTTGGCTGTGGCGGTCATCCGGCAGGTGCAGCACACACAGCACCGGCTGGGCGAAGCCCTCTGGCAAGCCGCCAAGCACCTCGAACAAGGCCGCGACGCCACCGGCCGAGGCGCCGATGACCACTGCGCGCACGCCGTTCATGTCTTGCGGTAGATCCGCTCGGGCCTGACCAAAGGCTCGAAGCGGTCGCTATAGGCCGAAAAATCCACCGATTCCTTACTGCCCAGGAACAGGAAGCCGCGATGGCACAACGACTCGTGGAACAGCCCCAGGGCACGGTCCTGCAAGTCTTTGTTGAAGTAGATCAGCACATTGCGGCATGACACCAACTGGGTTTCGGAAAACACGCTGTCGGTGGCCAGGCTGTGGTCGGCGAAAGTCACGTTGTCACGCAGGCTGCTGTCCATGATGGCGTTGCCGTAAGCAGCAGTGTAGTACTCGGAGAAGTCGCGCCGCCCTCCGGCCTTGCGGTAGTTCTCCTCGTACTCGCGCAGGCTTTGCATCGAGTAGATGCCCTGCTTGGCCTTCTCCAGCGAGCTGGGGTTGATGTCGGTGGCGTAGATGATGGTGCGCTCCAGCAACCCTTCCTCGCGCAGCAGGATGGCCATAGAGTACACCTCCTCTCCAGTGCTGCAACCGGCGATCCAGATCTTCAGTGAGGGCCAGGTGCGCAGCAGCGGCACCACCTCCTCGCGCAAGGCGAGGAAGTGGTCGGGGTCGCGGAACATCTCGCTGACCGGGATCGTCAGGTATTGCAGCAACTGCATGAACATGCCCGGGTCGTGCAGTACCCGCTCCTGCAGCGCAGTCACGGTACGGCAGTCGAACTGTCGCAGGGCATGGAGGATCCGGCGCTTGATCGACGCGCCTGAGTAGTCACGGAAGTCGTAGCTGTACTTGAGGTAGATCGCCTCGATCAGCAGCCGGATCTCGATATCGGTGTTGCGTTCGCTAGTCAAATTCGCTCCAGTTGCGGCAGCCAGACGCGGATCAGGGAGAACAGGCGATCAAGGTCGATCGGCTTGGCCAGGTAATCGTTGGCACCCGCCTGCAGGCAACGCTGCTGGTCATCCTTCATGGCCTTGGCCGTCACGGCGATGATCGGCAGCTTGCGCCAGCGGGGCTGCTGGCGGATCAGCCGGGTCGCTTCATAGCCGTCCATTTCCGGCATCATCACGTCCATCAGCACCAGGTCGACATCATCGTGCTGCTCAAGGCGCTCCAGCGCTTCACGGCCGTTGCGCCCGATCTCGACGATAGCGCCCTTGTGCTCCAGGGCACTGGTCAGGGCGAAGATGTTACGCACATCGTCGTCCACCAGCAGGATCTTGCGCCCCTCGAACACCTTGTCGCGGCTGCGCGCGGTCTTGAGCATGCGCTGGCGCTCGTGGGACAGTTGCGACTCGACCTTGTGCAGGAACAGCGTCACTTCGTCGAGCAGGCGCTCCGGCGAGCGCGCGCCCTTGATGATGATCGAACGCGAGTACTTAAGCAGGTCGGCTTCTTCTTCGCGGGTGAGGTTCCGCCCGGTGTAGACGATCACTGGCGGGAAGCTGCGGATGTCTTCGGCCGTCATGCGCTTGAGCAGCTCGTTGCCGAGCATGTCGGGCAGCTTGAGATCGATGATCATGCAGTCGTAGATGTTCTCGCGCAGCAGCTCCAGGGCCTCCTGGGCCATGGCCACGGCGGTGATCTCGATGTCGTCGTCGCCGATCAGGCGGGCGATGCTCTCGCGCTGCAGGTCGTCGTCTTCCACCAACAGGATGTGCTTGAGCTTCTGCGTCAGCTTGGCTTCCAGGCGGTTGAACACCTCCTTGAGCTCCTCGCGGCTCGCCGGCTTGACCGCGTAGCCCACCGCGCCCATGTGCATGGCGGCCTCGACGCGGTCCTCCACCGAGATGATGTGCACGGGGATGTGCCGGGTGTTGGCCTGTTCCTTGAGGCGCTGTAGGACAGTGAGCCCGGAATGGTCGGGCAGACGCATGTCCAGCAGCACGGCATCAGGCACGTACTGTGCCGCCAGGGCGAAGCCTTCGTCGGCGCCATGGGCGACCAGGCAGTTGTAGCCCAGTTCATGGGCCAGGTCGTAGAGGATCCGGGCGAAATTCGGCTCGTCCTCGATCACCAGGATGCAGCGATTGGCGAACGGCGCCTGCTCGCGATCGTCGGCAAATGCGGGAATCGGCAGCGGCTGTTGAGGTGCAGCCAGCGCGCGCGGTGGCGGCGGCAACTGATCGAGGGTCGGGCGCAGGGTGTGGGCCTCTTCCTGTCCATCCACCGATTCGTAGCGCTCGGGAATGATCAGGCTGAACACGCTGCCCTGGCCGGGACTGCTGTCGACGCTGATCTGGCCACCGAGCAAGTGCGCCAGGTCGCGTGAGATCGACAGGCCCAGACCGGTGCCACCATAGCGGCGGTTGCTGGTGCCGTCGACCTGATGGAAAGCACCGAAGATTGCCTGTTGCTGGTCGGCGGCGATACCGATGCCGCTGTCACGCACGGCAAAGACGATGCCCATGCCGACCTGATGACTGATGTTCAGGCTCACCTGGCCACGCTCGGTGAACTTGATGGCGTTGGACAGCAGGTTCTTGAGGATCTGCTCCAGACGCTGTCGGTCGGTGAACAGGGTCGCCGGCACCTGCGACTCCAGCTTCACCTCGAAACTCAGGCCCTTGTCATCGGCCAGCGGCTGGAACATGCCGCGCAGTCCTTCGACCAGGCGCACCATCTGGGTGGTCTCAGGACGCACTTCGAGCTTGCCCGCCTCGACCTTGGCGATGTCGAGAATATCGTTGATCAGGTTGAGCAGATCGTTGCCAGCCGAATAGATCGACTCGGCAAACTTGACCTGCTCCTGGCTGAGGTTGCCCTCGCCATTCTCGGCCAGCAGCTTGGCCAGGATCAGCGAACTGTTGAGCGGCGTGCGCAGCTCGTGGGACATATTGGCGAGGAATTCGGACTTGTACTTGCTGGAACGCTGCAAGTCCTCGGCACGCGCCTGCAGTTCCACTTGCGCAGCATTGAGCTCGCTGTTCTTGCGGTCCAGGGCGACGGTGCGCTCGGCCAGTTGCTCGTTGGTCTGCTCGAGCTCGGCCTGCTGGGTCTCCAGGTGGGCCTGGGACTCCTTGAGCACCCGCGACTGCTCTTCAAGCTCCTCGTTCGCCGTCTTGAGCTCCTCTTGCTGGACCTGAAGTTCTTCATTCAATTGTTGAGTTTCGGCAAGCACTTCCTGCAGGCGCTGGCGATAGCGCGCGCTCTCCAGGGAGATGCCGAGGTTTTCGCTGATCCGTTCCAGCAATTCGACATCACGCTCCTGCAGCGGTCGCAGGAAGCCCAGTTCGAGTACGCCATTGACCTGGTTGTTGTCACTGGCCGGCGCCAGCAAGGCACTGCGCGGCAGCCCGCTGCCCAGGCCGGAGCTCAGCCGGTAGTAATCCTGCGGCAGGTCATCCAGACGCAGCACGCGACGCTCGCGCACCACCTGGGCCAGCAGGCCATCGTGCTCGGCCATTACCTGCTCGCGCCCCTGCTGTTCGGCATCGAGCCCATAGCTGGCCACGCGCACCAGGCGCCCATGACTGTCACGGATATACAATGCACCGACCACACTACCCAAGTAGCCGGCGAAGAAGCGCAAGATGTTGTCCCCCAGCATGGTCAGCGTCAGTTGCCCAATGACCTCCTGCCCCAACTGGGTCTGCCCGTTGCGCAACCAGGCCTGGTGTTCCAAACGCTCGGCCGAACGCTGCTGCGCCTGCAGGTTGCTGACATAGCTTTCGGACAGTGCCAACAAGTCACGCCGCCCCAAGTAGGCCAGCAGCGCACTGAGGCCGACGATGAACAGCACGAATGCGCTGATCGCGGTGATGGTGACCGTGCTGACCTTCTCGTTGCGCGCCATGCGCAACTGCTGTTCGGTGGCAACGAAGTCGTCGAATTCCTTGCGGATCTCGTCAGTGATGCGCTTGCCGCGACCATTGCCGATTATGCCGCGAAAATCGCCCTGGTCGCGGCGCACCTTGATCAGTTCGCTACCGAACTCGTTCCAGGCACGCTGAAGGGCCACCAGCCGGTCGATGCGATCGACCTGCGGTGGGTTGTCCAGGACCATGCCACGCAGGCTGTCCAGACTGCTGAAGATTCTCGGCTTGGCCACCTCGTAGGGGTCGAGGAAGCGCTCGTCGCCGGTGATCAGAAAACCGCGCATGCCGGTTTCCATGTCGATCGACAGCTTGACCGTTTCGTTGGCATTGCCAATCACCCGATCAGTGTGCTCGACCCACTGCATGGCCGAGAGCAAATAGTTGATCACCGCAACGAAGGCGACGGCGCCCAGCAGGCCGACACCCAACGGGAGGCCGACGTTACGGCTCAGCAGCTTGCGAAAACTGCGTTGATCCATGGAGGCTGCTTGAATCATCTGATAACGCCCGAGCGAAATAAGTCCATTGAACAGTGTGTGGCCACTACATTCAGTCATTGTTGTATGCCGCTGCCACCCCCGCACCTGGTGCGAGTCTAACCAGCTTTGCCTGATCTGACAGGGCATTTAGCCAGTATTTGAAGCTATCCGCAGCCAATCGTTCCATCCGATTGCAGGGGCCGCTATCCTGACGGAACTTCTGCCTGTGCAACAGGCACAGAGTAAAGACATTTCCCTTACGTGACAGGATTCAAACCATGCACCTTCTGGTAGTCGAAGACGACGACATCGTTCGTATGCTGATGGTCGACGTGCTCGACGAATTGGGCTACACCACCATCGAGGCGCAGGACGCCACCACAGCCTTGAGGATTCTCGAGGATGGCACGCAACCCCTGTCGCTGCTGATGACCGATGTCGGCCTTCCTGACATGCGCGGCGAAGCGCTGGCCGCCAAAGCCCGGGAAATCCGGCCGCTGCTGCCGGTGCTGTTCGCCAGTGGCTACGCCGAGAACGTCAATGTCCCCGAGGGCATGCACCTGATCGGCAAGCCATTCAGCATCGACCAACTGCGCGATAAGGTCGTGGAAATCCTCGGGACGCCCTAACGCGGGCCTCACCCCTCACGGCGCAACAGGTAGGTATCCATGATCCAGCCCTTGCGCCGCCGCGCGTCCTCGCGCACTTGCACGATCTGTGTCTTGACCTCCACCAGCTTGCCCGCCACCAGGATCTCGTCTGCCGTTCCCAGATAAGCCCCCCAGTAGATCGTCAGGCCCGGGTCGTCGAGCGCGGTGAACGCGCACTGTCCATCGAGCATGACCACGACGTTGTCGATCACTGCCTGCTCGGCCAGGCGCCGCGCCGGCAGTACGATCAGGGGTTCGCCAATGCGGTTCAGCGCGATCCGGTGTCGCGCGGCCAAGGCCTGGACACTGCTGATCCCAGGGATGATTTCAAGCTGCAGCGCCACCCCGCGCTCGCGCACCAGGTCAAGAATGCGCAAGGTGCTGTCATACAGCCCCGGCTCGCCCCACAACAGGAAGGCGCCGATATCGTCGGCTGCCAGTTCATCCTCGAGCATGCGGGCGTACAGGGCTGCGCGCGCGCGGTGCCAGTCCTGCACCGCACCGACATAGTCCTGGTGCTGCCCGTCCCGCCGCGGATCCTCCAGTTGCACCAGGCGATACCCACCCTCGGGGACATAGCGCTCGAGCATGAGTTTGCGCAGTTGCAACAGCTCATGCTTGTCGCCACCTTTATCGAGCACGAAGAACACCGTGGCGCGGCGCAACGCGTCGACGGCCTCGAAAGTGACCTGACGGGGGTCGCCCGGGCCTATACCGATCAACAGAAGTTGCTTCATGGCATTGCCTCGCTGCCCGTACCGCCGATCATTGTTCATCGCCCAGGGGTATTTGGCAAAGTGCTTCAGAACACCGAGAAGTTGTAACTGACGATGACCCGTGTCTCGTCCATGTCACGCGCCCATCGTTCGTAGTTGCTGCGATACGTGGAGTTGCGCAGACGCACGCTGAGATCTTTGAAGGTGCCGCTCTGGACCTGGTACTTGAGTTCGCTGTCACGCTCCCATTCCTTGCCTTGGGCGCTGCTGCCCGGCACCTGGATATGATCACCGTTGATATAGCGAGTGAAGAAGCTCAAGCCAGGAATGCCCAACGCCTTGAAATCGTAGTCATACCGCAATTGCCAGGAACGCTCACCAGCGGCTGCGAAGTCGTTGACCTGAGCGTAATTGACCAGATAAGGGTTGCTGCCATCCAGATAAGGCATGGCGCTGTCGCCATACATGCGTTGCCAGCCGGCACTGAACTTGTGCCCGCCCAGGCTGTAGCCGAGCATGCCGCTGAACGCTCGGTGCTCGATCTCACCGGCGCGTGCGTTGCCGATATCGTCGCTCTTGATCAGGCGCAGGTCCGCAGAAAGCGCGCCCACCGCCAAAGGTTGCGTGGCGACCAGCCCGAGGAAGTGCTGGCGGTAGATATTCTCGAGCTTCGACACCTGGTACTGGGCACTGAGGCGATCATTGACGCGGTAATCGACGCCCGCCAGATCGAAGTGGTCGGCCTGGATATCGCAGGCATAACGCTTGTTCTTGCAGTGCACGCGAATATCCTGGCGATCACTGGAGTCTCGCGCGGTGTACTTGTCCAGGCGGGCCACGGTGAACTTCAGGTCGCGCAACTCTTCGGACGTCAGCATTGCACCGTGGAACATGGTGGGCAGCAGGCGACCATCGTTGTACTTGAGCAGCGGCACGTCCGGCATCATCGCGCCATAACGCAGTACCGTCCGGGACACCTTCATCTTTGCCGCCACGCCCAGCTTGGCGTATTGATCGGCAGAATGGCGCGGGTCATGCCCACTTGAGGGCAGCAGACCACTGTTGCTGTCGGCGGGGCTGGAATCGAGCTTGAAACCTAGCATGCCCAGCGCATCGACACCGAACCCGAGCGTGCCGTCGGTGTAGCCGGAACGGGCATCGAGAATGAAACCCTGCGCCCATTCCTCGCGCTTGGATGCACCCTGGGCGGAACTGCTGTGGCCGTCACGAAAGTCTCGGTTGAAATAGACATTGCGCGCCTCGACCTTGGCGTGACTGTCTTCGAAAAAACCATCGGCCTGCGCACCGGCTGCCGCGCACAACAAGGACAGGCCGGCAATACTGCGGCCAGGGGCGAGAGGAAAGGGAGAGCACATGCAGGGGAACATCCAGAAGAGGCGAGAAACATGCCGATGCACTATCGGGCACACATGCCGCGAGGCACTCGACATTAAACGAAGACGACGCGCCATTTTCACGCGGGCGCTCTAGTCGGGCCATTGGACCATGGTATGAAAGCTGTTGCAGAGGCCTGGAAAGCGCACTGAGTTTGCGGTTCGTGACGCCCAGAAAGTTCCTTACTTGCCGCTAAAAGTTTGAGGTTTACCGAACACTGGGCCACGTCTACACTCTTGTTCAGCGAACAGTTTCACCCATCCGCGTGGCCGGCGTTTATTACTGTTGCATGTTCGTCACGCCATGCCACGGCCGACTGACAGGAGTGATGAAAGTGTCCAGACTTGCAGAGTTTCGTGCGGCCGAAAAAGCACTTCAGGAGCAAATCGCGCAACTGGAGACAATGAAAAAGGACGCCAGCCTTAAACGCGAGATCGAGTTCGAGCAGAAACTACTCGGTCTGATGAAAAGCTATGACAAGGGCTTGCGCGACATTGTCGCGATCCTCGACCCCAAGGGCCTGAAAGCCAGCGCGAAAACCTCGACCAGCCCCGTCAAGCAGCAACGCCGTCCGCGCGTGGTCAAGGTCTACGAGAACCCGCACACCGGCGAGCTGATCGAGACCAAGGGTGGCAACCACCGTGGCCTGAAAGCGTGGAAGGAACAGTACGGTGCGGCCACGGTGGAATCCTGGGTACGCTGATGAAACATCCACGCCTGCTTCACAGTTTTTTCACATCGACTGGGCGAGTATCGAACCAGCTAAAGGACTAGCGACCCCATCACGCGCCCGCACATGCGGGCCTCTAATTCCAGCGCCCTGCCTTCGTGCAGGGCGCTTTCATTTGCGCAATCGCTTCACTGCCGTATCATGGCCGTCCTGTTTTCACCGTCGGCGCGGTCTGCGCCGGCCTTGTCTCTGGAGCCCCCATGAGCCTGAACGATCTGCAAACCCTGCCCGGCGTCACCGCCCAGCCCGACACCGCCACCGCAAAATTCGTCTTCAATCACACCATGCTGCGGGTCAAGGATATCGAGAAGTCGCTGGACTTCTACACCCGCGTGCTGGGCTTTCGCCTGGTAGACAAGCGCGATTTCCCCGAAGCGAAGTTCAGCCTGTATTTCCTGGCCCTGGTCGACCCGGCGCAGATTCCTGCCGATGACGCCGCACGCCACCAGTGGATGAAATCCATTCCAGGCGTGCTGGAGCTGACCCACAACCACGGCACCGAGAGCGATGCCGAGTTCGCCTACCACAACGGCAACACCGATCCGCGCGGCTTTGGCCACATCTGCATCTCGGTGCCGGACGTACGTGAGGCCTGTGCACGCTTCGAAGCGCTGGAGGTGCCCTTCCAGAAACGCCTGCAGGATGGCCGCATGAACCACCTGGCGTTCGTCAAGGATCCGGATGGCTACTGGGTCGAAGTCATCCAGCCGACCGAACTCAAGGGCTGACCGACGCAGGTCACGCTCGTCGGGGCCGGGAACTTCCGGCCCCACGCTGTGGTACATAGAGGTGAGCGCTTCCAAACCAGCACAGCGAGGTAAGGACGATGCAAACCCTTCACTGTGAGTACCGTGAGCACACCATCACCGCCAGTGTGATGCCCCACCCCGATTCTCCCCTGCCCTACGCCGCCGGCTGCCTGATCACTGATCCCGAAGGCCATACCAGCAGGCGCCTGTCGATGCCCATGAAGTTCTTCTCCGACCTGGAAAACGCCCAGCACGTTTCTCTGGCGCACGGCCGCGCCCTGGTGGACGAGCGACTGGATAAAGGGCAGAGGGTGTTCTGAGGGCATTCAAGCCATCACGGGGATCCCCGTGATGGCAACCGTTCAGGCTTCACGGGCGTAAGCGACCGCGGCCTCCACTTGCTCCACGGTCGGTCTGATACCGGTGTACAGCACGAACTGCTCCAGCGCCTGCAACGCAATCACGTCGAGCCCAGTGATCACCGGCTTGCCCAGCTCCTGGGCGAGAACGATCAGCGGGGTGATGGCCGGCATGGCCACCACGTCAAATACGAGTTGCGCAGCATCGACCGCCTCACGTGGGAAGGCCAGCGCCTGCGCCTGCGGCCCGCCGGCCATGCCAATGGGGGTCACGTTGACCAGCATCGGCGGACACAGGTCGCCCAGCTCGCGCTGCCAGCGATACCCGCAGGTATCTGCCAGTTGCCGCCCGGCCTGCTCGTTGCGGGCAATGATCAGGCCCTCGCGGAAACCTGCGTCACGCAGCGCACTGGCCACCGCCTTGGCCATGCCGCCGCTGCCGCGCAGGGCAAAGGCGGTGGCCGGATCGACCTGGTGCGACTCCAGCAGTTGGCGCACAGCCAGGTAATCGGTGTTGTAGGCCTTCAAGTGACCGTTGGTGTTGACCAGCGTGTTCACCGACTCGATGGCTGCCGCGGAGGGATCGATCTCGTCCACCAGGGCCATGCACGCCTCTTTGTAGGGCATGGACACACCGCATCCGCGGATACCCAGGGCGCGGATGCCACCCACTGCCGCAGGCAGGTCCTGGGTGGTCATGGCCTTGTAGTAGTAGTCCAGCCCCAACTGTTGATAGAGGTGGTTGTGGAAACGCACGCCGAAAGTGCCCGGACGTCCGGCAAGGGAAATGCACAGTGTCGTGTCCCTGCTGGGTGCAATCGCCATATCTGCTCCTGTCGTTGATGACTGAATCGTTTCCGCGAGCGTACCAGACCTGACCGTCAATCGCCCCTTACACAACCTTTACCTTGCACCTGTGCTCTCTTTACCGATTTCGCGGTCTTATTGATAAGCCCCAAGTGTGGGGTTATCGCGAGGATTCATTCATGAACCGTCTCATCCCCGGAATCGCCCTGCTGGTCGGCGCACTGGCCGTCAGCGGGCAAGCAGCCGCCCATGGCGGCGGTTGGGGCCCAGGCCCTGTACTCGGTGCAGCCGTGGTCGGTGCCGTGGTCGGGGCAGCAGTATCCGGCGGCCATGACCGCACCGTCTATGTGGAGCGCCAACCGGCCTATTATCCGCCGCCTCCGGTCTATGTGCAGGCGCCACCGCCGCCGGTGTATTACCAGCCCTATGTCGTCGAGCGCTATGTACCCGCGCCGCCGCCAGTGTATCGCCGCTACTACGGCCCGCCGCCGGTGTACTACGGCCCGCCGCGCTGGTGACCTGCACTTGTCGTTGAAAAAAGTAATGACCACTATCGAGCAAGTTGATTTCAAACAGCGTCGGCTGCTGCGTAAGGTAGGGCCATGTTTCACAGGAGGTCCAACATGGCCACTATCCACATCATGTCTGTCGTCGGCAGTGCTGTCCCTGCTCCCTTGCGCGCTCAAGGCCTGCTGGCCTGCTGGTACCTGATGCGCAACGGCGAGCCCGTCAGCGGCCCTCTGGATTCTCGCGCCAAGGCCCAGGCCATGGCCGAACAGCTGCAGGCCGGCACCCTTACCGCCTGACCACCGTTTTTGTTGACCGTTTCATGTGTTGTGCGTTGCTCCTTACGCTTCTTTCTGCCCGCCTCTGGCGGGCTTTTTTTCGCCTGTGCGAAAGCGCGGGGACCATTTGTCGCAACAGGCGGGAAAAACCGATACAGCATGAAGGTTTTTTCATTTCGACGCTGGGCCTGGACGAGCAATCGACAGCCGCTGAGCCATACTCCACAATGCAGCGGTTTTCGGGGGAAACCCTTGCACAGCCAACGACATACCAACTATTAGTGAGCCTCAACGTGAAAACTTCCCTGTCCATCCTCAGCCTGCTGCTGGCGCTCACAGGAACCGCGATCCTTCCGTCGACCGCTGCTGCACAATCCCCGGCCCAGGCCCAACGCGATCCTTCCAAACTGCACCTGGCTTCCGGCAGCGCCTTGCTGATCGACCTGAATACCAACAAAGAGCTGTACTCCAGCCACGCCGACCGCGTGGTGCCCATCGCCTCGGTCACCAAGCTGATGACCGCCATGGTAGTGCTCGACGCCAAGCTGCCAATGGACGAGATGCTCACCATGACCATCGCCAACAACCCTGACCTCAAGGGTGTCTTTTCCCGCGTCCGCCCCGGCAGCGAGCTGAACCGCCGCGAGACCCTGCTGATTACCCTGATGTCGTCGGAGAACCGCGCGGCCAACACCCTGGCCAACCACTATCCCGGCGGCTATGGCGCGTTCATCAAGGCGATGAACGCCAAGGCCCGCAGCCTGGGCATGAGCCAGACCCGCTACGTCGAGCCGACTGGCCTGTCGACGCACAACGTCTCCACTGCCCATGACCTGGCCAAGCTGCTGATCGCCTCGCGCAACTACCCGATGCTCAGCGAGCTCTCGACCACCCGCGAGAAGACCGTAGCCTTCCGCAAACCCAATTACACCTTAGGCTTTCGCAACACCGATCATCTGGTGAACAAGAGCAACTGGGATATCAAGCTGACCAAGACCGGCTTCACCAACGAGGCGGGGCACTGCCTGGTACTGCTGACCAGGATGGACAACCGCCCGGTGGCGATGGTGATTCTCGACGCCTACGGCAAGTTCACCCACTTCGCCGATGCCGGGCGCCTGCGTCAATGGCTGGAAACCGGCTCGGCCAAGGCGGCGCCGGCGGTGGCGATGCAGTACAAGTCAGACCGCCAGAACCGCTCGCGCGTGGCGTCCGAGTAAGTCACCACGTTCAGGGCGGCCCGTTGCGGGTCCGCCCTGCCCTCACCCTCAGGCAATGGTGCTGATCAAGTTGCCGGAGCTACTGCTGTTCAGCTTGCTCAAGGCCTGCAGCAACTGCGCGGTCGCCTGCTGGATCTGACCGCTGATGGTCGCGATCTGCGCCTGGACACCCGCCACCGCAGCCAGCTTGGCCTTCTCGTCCATCGGTTGCGCCTGAACCTCGGACAGCCGCTTCTGGGCGTCGGCCAGTTGCTTCTGCATTTGCTTGATCAGCTCACGCAACTGGCGGATGTGTGACGGCTCGCTGCTGTTGTCGCTGCTCTTGGCCTTGTCGGCCTTGTCAGACTGTGCCGGCATGGCGACCTGGGCGCCGCCAGCCGCGCTGCTGCTCTTTTCAGTGTCGCTGGCCTGGGCGGCCGTCTGCAACGCAGACGATTGCCCATTCACGCCGGTGACATTGACACTTGTGATCCCTACCATTTCCCTTCTCCGCAAGGATTTTGACCTGACCGCTGTATCGGCCGCCAAACGCCATGCTTGAGGCTTCATGCTTCCGGCAACAGGCTGCGCTCGAACAGAAAGGGACCCACGCCTTGCGGCAGGTGCTCGTAAAGCTGTTGCGGCCGGCCCAGTCGCGGCTGATTGCGTTCGCCTGTATCACGCACCCAGCCTGCCTCCCTCAGACGCTCCAGGCGCTTGCGCAACGACGTGTTGTTCACCGGCCGCCCCAGGCACGCCTGCGCCGCACTCAACGCATCGAGCACCGTGAAACGCGTCGGCAGCAAGTACAGCGGCAGGCTGCTGTACAGGCTCTTGGCCGCCAGCCGCTCGCAGGTGCGCTGCACCAGCAGCCCATGATCGAACGGCAACAGCACTTTGCGGGTCGACAGACTGTCGAGGTCGAAAAAGGCCAATTGCTCTGCCTCGATGGACTGCGCCGGGTCGAGCAATGCCAGGTAGTAGGTACTCAACGACCACCCGCGCGGATCACGAAAAGCGTTGCCTTCTGTACCGACCTGCTCCATGTGCCGAGGCAGAACCTGTGCCTTCTCTCGCAGCGCCCGCTCGGCCGCCGCATCCAGGCTATTGTCCGGCGTGCTGCCGTTGACGATGACACCCGGCAAGGCCCACTGGCCGCGGTGCGGCTCTCGCTCGCGGCGGTGCAACAACACCTGCAACCCCTGCAAGTCCGGGGCAAGGCGCAATGCAACGATGTCCACGCTGGCCAAGACTTCAACTGCGCTCATGTCGACTCCTTGCTCAATACGCCATATTCCACCAGGTGTTTTTTGTGATGCAAGCCCTAGTCTTGAAAAAAGGCTGCTTGACACACTTATAATACCAGGTGAAATATATAGGCATTCCAGTGGAGGAACCTCCTGATGAAGATCGCCAGTTTCGACGTCGATGCCCAGAACGGCTTTACCGCTAACGCCCCGCAGGAGCTGCCGGTACCCGGCGGCCACCTGATTGCACCGGCGCTCAATGCCATGGCCCGTCGTGCCGACCTGCGCCTGGGCAGCAAGGATGCTCACCCAGCCAATGCTGCCTGGGTGGTGAGCGATGCCGCACAGATGCTTCAGCCACTGGCATTGACCAACGCCGACCTCACCTGGGTCAGCCACTGCGTGCCCGGCACACCCGGTTTCGAACTGCTGCCCGGCCTTCCTGCCCCGATCGATTACGACTATTTCGTCTGGAAAGGCGTGGAGCCTGACCTGCACCCCTACGGCGCCTGCTACCACGACCTGGCCGAGCACCGCTCCACCGGGGTCATCGAGTACCTCAAGGTTCACGCCGTCGAGGTCGTGCTGGTCGGCGGCCTGGCTCTGGATTACTGCGTGCGCACCACCGCGCTGCAACTGAACCGCGCCGGACTCCAGGTGCTGCTCTACCTGCCCGCCTGCCGAGCACTGAGCGACGCCGGCGCCCAAGCTGCCTGCAGCGAGCTGGCTGCCGCCGGGGTAGTACTGTGCGCCAATGAGGAAGAGCTGGACCGCCAGCTCGCACTGTTCAAGGAGCCCCGCCCATGAGCGACGACGTTTTTGCCCCACGGATCATCCAGAACCTGCTGGATACCGACTTCTACAAGATCACCATGATGCAGGCGGTGCTGCACAACTACCCCAACGCCGAGGTGGAGTGGGAGCTGCGCTGCCGTAACGACGAAGACCTGTCGCCCTACCTTGCCGAAATCCGCTACCAGATCGAACAGTTGGCCGAGGTCTCGGTGACCCACGACCAGCTCGCCTACCTGGAAAAAATCCCCTTCATCAAGCCGGACTTCATCCGTTTCCTCAGCCTGTTTCGCTTCAACCTGCGTTATGTCCAGGTCGGACTGGACGATGCCGGGCAACTGGCGATCCGTATTCGCGGCCCCTGGCTGCACGTGATCCTCTATGAAATCCCGTTACTGGCAATCATTTGCGAGGTGCGTAATCGCTACCGCTATCGCGAAGTGACGATGGCACAGGTGGGCGAGCGCCTGTACCAGAAACTCGACTGGCTCAAGGCGCACGCCAGCAGCGATGAGCTGGCGGGCTTCCAGCTCGCTGACTTCGGTACCCGCCGACGCTTCTCCTATCCCGTACAGGATCAGGTGGTGCATATCCTCAAACGCGACTTCCCCGGGCGTTTCGTCGGCACCAGCAATGTCCACCTGGCCCGAGAATACGAACTCAAACCCATCGGTACCATGGCCCACGAATGGTTCATGGCCCACCAGCAGCTCGGCCCGCGCCTGGTCGATAGCCAGGTCGCAGCGCTGGAGTGCTGGGTGCGTGAATACCGAGGGTTGCTCGGCATCGCCCTGACCGACTGCATCGGCATGGACGCCTTCGTGAAGGACTTCGACCTGTATTTCGGCAAGCTCTTCGATGGCCTTCGCCACGACTCCGGCGATCCACTGGCCTGGGCGGAAAAAGCCATCGCCCACTATGAGCGCCTGGGCATCGACCCGCTGAGCAAGACCCTGATCTTCTCCGACGGCCTGGATTTCGCCAAGGCACTGCAGCTCTACCGCGCGCTGCACGGGCGGATCAACGTCAGCTTCGGCATCGGCACCAACCTGACCTGTGACATTCCTGGCGTGAAGCCGATGAACGTGGTGATCAAGATGACCGCCTGCAACGGAGCCCCTGTCGCGAAGATCTCCGACAGCACTGGCAAGACCCAGTGTCGGGACGAAAATTTCGTCGCCTACCTGCGCCATGTGTTCAAGGTGCCCGCCTGAGCCATCGTGCACTGGCAATTGCCCAAGCGCCGAATCTTTGCCTCTCCCCCTCGTTGCCGCGTGCAATTGTCGGTATGGTGTTGTCAAAGAAGGATGTTTTACCCGCACAGGAAAGACTTAGATGCCCCAACGCAATGTCATCAACGCCTCCGTCAGCCCCAAAGGCAGCCTGGAGACGCTGTCGCAACGTGAAGTCCAGCAACTGAGCGAAGTCGGTACCGGCAGTCTCTACACCCTGTTCCGCCAGTGCGCCCTGGCTATCCTCAACACCGGCGCCCATGTCGACAATGCCAAGACCATCCTCGAGGCCTACAAGGACTTCGAGGTCCGCATCCACCAGCAAGATCGCGGCGTGCGCCTGGAATTGCTCAATGCCCCGGCCGATGCCTTCGTCGATGGCGAAATGATCGCCAGCACCCGCGAAATGCTGTTCAGCGCCCTGCGTGACATCGTCTACACCGAAAGCGAGCTGGCCAGCCAACGCATCGACCTGGAAAGCTCCCAGGGCATCACCGACTACGTATTCCACCTGCTGCGCAACGCACGCACCCTGCGTCCGGGCGTGGAGCCGAAGATGGTAGTGTGCTGGGGCGGTCACTCGATCAGCAGCGAGGAATACCAGTACACCAAGAAAGTCGGCCATGAACTGGGCCTGCGCAAGCTGGACGTCTGCACCGGCTGCGGCCCGGGCGTCATGAAGGGCCCGATGAAGGGCGCCACCATCGCTCACGCCAAGCAGCGCATGCACGGCAGCCGCTACCTGGGCCTGACCGAACCGGGCATCATCGCTGCCGAGGCGCCGAACCCCATCGTCAACGAGCTGGTGATCCTGCCGGATATCGAGAAGCGCCTGGAGGCCTTTGTCCGCGTCGGCCACGGCATCATCATCTTCCCCGGAGGCGCAGGCACGGCCGAGGAATTCCTGTACCTGCTCGGCATCCTCATGCACCCGGACAACCATGACCTGCCCTTCCCGGTCATTCTCACCGGCCCGCGCAGCGCCGAGCCGTTCCTGCAGCAACTGCATGCCTTCGTCGGTGCCACCCTCGGCGAAGCGGCGCAGCGCCACTACCAGATCATCATCGACGACCCGGCCGAAGTGGCCCGGCATATGGTCGAGGGGCTCAAGACGGTCAAGCAGTTCCGCCGCGAGCGCAACGACGCCTTCCACTTCAACTGGCTGCTGAAGATCGACGGTGGCTTCCAGCACCCGTTCGACCCGACTCACCAGAACATGGCCGATCTTGCCCTGCGTCGCGACCTGCCGCCCCATGAGCTGGCCGCCAACCTGCGTCGGGCGTTCTCGGGAATCGTCGCCGGCAACGTCAAGGACAAGGGCATTCGCCTGATCGAGGAGCATGGCCCGTACCAGATCCGCGGCGACCAGGCGATCCTCGACCCGTTGGGCAGGCTGTTGCAGGCCTTTGTCGACCAGCACCGGATGAAGCTGCCCGGCGGCGCGGCCTACGTGCCGTGCTACCAGGTCGTGACCTGACTGCGGTCGCGGCTTCCGCGCCAACCTGCGCGGTACAATCGCAGCGGTGAACTGCCACTGCGATTGATCCGCGCACGCGTCACCCCATGAGCAAACCTGTTAGCTGCAATATCTTGCAGACAATTCCCACCCAAAGCAGTGAACCTGCCTACAAAAAAACGGTCTTTCGCTGACGGTCAATCCACCGACCGCTTCACGGCCCAGTCACCGGGCCTCCAACCGTACTGTTTCAGCGAAGACCACCATGCCCGAATTCCGCCGCGCCACCCTCGCCCTCGCCGCCCTGCTCGCCACTGCCCCGTCCATCCACGCCGAAGAATCCTCCAGCGACGCACGCTGGGTCAGCGACAGCCTGAGCACGTATGTGCGCAGCGGCCCGACCGATGGCCATCGCATCGTCGGCACGCTCAAATCCGGGCAGAAGGTGTCGTTGATCGGCACCCAGGGCAACTACAGCCAGGTTCGCGGCCAAAGTGGCGATCTGGTGTGGATTCTTACCAGCGACCTGCAGACGGTCCCCGGCCAGAACGAACGCCTGCCGCAACTCGATGCCCAGGTCGCAGACCTGTCCGGCCAGCTCAAGACCATCGACGACAGCTGGAAGACGCGCGTGCAAGGCATGCAGGAAACCCTGGATTCGCGCAAGGCGCTGATCGATGAGCTGGAGTCGCGCAACAAGGCCCTCAACGAACAGCTCGAGCAGTCGCAGTCGAGCCTGCGCGACACCCAGGCACGCCTGGGCGACGAGAACAAGCAGGTGATGATGCGGTACATGGTCTACGGCGGCAGCATCGCCGGCGCCGGCTTGCTGGCCGGTCTGATCCTGCCGGCGCTGACCCGCGGGCGCAAACGCAACGACCGCTGGTTCTGAAGCCCTCAGCTGGCGGGTAACTGCCCGCCCGCCACCAGAAAGTCGATGAACAGCCGCACCCGCAGCGGCATGTGCCGCGCCTGCGGATAGATCAAGGTGAATGGCCGGGCCGTGCCACCGAAAGCCGGTAGTACTTCGACCAGCTCACCGCTGTCCAGGGCGTCCTGCACGGTGAAGCGGTACGCCTGCATCAGGCCGGCGCCATGTCGCGCGAGGGTAGCGGTGGCGAGAAAGTCGCCCAGGCAGGTGATCGAGCCGCCGACCTCGATCTCCACCAGGCCACCGTCACGGCGAAAGGTCCAGGGCGCACTACGTCCGCTGCTGGGGATCTCGAACAGGATGCACTCATGCCGCGCCAGGTCTTCCGGCACCTGCGGATGGCCTGCTCGCGCCAGGTAGCCCGGGGTGCCCACCACTACCAGCTCGGCGTTTTCCAGGCGCCGTGCCACCAGGCGCGAATCGGCAGGCTCGCGTCCGCGGATGGCCAGGTCGAACTGCTCTTCGGCGAAATCGACATTGCGATTGCTGACATGCACGTCCACCTGCACTAGCGGGTAGCGCTCGCGAAAACGCGGCAGCCACGGCAACAGACGGTGATGGGCGTAAGGCGTCGGCGCACTGACCCGCAGGCGTCCACGCGGCTCGATCTGGCCACCAGATACTTCGCGTTCGGCCTCCACCAGTTGCCCAAGTGCCAGGCGGCACTGTTGGTAGTACACCTGCCCGGCATCGGACAAGCGCATCTGCCGCGTAGTACGCACGAACAACCGTACACCCAGGCGTTCTTCCAGGCGTGCCACCGAGCGGCTGACCGCCGCGGGCGTGACCCCGGCCTCGGTGGCTGCGGCAGTGAAGCTGCCGGTATCGGCAGCCAGGCAGAACAGCTCGAGGCTGCCCAGTTGAAGATCATCGAAATGGCGGGTCATGATGGCTCTATTGATTACGCGAGGTATCGATTGAAATGCCATCCGCCATATTTTTCAACTTCAGATGAGGTCTTAGAGTGGCTCCACCTACGAACCAGCCGGTTCGCTTATCTGGAGACCCACCATGAGCACCGCAAGAACCATCGTTATCACCGGCGCATCCAGCGGCTTGGGCTTTGCCCTGGCCAAGGCCCTTATCGAACGGGGCGACAACGTGGTCGGCAACGCCCGCACCCAGGCCCGCCTCGATCAGGCCGCCATCGAGCTGGGCAACCCGGCAGCCTTCGTCGGCGTCGCTGGCGACATCGCCGACGCCAGTACCGCACAACGCCTGTTCGATACGGCGCTGCAGGTGTTCGGCCGCGTCGATATCCTGGTCAACAATGCCGGGATCTTCATTCCCAAACCGTTCACCGACTACACCGAGCAGGACATCGACGCGCTGTTTGCCACCAACCTCAAGGGCTTCATCTACCCCTCCCAGGCCGCAGCGAAGACCATGAGCGCCCAAGGCCATGGACACATCGTCGCGATCACCGCCTCGGTCGCCATGCAGCCTAACGTGCGGGTACCCGCAGCGCTGCCGATCCTCGTCAAGGGTGGCCTGAACCAGGCGGTCAGGGGCCTGGCGCTGGAACTGGCCGGTAGCGGCGTACAGGTCAACGCCGTGGCTCCGGGGATCATCGAGACGCCCCTGCACAACAACGACGTCGCAGGCCTGGGTATCTTGTCGCCGAGCGGGCGCACCGGCAAGCCGCAGGACATCGTCGATGCCGTGCTATACCTGACCGACGCACGTTTCGTCAGCGGCGTCGTACTTCCAGTAGACGGCGGCAGTACCGCCGGTACCTGGCACTGAAAACCCAAGGAGCCTGCCATGCCATACGTTCATATCCGTGTGACCGAAGAAGGGGTCACTGCCGAGCACAAGCGTCTGTTGATCGAAGGCACCACCGAACTGCTGCAACGGGTGCTGAACAAGCCGCCAGCGAGTACCTTCGTGGTGATCGAGGAAGTGCCCACCGACAATTGGGGAGTGGGTGGTGAGACGATAACGGCGGTGCGCAAGCGCGAGCGGGGTTGACCCACATCATCGCCGTGGTCTTTTGGCGGGCAAGCCTGCCCAAGGACCACGGCGGTGCATGCCCGTGTTGGCAGTCGACACAGACGGTCATTGCCGCAACCGTTCCAACGCCTCCAGCACATGCCCCGTGGCCCGCTCCACCTCACCTTCGCGGCAAGCGATTCCCAGCGCACGCCACAACCCCGGTCGCAACGGGCGTCGAGCGATGCGCCGATCCAGCTCAGGCGCCTCCCCCTCCTGGGGCAGCAATGTCGCGCCATACCCCGCAGCCACCAGGCTCTTGATCGCATCGTTGTAGTTCAACTCGATGCGCGCCTCCGGGTACAGCCCGGCCGCCGCGAACCAATCGCTGGTCACCCGCGACAGCTGCGTGCTGCTGTCGTTGAGAATCAGCGCGCGCTGCCCGAGCCAGGCCGGTGTGACCCGCGCCGGAGGCTGCCAGTCGGCAGGCAGGTAGGCCATGATCGGGTCGCGTCGCCACGGGGTGAGTTTCACCCCCTTCACTGCCACCTGCGGCAGCGCCACCAGGCCGATGTCCAGGCTCCCCTCACGCACACGCGCCAGTGATGCTTGCGACGTGAGCACCTGAACCTGCACATCGATCCCCGGATGCTCACTGCGCAGGGCCGCCAATGCACTGGGCAACAGATGAGCGATGGCGCCAGTGGAGGCGCCCAGGCGCACCCGCCCGGTCAGCCCGGCCACCTGGCGTTGCACTTCATCCAGCGCCTGGTCTGCATCGGCCAGCAGCCGACGGGCACGCGCCAGCAGGGTTTCTCCGACCACCGTGGGCCGAACCTGCCCGCGGGTACGGGTAAGCAGCGCAGCCCCCACCCTCGCTTCAAGCTCGGCGACATGCAGGCTGATGGTCGGTGGTGCCAGGTTCAACTGGCGAGCGGCCTCGGCGAAAGAGCCAAGGTCGGCGATCACCACCAGTGTGCGCAGGCGGTCGAGGCTGATTTCTCGCAGGGTGCTGCTCCTTATGCTGTCGAACGTCGTGATTCATTTAATCTGAACATCGTCGTCATGATATTCAAATTTTCTTCAGATCAAACAACAGCGAGGATACACCCACTTCCTTCCTGAACGGATCCCCACCATGCACCAGCCCCTGATATTCATCGACGGCGACCAGGGCACCACCGGCCTGCAGATCCACGCCCGCCTGCACGGTCGCAGCGACCTTCGCCTGCTGACCCTGCCCGAGACCGAGCGCAAGGACCCGCAGCGCCGCCGCGAGGCCATCAACAGCGCCGATATCGCCCTGCTCTGCCTGCCCGACGCGGCCGCACGCGAGGCCGTGGCGACGATTCACAACCCGGCAGTACGGGTGATCGACGCCAGCTCTGCGCACCGCACCACCCCAGGATGGGTCTACGGCTTACCGGAATTGGACGAGCAGCAGGCCGAACGCATCGCCCAGGCCACACGGGTCAGCAATCCCGGTTGCTACCCGACCGGTGCCATCGCCCTGCTGCGGCCGCTGGTGCGCGCCGGCCTGTTGCCTGCGGACTACCCGCTGAGCGTGCATGCCATTTCCGGCTACTCCGGTGGTGGTCGGGCTGCGGTCGAGCGTCATGAGCAGTCGGGTGGCGATCCTGCCCCAGCGCTGCAGCTCTACGGCCTGGAGTTGGCGCACAAGCATGTCCCGGAGATCCAGGCCCATGCTGGCCTGAGCGCACGTCCGGTGTTCCTGCCGGGCTATGGCGACTATCGCCAGGGCATCGTGCTGAGCATCCCGCTGCAGTTGCGGCTACTGTCGCCGGGCGTCACCGCCGAGCACCTGCAGGCCTGTCTCGAACAGCACTACCAGGGCGCGCGCCATGTCCAGGTAATGCCCCTGCACCAGCAAGGCCCAGCGACACCCTTGGACCCGCAGGCGCTGAACGACAGCAACGACCTGCGCCTGGCACTGTATGCCAACCCCGAGCACGGGCAGGTCCTGCTGACGGCCGTGTTCGACAACCTGGGCAAGGGCGCTTCGGGTGCCGCAGTGCAGAACCTCGACCTGATGCTGGCAGCGATGCGCCAGTGAGGCCAAGCCGGTAAAAGCGGTTAGACTGTGCACCCCGCGTCATTCAGGCGCGGGGTGAGTTCAACCGCCGGAGCCTGTCCCCCGATGTTCATCCTGAGCCGCCTCGACGGCGTGCCGCCCGAGTCCTTCCAGAACCAGATCCGCCAGCTGGTGATCGAACATGTCGGCGCGCTGAGCAGCGTCGCCATCACCGCAGACAACCCGCTGTATCCGCTGTACCAGTACGGTGTCGGCCTCGAAGTCCACCAATACCTGCAGGCCCTGGACGGCACCCGGGGCCTGGCCGTGGAGCTGGTCCTGGCGCTGGACGCCGACGCCCCGGACCAACTGCTGGGTTTCGCCCTCGCCTTGCCCGCCCAGGATGACGCACACGCCTGTGTTCTGGCGTTTCTCGCCGTATCTCCTGCCCATCGTCGCCAGGGTATCGCCCGCGGACTGCTGACAGACCTGCGGGCACGCTACCGTTGCGTGGAGATGAGCGCGTTCGCCCACGCCGTGCCCTGGTTCGAGGCCATGGGCCTGCAGGTCGTGAGCGCCACCGGGCCGCAGGTGCTGATGAGCAGCACCGGCAAGGCCAGCGGCGCGCTGGTCGGACGCTTGGACATCGCGCCCATCTACCAGACCCTGGAAGTGCGCCAGATTCACGCCTACCTGCTCAAGCAGCATGGCGAAGAGGCGATGATCGACGCCGAACGCCAGCGCGATGAGCACCTTGACGAACTGGCGTTGCAGGCCCAGGCCTGCGTGGCGATGCGCAAGCGCGTGCATTGAGCCGAAATCGGTCGCCGCTCGCGGCAATGGCCTGTGATGCCATCACCGCAGCGGCGACAGTCAATCAGCGAAGCGCGGTATGGCCAGCCCCAGGCTCTCCCTCAGGGTCGTCCCTTCGTAGGCCGTGCGGTAGACCCCTCGTTCCTGCAGCAACGGCACTACCTCCTGGGTAAAGCGGCGGAACTGCTCCGGATGCCCGATGTAGATATTGAAGCCATCCAGCGCCCGCGCTTCGAACCAGTCGGCCATCTTCGCCGCCACCGTCTGCGCCGAGCCCACGAAGGCACCCGGGCGTAGCTGGCGGCCGAACTCCACCGCCTGGCGCAGGCTGAAGCCCTTGTCCCGGGCCTGGTCGGCGATGCGCTTGGCATTGGTGAAGAAGCTGCTGCGGGCAAACTCAAGGCTCTGCTGCGGGAACGGCGCATCGAGGTCGTACTGGCTGAAATCGTGCCAACCGAAGTTACGCCCGAACTCCTTCAACGCCAGCTCGAAGCTGTGATCGGCCTGATGATAGTGACGCTCGATCTCACGGGCATGCTCGTCGGTGTCACCCACGTAGATCTCGGCGCCCGGCAGCACCAGCACCTGCTCAGGGTCACGCCCCAGGCGTGCGGCGCGAGCCTTCACGTCGCGGTAGAACGCCTGGCCCTGCTCGACGCTTGCGGCATGGGTGAAGATCACGTCCGCCGTGGCCGCCCCCAGGTCACGCCCCTGCTCGGAATCCCCGGCCTGGAAGATCACCGGCTGGCCCTGGGGTGAGCGCTGGATGTTCAACGGGCCGACCACCGAGAAGTGCTCACCCTGGTGGTTGAGGGTGTGCAGCTTGGCGGGGTCGAGGAAGCGCCCGCTCTGGCGATCCCGCGGGAAGGCATCGTCTTCATAGGAATGCCAGAGTTTCTGCACCACCTCGACATGCTCGTGGGCGCGGCTGTAGCGGGTGTCGTAATCGTAATGCTCGTCCAGCCCGTAGTTGCCAGCGGTGCCGGCATCGCCGCTGGTGACCACGTTCCAACCGGCACGCCCCTTGCTGATCAGGTCCAGCGAGGCCAGGCGCCGAGCGACGTTGAACGGCGCGTTGTAGGACGTGGTCAGGGTGCCGACCAGGCCGATATGACGGGTGCTGACGGCCAACGCCGAGAGCAATGTCAGGGGTTCGAGGCGATTGAGGTAATGGGACGGCGAACCGGGCGTGATGAACTGGCTGTCGACGATGAAGATCAGGTCGAACAGCGCAGCTTCTGCCTGGCGGGCAATATCGATGTACCAGTCGATGTTGACGCTGGCGTCGGCAGGCAACGCCGGGTCCAGCCACAGGTTGTGCCGCCCTGGGCCGCCGCAGCCCATGGTCAGGGCACCCAGTTTGATCTGTCGTTTGCTCATGCCGGGGCCTCAGTGCTGGGTGACGGCGCTGTCCTGCAGCGCCGCCGAGAAGGAGGTGTCGAACAGACTTGCGGCCGGATAGCCCTTGATCAGGCCGATTCCGGCAAAGAAGTCCACGGTCTTCTGTGCATCGGTGATCACCTGTGCGTTGAGTGGTGCCAGGTCGGTGCGGGCGCGGGCGAACCAGGCGCGGGCGATGTCGCCGTCGGCACGGGTACGCTTGGCCCAGGCGTCGGCGTACGCTTCGGTGTGCGCCGGATCGCTCAGGGTCCATTGACGCGCCTTTTTCAGGCGCTGGAGGAAGTCGGCGATCTGCGCACGCTTTTCCTGCACGGCCTTGGCATTGGCGACCACGAAACTCTGCGCTGGGATGATGCCTTCGGCGGTGGCCAGCACCCGTGCACCCTGGCGCTCCTGCTGGGTGACATAAGGCTCCCAGGTGGCGATCACGTCGACCGATCCGCCATCCAGCGCGTGGGAGGCGTCCAGGGCGCTGAGGTAGCGCAGCTCGAGTGCATCGCGGGGTACACCGGCCTTGTCGAGGGCGCTGAACAGCAGTTGCTGGCTCCAGGAACCTTTCCAGATCGCCGCGCGCTTGCCCTTGAGGTCGGCCAGGCTGTGGATGTCGGAATCCTTGCGCGCGAGGATCGCCACACCCTCGAGGTTCTGCCGCGACACCGCCACCACCTTGATCGGCGCACCGAGTGCGCCGAGGAACAACGGTGGCGCATCCCCCAACAGACCCAGATCGAGGCTGCCGACATTGAGTGCCTCGGCCACTGGAGAGCCGGCAGTGAACTGCTTCCATTCCAGGGTGTAAGGCAAATCTTCAAGCACACCGGCCGCTTCCATCACGGCACGGGCGTTGTAGCTCTGGTCGCCGACCACCAGGGTCTGCGCAGCCGCCGCAAGGCTGATCGAGGTGGCCAGCACACCGGCGGCCAGTTGTTTGAGATAACGCACGTTCGTCTCCAGATGCCACTTCGGGCAAGTCAGGGCGATCCGCGCGTGCGGTCTCGTCGCGTGTAACAGTGAATATCAGGCGTTGCGCGCTGCCACCTTGGCGCGGGTCAACGGGATCAGTTCGCGGCCATAGTCCTCGGCGTCAGCCAAAGGGTCGAAGCCGCGGATGAGGAAGCTGGTCACGCCCAGGTCGTAATAGGCCAGCAAGGCATCGGCGACCTGCTCGGCGGTCCCCACCAGCGCCGTGGAGTTGTGACCGCCGCCCACCAGCGCAGCGATGCCGGTCCACAGGCGTTCGTCGACCCGCTCCCCCTTGGCCACGGTGTCACGCAGGCGCTGGGCGCCCACGCTCTGCGGCTTGTTGGCGATCACCGGCCCTGCCTGCTCGAGGCGCTGACGAGCCTGACCGAGAATGCCCTCGGCCTTGGCCCAGGCCGCCTCCTCGGTGGCGGCGATGATCGGCCGGAAGGACACACTGAACTGCACCTGGCGACCATGACGCGCAGCCTGCTCGCGCACGGCGGCGATGGTTTCGGCGGTTTGCTCCAGCGATTCGCCCCACAAGGCGTATACATCGGCGTGCTTGCCCGCCACCGCCAGGGCCGCAGGCGAGGAGCCGCCGAAATAGATGGGCAGATGCGGCTGCTGCAGCGGCTTGATCGCCGAAAACGCCCCCGCGGCCTGGTAATGGTTGCCGTCATGGTCGAACGGCGTGTCATGGGTCCAGACCTTGCGCACCACATCGAGGAATTCATCGGTGCGGGCATAGCGCTGGTCATGGGCCAGGTGGTCGCCGTCCTTGCGTTGCTCGATGTCGCTGCCGCCACTGATGATGTGCACCGCCAGGCGCCCGTCGAGCAGGTGCTCAAGGGTTGCCAGCTTGCGTGCGGCCAGGGTCGGTGCGACGAAACCCGGGCGGTGCGCCAGCAGGAAGTGAATACGCGAGGTAGCAAGCCCTGCCAGGGCAGTCACCAGGAATCCGTCAGGCTGGTCCGACCAATAACCGACCAGGATGCGATCGAACCCAGCCTGCTCATGGGCCTGGGCAAAACGGGTGATGTAGTCCTTGTCGAAGACGGGCCCGCTGGGGGCCAGGACCTCCGATGACAGGCGATGGCCGATCATGCCGATGAATTGAACGCTCATTGCAGGTGCCCCAAGGTCAGAAAGGGTTTTTATAGCGTTTGAATCTAAATGCCCACTGACTTATACGCTAACCACTTGATCACACCCTGTGAAATTCGTTTTAGGCATAACCTAATTCATTCAAAATGCAGAACTTGCAGATAATTTCTCATCGCCAGTAAATGCTGAATTTGCATATTAGCTTATGAATAATTTGAATTTTGAGAATATTCAGGCAGTTGCTAGGGTTTGCCCATGACCGTCAGCCCGAGCCTGAACCATGAGCCAGACACCGCGCCTCGAGCGCCTGCGCCACTTCATTGGCGAACTCTCCGACCTGCTGGACCGCCACCCCGAAGAAGCCACCCTGCTCGATCAGGGCCACACCCTGCTGCACAGCCTGGTCGCCCATGACGACTGGTTGCCCGAAGCCCTTGCCCAGCCGGACCCCGCCCGCTACCAGCAATACCTGCTGCATTGCGATTCGCGCCAACGCTTCTCGGTGGTCAGCTTCGTCTGGGGGCCAGGCCAGAGCACGCCGATCCATGACCACCGTGTCTGGGGCTTGATCGGCATGTTGCGCGGTGCCGAGTACGCCCAAGGCTTCACCCGCGACGCCCATGGCGCCTTGGTGGCCCAGGGCGAGCGGCTGCGGATCGACCCTGGCCACGTGGAAGCAGTGTCACCGCACATCGGCGATATCCATCAGGTCAGCAACGCCTTCGACGACCGGGTCTCGATCAGCATCCATGTCTACGGCGCCAACATCGGTGCGGTCAGCCGCGCCGTCTACCTGCCCGACGGTAGCGAGAAGCCGTTCATCTCCGGTTATTCCAACTCCAGCCTGCCCAACATCTGGGACCTGTCCAAAGAGAACCCTGCCCCATGACCCGCCTCAGCACACGCAGTTTCCATGACATTCGCTCCGCCCTGCTGGCCCACGAAGAAGTCGCCCTGATCGACCTGCGCGAGGAAGACCCCTTCGCCCAGGCGCATCCGCTGTTCGCGGCCAACATCCCGCTCTCGAAGCTGGAACTGGAAATCTTCGCCCGCGTGCCACGCCGGGACACTGCCATCACCGTCTATGACGATGGCGAGGGGCTGGCGGCCATCGCTGTCGAGCGTCTGCAGGCACTGGGCTATAGCGATGTGGCGGTGCTCGAGGGTGGGCTTGGCGGCTGGCGCGATGCCGGCGGCGAGCTGTTCCGCGACGTCAACGTACCCAGCAAAGCGTTCGGCGAGCTGGTGGAGAGTGTGCGCCACACCCCCTCGCTGGCCGCCGAAGAGGTCCAGGCCCTGCTCGACAGCCAGGCCAACGTAGTGGTGCTCGACGCCCGACGCTTCGACGAATACCAGACCATGAGCATTCCCGGAGGCATCAGCGTGCCTGGCGCCGAACTGGTGCTGCGCGTCGCCGAACTGGCACCCGATCCGGCGACCCGGGTGATCGTCAACTGCGCAGGGCGCACCCGCAGCATCATCGGCACACAATCGCTGGTCAACGCCGGCATCCCCAACCCGGTGGCGGCGCTGCGCAACGGTACCATCGGCTGGACACTGGCCGGTCAAAAACTGGCCCACGGCCAGGCGCAGCGCTTCGCCGAGGTCGGCGACAGCACCCGCAGCAGCGCTGCCGAGCGCGCCCGCGCCGTTGCCGACCGGGCCGGAGTGCAGCGCCTGGACCGTCAAGGTCTGGCCACCTGGCAGGCAGAGACTGCGCGCACCACCTATCTGTTCGACGTGCGCACACCCGAGGAATACGTTGCCGGTCACCTGCCCAACAGCCGCTCCACGCCCGGTGGCCAGTTGGTGCAGGAAACCGATCACAACGCCAGCGTGCGCGGCGCCCGCATCGTGCTGGTCGATAACGACGGCGTGCGTGCCAACATGAGCGCTTCGTGGCTCGCGCAGATGGGCTGGGAAGTGGCGGTGCTCGACGGCCTGAGCAAGGCCGACTTCAGCGAAACCGGCGAATGGCAGGCACCCCGCCCGGCACTTGCGCGCAATACCGAGATCGACGTCGAGCAATTGCAGGCCTGGCTGGCCGAGGAAGGCACCGTCTTGCTGGACTTCACCGCCAGCGCCAATTACGTCAAGCGCCACATCCCAGGTGCTTATTGGGCGATCCGCGCGCAGTTGCCCGAGGCTCTGGAGCGCCTGCCCAAGGCCGAGCGCTACGTGCTGACCTGCGGCAGCAGCCTGCTGGCAAGCTTTGCCGCCACCGACCTTCAAGCCCTGACGCGCACACCGGTCTATCTGCTGGCAGGCGGCACGGCAAGCTGGATCGCCGCCGGCAAACCCCTGGAATCAGGTGAAACGCGCCTGGCAGCGGAGCGTACCGACCGCTATCGCCGGCCATACGAAGGGACCGACAACCCACGCGAAGCCATGCAAGGCTACCTGGACTGGGAGTTTGGTCTGATCGCGCAACTCGAGCGCGATGGCACCCACGGCTTCAAGGTGCTGTGACCTGAAGCGCAACGGCTGCAGGCGTATCCGCTCACGCGAGATAGGCCTGCAGCCGTTGCGCCAGAAACCCATGCAAGCGCCGCACTGCCGGGCTCAGCGACTGTCGGTGCGCGCATACCAGTTGCAGTGGCGCCGCCTGCCCTGCATGGTCCGCCAGCAACTCCACCAACCTTCCGGCGCGGATGTCCTCGAGCACATCCAGGCGCGACTTGTAGACCACACCAAGCCCCGCCACCGCCCAGCGTCGCACGATATCGGCATCGTCGCTGCAGCGATCGCCGCTGACCAGCACCGTGCTCGTTGCCCCTGCATCCTCAAAACTCCAGCGATCGTGGGTCTGCTCCCCCATCACATAACGCAGGCAGTTGTGCCCGGCCAGCGCCTGCGGAGTCTGCGGCGCGCCATGCCGAGCGATGTAGGACGGTGCCGCGCACAACGTGCGGCGGTTATCGGCGGCCAGCGGCAAGGCCACCAGGCTGGAATCCCCCAGCAGCCCGTAGCGGATGCTGGCATCCAGTTGCTCGCCAAACAGGTCGGCCACCTGGTCGCTGACTCGCAGGCGCATGTCGAGTCGTGGGTATTCGGCCTGAAACTCCGTCAGCCAGGGCAACAGCAGGTTGCGCCCCAGGTCCGACGGCATCGACAGACGCAATGGCCCCGCCAGTTCGGCGCGTGCCTGCTCCAGCGCCATTTCGCCATCGACCAGCGCGTCCAGGGCCTGACGCGCGTGGGGCAGATAGCGCTCGCCATCGTCCGACAGGCGCAGCCGGCGTGTCGAACGCACCAACAGACGAATCCCCAGGCTGTGCTCCAGGCGCTGCAGCGCGGCACTGGCCAGGGCTGGCGAGATGTCCAGTTGTCGCGCTGCAGCTGAAAGCCCACCGGCCTCGACAGTGGTGACAAACACCTGCAGGTCGTCCATGCGAACCCGTTTCTTCATGCCACGACTCCTTCACGCCCCACGCGCCGTGCATCACGACGTATCGCCTGGGGCGGAATGCCGAACCCGCGTACAAAGGCCTCGCGCAAATGCCGACGGTCGCGAAATCCTGTCTCGCGCGCCACCACATCCAGGCTGTGCCGACTTTGTTCGATCATCAGCCGCGCCGCCTCCAGGCGCAGGCCCTCGATGGCCCGCGCCGGCGATTGCCCGGTTTCGGCACTGAACACGCGGCTGAACTGGCGCGGACTCAGGTGCGCAACCTCAGCCAGTTCCTCGACGCTCAGCGGCCGCTGCAGGTGCTGGCGAGCGTAGTCGAGCACACTCTGCATGCGGTCGGTGCGCGGTGCCAGGTCGAGCAGCTGAGAATGTTGCGACTGGCCTCCCGAGCGGCGCTGATGCATCACCAGCCGATGCGCAACGGCTCGTGCGAGCTCATGGCCGTGATCCTGCTCAAGCATGCCCAGGGCCATGTCGATACAGGCGGTCATGCCGGCGGACGTCCAGATGTTGCCATCGGCAATGAAGATGCGGTCGTCCTCTACCTGGATCGCCGGGTGCATCTGCCGCAGTTCCCGGGCGTAGGCCCAATGCGTGGTCGCCCGACGCCCGTCGAGCAGGCCGGCTGCCGCCAAGGTGAAGGCCCCCGTACAGATCCCGGCGGTACGGCGCGCCTGCTCGCCCAGCCGACGCACCAGGTCCACGCTGGCCGTATCGGCAGGTGAAGCGATCGGCGACAAGGTGCCCGCCACCAGCCAGGTGTCGGCATGCCCCGGCGTATCGACCGCCTGGGTCTGCAACTGCATGCCCAGCGACGACACCAGCCCACCGCCGGCCACGCTGTAGTTGCCCAAGGCGTAAAGACGCTTGCCCGTCAGCACATTGGCGAACTCGAATACCGACTGCGACGCCAGCGCCATGACCTGAAACCCTTCACACAACAGATAGCCGACCCGATGCATGGCCCACCTCGCTTGATGTCCTGAAAACGTACTATATGCGTCATTTGCGCCACAATCAAAGGCGCGCATCATCGCTGCAACCCAACCCACGGAGCAGCAACCATGACTCGTACAGCCCTCATCACTGGCGCCTCTACCGGCATTGGCGCACTCTACGCCGAACACCTGGCCCGCCGCGGCCACGACCTGATCCTGGTCGCCCGCAACCGCGAACGCCTCAATCAACTGGCCTCTCGCCTGAGCAGCCAGACCGGACGCAGCGTCGAAGTCCTGCCGGCAGACCTGGCCGACAGCCAGGACCTGGCGCGCATCGAAACCCGTCTGCGCGAAGATGCCAGCATCGGCCTGCTGGTCAACAACGCGGGTATCGGGACCCACACCGCACTGCTGGAAAGCGACGTTGAACAGATGACCCGCATGATCGCGCTGAACATCACCGCCCTCACCCGCCTGACCTATGCCGCGGTGCCTGGCTTCGTCGAGCGCGGCGAGGGCGCGCTGATCAACATCTCCTCAGTGGTCAGCCTGCTGCCGGAACTGCTCAATGGCGTGTATGGCGGCAGCAAGGCATACGTCACCGCCTTCACTCAGAGCCTGCACAAGGAGCTGGCCGACAAGGGTGTGCAGGTCCAGGCCGTACTGCCAGGCGCCACCGCCACCGACTTCTGGAGCATCGGCGGCCTGCCGGTGGAGAATCTGGATCCTGCGATCGTCATGACTGCGCAGGACCTGGTGGAAGCGGCACTGGCCGATTTCGACGCCAAGCGCCTGATCTCGATTCCGTCGCTGCACGAAATCGAACGCTTCGAGGCGTTCGAGGCCAGCCGCCAGGCGTTGAACGGGCACCTGTCGAATCAACAGTTGGCGCCACGTTATCGTCGGGGTTGATCTGGGTGTGCGTGGGTAGGTTTTGTGATAGCAGGTTCTGTGGGGGCAGTCCATTTTGTGGGAGCGGGTTTTGTGGGAGCGAGCTTGCCCGCGAAGCAGGCTCCGCCGATTTTCGAGCATTGAGCAGACTGTAAGCCTTTTCCAGGTTGAGATTCTGGAAATCATCTCAAGGTGTTCGAATGTGATCGCGTGAGGGCTGACAGGTGTTCGCCGACAGCTTTTTAGGGCCTGTGAGATCGAGCGGCGCTCGATCTCACAGGCGCTAAAGAACTCCCGCCAAGCAACAAAACTTGCGAGCCACCCCCCAAAATCGCAAGCTAGGCCGTCCCCCATCCGGATAGCCCCATGGAACTACACATTCGCCTGGAGGGCCGCAAGGGCCTGGCCGAGCAGCTCTACCAGCAGCTGCGCAGCGCCATCGACAGCGGCCACCTGGCCGCCGGCACCCAGTTGCCGCCCACGCGCCTGCTGGCCGAGCAGTTGGGGATATCGCGCAAGACCGTGGCCGAAGCGTACTCGCGGCTGACCTACGACAATCTGCTCAGCGGCGTGGTCGGGCGTGGCACCTTCGTCAGCCCACGGCGGGCCCTGCAGGCCAGCGACGTCGAGCCGATTGCCCTGGCCGCCGCCAGCAGCCTCGAACGCTGGCAGCAACGCGCCACCGTGCTCGGCCGCTCCGCGCTCGAGGCGCCCTCGCGTTACGACTTCGTCGGCGGCGTATCGGCCAAGAGCCAGTTTCCCTTCGACCAATGGCGCGCCTGCATGCAGTACGCCCTGCGCTGCAGCCAGCGCCACAGCGAGCGCCAGTTCCCGGCCCAGGGTCTGCCCGAGCTGCGCGAAGCCATCGCCCATCACATTGCCTTCGCCCGCGGCGTGCACTGCAGCGCCGCCGATGTGCTGGTGTGCAACGGCGCCCAGCAGGCGCTCGACCTGATCGCCCGGGTGCTGGTCGAACCCGGTACACGCGTGGCCATGGAGGATCCCGGCTATCCACCGGCACGCCAGCTGTTTCTGGCGATGGGCGCTGATTTGCAGTCGGTGCCGGTGGACGATGAAGGGCTGTGCGTCGAGCTGATCGCAGACGGCACCCAACTGATCTATGTGACGCCGTCGCACCAGTTCCCGCTCGGCATGCCGATGAGCGAACGCCGCCGACACGCCCTGCTGGCCCGCGCCGCTGAACTCGGAGCGCTGATCATCGAGGACGACTACGACTGCGAATTTCGCTATCAGGGCCCGGCCAGCGATGCGTTGCAACGCCTGGATCGACACGGGTTGGTGGCCTATGTCGGTACCTTTTCCAAGACCTTGCTGTCGGAGCTGCGCCTGGGCTATGCCGTACTGCCTCCCAGCGTCCTGCGCGCCGCCTGCGTGGCCAAGCACCTGAGCGACTGGCACAGCCCGAGCCTGCAGCAATGGGCGCTGGCGCGTTTCATCGGCGAAGGCCATCTGAACCGCCATATTCGTCGTTGCCACGACATCTATGCCGCACGGCGCGAGCGCATCCTCGCACGCCTGGAAAGCGACCTGGCGCCCTGGCTGAGCGCCGTACCGGCCAGCGCCGGCTTTCACCTCAGCGCCCTGGCCGCACCGGGAGTCGATGTGGAGCTGCTGGTCAGGCTGACTCGCCGGGTCGAAGTCGGCGTCTATTCACTGGCGCCGTTCTTCAACGATGTGCCAGTGCGTCCAGGGCTGCTGATGGGCTTCGGTGCCATCGAGCGGCTGGACATCGACCCGGCGCTGGACCGCGTGCGCGATGCCCTGCAGCAGCTCAGTTGAGCGTCGTCGCCTGCATCGAGCGCCCCCGCCGCGCCACGGCAGCGGTGTAGCCTCGGGGGGCAAAGCGTGCGGTCACCAGCAGCATCGCCACCACGGTCAGCGTCAGCAGCGTCCAGGCAGCCTGGAAATCGCCGGTGAACGCACGCAGCCAGCCCGTCACATAAGGCACGGTACCGGTGACGATGAAGCCGACACCCTGCACGAAGGCAGCCAGGCTCCCCGCCTCGCCCGGTGTTTTCAGATGCTCGAGGGTCAGGGTAAGGCTCAGGCTGAAGCACGCACCCAGCCCCAGGCCGATCATCGCCACCCAAAGCCCCATGGCCTGGGTAGGCGCCAGCAGCAAACCGAGAAACCCACCCAACTGGATCGCCAGCGCCAACCACAGACCAGGCCGCCGGTCATGCAGGCGCCTCAGCAGCAATGGCAGCCCCAGCGCGCCACTGACCTGGAAGATGGTCATCAGCCCCACCAGCTCGCCACCGCCCTGAGCTGTACCGCCGTGCTCCAGGTGATAGGCCGGCAGCCAGGCGACCATGCTGGTATAGCCGCCGTTGATCAGGCTGAAATACAGCGCCAACAACCAGGCACGGCGATTACCGAACCAGTGACCGCCGCTGGCCGCGGCCAGGTGCGGCGTGTCGTGGCGCGGGCGTAGCCAGGCCCAGCCGCACAGCGCAAGTAGCGCGGGCACTGCCCAGATGCCAAGCCCCGCCTGCCAGCGCCCTGCCACCTCGCTGACAGTCGGCCCGAGCACCGCAGCCAGGCCGCCGCCGCTCATCAACGCTGCCGAGTACAGCCCCATCGATGCAGCCAGGCGGCTCGGGAACCAGCGATTGACCAACCCCGGCATCATGCCCTGCACCACCGCCACGCCAAGGCCGGCGACCACGGCGCTGGCGATCAGCGCCCAGGCGCTGTCCAGTTGCAGCCGCCACAGGCACGCCAGGGCGATGGCCGAAAGTCCGGCGAGCATCCCGCCATGCTCACTGATCCAACGCCGCAGCCAAGGCTGCAGCAAAGGCACCAACCCCATGCACAGCACCGGTAGCGCCGTGAGCAACGCCGCTTGCTGGTAGCCAAGCCCGGTGCTGCTGCGCATGGGTTCGAGCAAGGGGCCGATGCTGGTCAGGATCGGCCGCAGGTTCAGGGCCAGCAGGATCACCAGCAGCAGGTTCAACGCGCCTCTCATACCGGGTTCGCCTGCCGCCACTGCTGGTAGAGGCCGGCCTCGCCCTCAGGCTTGAGCACGTGCAGTGGCAGGCTCTGCTGCTGCGGTGCACGTGCCATCTGCGCGTAGACCGCTGCCGTAGACAGTCCGTAAGGCTCGCCCTCGTCGTTGTCATAGGCGAACCATGCCCGCTCGATGCCGCACAGGTGCATGGCGGCCAGGCACATCGGGCACGGGTGGCCGCTGGCATAGATTTCGGCACCGTCCAGACGCGACCGGCCCAAGGCCTGGGCGGCTTTGCGGATCGCCTGCAATTCGGCATGGGCAGTCGGGTCCTGAGTGCTGTGGATCTCGTTGACCGCACGGGCGACGATCTGGCCCTGGTGCACCAGCACCGCACCGAACGGGCGACCACCCGCTTCGATATTGGCGCGGGCCAGTGCCAGTGCTTCACGCATGAAGGTTTCGTTGGACATGAATCGATACTCCTCGAACAACAGGCGGCCATTATCCCGGCTGCTGGCGCGCGGCAGAAATGAAGAGATTGGATGCAGGTCAGTGGCCGCACGAATGCCGGCATTGGTCTCCCGGCAAATAGCGGGATTGGCTATCGGGCCCTGCAGGCAACGGCGCTACGCTGGCACCACGAATCACCCCTGACTTGAACTGACTGGAGAATCACCATGCACGATCGAATCGAATGGGCCAGGCACGCCCCTGAAGCCTACAAGGCCATGGTCGGCCTGGAGCAGGTCCTGGCCAAGTGCGGCCTGGAGCATTCACTGCTCGAACTGGTGCGCCTGCGCGCCTCGCAGATCAATGGCTGCGCCTATTGCGTGAACCTGCACGCCAACGATGCGCGCAAGGCGGGCGAAACCGAGGCACGCTTGCAGACCCTGAGCGTGTGGCAGGAAACCCGTTTCTTCACCCCGCGTGAACGCGCCGCACTGGCCTGGCTGGAAAGCCTCACCCGCTTGCCTGAGCGCGGTGCACCGCAGGTCGAGTACGAAGCGCTGCTGGAGCATTTCGAACCGAGCGAGGTCGCCAACCTGACCCTGGCGATCGCCACCATCAATGCCTGGAACCGCTTTGGTGTCGGCTTTGCCATGGTGCCGGCTTGAGGTGAGCCTTTAGGGCCGCTATGCGGCCCCGGCGGTCTACGGGCTCACACCCAGCCGGGTCCGATAACTCCCCGGACTCTGCCCCGTCCACTTCTTGAACGCCCGGTGAAAGGCGCTGGGTTCCTGGAACCCGGTCTGCTCGGCGATCTCGGCAATGCTCAGTTGCCCCTCGCGCAAACGCTCGAACGCCATGGCCCGGCGCACTTCATCCTTGATCTGCTGGTACGAGCGCCCCTCGCGCTCCAGTTGCCGGCGAAAGGTACTGGCGCTCAGGCCCTGGCGCTCGGCCATGGCGGTCAGGGTCGGCCACTGTCCATAGCCACGGCTGCGCAGATGGCGATAAACCTCCGCCACCAGGTCGCCCTGGTTGCGAAAACGGATCACCAAGCCCTGCGGCGCGCTGCGCAGGAAGGTCTTGAGCGCCGCCAGGTCCTGCACCACCGGCAGGCGCAGCCAGGCGCTGTCGAACTCCACTTCGGTACGCCCACTGCCCAGGCGCAGGTCCGGCCCCCACAGCAGCGTGTCGTCGTCCTGCGCCGGGCGCGCCACGGCAAGCTCGGTGCGGTCGATGCTGATGCGCCGTCCGGCCAGCCAGCACAGCAGGCCGACCACCAGCACCAGGAAGGTTTCCTCGGCATAGACCCGTGTCAGCGGATCTTCGATATTCGACTGCACGCTGATCACCGCACGCCCGCCGCGCACCGCGAAACTGCCGCGCAAATCGCGCAGGAACAACGCGAAGTTACCCAGGCACTGACGCAGCGCCTTTTCCAGGGTCGGCTCCTGGATCAAGCCACGGCAGATCAGGGCGAAGCTGCCCATCGGCATGCCATGGCTGTCGAGACGGAAGAACTCGTCGTCCAGGTCTTCGATCAGCGCCAGCCACAGCCGGGCGAACGCCTTGGCCGGTACCCGCGCCTGGGGGCGGGCCAGCAGCGCCGGGTCGATGCCGACCGCACGCAGTTGCGCATTGCGCTCATCGGGGCGATCGCGCAGGGCGTGGAGCATGGCATTGAGAAAGTACACCGCGACCGAATCGCTTTCGCGCATGACGGATATCCGCTGTCTATGCTGAGTGGCAAAAAATGCCAGGTTGACTGAGCAGTTTCGGCATAGGCCCGTTCCCGGCCTTTGCCTAGACTCGGACCCCATCCGCAACGGTCGCCATTCTCGCAGAGCCCGGCACCGTCCCGCCACGCCTTCGCAATCGGAGCTATATATGAGCAGCGCAGAAATCTATGTCGTCAGTGCAGTGCGTTCGGCCATCGGTGGTTTTGGTGGCTCACTCAAGGACCTGCCGCTGGCCGACCTCGCCACCGCCGTGACCCGCGCTGCCATCGAGCGCTCGGGCGTGGCCGCCGAGCAGATCGGCCATGTGGTGATGGGCAACGTGATCCCGACCGAACCACGCGACGCCTACCTGGGCCGAGTGGCGGCGATGAACGCCGGCATCCCCAAGGAAACCCCGGCATTCAACGTCAACCGTCTGTGCGGGTCGGGTCTGCAAGCGATCGTATCCGCCGCCCAGGGCCTGCTGCTGGGCGATACCGACATTGCCCTGGCTGCTGGTGCCGAGTCCATGAGCCGCGGCCCTTACCTGCTGCCGCAAGCCCGTTGGGGGGCACGCATGGGTGACCTGCAGGGCATCGACTACATGGTCGGCATCCTCCAGGATCCGTTCGAAGGCTTCCACATGGGTATCACCGCCGAGAACGTCGCCGCCAAGCACGGCATCACCCGTGAAATGCAGGACGAACTGGCGTTGACCAGCCAGCGCCGCGCCGCCCGCGCCATCGCCGAAGGTCGCTTCGACAGCCAGATCGTGCCGATCGAGCTGAAAACCCGCAAAGGCAGTGTGCAGTTCGCCGTCGATGAGCACGTGCGCGGCGATGTCAGTGCCGAGCAGCTGGCGGGCATGCGCACCGCCTTCAAGAAAGACGGCAGCGTCACCGCCGGCAATGCCAGCGGCATCAACGACGGCGCCGCCGGCCTGGTCCTGGCGACCGGCGATGCGGTGCGCCGCCTTGGCCTCAAGCCGCTGGCAAGACTGGTGGCCTACGCCCATGCCGGTGTCGAACCTGAGCTGATGGGCCTGGGCCCGATCCCGGCCACGCGCAAGGTACTTGAAAAGGCCGGCCTGTCGGTCAAGGACCTGGACGTGATCGAATCCAACGAAGCCTTCGCCGCACAGGCCTGCGCTGTGGCCCAGACGTTGGGCTTCGATCCGGAAAAGGTCAACCCCAATGGTTCGGGCATCTCGCTCGGCCACCCGGTCGGCGCCACTGGCGCGATCATCGCCACCAAGGCCATCCACGAATTGCAGCGCATTCAGGGGCGCTATGCGCTGGCGACCATGTGCATCGGTGGCGGCCAAGGCATCGCCGTGGTCTTCGAGCGCGTGTGACGGGAGCATTGACATGACCATCCAGCAGATCGCCGTGATCGGCGCCGGTACCATGGGCAACGGCATCGCCCAGGTGTGCGCGATAGCCGGCTTCCAGGTGTTGCTCATCGATGTCAGTGACGCAGCGCTTGAGCGCGGTGTCGCCACACTGAGCAAGAACCTGGAACGCCAGGTCAGCAAGGGTACCCTCGAGGCGGACAAGGCCGAAGCCGCCAGGACGCGCATCCGCACCAGTACCGACTACGCGCAGCTGTCGAGCGCGCAACTGGTGATCGAGGCCGCGACCGAAAACCTGGCGCTCAAGCAGCGCATCCTCCAGCAGGTGGCCGCCAGTGTCGCTGCACAGTGCCTGATCGCCACCAATACCTCATCGCTGTCGGTCACTCAGCTGGCCGCCAGCATCGAGCACCCTGAGCGGTTCATCGGTGTGCACTTCTTCAACCCAGTGCCGATGATGGCCCTGGTCGAGGTCATCCGTGGCCTTCAGACCAGCGACACGACCTACGCCCAGGCGCTGCTGGTCACAGAGAAGTTGGGCAAGACACCGATCACTGCGGGCAACCGCCCCGGCTTCGTGGTCAACCGCATCCTGGTGCCGATGATCAATGAAGCGATCTTCGTGCGTCAGGAGGGCCTGGCCAGCGCCGAGGATATCGACACGGGCATGCGTCTGGGCTGCAACCAACCGATCGGCCCGCTGGCACTGGCCGACCTGATCGGCCTGGACACCCTGCTGGCGATCATGGAGGCCTTCCACGAGGGCTTCAACGACAGCAAGTACCGCCCTTCACCGCTGCTCAAGGAGATGGTTGCCGCCGGCTACCTCGGGCGCAAGAGCGGCCGTGGTTTCTTCACCTACTGAGGAGCGCGCGTCATGCCGGTCACCGCTGCCCTGCGCTGCGCCAATTTCGAGGAACGCCGCGACAGGGCCATGGCGCTGTTCGCCGAAAAAGGCTTCGGCCAGGTCAGCATGCGCGAACTGGCCGCGCATGTCGGGCTGACGGCGGGCTCGCTGTACCACCATTTCCCGAGCAAGCAGGACCTGTTGTTCGACCTGATCGAGGAGCTGTACGAAGAACTGCTGGCCACGCTCGACCAAGGCCGCCGCGCGCTGGCCAGAGGCAAGCCGGCATTGCCTGGCCTGATTGCCGCGCACTGGCAGTTGCACAGTGAGCGGCCCTTGCAGTTTCGTCTGGCAGAGCGGGATTTCTGCTGCCTGAGCGAGGCTCAGCAGGCACGCCTGGGCGAGCTGCGCCACGACTACGAAACCGGGTTGTTGCAATTGGTCGCGCCCAAGGCGCGCCATGGCGGCGAGGTGCTGGCAGCGGCCGGGCACGTGCTGGGCAGCTTGCTGAACCAGCTGCCGGGCGTGCTGCAAGCGCGTGGCGTGCCCGAGCTGCAAGGCGTCGGGCTGATGGAGAGCCTGGTGGCGGGCGGGATAGAGCGAGCGTTGGTGTGAACGGTACGCGCTTCGCGTCCCGCTCACACCACCCTCTGCGTCAGGACGCCGCCGAAGCTTCCTCGCCCACCACTTCCCGCGCTGCGTAGCGCTGCGCCAGCACCGCACACACCATCAGCTGGATCTGGTGGAACAGCATCAGCGGCAGGATCATCGCGCCGATCCCGCTCCCCACGAACAATACCTGAGCCATCGGCACCCCGGTGGCCAGGCTCTTCTTCGAGCCGGCAAACAGGATGGTGATGCGGTCTTCGACGCTGAAGCCCAGCACGCGCCCCAGCAAGCGGGTACCGAGCAGCACCACCGCCAGCAACACGCCGCAGGCGACGAACAGACCCAGCAAGTGCTGCGGCGAGACGGTATTCCACAATCCCGTCACGACCGCTTCACTGAACGCGGTATAGACCACCAGCAGGATCGAACCCTGGTCGACGATCTTCAGCCAGCGTGCGTTCTTCTTGACCCAGGCGCCGATCCAGCGACGGGCGATCTGTCCCGCCACGAAGGGCACCAGCAGTTGCAGGGTGATCTTCAGTACCGCATCGAGCCCCGAACCGGTATCGCCGTCAGCACCCAGCAACAGCATCACCAGCAGTGGCGTGAGGAAGATGCCCAGCAGGCTGGAGGCCGCCGCACTGCAGATCGCTGCCGGGACGTTGCCGCGTGCCAGCGAGGTGAAGGCGATGGCCGACTGCACGGTCGCAGGCAAGGCGCACAGGTAGAGCAGGCCCAGGTACAGCTCGTTGCCCACCAGCGGCACGAACAGTGGCTTGAACGCCAGGCCCAGCAATGGAAAGAGTACGAAGGTGCAGGAGAACACCAGGATGTGCAGGCGCCAGTGGCCGGCACCGGCGATGATCGCCTCGCGTGACAGCTTGGCCCCGTGCAGGAAGAACAACAGGGCAATCGCCAGGTTGGTCAGCCAGCCGAAGGCCACCGCGCCGTCACCCGAGCAGGGCAGCAAGGTCGCCAGCAGGACCACCGAGAGCAGGGTCAGGGTGAATTTATCGAAAAGCATGCGCAGGTACTTCATGAAGTGTCCGTCTTGTCATGGTGCAAGGCCTGACGATAAGGTCTGCGCTCTCTCGGCGCTAACGCCGGAACCCCCGCCAGTGTCGCTGAACGGACATTGGCCCTCTTCCAGGCAAGGAAACCTACCGATGTACAACCTCCGCCCCGCCCTGCTCACCCTGGCCCTGGCGATGACCGCAACCCCGGCGCTGGCCGACGACCTGCAACGCCAGGTCGACGCCATCGTCCAGCCACTGATGCAGGCACAACGCATTCCCGGCATGGCCGTGGCGGTCTACGCCAATGGCCAGGCGCACTACTTCAGCTACGGCGTGGCCGACAAGGCCGACAATCGCCCCGTGACCCGCGACACGCTGTTCGAAGTCGGCTCGGTGAGCAAGACCTACACCGCGACCCTCGTCGCGCTGGCCAGCGCCCAAGGCAAGCTCGACCTCGATGCCCCGGCCAGCCGCTACCAACCGGCACTGGAAAAGTCCGCCCTGGGCTCGGCGAGCGTCCTGGAACTGGGCGCCTACAGTGCTGACTGCCTGCCCTTGCAGTTTCCCGACCAAGTGAGCAACGACGCGCAGGCGCTGGTGTTCCTCCAGCAGTGGCAACAGAAAACCGAGCGCGGCACCCGCCGTTGCTATTCCAATCCGAGCCTGGGACTGTTCGGTAACCTCGCGGCGCAGGCGCAGAAACGCCCGTTCGCCGAACTGATGCGCCAGGACCTGCTCCCAAGCCTGGGCCTGAAGCACACCTACCTGCAGGTCCCGGCAGCAGAGCGCAGCCACTACGCCCAGGGCTACGACGCCAATGAGCGCCCGATTCGCGTCAGCCCGGGGCCCTTCGCCGACGAAGCCTACGGCATCAAGACCAGCGCCACCGACATGCTCGCCTACCTGCGCGCGCAGCTCGACCCGCAGGGATTGTCGGCGGATATGGCCAAGGCGATCGCCATCACCCACGGCGGCTACTTCCAGGTGGGCGACATGACCCAGGGCCTGGGCTGGGAGCGCTACCCCTATCCGGTCGCACTCGACACTCTGGTCAAGGGCAATGGTGTGCAGATGATCCGTGAGGCACAGGCCACCAAGCGCTTGCACCCCGCGCAACCGGCCGGTCCGGCGTACTGGTACAACAAGACCGGCGCCACCACCGGGTTCGGCGCCTACGTCGCCTTTGTGCCTGCCAAGGGAATCGCGATCGCGCTGCTCGCCAATCGCAATTACCCTAACGATGAACGGGTTCGTGCGGCCCACGCGATCCTGTCTGCCGTGGCGCCTTGAGTGGCATGTCTTTCGAGGTGGTTGCGTAGAGGCTGGGAGGGTTCGCCGAAAGATTTTCAGCGCCTACGAGATCGAGCGCCGCCCGCGCGGCGCTTCGCGGGCAAGCCCGCTCCCACAGTTTGTTTCGGGCCAATGAATCCTGTGGCATTTTCGCTCGCCCCCTTTGGCGCACCGCGCGATATCGAGTCGTACACACCAGGCGGTCGCGCGCCTGTGGCACAGGCATAACTGGTCCGAAACAAATGTAGGGGCGGCGGTTCGGCGCTCCGACTTGCCCGCGAAGCGCCGCGCGGGCGGCGCTCGATCTCGTAGGCGCTGAAAATCTTTCGGCAGGCACCTACCAGCCCTCACACAATCGCGTGCGAACTCCTTGAAACGGATGACCTCAAGTACACGCTATTCCCCTGAAAAAGCAGGATTGTCCGACAAGATGTAGTGAGCAAAAATTTTCACTACAAAACCATTGACGCCCTTCCCCAGCCTTGTGCATGATGAGGCCGTCTCCCTGATCGGGAGCGGTGGCAAGGGTATTCCAGACGGCCTGCGCGGTAACGCAGGCCGTTCGTGGAGAGGGAAACTGTCCAAAAGGCAGCGTGAGAAAGCCCCTGTTGCGATGCTGCTGTAGCAGCCTTGGTAGAGCGCTACACCGCTGTGGCGCCAACTGTGAAAATCACCAACGAATGGGTAATGGGGGCTTTATGATGAACTTGAACAACAATCCTACGATCGACCAATTGGCCCAGCTGTTCGCCGCGCGCAAGGACAGCCTCGACGACCACCTGCTGTGGGTCAGCCAGACCGGCGAGGTCCGCCTCGACCGCCTGCCGGCCAACACCGTCGAAGACGAATCCGACCTGCATATGCCCGACAGCATGTGCGCCCGTTTCAAGGTCTACCGCCGTGGCCAGGGCTACGTCGGCAAGAAGGCCGCCGCTGACACTCAGTTCGTCGAACGCGTGCTCATGACCCTGCAACAAGAATGGCCCGCTGCCCGTGAGCAGCAGGCCGTCAAGGTGATCGACCCACTCAACTGAGTTGTACACCGCTACTTGAGCCCGGCCCGCAAGGCCGGGCTTTTTCATGCCTGGCGCGGTCTCCCGCAATGGGATCAATGAGGCATCAGGATGACTTCTTGGCTGGCACCCGTGGCGTGAAACGCCCTTTCTTGCTGCGCTGCAAATGGGCCGGCTGAAGCTGCTCGGATTCGTCGAGGGTCATGTTGGCAAAACCCAGGTGAAAGGCCGTCTGGCCGCAACGCACCTGGTTATTGATCGGGAATGCGTCGTTCAGGTCTTCGATATAGGACTCGCTCATGCCCTGTCTCCCTCCAAAGGCGTCCGCGTCGGCAAGCAACCTGCTTGCCCAGAGAAACACGGCCCGTAGAAATGAGACTAGTCGGTCATTTGCAGACCACTCGGACGAAAGTCCTTTGCCCGACCAATGGCACCTGGCCGCTATCTGAGGCGCACAGCCGTGCCGGTGGCGAACACCACGACCATTCCGCCCTGCACGGACGGCATGCTGATTTCGAAGTCCACCCCAACCACTGCATCGGCCTGCAAGCGACGTGCCCGCTCCAGCAGTTCCTCGGTGGCCTGCTCGCGCGCCTGGCGCAATGCGCTTTCCAGGGTTTGCGAGCGACCGCCGAAGAAGTCGCGCCAGCGTGCGAAGAAATCGCGCACGAAATTGACGCCCTGCACCGATTCGGCGCTGACCACGCCGAGGTACTCGGCGATCGGGCGACCTTCGAGCTGGCTGGTAGTGGAAATGATCATGGGCGCGGCTCCGTGGTTCTGGGAAACCCCAGATCCTAACAGAGCCTTGCGCTGAACAGCGCTAGTGCGCGCTGGCAGCTCGCAGGCGCTGGCTCAGGCGAGGCCCGAAGACATTGATCAGCAGCCCCAGCATCACCAGCAGCGCCCCCCAACCCTGCGCGGCGCTGAGGCGCTCGTCGAGCAGCCAGGCCGAGGAGCTCAGGCCGATCACCGGCACCAGCAGCGAAAATGGCGCGACCTTGCCGGCCGGGTGACGCGAGAGCAATGTGCTCCACAGGCTGTAGCCGAGCATGGTGGCGACCAACGCCAGGTAGAGCAGCGCCAGCACCGAACTCATGCCGATGTTGGCCAGCGCATGGCCGATGCGCTCCGGCCCCTCCAACCACCACGACAGCGCCAGGAACGGCAGCGGCGGAATCAACCCGCCCCAGATCACCAAGGCCACCAGATCCACCGAGCCAAAGCGACGGGTGATGATATTGCCCATGCCCCACATGGCACCGGCGCACAGGGTCAACAGCAGCGCCACAAATGGCACATGGCTGCTGTCTTCGCTGCCGATCACCGCAAGGCCGCCGGCCGCCACCAGCAACCCGAGCACGCTGGCCGGGCGCAAGCGCTCACCCAGAAACAGCGCCGCGAAACCCAGGGTGAAGAACGCCTGCGACTGCAGCACCAGCGAAGCCAGACCCGGGGGCATGCCGCTGTACATGGCCTGGAAAAGGAAGGCGAACTGCCCCAGCGAGATGGTCGCGCCATAGGCAATCAGCCAACGCCAGGGCAGGTTCGGACGCTTGATGAAGAGGATTGCCGGAAACGCCACCAGCATGAAACGCAAGGCACCGAGCAGCATGGGCGGAAGGCCGTCGAGCCCGACCTTGATGACCACGAAGTTGACGCCCCAGGCAATGATCACCACCAGAGCGATCAGCAGGTCCTTGACTGGCATTCGGTGTTCCTTCTCTCAGGCTTTACTAGACATATTTCGTTACAGCATAAGGGTATTCCGTCGACAGCGACCAGCACAGTTGCGGCCCAGGGTTGCGCAACAGTCAGCTGTTTGCGCAAGGGTTGAGCGGTTTTGCAGCGGTCGTCTCGCGGCAAGTCGGAGCGCCTAATCGCTGCTTGTGTCCGGAAAGGTGCCGCGTAGCGGGTCCAGGATCTGTGCAGATACACAGAGTATCGGGCGCTTCTGCGCAGCCCTTTCGCGACATGAGGCCACTCCTGCAGGGCCGATTGCCGTCGAGGGCAAAGACTGAAGTTACCCCGGCAATCGATACCGCTCGGCAAAATACTGCCGGAAGAACTCCACCGCGACCCGCACCTTGGCCGATCCGGCCAGGGGCGCGGTGTACACCGCCCAGATGTCCGCCGCCTGCTGGTAATCCTCCAGTACCTGTACCAACCGGCCATCGATCAGGTTGTCGTGCACATCCCACCACGAGCGCAGCAGGATTCCGCGCCCATCCAGGCACCACTGGTGCGCCACCTCGCCATGGTTGCTCGACAGCGGCCCGGTCACCCGCACGCTTTCTTCGCCACTGGGCCCCTCCAGGTGCCACAGACCGAACGGATGATCGCGTTCCTTGATCACCAGGCAGTCGTGGCTGGCCAGCTCCGCCAAGGTGCGCGGTGTACCGTGCCGGGCCAGGTAGGCCGGCGCCGCGCAGAGCACCCGGCGATTGCGCGCCAGAGGCTTGGCAATCAGGTGCGGTGCGATGACGTTGCCCACGCGAATGTCCAGGTCGACACCTTCGGCGATCAGGTCCACCAGCCGATCGTGCACGTCCAGACGGATGTCCAGGCGCGGATAGCGCGCCGCTAGCTCCGACAGTGCTGGTGCCACGAAACGTCGCCCCAGCCCCAGGCTGCTGGCGATGCGCAGTTGCCCGGCAGGCTCGCGCTGGCCGGCGTTGAGATCGTCGTCCATGCCCTGGAGCGCATTGAAGATCTGTTGTGCCCACTGATAGACCCGTTCGCCCTCCTCGCTCACCGTCACCCGTCGCGTGGTGCGATGCAGCAGGCGTACGCCCAGGCTTTCTTCGAGCAGCCGGATACGCTTGCTGACGAACGCCGGCGACATGCCGCGCTCGTCCGCCACTGCAGCAAAGCTGGCACGACGGGCCACGTGCAGGAAGATATCGAGGTCGTCGAGGTTCGGCAGATTATTCACGATACGTACACTAAGAATAAATGAATGGATGGATTATCTCTGAATCGCCTCCTTATAGCATGAGCCACATCTGTTCCCACACACGAGATGCACGTCATGACCAAGACCTTCAAAATCGCCGCCATCCCGGGTGACGGCATCGGCAACGAAGTCCTCCCCGAAGGCATCCGCGTGGTCGAGGCCGCGGCACGCAAGCACGGCCTGGACCTGCAATTCGAGTTCTTCGAATGGGCCAGCTGCGACTACTACCTGGCCCACGGCAAGATGATGCCCGATGACTGGTTCGAACAGCTCAAGGGCTTCGATGCGCTGTTCTTCGGTGCCGTCGGCTGGCCAGACAAGGTTCCCGACCACATCTCGCTGTGGGGCTCGCTGCTCAAGTTCCGCCGCGACTTCGATCAGTACGTCAACATCCGCCCGGTGCGCCTGTTCCCTGGCGTGCCCTGCCCACTGGCCAACAAGCAGCCGGGTGATATCGACTTCGTGGTGATCCGCGAGAACACCGAGGGTGAGTACTCCTCGCTCGGCGGACGCATGTTCGAAGGCACCGATAACGAATTCGTGCTGCAGGAATCGGTGTTCACCCGCCGCGGCGTCGACCGCATCCTCAAGCACGCGTTCGAAGTCGCCCAGACCCGCGAGCGCAAGCACGTGACCTCGGCGACCAAGTCCAACGGCATGGCCGTGAGCATGCCCTACTGGGACGAGCGCACCACCGCAATGGCCGCGCACTACCCCGAGATCAGCTGGGACAAGCAGCACATCGACATTCTCTGCGCACGCTTCGTGCTGCAGCCAGAGCGTTTCGACGTGGTGGTGGCCTCCAACCTGTTTGGCGACATCCTCTCCGACCTGGGCCCGGCGTGCGCCGGCACCATCGGCATCGCGCCCTCGGCCAACCTCAACCCCGAACGCAAGTTCCCGTCGCTGTTCGAGCCGGTACATGGGTCGGCGCCAGACATCTACGGCAAGAACATCGCCAACCCGATCGCGATGATCTGGTCCGGCGCGCTGATGCTCGAGTTCCTCGGCAAGGACGGCGACGACGCGCGCTATCAGGCCGCTCACGACGACATCCTCAAGGCCATCGAGACCGTGATCGCCAACGGCGACACCACCCGCGACATGGGCGGCAGCCGTTCGACCCAGGAGGTCGGCAAGGCCATCGCCGAGCTGCTCGGCGCCTGACCAGCAGTATGGATATCCGTGAGAGCGGCAGGTCGCCGCTCTCATAGGGATTGAGCGGGCTCCGCGCGCTCACCAAACTGCACCAGCCTCGCTTTGACCACATCGCCACAAAACCCGCCATCAGGATTGTCCGACGATCCTCTTGCGGCCCTCGATAAATCCATGCACACTTTTCGTTAACCAATGGATTTGTGTTAATCAATGGTTAACAGAGTAAAAAGCCTCACCGATACGGACTTCCCCAACGCCTGACTCCTACTACAAGAAAAGCTCCAGGAGACAATTGATGTCCCCCGATAACAAAAAGATCGACGTGTTCCTGATTGCCATGAGCCTGCTTGCTGTACTGCTCACCGTGATCGGCCTCGCAGCCTTCCCTGTTCAGGCAGAAGGCATGGCCAACCAGCTGTTCGAACTGTCCACCCGTACCTTCGGCACCAGCGTTCAGGTGCTGGTGTTCGCCAGCACCCTCGCGGTGCTGTACATCGCCTTCAGCAAGTACGGCAACATCCGCCTGGGCAGTGGCAAACCCGAATATGCCACCACCACCTGGGTGTTCATGTTCATCTGCGCTGGCATGGGGTCCTCGACCCTGTACTGGGGCGTGATGGAATGGGCCTACTACTACCAGACACCCGGCCTGAACATCGCACCGATGTCCGCCCAGGCCCTGGAATACAGCGTCAGCTACTCGTTCTTCCACTGGGGCATCAGCGCCTGGTCGATCTACGCCTTGGCATCGCTGGCCCTGGCCTACCACTTCCACGTACGCAAGAAGACCGGCCTGAACCTGGCCTCGATCATCGAAGCGGTGACCGGCTTCAAGGCCACCGGCCCCGTTGGCCGCGCAGTGGACCTGATCTTCCTGCTGACCATGATGGGCGCGCTGACCGTGTCGCTGGCATTGACCGCCTCGACCCTGACCCGCGGCCTGTCGGACCTGGCCGGCACCCCCAACACTTTCACCGTGCAACTGCTGGTGATCGGCGCGGTGGCGCTGCTGTTCTCGCTCAGCTCCTACATCGGTATCGATGGCGGCCTGCAGCGCCTGTCGAAGATGGTCTGCATCGGCGCCCTGGTGTTCGCCGGCGTGGTGCTGCTGGTCGGCCCGACCCAGTTCACCATCAACAACACGGCCAACGCCGTCGGCCTGATGTTCCAGCACTACGTGCACATGAGCCTGTTCACCGACCCGGCCGGCGACGGCGCCTTCACCCGCAACTGGACAGTGTTCTATTGGCTGTGGTGGGTATCCTATGCCCCAGGCGTTGCCATGTTCGTCGCCCGTGTATCGCGCGGCCGGCAGATCAAGGAAGTGGTGTTCGCCCTGCTGATGGGCGGCAGCTTCGGTTGCTGGTTCTTCTTCGGCGCGCTGGAAAGCTACAGCATGCACCAGTTCATCAACGGTCAGATCGACGTGCCGAAGATGCTCAGTGAACTGGGCGGCGAAGCAGCGGTAACCGACCTGCTGCTGGCGTTGCCGTGGGGCACGCTGTTCCTGGCGGCATACCTGTTCATCATGGCCGTGTTCTGTGCCTCGCACATGGACGCCGCCGCCTATGCCGTGGCCGCGACCAGCACCCGCAACCTTCGTGAAGGCGATGATCCAAGCCCGACCCTGCGCCTGTTCTGGTGTGTAGTGCTGACCCTGGTACCGCTGGCCATGCTGTTCGCCAAGGCCTCGCTGTCGACCATGAAGACCGCAGTGGTCCTGACCGCGATACCGTTCATGGTGATCCTGCTGGTGAAGATCTACGGATTCTTCAAATGGCTTGCCGCGGACTACGGCGACATGCCGGCCTACCGCATCGAGGAAGAAGCGGCACGCCTGGCCGGTGAGCAAGCGCCCGCGAAAGCACCGCGCAGCGCGGCGACGGTTCACTGATCGCCGGTGAGTATGTGGTGAGTGGGCGGGCCCTTCGCGGGCAAGCCCGCTCCTACGAAGATGCTCGACACGGGATCGAAAATTTTTTTGCCCTGATTGTTAACTGACAGATACGCGTTAACCAAAATAAAACCGAGAGACAGCCATGAACGATTTCAAACGCCTGCCCGCCGACTTCTGCACCAACCCTGAAGAGGCCTATACCCTCCCGGCCAACTTCTATACCAAGGCCTCGGTGTTCGAGCACGAAAAGGAAGCGATCTTTGCCCGCAGCTGGATCTGTGTCGGCCACGGTAGCGAGGTTGCCGAGAAGAATGCCTACATCACCCGCGAAGTGATCGGCGAAAGCATCATCGTCGTGCGCGGCCGCGACGATGTACTGCGTGCCTTCTATAACGTCTGCCCGCACCGCGGCCATCAGTTGCTCGAAGGCAGCGGCAAGGCCAAGAACGTCATCACCTGCCCCTACCACGCCTGGACCTTCAAGCTCGACGGCGAACTGGCCCATGCGCGCAACTGCGAGAACGTGGTCAACTTCGACAAGCAGAACTCCACCCTGGTGCAGCTGCGCGTTGAAGAGTACGCAGGCTTCATCTTCATCAACATGGACAACGATGCAGGCTCCGTCGAAGACCAGCTTCCAGGCCTGCAGCAGCGCATGCGCGCGGCCTGCCCGGTGATCGACGACCTGCACCTGGCTGCGCGCTTCGTCAGCGACACCCCGGCCAACTGGAAATCCATCGTCGACAACTACCTGGAGTGCTACCACTGCGCCCCGGCCCATCCTGGTTTCTCCGCGTCGGTCGACGTCGGCCAGTACAGCCATAGCCTGCACGGCAACTGGACCCTGCAGTACGGGGTGGCGACACCTTCGGAGCAGTCGTTCACGTTCGACGAATCGGTCAAGGATCCGTCCTTCGCCGGCTTCTGGGCCTGGCCGTGCACCATGTTCAACGTACCGCCAGGGGCCGACTTCATGACCGTGATCTACGAGTTCCCGGTCGATGCCGAAACCACCCTGCAACACTACGACATCTACTTCCTCAACAAGGACATCAGCGAAGAGCAGCAAAAACTCATCGACTGGTACCGCGAAGTGTTCCGCCCAGAAGACTTGCGCCTGGTGGAAAGCGTGCAGAAGGGCCTGAAGTCCCGCGGCTACCGTGGCCAGGGCCGGATCATGGTCGACCAGCAGCGCAGCGGGGTCAGCGAGCACGGTATTGCCCACTTCCACAACCTGATCGCCGTCGCCCACCTGGACGACTGATTTCCCTGAAGTTCGTCCCGCGCCAGGGCCTGGCGCGGGGCTTTGCTGTCGAGGTACGCCATGGCCAAGCAATACGAGATGTTCAAGGTAAAGGTCACCGGCGTGGAGCAAGCCACCCCGCTGATCAAGCGCTTCACCCTGGCCCGCGCCGACGGCGCCGCCCTGCCGGCCTTCACCGGTGGCAGCCACGTCATCGTGCAGATGCAAGGTGCCGACGGGCGCCAGTTCAGCAATGCCTACTCACTGATGAGCGATCCGCGCGAACTGTCCAGCTACCAGATCGGCGTGCGCCTCGAGGAGCAGTCCAAGGGCGGCTCGGCGTTCATGCATCACCAGGTGGAGGTGGGCAGCGAGCTGACCATCTCCAGCCCCAACAACCTGTTCGCCCTGGAGCCGGAGGCCGGTCGCCATGTGTTGATCGCCGGCGGCATCGGCATTACCCCGTTCCTGGCGCAGCTGCACGAACTCGAAGGCGGCGCGACGCCCTATGAATTGCACTACGCCTTCCGCGCCCCCGAGCACGGCGCCTTCCAGGCCGACCTGGAAAATGGCCCGCATGCGCACAGCACACGGTTCTACATCGACAGCCTCGAGCGCAAGCTTGACCTGGCCGCCCTCTGCGCCAACCTGCCCGATGATGCGCACCTTTATGTCTGCGGCCCCAAGCCGCTGATCGACGCAGTGATCGCCAGTGCCGCAGCGGCCGGGATCGCCGAGTCACGCGTGCACCGGGAGCAGTTCGCCGCTGCCGTCCCTGCCGCCGGCAGCGCTTTCACCGTGGTGCTGGCGCGCTCGGGCACCGAACTTGAAGTCGAGCAAGGCATGACCATCCTCCAGGCCATCGAGAAGTCCAAGGCGGCCAAGGTCGAGTGCCTGTGCCGCGAAGGTGTGTGCGGCACCTGCGAGACGGCCATTCTCGAAGGCGAAGCCGAACATTTCGACCAGTACCTGAGCGATGAGGAAAAAGCCTCGCAGCAGACCATGATGCTGTGCGTGTCGCGCGCGCGCAGCGCACGGCTGGTGCTGGACCTGTAAGGTACGCCACCCGGCAGCTCGGCACCGCGGCCTCGCCCGCGGTGCAGTACCATGTAGACGTCCTTCCAGCGTCGACATGCTCATGACCCATCCCGCCAGCTTCCCGGATACCCCCCACGTCTGCCACGACCTGCCGCGTCGGGTGCTGTTCCTCGCCTACCCGCAAATGGGCCTGCTTGACCTGACGGGCGCACAGACCGTGTTCTGGGCGGCGAGCAAGGCCCGCAACGAACGAGGGCTGCCAGGTTATGAAGTGCGTACGGCAAGTCTTGGCGGCGGGCTGATCACCACAGCCGAGGGCCTGGCGGTGGCCAGCGAATGCCTGCAAGTCCTGCTCGATCAGGCCCTGGATACGCTGGTGGTGCCCGGTGCTCCGCAGATGATCGGGCTGCTGCCTGACCAGGGCGAGTTGATCGAAGCTCTGCGACACGCCAGCCACAAGGCACGACGCACGGCATCGGTGTGCAGCGGCACCTTCCTGCTTGCCGCGGCCGGTTTACTGCAGGGGCGTCGTGCCGCCACCCACTGGGCGATGTGCGACGACCTGCAGCGGCTGTTCCCTGAGGTACAGGTCGATGCCGAGTCGATCTTCGTCAAACAGGAGCATTTGTGGACCTCGGCCGGCGTCAGCGCCGGCATCGACCTGGCACTGGCCTTGGTCGAGGCCGACTGTGGCCGGGAGGTCGCCATGCAGGTGGCACGGGAACTGGTGGTGTTCCTCAAGCGGCCCGGCGGCCAGACCCAGTTCAGCCAACTGCTCAAGGTCCAGGGTGAAGACAGCGCCGCCTTCGAAGCCTTGCACCTATGGATCAACGACAACCTGGGCGACCCGCGCCTGAGCGTGGAGCGCTTGGCGGACCAGGCGAACATGAGCCTGCGCAACTTCACCCGGGTGTACAAGCAAAAGACCGGTCGCACCCCGGCCAAGACCCTCGAGCTGTTTCGCGTGGAAGCCGCGCGCCGCCTGCTGGAGTCCTCCGCGCAGCGTATCGAGCAGATCGCCCGCCTGTGCGGCTTCGGTAACGAAGAACGCCTGCGCCTGGCTTTTCAGCGCCACCTGCAGGTCAGCCCACGCGACTATCGCGCCCGTTTCGCCCGTAGCGTGCCACTGGCCGAAATCCAGGGATCTTTGACCTAGGGCCACCCCGGCAGCGCACGTAGCATCGCCGTGACAGATCGAGCCTTGCGGCTACGCCTGTCGGGCCACGGCCGTGCGACGCCAGCAAGCCTCATCATCGACTTCGGCCAGTCAGGCGAACCGCACTGCGCCGCCAGCCGTTCGAGCGACCCTTCCTGCGTCATCGCATGCCATGCCCGTTTCCGACAACACCCATAATTTGCGGTATCCGGAATTTTCCAGGAGCACAACGATGAAACAGATCCTGATCCTCGGCGCAGGCTTTGCCGGCCTCTGGAGCGCCCTGGGCGCTGCGCGCCAGCTCGACCTGCACGGACGCGACGACGTCCAGATCACGGTGCTCGCACCACAGGCCGAGCTGCACATCCGCCCACGCTTCTACGAGCCTGACGTTCACCAGATGGCTGCACCGTTGCAGGCGCTGTTTGACGCAGTAAACGTGCGCTTCGTACAAGGTACGGCCCACCACATCGACGAAGCAGGCCAGCGCGTCGGCTATCGCAGCGCAGATGGCAGCGAGGCGACCCTGGCCTACGACCGGCTGATCATGGCGTGCGGCAGCATCCTCAATCGTCCGGCGCTTGCGGGTATCGAGCGGGTATTCGATGTCGACAAGATCGACAGCGCCACACGCCTGGAAGAGCATCTCAAGTCGTTGCCTGCCCAACCCGATACACCGGCGCGCAATACCGTGGTGGTTGCCGGCGGCGGCTTTACCGGTATAGAGACGGCCACTGAACTCCCCGCACGGCTGCGCAAGATCCTCGGCGACCCGGTCAAGCATCGTGTGGTGGTGGTCGATCGCGGTGCACGGATCGGTGCTGCGCTGGGCGACGGCATCAGCCCGGCGATCGTCCAGGCATCGCAAGCGTTGGGCGTGGAGTGGATCTGCGGCGCATCAGTAACCGCAGTGGACGCCGCCGGCGTCACGCTGGACAACGGGCAGCGCATCGATGCCAATACCGTGATCTGGACCGTCGGCTTCGTGGCCAACCCACTTACCGCACAGGTCAGCGGCGAGCACGACCGTCAGGGCCGTCTGCACGTGGACGGCACCCTCAAGGTCAAGGGCAATGCGGCGGTCTACGCGGCAGGTGACGTCGCCTATGCCGCCTGCGACGAGGTGGGCAATTTCGCGGTGATGTCGTGCCAGCACGCCATCCCGCTGGGTCGCTACGCCGGCAACAACGCCGCCGCCGAGTTGATCGGCGTGGCGCCGATGACCTACAGCCAGCCCAAGTACGTGACCTGCCTGGACCTCGGTGCGTGGGGCGCGGTGTACACCGAAGGCTGGGACCGCAAGGTCAGCCCGCCGGAAGACAAGCACGAGGCCAAGGCACTCAAGAGCCAGATCAACAGCATCTGGATCTACCCACCAGCGGCCGAACGCGCGGCCGCCCTAGCCGCAGCCGACCCCTTGATCACCGTGGCCTGATGCAGACCGCTGCGCGTCTGCAAGCCCCTGGCAGCCGCGCAGCGGTTATAACCCCTGCGCAATACTTCACTTCCCTTGACCACTTCTCCTGCCCTAGTCTTGACCCAACGCACCCTGATCGCATCAGGCGATCGCAATGGGATCGAAGACCATCAGGAGATTTCATCGGATGAGCAACAGCCCCTACGTCCCACCGAAGGTCTGGAAGAACGACGCCGCAGCCGGCGGCCAGTTCGCCAGCATCAACCGCCCGATCGCCGGCCCCACCCACGACAAGGACCTGCCCGTCGGCAAGCATCCCCTGCAACTCTATTCGCTGGCCACGCCCAACGGCGTCAAGGTTACGATCCTGCTCGAAGAGCTGCTGGCCCTGGGGCACAGCGGCGCTGAATACGACGCCTGGCTGATCCGCATTGGTGAGGGCGACCAGTTCTCCAGCGGCTTCGTCGAGGTCAATCCGAACTCCAAGATACCGGCCCTGCTCGACCGCAGCGTCGAGCCGCCGGTGCGGGTGTTCGAGTCCGGTTCGATCCTGCTGTACCTGGCGGAAAAGTTCGGTGCCTTCCTGCCGAAAGACCCAGCCGCTCGCGTCGAAAGCCTGAACTGGCTGTTCTGGCAGATGGGCTCGGCGCCTTACCTGGGCGGTGGTTTCGGCCACTTCTACGTGTATGCGCCGGAAAAGATCGAGTACGCCATCAACCGCTTCACCATGGAAGCCAAGCGTCAGCTCGACGTGCTTGAGCGACGCCTTGCGGTGAGCCGTTACCTGGGTGGCAACGAGTACAGCATCGCCGACATCGCCGTATGGCCGTGGTATGGGCAGCTGGTGCGTGGCAACCTGTACGGCGCGGCCGAATTCCTGGCGGTGGACGAATATCCGCACGTACAGCGCTGGGCCGAAGAAATCGCCCAGCGCCCGGCCGTGCAGCGCGGCACCCGGGTCAACCGCACCTGGGGTGACGAGCAAAGCCAGGTGCCGGAGCGGCACTCGGCGGCAGACCTGCGGTAACGGCTCTACCCGCGAAACCGGCCATCGTGATGGCCTTTTCGCGGGTAAACCCGCTCCCACAGGTACGCGTCAACGCACCAGGTGCAGGAAGTGCAGGTGCCGTTCGAAGTGATCGAGAATGTCGCCGATCACTTCGTCCTTCGACCAACCCATCACATCGTGGTCCTGCCCGCCCTCACGCAAGTGCACTTCGGCACGGAAGTACTTGCGCTCCTCCCCGGCGGCATCGCTCAGGACGAAGCTGGGCATGGCATAGGCGCGTGGGCGAATCTCGTAGACGAACACCTCATCGCTCGGCCCGACCTTGAGCGTCACTCGGCCAGCCTCGCCTTCCTCGACACTGCATTCATAACCCTGGCGACGCCACTCCTCGGCCACCGATTGGCAGGCCGGCAGCGCTACGTCAGCGATGAAGCGCTGCACATGTGAACGACGCGGGAACATCGCCAGGGTGCGCAGACGTCGCTGCCAGTTGCCCGCAGCACGCGAAGCGGTTGGCGAGATCGCCAGCGCCTGGTAGCGCAGGTCACGCTTGGTGGCGTCGAGCTTGAGCGCCTTGAGCAGCCCGCGCATGCTCAGCAGCAACGCCAGGGTAAACGGCAGCGCACTGGCGATGGTCGCGGTCTGCAGCGCCTTGAGGCCGTCGGCCAGCAGCAGTGCGATGGCGACGATACCCATGCTTGAGGCCCAGAAGATCCTCTGGCGGATCGGTGTGCCTTCCTTGCCGCCGGAGGCCAGCATGTCCACCACCATCGCGCCGGTATCGGCCGAGGTGACGAAGAACACCACCACCATGATCACCGCCAGGGTGCTGATGATGCTGGCGAAGGGGAAATGCTCGAGGAAGGCGAACAGCGCCAGCGACGTATCCTGCTCCACCGCCGCGGCCAGGTCGGTCAACCCCTCGTCAAGGATCATGTGGATCGCTGTGTTGCCGAACACCGTCATCCACAGCAGGGTGAACGCAGTCGGCACCAGCAGCACCCCGGTCACGAATTCACGGATGGTGCGCCCGCGCGAGATGCGCGCGATGAACAGCCCGACAAAAGGCGACCAGGCCAGCCACCAGCCCCAGTAGAACAGGGTCCAGCCGCCGATCCAGTCGGTGGGCTGATAGGCGTAGAGGTTGAGCGTGCGACTGACGATCTCGCTCAGGTAGCCACCCGTGTTCTGTACGAAGGTCTGCAGGATCAGCACGGTCGGCCCTAGCAGCATCACCATCAGCAACAGCAGCACCGCCAGGCCCAGATTTAGCTCGGACAACCGCCGAATGCCCTTGTCCAGCCCGGACATCACCGACAACGTGGCCAGGAACGTAGTACCGATGATCAGCGCGATCTGCACCGGAATGGATACCGGCACACCAAACAGGGCATTGAGCCCGGTGTTGATCTGCGACACGCCAAAGCCCAGCGAAGTGGCGACGCCGAACACCGTGCCGATGATCGCAAAGATGTCGACCGCGTGCCCCAGTGGCCCGTGGATGCGCTCGCCGATCAGCGGGTAGAGTGCCGAACGCAGGGTCAGCGGCAAGCCATGGCGATAGCTGAAATAGGCCAGGATCAACGCGACGATGGCGTAGATCGCCCAGGCATGGAGCCCCCAGTGGAAGAAGGTGATACGCATTGCCTCGCCCGCCGCCAGCACCGTGCCGCCCTCACCCAGCGGTGGCTTGAGGAAGTGCATCACAGGCTCCGCGACACCGAAGAACATCAGGCCGATGCCCATGCCTGCGGAGAACAGCATGGCGAACCAGGTGGCATTGTTGTAGTCGGGGGTGCTGTGGTCGGGGCCGAGCTTGATATCGCCGTAGCGACTGATGCCCAGAAACACCACAGTGCCGAGAATCAGCGCCACACCGAGAATGTAGAACCAGCTGACATTGACGATGATCCAGCCCTGGATATGTGCGAACAACGCCTGTGCATGGGCCTGGAACACGCTGGCGTACAGCACCAGAATCAGCAGCAGGACCGAGGAAATCCAGAAAACCGGTGGGTTGATGGTGGGCTTGCGAGGTTGCTCGGGCGGACTTGCCATGTACGGGTAATCTCCATCAGGGCGCTTCATGCGCACGGTTAGCTACGACAAACGGTAGACGCTGATGGTTTTGCTCGTCGTGACATATCGGATGTTTCTGAATTTTTCAAAGCGCTCCCCTCCTGAACACACGCCCTCCTGCCCGCACATGCCGTGCTGCAAACAGGTTTTTCCCTGGTGCAAACCTGCGCCCGCGCAGGGCTTCTTGTACACTCGCCTGCATAAAATCCACCTGTACATTTTGGTGACAGCATGATCGAGGTAACCGAGGTTTCCATTGCCGAGCTGCGCAACGCGCTCGAGTCCGGCCGCACGACGGCGGTCGAACTGATCAAGGCCTACCTGGCCCGTATCGACGCCTATGATGGAGCCGACACCGCCACCGCGCTGAACGCCGTCGTGGTGCGCAACCCCGAAGCGCTCAGGGAGGCCGAGGCCTCCGACGCCCGCCGCGCCGCCGGCACCACGCTTGGCCCGCTGGACGGCATCCCCTACACCGCCAAGGATAGCTACCTGGTCAAGGGCCTGACCGCCGCCTCCGGCAGCCCGGCGTTCGAGCATCTGGTCGCCCAGCGCGACGCGTTCACCGTCGAGCGCCTGCGCGCTGCAGGCGCGATCTGCCTGGGCAAGACCAACATGCCGCCCATGGCCAACGGCGGCATGCAGCGCGGCGTCTACGGCCGCGCCGAAAGCCCGTACAACGCGGCCTACCTCACCGCCCCCTTCGCCTCTGGCTCCTCCAACGGCGCCGGTACCGCCACGGCGGCCAGCTACAGCGCCTTCGGCCTGGCCGAGGAAACCTGGTCGAGCGGTCGCGGGCCGGCGTCGAACAACGGCCTGTGCGCCTACACCCCATCGCGTGGGGTGATCTCGGTGCGCGGCAACTGGCCGCTCACGCCAACCATGGATGTGGTCGTGCCTTACGCACGGACCATGGCCGATCTGCTGGAAATTCTCGACGTGGTGGTGGCCGACGACGCCGACACCCGTGGCGACCTTTGGCGCATGCAACCCTGGGTGCCAATCCCGGCAGCCTCGAGCGTGCGCCCCGCCAGTTACCTCGACCTGGCCGTCGGCGCCGGCGCGCTCAAAGGCAAGCGCTTTGCCGTACCGCGCATGTACATCAATGCCGACGCCGAGGCCGGCACTTCGGAAAAACCCGGCATTGGTGGCCCGACTGGCCAGCGCATCAACACCCGCGCCAGCGTCATCGACCTCTGGGAGCAGGCCCGCAAAGCGCTGGAGGCGGCAGGCGCCGAAGTGGTCGAAACCGACTTCCCGTTGGTCTCCAACTGCGAGGGTGATCGTCCGGGTGCGCCGACCGTGTACAACCGCGGTATCGTCAGCAAGGAATTCCTGCATGACGAGCTGTGGGAATTGTCCGGCTGGGCGTTCGACGATTTCCTGCGCGCCAACAACGACCCCAAGCTGAACCGCCTGGCTGACGTCGACGGGCCGAAGATCTTCCCGCACGATCCGGGCACCCTGCCCAACCGCGAAGACGACCTGGCGGCCGGCATGGACGAATACGTCAACATGGCCAAGCGTGGCCTCAAGTCCTGGGACCAGATCGCTACCGTCCCGGACGGCCTGCGCGGCCTGGAGCAAACGCGCAAGATGGACCTGGAAGACTGGATGGACGAGCACAAGCTGGACGCGGTGCTGTTCCCCACCGTCGCCGATGTCGGCCCGGCCGATGCCGATATCAACCCAGTCTCGGCAGACATCGCCTGGAGCAACGGGATCTGGGTCGCCAATGGCAACCTGGCAATCCGTCATCTGGGTGTGCCGACAGTGACCGTACCGATGGGCGTGATGGCCGACATCGGCATGCCAGTAGGCCTGACCTTCGCTGGCCGGGCCTATGACGACAATGCTTTGCTGCGCTTTGCTGCAGGTTTTGAAGCCACCGGCTCGCGGCGGGTGATTCCACCGCGCACCCCACCACTGAGCTGAAGTTCAAGCGCAATCCACACTCGCCAGATTCAACTATTTGTGTAAAATTCAACACAATTAAGAATCTGGCGATTTCCCATGCCCGCACTCCCCCTTCAGCAAGAACGCCATCTCACCCTCACCGTCCTCAAGGCTGCGCTCCAGGCCTTGGGCAGCGTTGCGCCGCGCAACCTGGAAATCCTCCTGCACGACCTCGACAATCCCGAGCACTCGGTGATCGCCATCGTCAACGGCCATCTTTCGGGCCGTCGAGTGGGCAGCCCGATCCTGGCCGCACCGGAACAGGACCAAGGCTTCAAGGCACTGATGCACGCCGGCCGTACTCAGGACGGCTGCGAGCCGGTGGTGCTGCCGGACTACCCCACAACCCTCAAGGGGCGCACGCTGCGCAGTGCCACGGCAATCTTTCGCGACAGCGGTGGCCACCCGTTCGCCAGCCTGTGCGTGAACACCGACATCACCGGCCTCGATGCCGCCATGACCTTTCTCCAGCACTTTCAGCCACTCGGTGCCCTCCCGGACACACACCCGCCCCGTGAGGCGGCCGACATGACGCTGCTGATGAGCGAAATCATCCAGGACTCGCTGCAGCGCTCAGGCCGAGGGCGGATGAACAAGCAAGCCAAGGTCGAGGCCGTACGAGTGATGCAGGAGCGCGGCCTGTTCATCGTCAAAGGTGGCGTGGAGAAGGCTGCCGACGCTCTGGGCGTGACCCGCTACACCATCTACAACTACCTGGAGCAGCTGCGCGGCGACGCCACGCCGGCTGCCCGCGAACGCTGAATGCGGAGCCCGCCATGACCTTGCATATCCAGACCCCTTTGATCGAATCCCGCCCGCTGTCAGTGGCCGCCGGCCGTACCCTGTGGCTCAAGCTCGAGGCCCTGCAGCCCTCTGGCTCGTTCAAGCTGCGCGGCGTAGGCCATGCCTGCGAAGTGCACCATGCGCGTGGCGCCCGGCACTTCGTGTCGTCTTCCGGAGGCAACGCCGGCCTCGCCGTGGCCTATGCTGGGCGCAGGCTCGGCGTGCCGGTAACCGTGGTGGTGCCGGAAACCACCAGCACGCGCGCCATCGAACTGCTGAAACTCGAAGACGCCCAGGTCGTGGTCAAAGGCAGCTCGTGGCAAGAAGCCAACCAGCATGCGCAAGGCTTGCTGGGCCCGGGTGATGCATTCATCCACCCGTTCGACGACCCGCTGCTGTGGACCGGACATGCCAGCATGATCGACGAAGTCGCCCAGGCCGGACTCAAACCCGATGCAGTGGTGTTGTCGGTAGGGGGCGGCGGACTGCTCAGCGGCGTGGTCGAGGGGCTCAAGCGCAATGGCTGGCACGACGTGCCTGTGCTGGCGGTGGAAACCGACGGTGCCGCATCACTGCACGCCGCCATCGCTGCGGGCCATCCGGTGGAACTGCCGGCCATCACTTCGGTGGCCACCTCGCTGGGCGCCAAGCGTGTGGCGGACCAGGCGCTGGCCTGCGCACAAAACCACCCACTGCACAGCGAGCGAGTAACCGACCATGCGGCGCTCCAGGCCTGCGAGCGCTTCCTGCACGATCACCGAATACTGGTAGAATCTGCCTGCGGCGCAGCGCTGGCCCTGGCCTACGCACCCGAGCGCCTGGCGCAGTACAGCAACGTGCTGATGATCGTCTGCGGTGGCGCGACTGCCACGCTGGAGCAGATTCGCGACTGGCTTGCAGCCTAGCGGCCAGTGCTCGCGAAACAAGGCCACTCCTGCAAAACCTGCAGGAGTGGCCGTTTCTTCAGGCGTGGTTGATATCCCGGTCCTTGGTCTCAGGCAGGAAGAAGATACCCAGCACCGCGGTCATCACCGCGATGACGATCGGGTACCACAACCCGTAGTAGATATCCCCCGTGGCCGCCACCATGGCAAAGGCCACCGTCGGCAGGAAACCGCCGAACCAGCCGTTACCGATGTGGTAAGGCAGCGACATCGAGGTGTAGCGGATACGCGCCGGGAACAGCTCCACCAACCAGGCAGCGATGGGGCCGTAGACCATGGTCACGTAGATCACCAGAAGGGTCAGCAGCAGCAACACCATCGGGTAATGGATCTTCGCCGGGTCAGCCTTTTCGGGATAGCCGGCCTCCTTCAGCGCGCCGGTCAGGGTCGCGGTGAACGCATCGCCCTGGGCCTTGAGCTCGGCCGCCGCCAACCCTGTGCCTTCGAAGCTTGCAATGACCCGTTCACCGATACGCACCTGCGCCACACTGCCGGGCTGTGCACGTTCGTTGTCATAGGGAATGGCCCGCTTGGCCAGCAGGCTCTTGGCGATATCGCAGGAACTGGTGAATTTGGCCTTGCCCACGGGATCGAACTGGAACGAGCACTGCGCCGGGTCGGCCACCACCACGACGGGATTCTGCTCCTGAGCGACGAACACGTCCGGGTTGCCGTACTCGGTCAGGCCCTTGAAGATCGGGAAATAGGTGAGCGCGGCAATGATGCAGCCCGCCATGATGATCTTCTTACGCCCGATGCGATCGGACAGGCTGCCGAACAGGATGAAGAACGGCGTGCCGATCAACAGCGAACCTGCGATCAGCAAGTTGGCGGTCTGGGGGTCGATCTTCAGGGTCTGCAACAGGAAGAACAGCGCGTAGAACTGCCCGGTGTACCACACCACGGCCTGGCCGGCAGTGCCGCCGAGCAGCGACATGATCACCACCTTGAGGTTATCCCAACGCGCGAAGGATTCGGTCAGCGGCGCCTTGGACGCCTTGCCCTCGGCCTTCATCTTCAGGAACACCGGCGACTCGTTGAGCTGCATGCGGATGTACACCGAAATCACCAGCAGCAGGATCGAGATCAGGAACGGAATCCGCCAGCCCCAGGCTTCGAACGCTTCGGTACCCATCACCGTGCGGCAGGTCAGGATCACCAGCAGCGACAGGAACAGGCCCAAGGTGGCGGTGGTCTGGATCCACGACGTGAAAAAGCCACGCTTGCCAGGCGGTGCGTGCTCGGCCACGTAGGTCGCTGCGCCACCGTACTCGCCGCCCAGCGCCAGGCCTTGCAGCAGCCGCAGGGAGATGAGAATGATCGGCGCCGCCACGCCGATGCTGGCATAGCTGGGCAATATCCCGACCACGGCAGTGGACAGGCCCATGATGATGATGGTGATGAGGAAGGTGTGCTTGCGCCCGATCATGTCGCCGAGTCGGCCGAACACGACGGCCCCGAACGGCCGCACGGCAAAGCCTGCGGCAAACGCCAGCAAGGCGAAGATGAACGAGGTGGTTTCGTTGACGCCGGCGAAGAAGTGCTTGGCGATGATCGCCGCCAGCGAGCCGTAAAGGTAGAAGTCGTACCACTCGAACACGGTGCCCAGGGACGAGGCGAAGATGACCTTGCGCTCCTCCCGACTGATGCCGCGTTGGGGCGCACTGCCCGTCGATGTGCTGTCGATTGCCGCCATGGGTTGCCTCCGTCTTGTTCTTGTCAGGCCGGAGTACCTCAGAAAAACAGCATCGCACCCTGGCCCCGGGTCTAAGCAGGACTACGGTTGCGCGAAGCACGACAGGGCGGGCTGCCCAGAATCGCAGCAAGGTACGTTGAAGCATAATCGGGATTACGCGGATATCCACTGCGCCCTTGATGACGCTAGGGACGGGTAGCCTGCTCGCCAACAGGCCCTTTCAGCTCGACCTGGTTGCCATCGGGGTCATAACAGTACAGCGACAGGCCCTCGCCCTCGGCGCCGTATCGCACTTCGGCGGCATCGACCGCAACCCCGGCGGCTTGCAGATAGCGGGTCAACGCCTGCTCGTCGAACGGTTCGATACGCAGGCAGAAGTGATGCAGGTTACGCCCGCTCTCGCCTGCCGCAGCACCGCCCGGGCGTCCCAGCTCACCGTCCAGGCTTACCAGATCGATCATCGCGGTACCGGTGGCCAGATGGATCATGCCCAAGTCCGGCCGCTCCTTGCTCACCCGGCAGCCAAGCACATCACGGTAAAAGGCGACACTGCGCTGAAGATCGCGCACTCGCAGCACCAGATGATCGATATGACGAATGGCAAAGGGACGCATGGGTGCAGCTCCTGCTCGTCGCTCCGAAAGGGTATCGCAGCACCATAACCGATCCCTCGCAGACAGGACAATTCACGATCAGGTGCTAGCCATCTACAGGCGCGCGCGCCCTGCAAGCCAGCCTTTCGGAGCGGAAGGGCATCAGCGGTTTCTGTCGCACACGAGGCGGCATACAACGCGCTGCGCGATGAGCAGGCCAGCGTCGAGCGCGGCCTGTTCGACAGCCTGACCCGTGAGGTCGAAACCCCCTGACGCTGTCCACCCTCACTGGCCGCGCAAGTCCTCGAAGAAGGCTTGCCGTCCCTGTACCTGGCTGGACGCACGATGCAGCGCCGCCGCCTCGCCGCTGACAGCGTCCACATGCCAATAGCAGTGCCTGATCGCCCGCGTCACCCCGACGTAGGCCAGGCGCTGCGCTTCGTCTTTCTGCGCGCTGTCGAACGGCTGTGCATCCCCGGTACGCCCTAACCCGGCCATGCGATACACCTGGTTCTTGTAGGGTGAACTGGTCAGGTACTGACAATCACCAAGCATGAACACGGCATCGGCCTGCAGGCCCTTGGCGCTGTGATAGGTGAGCTGACGCAGACGACGCTGCTCAGGCGGCAGGCTCGAATCAGCCCTGACAATCGCATCTATATGATTTGAAATCAGTGACTTATCGCTACTTTTTCGAAACAGCATCATCACCGTTTCGCCCCGTTGGTAATGCTCGATCAGGGTCTGCCCGAGAGCGGCTTCGTCGCGCTCGAACACCTTGACTGGCGACAGTGGCAGCGCGGCGGCGCCACCGCACGCCCTGGCTTTCTTGCCGTTGATCGCCGTTGTACCGCGCACAAGGTGTTCGGCCGCATCGATGATGTGCTGCTGGCTCCGGTAGTTCTCGACCAGCATCACCCGGGTATTGGCCGGTGATGGGAAGGTCTTGCCAAACTCCATGAAGTACTTCGGTGAACTGCCGCGCCAGCCATAGATCGACTGCCAGTCATCACCCACGCACATCAACGACGAATGCCCGGCGTTGCGCCCGGTATGCATGCCTGGGCCACGCCTGCGGATCTCGCCCAATGTAGCGCGCAACCAGCTGACGATCTGTGGCGAAACATCCTGGAACTCGTCAATCATCAAGTGCGCCAGCGGGCGTAGCAGCGGGTCTGGCAACAGTTGCAGGTTCTCGGGGTTGTTCTCGCCGAACAGGGCGAACATGCGGTTATAGGTCATCACTGGCGGCGACTGCCCAAGCAGGTGAGCTTCCAATGCCTTCCAGTACAGGGCCAGGGCTTCGAAAAACGGCGCATCGCTGTCGCCTGGCGCAAAGCTCATGCGAGCCACGGCGCTCCCCACCTCGAGCCCCAGGTTCTCGATGAAGCTCGCCGCACCGACGAAGGCATCGAGCAACGGCGCAGGGGCCAGTTCGCCCTTGACCTTGAACTCGAACCCAGGCCCCGCCACCGCATCACCCGCCAGCGACGCGGCGAGGCGTTTTGCCGAAGTATAGTTATCAAGCCAAATCAATGACTTATCACAGAAAGCTTGAAACAACGTGCGCTTTACAGCCCACTCGGCACGCACCGACAGCTTGGCGTTGGCACGCTGGTACTGGGCGCTTTCCGACGGATCGAAGCCCAGCACCACCCAGGCATCAAGCCCTTCGAGACGCCCGTGCACATGGAAACGCTGGCCACGGATCTGCACGGTTTCCCGACAGGGCTCGATGCCCTTGATCGGCCAGGCGCCCGCAGCGAACCACAGGTCTTCGATCACGTCGCACAGTTCTTCGTCGCGCTGGGCAGCCAGTTGAGTCACCTGCACGCGCTTCTGCACATCGGGATGATCCGGATCGAGGGGCTTGAGCTGCAGGGCCTCGCGGCGCATCGTCGCGACCAGTTCGACAAAGCGTGGGCTGTCACGCAGCAGGTCGCTATAACACAGATTGAGCTGGTGGCGCTGGGCATCGTTCAGGCGCAGGTCGAAAGGATTACCTTCGCTCTCGGCTTCGCTGCCAGCCGGTAGGTCGTTACCCAGTGTCTCGAATGCGCGCAGTTGGGAGAACCCCGGCAGGCTGCGCACCAGCGGCAGGATGCGCGAATGGAAGGTGCGAACCAGGTCACGAGCACGGGCCGGCGGCAGGTCGATCTGCCAGATGGCGAAGACCTGCACCAGCCGCTTGATGAAGTCCTTGCGCGACTCACGCGTGAAGGTGACCACGGTCATGGCGTCCAGCTCGAAGCCCAGGTAGTGGCGCAGCAGCAGGATACGCAGCACCAGCGAAGTGGACTTGCCGGCACCGGCACCCGCCACCACGCAGGTAGATGGCGTGTCGCTGAAGATCAGCTTCCATTGCGCGGCGCTGGGCTGGGCGTCGGCAGGCAGGCGCTGGACGACATCGGCCTTGAAGCGTTTCTTCAGCTCTGCTGTCAGCGGCAGGCGCCAGTCGTCGAACAGCTTGTCATCCTGGCCTGGCACTGCAGCGCTGTCAGGGCGGCTGTCGCGGATCACCAGGACCTGCCGCCCGGCCTCGTACCCTTCGGCACGGCCACGTTCGTAGCCGTCACGCAGGCCATCGGCGTGCCCGCTGCGTTGGCCGGTGGCGTGGCCGAGGAACCATGAGTCGCGGTGCTGCGCCTGCAAACGGCTCAATCCTCGCCCAAGCAGGCGTGCGGCCAGGCGGCGCAACCAGGGTAATTGCGCGGGCGGGGTCAGGTCCGGTGGCGCCGGGGGCTGCTCGAGAGACACGGTCACTCCATTGCTAATCGAATCAGTAGAGCATGTTCCACCGAACTGCTGAAAAGTGCCAGCTAATGCTTGCAGATCATGGGATTAGGCGATGAAACGCAGAAAGTACCATAACGAAAAACATCTATTTATCAGATAAAAACAAGCCGATATTTACGCTTATTTTCGATACTTGAAAGAGGCATCATGAGCCCATTCCCATCTACCGAGGACCCTGATCATGCTGCAACTGCGCCCCTTCGAAAGCCTCGGCCATGCCAACCACGGCTGGCTGGACGCCCATCATCACTTTTCCTTTGCCGAGTACTACGACACAGAACGTATGCACTGGGGCAACCTGCGCGTGTGGAACGACGACCTGATCGCCGCCGGTAGTGGCTTCCCGCCGCATCCGCACCGGGACATGGAGATCATCACCTACGTGCGCGAAGGTGCAATCAGCCACCAGGACAATCTGGGTAACAAAGGCCGCACCGAAGTCGGTGACGTGCAAGTGATGAGTGCGGGCACGGGTATCGTGCACAGCGAGTACAACCTGGAGAAGGTCGACACCCGCATTTTCCAGATCTGGATCGTGCCGGACAAGGTCGGAGAGGCGCCGTCCTGGGGCACTCGGCCCTTCCCCAAAGGTGACCGCGGCGAAGGCTTCGTGACCCTGGCCAGCGGCCGTGTCGAGGACCAGGACGCCCTGCGCATCCGCGCCGACGCCCGGCTGGTGGCCGCGACCCTGCGCGCCGGCGAGAGCGCCGAGTACCGCTTCGATGCCGGACGACGTGGCTATCTGGTTCCGGCCAAAGGCGTGGTCGAGGCCAATGGCGTGCGCGCCAAAGCCCGGGACGGGGTTGCCGTGGAGGGTGAAGAAGTGCTGCGCGTCACGGCGCTCGAGGACAGCGAGATCGTGCTGGTGGACGTGGCCTAAGGCAGATGACCGAACCGTGCTTTTCGCGGGCTGGCCCGCAAAAAGCACGGTTCGGTATGCGCGTAGGCAATCAGCTGATCGCCGCATCCACCAGTGCCTGGGCCTCTTGCACCAGGCGCTGCAGATGCGCCTCGTCAATGAAGCTTTCGGCGTAGATCTTGTAGATGTCCTCGGTACCCGAAGGACGCGCGGCAAACCAGCCATTGGCGGTCATCACCTTCAGGCCGCCGATGGCCTGGCCGTTGCCCGGTGCGTGGCTGAGGATCTGCTGGATCGGCTCGCCGGCAAGCTCGGTGGACTTCACCTGCTCAGGCGCCAGCTTGCTCAGCAGCGCTTTCTGCCGCGCATCGGCCTTGGCCTCGACGCGGGTGGCGTAGGGCTTGCCCAGGGCTGCGGTGAGATCGGCGTAGGCCTGGCTCGGATTGCGTCCTGTGCGTGCAGTCATCTCGGCCGCCAGCAAGGCGGGAATCAGGCCATCCTTGTCGGTCGCCCAGACGCTCCCGTCCAGACGCAGGAACGAAGCCCCCGCACTCTCCTCCCCACCAAAACCGAGCGAGCCCTCGAACAAGCCCTGGGCGAAGAACTTGAAGCCCACCGGCACCTCATGCAGCTTGCGCCCTAGCCGCTCGGTAACCCGGTCGATCATGCAGCTGCTGACCACGGTCTTGCCGACAGCGGCGTCGTTGCGCCACTGCGGGCGATGGCGGAACAGGTAATCGATGGCCACGGCGAGGTAGTTGTTCGGCTGCAGCAGGCCGTCACTGGTGACGATACCGTGGCGGTCATGGTCCGGATCGCAGGCAAAGGCCACGTCGAAACGCTCGCGCAGGCCGATCAGGCCCTGCATGGCGTGTGGCGACGAAGGGTCCATGCGAATCTGCCCGTCCCAGTCGACGGTCATGAACCGGAAGGTCGGGTCGACCTCGGTGTTGACCACTTCAAGGTTCAACTGGTATCGCTCGGCAATCGCCGACCAATAGCGCACGCCCGCGCCACCCAGCGGATCGACACCCAGGCGCAGGTTGGCATTGCGGATGACCTCGAAATCGATGACGTTTTCCAGGTCTGCCACGTAGCTGTTCACATAGTCGTGACGCTGTGTGGTGGCCGCCTGCAGAGCCTGGGCGTAGTCAATGCGCTTGACACCCTCAAGGCCTGCGGCCAGCAGTTCGTTGGCCTTGGCTTCGACCCACTTGGTCACATCGCTGTCGGCCGGGCCACCATTGGGCGGATTGTATTTGAAACCACCGCTCTGGGGCGGGTTGTGCGAGGGGGTGATGACGATCCCGTCGGCCAGGCCCTGTTGACGCCCGCGGTTGTAGCACAGAATCGCATGGGACACCGCCGGGGTCGGGGTGTACTCGTCGTCCTTGGACAACCGCACCTGCACGCCATTGGCCGCCAGGACCTCCAGCGCGCTGGCCGTGGCCGGCGCCGACAAGGCATGGGTGTCAGCCCCGATGAACAGTGGGCCATCGATGCCCTTCTCCTGGCGGTACAGGCAAATCGCCTGGGTGATCGCCAGCACATGATGCTCGTTGAAGCTCAACTCGAACGAGGTGCCTCGATGTCCGGAAGTGCCGAAGGCCACGCGCTGCGACGCGACCGTAGCGTCCGGGCGACCGGTGTAGTAGGCGGTCAACAGGCGGGGAATATCGACCAGCACGCTGGCCGGAGCCGGCTTGCCTGCCAAAGGACTGAGCGTCATGCAAAACCTCGAGTTCAACGGATGTAGATGTTGGAACGCGCAGTGTACTGGGAGTTGCAACGGCGCGCGATGGGGCTGGCTCAGTTGATAGCGGTCTGCCACCAAATGGGAAACATCTGTTGTACTCGCGGCTCATTGAAACGCTCATCGATCAGGAACAGCACGCCACGGTCCTGGTCGCCGCGAATGACCCGACCGGCCGCCTGGATTACCTTGCGCACGCCAGGGTACAGGTACGCGTAGTCGAACCCGCTGCCAAACTGCCGGGCCAGACGTTGCTTGAACTGTTCGTTGACCGGATTGACCTGAGGCAACCCCAGGGTGGCGACAAAAGCACCAATCAGCCGGGTGCCTGGCAGGTCTACCCCTTCAGCGAAGGCCCCACCCAGCACGGCGAAGCCTATCCCTCGCCCATCCGCCACGAAACGCGCCAGGAATCCCTCGCGTGCGGCCTCGTCCATGCCCGGCGCCTGCCGCCAGTACGGCACTTCGGGATAGCGTTCGGCAAACAGGGCCATCACCTGCTCCAGGTATTCGAAGCTGCTGAAGAACGCCAGGTAGTTGCCCGGCTGACGCTGGTACTGCTCGCCGATCAGCCCGACGATCGGCGCCAGGGACGCTTTGCGCTGCTGAAAACGGGTCGAGACCTCACTGACGATACGCACCTGCAGCTGCTCGGCACGAAATGGCGCGGCCACATCCAGCCAGGCGGTATCCGCCGGCATGCCCAGCAAGTCGGCGTAGAACCGTCGTGGCCCCAGCGTCGCCGAAAACAGCGTGACACTGCGCGCCGCAGCCATGCGTGGGCCGAGCAGGCGCGCGGGCACCACATTACGCAGCGTCAGCGTCGCCAGACGACGGCTGCGCGGGCCGTTGCGCAGGCTGATATCGAACAGGAAATGCTCATCGAACAGCTCGGCCACACGGCTGAACTGCAGAGCCTGAAAGTAGAACTGCAGAACCTGCGGCTCGATGTGCGCAGGCGCCTGCTCCATGCCCTCCTGAATCAGGCCGATGCACTGTTGCAACGCCCGCAGGAACGCCTCGGGCAGTTGCTCACTCGCCTGGTACGGTGCCACCTGAGCCTTGTACAGCGCATTCCACTGGCGATTGAGGCGCTCCAGTGCACCGCTCAAGCCCGCCGGCTTGGTCTTGCGCAAGGCCAGCAGTTGCCCCTGGTCGAGGCTGGCGCTGTACATGGCGCGCCCGCGCTCCACCAGGTTATGCGCCTCGTCCACCAACACGGCAACCCGCCACTGGTTGAGCTGGGTGAGGCCGAACAGCAGCGCATGGGCGTCGAAGTAATAGTTGTAGTCAGCGACCACCAGATCGACCCAGCGTGCCATCTCCTGCCCCAGGTAGTACGGGCAGACCTGGTGTGCCAGCGCGACCTCGCGCAACCCGACACGGTCGAGCAACACCACCTGAGACGCCGCTTCGCGAGCCGCTGGCAGCCGATCGTAGAAACCCTTGGCCAGCGGGCAGGACTCGCCATGACAGGCACTGCCCGGGTATTCGCAGGCCTTGTCCCGGGCGATCAACTCCAGCGCTCGCAGGCTGGGCTGTGCGGTGGTGTCGGTGATCTGACGCAGTGCATCGAGCGCCAATGCCCGGCCTGGTGTCTTGGCGGTAAGGAAGAACAGCTTGTCCAGTTGCTGCGGGGCCATGGCTTTGAGCAGCGGGAACAGGGTGCCGAGCGTTTTGCCAATACCGGTGCTGGCCTGGGCCATCAGGCAGCGACCGGTGGCCACCGCCTTGTACAGGGTCTCTGCCAGTTGGCGCTGGCCCTGGCGAAACTGTGGGTAAGGGAACGCCAGCCCCTGCAGGTCGTTGTCCCGCAGGCGCAGCCGTGCGGCCTGGGCCTGTGCCCAGCCAAGAAAGCGCTGGCACAAGGCCTCGAAGAACTGCTGCAACTGTGCGGCATGATGCGGCTCGCTGAACAAGGTCTGCCGGTCGCTGTCGACATCCAGGTACACCAGCGTGACCTCGATCCGCTCCAGCCCACGCGACTGGCACAATAGCCAGGCGTAGACCCGGGCCTGCGCCCAGTGCAATTGCCGATGGTTGTCCGGCTGACGGTCGAGACTGCCACGGTGAGTCTTGATCTCTTCCACACGATTGCGCAGCGGATCATAGCCATCGGCTCGCCCCCGCACCCGCAATCCCTGGTACTCGCCCTCCAGCGACACCTCCGCCTCGTAGCCAGCCCCGCGCCGGGCAACGACCCGCCGATGGCCATCGATGCCCTGCTGGGCGGTGGGCGACGGCGTAAAGCGCAAGTCCAGGTCGCCGACCTTGGCAGCAAACTCACACAGCGCGCGCACCGCCACACTCAGACTCACGGCGCAACCTCGCACCACCGCACATGACATACCGCGACCGGCATGCCGTGCTCACGGCAGAAGTCCAGCCAGCGCAACTGGTTATCCTGCAGGCGATCACCCGGCCCCTTGACCTCGATCATGCGGTAGCGCCCTTGCGCAGGCCAGAACTGGACGAGGTCGGGCATGCCTGCGCGGTTGTTGCGAATATCCTGCAGCAGGCGCTGGAAACACCGCTTCAGATGCTCGGCAGGAATGCAGGCCAAGGCCTGTTCGAGCAGCACCTCGTTCAGTACCTGCCAGAACACGAACGGTGACTGCAGGCCGTGCTTGGTGGCAAAACATTCGCGTATCGCCTGTCGGTAGTTGCCATCGTCGAGCCGCCCCAGACAGGTTTCGAACAGCGCGGCGCGGCGCGTCAGGAAATCACTGTCGTGCAAATCCTGCGGCGCCGCCTGATAAGGGTGAAAGAAAGCGCCGGGCAGTGGCGCGAAAATCGCCTCCCAGCACAGGAGGCCGAACAGGCTGTTGAACAAGGTATTCTCGACATAGTGGACCTCGCCGTCAGCGTGCGCCAAGTGCAAGCGCACCGCCTCCTCCACACCCCGTTCGGCCATTTCCACGGGCAACTCCAGTTCGATGAGCGTTTGCGCGGCGGGCGACGGGCGGCGTCGGGGCGGCCCTCCGAGCTTGCGTGCAAGGCGCGGCAGCATGCGCGCCAACGCCTGGCTCTCAAGCGGATTGGCCACGGTCTGGGCCATGTGTGACGCCAGTGCCTGCGCCCTCTGCCACTGCTCGCTGCGCTCGAGCACGCGCACCTGACGAATGCGCGCCTCGGGGTGGTCGAGCCCATCGTAGACGCTCAAGGCCAGGTCCCACTGCCCAAGCCGCTCGCAGCGCTGGCCAATTGCAAACAGCAGACGTGCACGACGCCGGGCCAGCCAGGGGTTGGTGCTGTCGACCCGTTCCAGTGCCTGCAGCAACGTACTCGGCGCCTCTCCCTGCTCCAGACGCTCGGCGCAAGCATGCAAGGCCATCGCCAGATCGACCTCATCGCGCTGGCGCAAGGCGCGTGAATCCGCACTGAAGTTCACCTGCTCGTAGCGCAGCACGCCCAGATCGGCCAGTACGAACTCCGACCAATCCTGATAAAGATTGCCAAAGAACAACAGGCGCAGGCGGTCGCACAGGGGTTGCAGACGCCATTGCAGAATCTGCACCGGCGCCTGCGCGAACCAGGCAGAAAGAGGCCTGCCCGGCAGGTCCAATGGCCGCAGCGTGGCCAGCAACTGGGTCTTGGTCGCGCGAGGATGGGCCAGGTGATCGGCAAAACAGGTGAGCAGTTCGTCCCGGCGCAACAAGGCGAACAGCTGTTCCAGACCCAGTACCGGCCTCGGGCAGACCCATCCCAGGGTGAGCAAAGGCTGCAAGGCCGCGTCCGTGTCGCCGATCTCGGCATACTCGAGCCGGTCGCCGCGAAACAGCTCGCCTTTGCGCATGACCATACGCACCAGCAGTGCCTGCGTCGGCTGGGCTAGCCCGCTGAAGACTCGGAGAAAGTCTTGCTCGTGCGAGTCAAGGATATCGGCGTATCGGTGTTCGACCCACCTCAGCACCTGGCGGAAGTTATGCAGGTAATAGAGCGGATCTTCGACGGAATGGGCAATCACGGCATGGCGTCGCAGGCTGGCATGAGCACTGGTTATACATACAGATATAGCCGCCTGGCAAGCGCGCCGGATCGACGGTCAGTCCGACCTGTCCTTTGCGTTGGCACGCAAGCACTGCAACCGCTGCCCGAGTTCCCCGAGTGCATCCTCCAGCTCGCCTGCATCGTCCCCCTGCCAAGCCAGCAGCAGGTGGCGATCGTAACTCTCTTGCAAACTGAACAGATTTCCAGGCGCCGCCAGCAGCGCCGGGGTACTCGAGGCCTCCAACAACTGACGTACATCCACTGCCAAGTCCAGGCGACACCAGAGCACGCGTCCGCCTTCAGGCACACTGAACGCCAACAGGCTGCCCAGATGCTGTTCGACGGCATGGCATAAAATCGCCATGCGCAACTCCAGCCGGTCGCGCATTTGCTGCAGATGGCTGTCCACATCGCCTCGGGTCAGCAGACAGGCCACAGCCTGTTGGCGCCGAGGGGGCAACAAAAAGCTGCGGCGCACGAAAGCCTCACACACTGCTGGATGCCGACTCAGCACATAGGCATAGGGCGCTTCGGCACCGATCATTCCTTCCAGCGAACCCATGACCAGCAGCCAGTGCGGATCGACCCAATCGCGCAGGCGTGTCGCAGGTGGCGCGGCAAAACACTGCTCGCTATCCAGGTCATTTTCCAGCAGCCATGCCGGATATCCCGCGAGCAGACGCGCCACTTCACGCTGTTCCTCCAGCGACATCAGGCGTCCGGGAGGTGTCGCCAGACACGACGGCATGAGCAGCAGGCGCACGGTTTCACGCTTGAACAGCTGCGCCAAGGTACCCAGGTCCAGCCCCCCCTGGTTATCCAACGGCCACTCGATAACCCGCACTCCCAGCTGTTGCAACACCTGCAACTGCTGCCAGCAACAGGGCGTCGCCACCAGCACCGTGCCGCCCTGCAAGTCCAACGCAAGCAGCAATGTCTGCAGTAGCGCCTGGACATCCGTTGCCAGATGCACGTCCTCAGCCCGCCAGAACTGCCTGGAAGAACGGGTATGGCGGGCCGCCAGCGCACTGCGCAACAGCGCGTTGCCGGTCTGCGTCGTCGCGGATTGACGCGCCAGACGCCGCTCATGCGCCAGCAACAGCGGCTCGAGCGCCCCACATGGCAATGGCGGGAGAATGAACGGTGCACACTGGCCAGATCTGGCAATTGCCCTCGGCGCACCGGCGCGCCCATCGACCGGCACCAGCGCAAAATATCCGGACTTGGGCACCGAATGTACCCGTCCCTCGCGCTCCAAGAGGCTGTAGGCGTACTGCACCGTGGCCAGGGAAACCCGCAGGCGCCGGGCCAGGTCACGCAGCGATGGCAAGCGCGGGTCCCCTCCCTCGCACGCATGGCTGATCAGCGTTTCGAGGTAGCGATAGACCGTTTGATAGGCGAACTCGCGCCGCACGGAACGCCCCATCAACTGGCGGCCTGCGCCATCTCGGCCCGGGGCGAGGGGCGCCCCAGCAATCGCAACCGCACATCGCGCCGTGTCAGCTTTGCCATCAGGCGAGATGCCGTCTGCGGCAGCTCACCCGAATAAATGACCCGCAGCTGTGCCAGGCTCAGCCCGCTGGTGCCAATCAGCCAATGGGCCACGGCTTCCGGGCAGGGCTGCCCCTGAAGCGCGCGGTGCAGATAAGGCAGTGCGACACGCATGGCCGGGTGACAACGCTGCAGGAATGCCGGCAATCCACGACCCTGCTCGGCGAACGGGGCGTACAACAGACAGGTCAATTGGTTGTCGTCGATCGCAAAGGCCTCCTGAAACAGATGCCTGCCCTCCCCCGAGCGGACGGCGTCGCACTTGTCCAACTGCCATTGATCACGCAGCCGCTGCAGGTGTGTCAGGTACATCGGGTCGAAAAACGCGGCCAGCGGCTCTTCACAAGCCGACACAGGCAACTCGATACCCAGCATGTGAAACAACGTGTCGTCCGCTCGACTGTCGTTGATCAGATCATCGACCGCGATCACTCGCAAGGTTGCCTCGCTCTGGCATGACGGGACTCTTGCCTCGACATGCTCCGTCGGCTTGGCAGCCAGCGTTCGCAGGCGCCCCAGCGTTTCGCACAACACCGCTGCGCACTGGTGTATGGCATGGCTTCCGCGCTCGCCGGTCAGGCGCATGAGCGTGCGACTCCACGCCAGGTACCGACGCCGCTGCCGCACCGGGATCGCCGTGACCAGCGCGCTGGGGAGCGTCCCGACGCAGCGCAGCGTCTCGGCCAGTTCAAGGTACAAACGGCTGCCTAGCAAGGATTCCGGGCGCCCGGCAGCAAGATGACCGAACGTCAGCAGCGCCTCGCGCCCCAGCGGTGTGCCGGCAACTGTCGCGGCGTGGCGGCTGAAAGGCTGCAGTTGTTGGCCGCCAGCCAGCAGTAACTCCACACGGGGGTCATCCTGCAGGAACAGTGCATTGAAGGTGCTCTCCAGGCCGCGAAGCACTGCTGCCCCCGGTGCGGGCTGGCACGCGACCACTACTTGCAGGCGAAAGGTATCGGGCGCTCGCAGCGCGATGCTCAGTTGCGCAGCACGTAAAAATGCCAGCAGGCGTGTGTTACATCGGTCATGCCCGTGTATGACCAGCACGCGAAAGTCCCCGATGTACTCCACGCCACCTGCCGCCACCAGCAGACGCTGGATCAGCAATTGCACGCAGGCCCGTTGCGCCTGGGACATATGCTCCAGCAGACGATCGAGTACCTGCTGATATATGTAGTGCATGGCCTGCTCATGGATATTACTCATATAGCCCACTCCATTCCTTGAGCACAAAGAAAGCCGGCATTAACCGACATAAGAAACAAGTAGCGATTCACTTCAAAGAACTTTCCCACAAACCATTAGGAAATTTCTAAGCAACAACAGGCCGGCATTCATTGGAAGCAAAGGCATTTACCATGCCCCTGCATGCGCCCTGTGCCTCAACAGCAGTGGCCACGTACTTGATTCCGCCGAGCCGCGCCAAGTATCACAGCGCCATTATCGAGGGTTGTCGACTGAATAAAAGATACAGATCCTGGTAAAAAAACCATTCAGTAGAGCAGCATTGATCTACAGACAATAAAGAAAAACCCAAGCGTGGAATCATGGCCGCAGTGGCAATTAACCGTCGTTGCCGCGGCAGTGTTATTACGTCGGATAGTTATTAATTTTTTGTAGGAAATATCAGAAAAAAACCGGGCCTAAGCCCGGTTTTTCATGCAACTCGACGCGCTGGAATCACGCAGATCCCATGTCCAGCACAATCCGCCCACCACATGGGCATTCATCCATCAGGCGATGGGCCTCGACAACCTGCTCGAACGGGTAGACCTTGATGATCTGTGGCGTCAGCAGCTTGTCGGCGGTGAACTGATTGATGTCTCGCAACGCCCGCTGCAGCGCGACCTGGTCCTGGGCAATACCCAGCTCCGGCTTGCCGGTGAAGTTGCCAATGCAGTGCACGTAGAACTGGATGTTCTTCTGGAATGCCGCACAAGCCGGGAATGGCGTCTGGTTACCACCCTGCAGGCCGTACAGCACCAGGCTGCCACGCGGCGCAAGCACATCGCCGAGCAGCGACATCTGCGGCCCACCCATGCCGTCCAGGACCATGTCCACGCCGCGGCCATCGGTGTATTTGCCGATCTGCATCAGCAGGTCCTGCTCCTCGGTGACGATCACCTTGTCAGCCCCCAGACCCAGCAGGTATTCACGCTGCTCCGGCTCCTTGGTGGCGGCGAACACCTTCAGGCCCAAGGCCTTGCCCAACTGCACGAAGGCGGGCCCTGCGCAATGGCTGGCATCGGTAACCAGCGCCGTCTGCCCAGCCTTGGCCCGCGCCAGGTCGACGTAGGCGAAGTAGGCGATCAGCAGCGGTGTGTAATGCACACTGGCCTCGACCGGGGTGAGGTGCTCGGGATAGCGGGTAATGGCCGTGCGGGGGAGCACGATCACATCCCCATAGACCGGATGCTCATTGGGGCTGGTCGCCGGGAAACTGGCAACACGGTCGCCCACGACGATATCGTCGACACCCTCCCCGACCTGCGTGACCACCCCGGCCATTTCGTGACCGATCCCTGCCGGCAGGCGCGCCTGCGACGGTGCCAGGTTCTGGCGCCAGAGCACGTCATACCAGCTCAGGCCGATGGCCTCGACGCGCACTTGCACCTCGCCCGCTGCGGGAGACGGCTCGGCCTGCTCCTCGCAACGGAGCACATCGGCCGGGCCGAACTTGTGGAAACGGATCATGCGGGACATCGCATACCTCGCCTTTGTGAACCTCGTATTACCACGGACTTTATCCGGGCTTTGCACGTTAGACCATCAGTGGCCGTTAATAGTCGACATGCCTGTCATTGATTGGGCTACGGGCAAATCGCTGCATTGGCACCCGTAAACCCGTGCAGGGTAACAGCCTTTGGCCTTAATATTCACCCCGACCCACCTGAGCAAGGCGAAACGCACCGATGAATCGTAACGACCTGCGCCGCGTAGACCTCAACCTGCTGATCGTGTTCGAGACGCTCATGCATGAGCGCAGCGTAACCCGTGCAGCCGAAAAATTATTTCTCGGCCAACCGGCGATCAGTGCGGCACTGTCACGTCTGCGCAACCTGTTCGACGATCCACTGTTCGTCCGTACCGGGCGCAGCATGGAGCCCTCGGCTCGCGCCCACGAGATCTTCGCCCTGCTCTCACCGGCCCTGGATTCGATCTCCACCGCCGTCAGCCGCGCCGCTGACTTCGACCCAGCCACCAGCACCTCGGTCTTTCGCATCGGTCTATCAGACGACGCCGAGTTCGCCTTGCTGCCGCAGTTGCTCAAGCGCATCCGCGCCGAAGCGCCAGGCATCGTCCTGGTGGTACGGCGAGTCAACTATTTGCTGATGCCGACGCTGCTCGCCTCTGGGGAGATCTCGGTGGGTGTGAGCTATACCGCCGACCTCCCGGCCAACGCCAAGCGCAAGGTGCTGCGGCGCAGCAAGCCGAAACTGCTGCGCGCCGACAGCGTACCGGGCAACATCACCCTCGACGACTTCTGCGCCCGTCCGCATGCACTGGTCTCGTTCGCCGGCGACCTCTCCGGCTTCATCGACGAAACCCTCGAGGAAATCGGTCGCAAGCGTCATGTGGTGCTGGCCGTGCCGCAGTTCAACGGCCTCGGTACCCTGCTCGCCGGCACCGACATCATCGCCACGGTACCGGACTATGCAGCAGAAACCCTCACCGCCGCCGGCGGCCTGCGCGCCGAAGACCTGCCATTGGATGTGCGTACCTTCGAACTGCACATGGCTTGGCGTGGGGCGCAGGACAACGACCCGGCGGAGCGGTGGTTGCGGTCGCGGATACAGATGTTCTTCGGGGATCCTGACAGCCTCTAGAGGACAATGTCACCGCGCATGCGCTTCGTGCTCTTCTGGGCCGTTTCCAAGAACATCTGGTGATGTACTCGTGCAGAGAGGTGACAGAACCGCTCACCAACCAAGCCATTGAGGCCATGCGTAAGTATCACTAGCGGGGCCAGGAGTTCTACCCAAGCCAGGGCGGGCATTGATCGGCTTCGATGCCGCCCGTTGGTTGACGTGCCGCGAGCCGCCAGGCTATGGCCTTCTGAAGCCGAAAAAAAGGCCCGCAGCGAGGCGGGCCGAAGACCTGATGTGGAGAGTCGAACCAACTCTACAACTGTTCTGACGAACGCACTCATCAATGGTTTTGCATATCCGCGTCCCCCTCCGACGGGCGGATAACGCTTGATTGCCGCGGCATGGGTTGCACTGGCGCGCTAACCGTCCCCTAGTCGGCCAAGTGCTGCAGTCTGATGAAAGTGGGGGGCAGAGGCAGATGCTGAAGCCCCCCAGTAGAGGATCTCCTCCCAGCGTTGCTGGCATTGCAAAATGCCCGTCCAGATTAAAGACCGATCAGATGGAGACTACCTGAGCCGTTGCGCGGCTCGAGCTCGGCAAGCGGCTCCAAACGCCTCGAAAATCGCGCGATATTGCGGATAGAACATCACCTGCCACTCCGGATGCCACTGCACCCCAAGGGCGAATGAGCGACTGTCTTCCACCGACAACGCTTCGACGAGGCCATCCATTGCCACAGCCTCAATACGCAAACCTTCACCGACCCGTTCTATACCTTGCCCATGTACCGAGTTGACTTCGATCACCTCGGGAAACCCCAACCCGTGTAACACCCCACCTGATCGTACCGTGAGCCTGTGAGCAGGCGCGTACTGGTCTTCAATAGGGTCATTGCTTGGGGGCTCATGCTCTACCCCAGGTTGATGGAGCTGCTGAACGAGCGTGCCGCCGAACGCCACATTCATCTCCTGAAAACCCCGACACACGCCTAGCACTGGCAGTCCTTCTTTTATTGCCGCACGCCAAAGCGGTAGCGTGAGGTGATCACGAGCAGCATCTTTTTTACTACCAGGCGGGCTCGGGGGGCCATCGTAATGGTGAGGCTCGATATTGGACGGTGAGCCGGTGAAGAACAGCCCATCCAGTCCATCGATTATGTCTGCGATGTTCAGCAACTCTGGAAACATCGGCAGAATCAACGGTAATCCATTGGCAGCAGTGGCTACTGCCCGGGCATTCTTGTCGTCATTCAATTGCACTGCATGTGGGCCGACCTTATAACTACAGGCCGTCACCCCGATTATTGGCAGCCGTGACATCTTCTCCCCCTAGTCATGTCTCCTGTCGGTGCAGCCGGTGCGCATGGCTGCACTCTAGTAATCAGCACCGGCAATTGCTTTGAGAAAGGCCCTGTCTGCGAGCTTGCGCAGGTCTCGCCATTCGTGCCACTCCACCAATCCAAGGCGGTCCATTTCGTCGGCTTGACGCAACAGTTCTTCATGATGGGTACTGGGGCAATCACGTCTTTGCTCCACGTCGTCGTAACGCAGAAACCACCTATTGATCGCAACGAGTCGGCGCTCTTCCTGGTCTATCTGTCCGCTGATCGCGTTCATGCTGATAACCCGTCAGGGTTGCTAGTAGTGTCCTGGCGATGTGCCGGGCTTGTGGTCATGCACGACACGCTGAACTTGCACATCGGTGAACGATGACGCTTCGTTACGATGCAAACCCTGCAAATACTCGCGCGCAGCCTCGCGAGTAAGGCCCTCCTGCTGACTGCGAAACTCGCAGGTGTCGGGTTGGCTGTCGAAGATGTAGCTGATCAAGTACAGGTATTTGGCCATTTTGAGGATCCCACGGCAGAGATAGAGTGAGACGCGATCTACTGGGTTGAGCCTGACGCAGTGGCATCCGTTCACCCCGATTGACGATTGGCGTATCCACAACGGTTGCATGGGCCGCACGTGCGTGGCATTAGAGCTATGGCTTTCAGCCCCCCAACGGCGACTCGGTCCGCAGCTTCATGGCTTCAAGTACCAAATGATCAGGGGCTGACAGCTCTACCGAAGCAGGGCCGTCACCACCATCAACGGCAGAGAAAGGATTTTCGACGTACTCCCACGCCTCCCCTTAATTCCAAGGGGCCCGCCGTCTGGTCCACCCGACATATTGAAATACTTATTGGTGGATAGGCGTGTTGAAGAAAGAATTGGGTGCAAAGCGCAATCAAAAACGAACGGAACAAGCGACAAAGTTCAGATCGGCTACGCAAATAAGCCGACCCAAATAGTTTGCGCGCCAAACCATTCGTCAGGCCACTTGAACACGTGCTGGTGACAGAAATTCTCAATTACTCTGGCATAACGGAGAACTATCATGACTCAGCCTACCGAGAACCTTCTTGATTGGTTGCGCGACGCCCACGCAATGGAACAGCAAGCGGAAAAAATGCTTAAAGCACAAGCGGAACGGCTGGAGCATTACCCAAAATTGCGCGAGCGTATTGTTCAGCACATCACCGAAACCGAGGGGCAACAGCGATTGCTAGTTGAGTGCATTGAACGGTTGGGAGGAAGCACCTCAACCCTGAAAGATCTGGCAGGAAAGCTCATGGCGTTTGGACAGGCTGTGGGCGGCATGACGATGAGCGATGAAGTGGTCAAGGGCGCGATGTCCGGTTACGTATTTGAAAATCTAGAGATCGCTTCTTACACCGTGCTTATTGAAGCGGCTAACTTCTCCGGTGATGAGCTGACCGCAGAAGCCTGCCGGTCGATTTTGAAAGAAGAGATCGCCATGGCTGACTGGTTAAGGGAGCACCTACCCGAAATAACTCGAGCGTTCCTTAGCCGCTCGGCTACACCCGGGGAGGAAGCGAAACGGTGAGCAGCGCTCACGGCCGCATGCTCATGCGTGCGGCCCAACACACCAATTAAAGGGCCGAAGATGAGAAGCTCAAAGAGGATATGGCGCCGGCTTGAGCATAGTTAAAAAGGCATGCGAAATTGCACACTGGTAATGCAACATAAATAATTAAGCTCCCAATTAGATGCCTGCATTACCGCCCGCTTGATTATTACCGGTGCGAGGCCAAGGGCAGAAAAGCTCCGAGCATGTTCAGCACTCCTTGAATATACAAAGACTGGCACTGCCAAGCCGCAGTCCTGTAGCGAGCATGCTCGCTCCTACAGCCGTGTGTGTTCCCGTTGCAGGGTCGTGCATTAAGTTTTATTCGGCAGAGAAGCACCGCGGCCCGACGCGACGAGATCTTCTGTTGAGTGTATCGCAATGTATCCACGCAGCCCTCCGATACAGTCCCCGTAATTTCCCAGCTTCCCCGAACACAAAGTAGATACAAAGCTGCGCTGAACTATGCAGGCTGTTTGACCCTTCTCGGGCTGCCTCAGCCGGCAGCCGTTCGCGCCTGATTCCCAAGGGGACCACAATGACAACGCCTGTTCCTGATTCCACCCTCAATGTCACGCCGGTCGACCGCCTGCGGGTCGATCAATACACCCATGGAATCATCGGGCCGAGCCTGGCTATGCTCGGCCCGCTGGCTGATGGCGGCACCCTGATCACCGGCACGCCGCCGGGCTGCTGGGGACCGATGATCACCCCAGCCTTCGAGGGCGGCCATGAGGTGACGCAACCGGTGGCCATTGAAGGCGCTGAAATCGGCGATGCCGTGGCGATCAAGATCAAGACCATGCGCGTCACCTCCCTGGCCACGTCGTCCGGGGTCATGTCGTTCGTCGAGGGTCGCTACAATGGTGATCCGTTCGTTTCCAAGTTCTGCGCCAATTGCGGCACCGAACACCCAGCCAGCCATGTCGAAGGCATCGGCGAAGACTCGATTCGCTGTAACCACTGTGGCGCCGAAGTCAGTGCGTTCCGCTTCAGCCATGGTTACGTTATCGTGTTCGATGCGCAGAATCAGGTCAGCCTGACGGTCAATCAGGACATCGCCAATCGTCTGGCAGGCAAGGCGTCTGAAATGTCAGCACTGCCGGAATTCGCCGCCCAGCATTCGATCCTGTCCCTAGCCCGCGCCGATATCCCTGGTGTCGCCGCGCACATGCGGCCGTTTCTCGGCAATATTGGCACCCTGCCGTCGCGAGACTTGCCCGATTCCCATAACTGCGCGGATTTCGGCCAGTACCTGATCAGCGCCCCGCACCGTTTCGGTATGACAAGAGAAGAGCTGCACGCGGCCAAGACCGATGGCCACATGGACACCAACTCGGTCCGCGAGGGTTGTGTGCTGATCTGCCCGGTGAAAGTGCCAGGCGCCGGGGTGTACATGGGCGACATGCACGCCCAGCAGGGCAACGGTGAAATTGCTGGGCATGCCACCGATTGCTCCGGGGAAACCGAAGTGGTGGTGGAGGTGGTGAAGAACCTGACGCTGGAAGGTCCGATCCTCCTGCAAAACATCGATGATCTGCCGCCGATGGCGCGGCCGATGAATGCCCGTCAGCGCGCTGATGTCCGTGCGCTGAGCGAGCACTGGGGCCAGCAGGAAATCGAGCAGAGCGGTCCGATCACCTTCATAGGCAGCGGCGAAAATCTCAACCTGGCTGTGGAAAACGGCCTGCAGCGCGCCGCTAATGTCACTGGCCTGCCGTATGACGAAATACTTAATCGCGCGACCATCACCGGCTCCATCGACATCAGCCGCCTGCCCGGTACGGTGCGCGTGACTTTTCTGTGCCCCATGAGCGTGTTGGAACGCATGGCCATCGCTCATCTGGTGCGTGAGAAATACGATTTGGCGTAGTGGCCTAGTCCGAGGCCGAGCCGTTAGCGCCCGGTGATACCGATTCATTGCTGGAGCGTCCGTTGACGGTATCGCCCCAAGGCCTGCCCCTTGGCATCAAGCGTGTCTGATCGGCCCGGTGACACACAGACTTACCAGGCAGATCAAAATCGAAACCAACTGGATACGCTAGTGAAATTGGCTGGCGCCCTACCCTAACATTCAGAAGTTGCTGCCATGATCATTCGCTCGAAACTCAAGACCGCACGCATCCCCACCGGCTGGATATCAGCTCTCGCCTTGATCGCACTCCATTCCCAGTTTTCAGCGGCTGCGACTTCACCTGGCGGCGATGCGGTCGTGACAACCACAAACGCGCCAGCCGCCATAGGGCCCTATTCACAAGCGATTCGCGCTGGAGATACGCTGTATCTTTCAGGGCAACTGCCAATTGACCCGGCTACCGGAAGCCTGCCTATAGATGACACTATCGAATCACAGACTCGGCAATCACTGGAAAACATCAAATCCATTCTTGCAGTCGACGGGCTGAAGATGAGCGATATCGTGTCCACCACCGTCTACCTCACGGACCTGGAAGATTTTGGCAAAATGAACGAGGTGTATGGCACCTATTTTTCAACTGCCTATCCCGCCAGGGTCACTGTTGGAATCACACGCCTGCCGAAAGGGGCGAAGGTCGAGATCGCATCGGTTGCAAACCGACATAAATAATCCAAGGCCGAGCCAAGGAGCTCGACCTTCGTCTCTTTAGCTGTCTAACTGTCAAGGCTACAGCCATGCCGAAGCGGCCCGTTCGCAAGGCTTGTTCGAGTCGGCACTGCGCCGATGGGTTAATCAGCTTCAGCAGGAGCGCGGCGGCGTTCTTTGCCGAGTTGGGCACAATGTCGATAGCCTGGTAAGGACGGTCATCACACTGGGTCTGGCCCCCTGGTTCAGCCAGCCCAGTACCGAAGACCTCAGTTGCACAGCTTCAAAGCAAACCCTGCCGGTCGGAGGGCAAAGCTGGCATCGGTGTAGATTTCCGAAAACGCCGCCTCGATCGAGGCCACGTTGCCACCATGGCCATTGAGAAAGAGGATTTTCTCGAAGCCATGCACCGCCAGCGAGCGGATCCAGTCGGTGATAGCGGCAATGAAGGTCGATGGTCTGAGCGAGATCGTGCCGGGGAAACCGAGATGGTGCTGCCAATCTGATCGTCAGCGAGGCCAACCGGTTGCTGGCGTTTGGCGCCTGGCGGCTGGACACTACAGCGCGTCACCTGCTCAATGCATTGGGGATCAAAATTCCTTGAGTTGCGTGGGGGTGAAGCTAGCACACGTTCAACGACGCACGAATTATCCCGTGCTGCACAACCCTCAAGTCGACACCACTCGCTAGAGGTTGCTCAACCAACTGCGAAATAGTGCTACCGGAAGGTAGGGCAATCCTGTTGAGCGACTGCCCCGCTTACGCTTGATGAGCAGGAGACCAAGATTTGACATGGTAAGGATTATTCCTTACCCTCCGTTCAATAGCCCCGGGAGATCACTCATGCCTGCCATCCACGAAATCGCGACGTTGACCTCAAAGGGTCAGGTCACTGTGCCCAAGTCAGTTCGCCAGCTTCTAGGCCTCGGCACTGGAGACAAGATTGCATTCGACGTACGAGGCGGTGAGGTCGTGGTCAACCGCGTAGAAACCACCCACGAAGATCCTGCCATCAATGCGTTCCTGGGTTTGCTGGAGGCTGATATCCGAGGCGGCCGCAACCTCACCACTCTGCCGGAAGACTTGGCGCAAACCATGCTCGCCAACGCAAAGCACTCCGTAAACCTGGACGAAGATATCGATGGTGAGGTCGCGCTCTGATGCTGCGACATGGCTGGACACTGTTGTTCCATGAAGGTGTGATTTTACAGCTACGCAAATTGCAAGAAGCCGCCGCCCGGGCCGAGCAGAACGACCCGCAAGGTTTTGAAAGCAACGCTAACGTGAAGCTGTTTCGGGCATTGAGCCATCTGATCCTGGAGGCTGTGCCTGCTGACCCAGGCCGCGATGAGTTCCGCCAAGGCAACACGCTCGGCACCGCTTACCGACATTGGCGGCGGGCAAAAATCGGTAGGCGCTTTCGGCTGTTCTTTCGCTACGACTCAAGATCCAAGGTGATCGTCTATGCATGGGTCAACGACGAAAATACCCTACGGTCCGCAGGCAGCAAAACCGATCCCTACGCCGTATTCGAAAAGATGCTGGGCCGCGGCAACCCTCCTGATGACTGGGATGCGCTGACGGCTGCGACGCGTAGCGACTGGGACAAACCCAAAGCGTAAGCGGCACGCTTTGGCATCGTCCACTCGTAACCACTGCCAAAAGATGTGCTTCCGGGAGGCGAATGAATATCTTACTCAGTCTGTAAACAAGCGAATAAGGGCGGCGGCTATGCGCGTAAGAACGATCAACCGTTCATCTTCAGCGCTGCCGAAAGGACGCGACCGGGCGTAGCGCCCGGCCACCTGCACGGATATTCAGCGACGGGCTTTCCTGTCGACCTCGGCCAGACGCTTTTCGATCTGGCGCGTCTTTTCCTCCTGTTCCTTGATAGACGTGGGCGTAATGACCTTGTCCACCGCCTCGGTATCCTGGTCCGGGCGCTCAAGCAACGGGCCTGGCACCCGCTCGCCTTGCTGTGCTTCTTCAGAAGAGAGCGGCCGTGGGACTTTGTCGCCGTTCTTGCCATCGTCAGCTTTCATGGGCTGTTCCTCGCGGTCTAATGTGTTCTCAGAAGAGCCCTGATGCAGCCAAAAAGTTTGATCCGGTTTGCATCAGCGCAGATACCGCTCAAGCGTCAGCGCGTTACCCAGTGCTGCACCGGAGGCGGTGTTGTCGAAGATGCACCAGGTATCTACACCTGCAGCGTGGCTGCGCTGCAGCCGCTCAGCCAGCTGTTGCAGGTATTGTTGGGAATACTCGCTGTGGTAGATCCGCGGCTCGCCGTGCAAGCGCCAGTAGACCAATCCAGGCCAGCCAGCGGGTTGTGCGTCGGCAGCGAAGCGTGAAGGGCTCGCCGCCACCTGGGCAATACGCAAGTCGATCAACATTGCCGCTTGCCAACTGGCGTGCCTGGGCTCGACCGCGATCGGCCCGGCATAGTGTTCGCGCAGGACTTCAAAGAAACGCCGGTCGCGCCCGGCATCATGGGCGAGCGACGGCGGCAACTGAACGAGCAGGCAACCCAGACGGTCCCCCAATTGCCGGCACTGGCCAAGAAACGCATCAAGCGCAACCTCGCAACCTTCCAGGCGTAGCTCGTGGGTGATGAGCCTGGGCAGCTTGACGGCGAAGCGAAAATGTTCCGGAACCGAGCAAGCCCAACGGGCATAGGTCGCAGGTAGATGCGCACGGTAGAACGAACTGTTGATCTCCACGGCATCAAGCCGCGCGGCATAGCGCTGCAGGTGGCTGCCCGGCAGCGGAAACTCGTCGGCGTACTGGCGGGACAAGCTCCAGCCCGCGCACCCCAGATGAATCATCATGGCATTCCAAAGCACTGTGTTGCTGCAATGGAGTCGTCAAGGCAGGTCGTCGTTCAATAAGCGCAAAGCGCCGAACAAGAGGCGCCAGAGACGAGTCGGCGCTCTGCCTGGCTTATTTCGATTATCGCGTTCATCCCGGCAACCCCTCAGGGTTGCTGGTAGTGTCCTGGCGATGTGCCGGGCTCGTGGTCATGCTCAAGACGCTGCACTTGCACGTCGGTGAATGAAGACGCTTCGTTGCGATGCAGGCCCTGCAAGTATTCGCGCGCAGCTTCGCGGCTCAGGTCTTCCTGGTCACTGCGGAACTCGCAAGTACCGGGCTGGTTGTCGAGGATATAGCTGATCAAGTACAGGTAACTGGGCATTTTGAAGGTCCTAGGGCGGTTGGAGTGAGAAGCGAATCTTCCAGGTTGAGCCTGACTCCGTTGCCTCCGTTCACCCCGATTGACGACTGGCGTTGCCATAACGGCTTAATGCGCCATACCGCAGGGGTCCAACTGCTGCGCCTGCCCCTTCACCATGCTCTCAGGTTGTCGAGGGAACCAGCTTCGAAGTGCTTGTCACGTCATCCATGCCTGCATCACACCACCACTGAACCAGTTGCTCTGAACTTTGCCCGCCTAACAGCCTTCCCCTGCATACCCCCCACGTTTTAGGGAGCTTGCACCATGATTGATCAAGCAACAGGCATGAAGCCAGGTGAACGGTACAGCGTTGAAAACCTTGAACGCGCCCATCAGTTCCCAGGCTTTTTCCAAGACGGCAAGTATTACCTCAGCCCAGAGCTTCTGACGGCTATCGGATGGCTGGAAGGCGACCGATTCATCTACGACAGTCTCGATGCTGAAGGCGAGCCCATTTTCCCTGGGCGGGTGGCCGGCACCATCAGCGACTTGACCTTGAATCTTGTGGACGGTACTTCCCTCCAGCTCTCGCGCATCGAAACCAGTGAGACCTTCACGGCGCCGATAAGCGAGCCCATTTCACCCGCCGATGAGCCGCCCCCGTTGACTCGCTCGCCGATCAGAGGCCCGCTGCGCGGCAAGGTGGTGGTGATCACCGGAGCGTCCAGTGGCATAGGCCGCGCCGCAGCCCATGCCTTTGCCTGCAAAGGCGCGCGTCTGGTTCTGGCCGCACGAGATGAGCAGGCGTTGTTCGAAACGCTGGATGAATGCACCGATTGCGGCACCGATGCTGTCGCCGTAACGACCGACATGACCCAGAGCGATCAGGTACTCGCCTTGGCGGAACGTGCTGCAGAGTTTGGTCATGGCCGAATAGACATCTGGATAAACAACGCGGGCGTGGGTGCGGTGGGCAGTTTCGAGGAGACGCCGCTCGAAGCCCATGAGCAGGTCATCCAGACCGACTTGGTGGGTTACCTTCGAGGGGCCTACGTAGCGCTCCCCTACTTCAAGAAACAGGGCAGCGGTACGCTGATAAACACCTTGTCGCTAGGGAGCTGGGTTGCACAACCCTATGCCGCAGCCTACTCAGCCAGCAAATTCGGCTTGCGCGGGCTCACTCAGGCACTCAGGGGCGAGCTCACTGAATTCCCCGACATCCACGTCTGTGACATCTACCCAGCCGTAATGGATACCCCTGGCTTCCGCGATGGCGGCAACTACACAGGCCATGCGCTCAAACCGCCAGGGCCCATCTACGATCCAGAGCTCGTGGCAAAGGCGATGGTGGCCTGCGCTATTTCACCTCACGCCAACACCACTGTCGGTGCAAGCGCCCGCCTCGCGCATTTGGCCAGCTATCTGATGCCCGGGTTACCGGCGCTGTCGGGATGGCTCACGCGCTGGGGATTGAACCGTAGCCCTGGCGCAGCGAAGTCTTCAGGCAACCTCTTTGAACCGCCGATTGGTCGGCGAAGTATCGAAGGCGGATGGAGAACCCCGAAGGCCAAAACCCCTTTGTTGCTGAGTGCCGCAGTGATCGGGTTCCTCGCCGGGTTCGTCATTACCCATGCCCAACGTCGGCGCCGGTGAACGATCTTGATGACGCAAAGGTTCGGCTGGCCAGCTGATCTCGCCTGGGTTTCTCTCAAGCGGAAATCCAGGCGTTCATTTGACGCGTTTGCTGCTGATCACTGCCAGAGCCTCATCAGCGCACCATGTACGCCCGTCACCGGGTCTTGCTCCGGGTGCGGCACTCGGGCAATACGCGCCAGCGCCTGCTGGTGAGCGCCGGTTTCGGGTCGCTGGGTATCGTAATCTTCCTGCCCCTGGGGATAGGCGCCCACGACCAGGAATTCGTCGCTGGACGAGATGCAACGATGGCCTGTCCCTGCCGGCAAAACCAGAACATCGCCCGCCTTGACCGTCAGCGCCTGACCCGCTGCGCCGCCCAGCATGAGCCGAGCCTGGCCGCGGGCAACGCCGAGCACCTCGTGTGCATTGGGGTGGAAATGGTGGTAGTCGAAAATCCCGGCCCGCCACAGCGGGGTCCACTGATGAGCGGCGAACAAGGACTCGAACGCGCTGGCGTTGTCATGCGCAGGCGCAAGTTTCAGCTGGTAGAGCAACACGGGGAAACGGCTATTGGGTGTCGCGCCGTCGTCCTCGAATCGCAAGGCCTGGATGGGCTGGGCGCTACTGTCGATGGCAATCATGAGGGCATCCTGATCAGGCTGGTAATGTCCTTGAGAAGCCATACCCGTGCCGAGGTTCCTATGGGCTGACCACCTACAACCTGTTGAAACTTTACCCTTCGCGGCCCAGTCCAGACCCTATTGATCACAGATAGGGAGAAGACGATGACAACGACGGTAGGCGACTTCCTGGTCGAGCGCTTGTACCAGTGGGGCGTTCGACGCATCTTCGGCTACCCGGGGGACGGCATCAATGGCGTATTTGGTGCATTGAGCCGAGCCAACGGGAAGATTGAATTCATCCAGGCCCGCCATGAAGAGATGGCCGCATTCATGGCCAGCGCTCACGCCAAGTTCACCGGTGAGCTCGGTGTGTGCATCGCCACTTCCGGACCCGGCGCCTCGCACCTGCTGACCGGCCTCTACGATGCACGAATGGATCACCAGCCGGTACTGGCCATCGTCGGCCAGCAAGCGCGTGCGGCGCTAGGCGGGCATTACCAGCAAGAGCTCGACCTGTTGTCGATGTTCAAGGATGTGGCCGGAGCCTTCGTACAGCAGGCCTCGACCCCGGAGCAAGTGCGGCACCTGCTCGATCGTGCAGTGCGTACTGCCGTCGGCGAACGTCGGGTCACCGCCATCATCCTGCCCAATGACTTACAGGACCTGCCCTATCAGGAGCCGGCAAGGGCACACGGCACGGTGCATTCGGGCATCGGCTACAGCAAGCCCAAGGTCGTGCCGTTCGACGCTGACCTGCAGCGGGCGGCCGAGGTGCTCAATGCCGGGAAAAAGGTGGCGATCCTGGTCGGTGCCGGCGCCTTGCAGGCCACTGAGCAGGTCATCGCTGTCGCCGAAAAGCTCGGCGCCGGCGTGGCCAAGGCACTGCTGGGCAAGGCCGTGCTGCCTGACGATCTGCCCTGGGTCACCGGTGCCATAGGCTTGCTCGGTACGGAACCGAGCTACCAGTTGATGAACGAGTGCGACACCTTGCTGATGATCGGCTCAGGCTTTCCCTATGCCGAGTTCCTGCCCAAGGAAGGTCAGGCCCGTGGCGTGCAGATCGACCTGCAACCGGACATGCTCAGCCTGCGCTATCCAATGGAAGTCAACCTGGTCGGCGATGCCAGCGAAACCCTGCAAGCATTGCTGCCCTTGCTGCAGCACAAGAGCGAGCGGCGCTGGCGCGGCAAGGTCGAACGCTGGCGCACACAGTGGGACAAGACCCTGGAAAAGCGCGCGCTGGCCAAGGCCGACCCGATCAACCCGCAACGCGTGGTATGTGAACTCTCCCCGCGCCTTCCGGACCACGCCATCGTCACCAGCGACTCTGGGTCGTGCGCCAACTGGTTCGCCCGCGACCTGAAGATCCGCCAAGGGATGCAGTGCTCATTATCCGGCGGCCTTGCCAGCATGGGCGCGGCGGTACCTTACGCCATCGCGGCGAAGTTCGCCCACCCTCAGCGCGCGGTGGTGGCGTTGGTGGGTGACGGTGCGATGCAGATGAACAACCTGGCCGAGCTCATCACCGTGGCCAAGTACTGGCGCCAGTGGGACAACCCGCAGTGGATCTGCGCGGTGTTCAACAACGAAGACCTCAACCAGGTGACCTGGGAACAACGGGTCATGGAAGGTGACCCCAAATTCGAGGCCTCGCAATCGATCCCGGACGTGCCCTATCACCTGTTCGCCATTTCCATTGGCCTGCAAGGCATCTATGTGGAGCGTGAAGAAGACATTGCCAGCGCCTGGGAGCGCGCCCTGGCAGCCGACCGACCGGTGCTGATCGAGTTCAAGACCGACCCGGACGTCCCGCCGTTGCCACCCCACATCAAGCTTGAGCAAGCGAAGAAGTTCGCCAGCGCGTTGCTTCATGGCGATCCGAATCAGGGTGGTGTCATCGTCCAGACTGCCAAGCAAGTGTTCAGCTCAGTACTGCCGAGTAAAAAATAGACCCTGCCCGAGACCCGCGCTCAGGCGCGGGTTGCGGTTCAGCTATCCGGGGCGGCGCTCATCTTGTGGATGAGGCGTCGGACCGCTTGTCAGGATGCGGATCTATCAGATATTCGACGAGCGTGACGGCACAGGCCGAGATTCCTTCCAGCAGGACCATCTCGAAACCATGGGTATTTTCGGTCGGGATCGCGATGCAGCCAGCCTTGGCATCAATACCTGTACTCAACACCGCGCTGGCATCGGATGCAAAATCTACCAGCAATGCGGTTTGGGGAACGTACCCTGCCCGCCGAGCGGCGGTCATCAGCGCCTGCACCACGGTGCGGCTGTAGTATCCCTTCTGATCGCCGGTATTGATGATCGGGTTGGCCGTCAGCTCCGTTCCATATTCTTCAAGCACCGGCCCGACCTCGACCGCAATGGTGGTCTCTCCCGGCAACCTGGCTGCCGCGTAGAGCGCACCCGCATTGGATTCCTCTTCCAGCGTGGTCAAGACGAACCACACATCCTGTTGCAACTCCTCACGCCTTGCTCGCAGCAAACGGGCGCACTCGATCACCGCAGTGAGCGGTGCACGGTCATCAAGAAAATGGGCAGCCACACAGTCATGGACAGTGAACGGTTTGCGCCAATGCTGACTGAGCACCACGCGCGTGCCGGGGCGCACGCCAGCGCCTTGCAGCTCGCGCTTCGACATGCGCGTGACTACGTATACATCCTTCCACTGAACATTGCCTGCGAGCACATCTCGCCCGTTGGAAGTCCGACCGCTGTTGTGCATCGAGCCATAGGACAGAACACCGGGCAGGTTTTTTTCATCGCCAAGGATATCGACAGGGCAGACACCGAAGCTGATCGGCTGAGCACCACCCAAGGCCAAAACTTCCAGCGTTCCGTTCTCGCGGACGTTCTTGACGATCATTGCGATCTCATCAAGGTGTGCCATGACCCTGATGGCGTCTTCTGGATTACGGGAATGCCCCGCTCGAACGACGCCCACGACATTGCCAGCCCCGTCAATACGCGCATCGTCGCAGAAAGAAGCCAATTCGCGCTGACAGATGGCCCGTACCTCATCTTCCTGGCCGCCAGGGCCGCGAGCATTCAGCAGCTCGGTCAATAATGCATTGATTTCCACCCCTCACCCTCCTCACTCCATCGCCAGTTGTTGACCCTGCCCCAGCAGCCCGCGTTCAGCCTATTGGCTGGTATTGCGGGAATTTCTTTGAGCAACCACCTTTGGTGGAAACAATGCCAGAGGACTGATGAGTAGCGATGCAGGCTACTTGCGGCACAGGCTCTAGGACACATGAAATAAAGCGCCTAATACTTCACGCGTTTCGTCCGGTGAATGCGAATTTGTGGGAGTGATTGCCACCAGGCTAGCGGTCGAAGTTGAACACAGACTTTCCTGTGTGACTGACATGAGGTGAAAGATCATGGCTAACAACCAAACCAATCGCGGGCATCAAGGCGGCACTGCACAGAACAACCCCGGCAATTTTGCCAACGACCGAGAGAAAGCGTCCGAGGCGGGGCGCAAGGGTGGCCAATCCTCGGGCGGCAACTTTGCCAACGACCGTGAACGCGCCTCGGAGGCGGGCCGCAAGGGCGGACAAAACAGCCACGGAGGCGGTCGCAACAGCTAAGGCCGTTGGCCAATGTTGAAGGTGCCAGGGCGAGAACTCGCCCTGGCGCTCTTCAGAGAGATTGGCCATCGTCTTCGATGTCTTCCTCAGCCTCTGCAGCACCAGTGGCGTCAGCATCATTCAAAGGCGGTGAAGTCGGTTTTTCCGGATCGTTGATGAACGGCACACCACTTGGGCCGTGCTCTTCAAGACCTTCGGTTTTTGGTTGCATAGCAAAGCCTCCCGGCAATATTACTCATGTGCCTGTGAGGGACGAAGGACGAGAAAAATTCAAAGGAAACGCCAGGCGGCAAAATACGACGCCACGCCAGCAATCACGCCTGCAATTTTTTTCAATTGCTGCCCATTGGTCAGCTTGACGCGATTCGAAGCATCGTCTTTGAACTTCGCGGGTGATGGAATGGCCTTCCCTTTCAGGTCCATCGTAAACGGAGAATTCACAATGAATGCGCAACTGAGCGGCAAACGCGTGGCTTTCCTGGTCACTGACGGGTTTGAACAGATAGAGCTCACCGGCCCGCGTGAAGCCCTGGAAAAAACTGGCGCCGTGGTCGACATCCTGAGTGACAAGGAGGGAACTGTACGCGGCTGGAACCATGACAAGCCGGCAGACGAGTTTGCCGTGGATGCAACGTTCGACAGTGCCCACCTGGATCTCTATGACGCCATTGTGCTGCCGGGCGGCGTGCAGAATTCCGACACCATCCGACTGATACCCGGCGCCCAGAAGCTGGTGAAAAGCCACGACTCTGCAAACAAGCCATTGGCGGTCATCTGTCATGGCGCCTGGCTGCTGGTGTCGACCGGCCTGGTCCAAGGCAAGCGGATGACCAGCTACAAGACGCTGCAGGACGATATTCGCAATGCAGGCGGTGACTGGGTTGATGAAGAGGTAGTGGTGGATGGCAACCTGATCACCAGCCGCCAGCCGGACGATATCCCGGCATTCAACGAGCAACTGATCAAGATGCTGGTCGGTTGAGCCCTCTCTCAGCACACCGAAAAAGGCAAGGCGCGCTGACACGATCAGCCTTAAAAAATCCGTAGCACAACCGCAGGAGCTTTTACCATGCGAGACTTCCCTACGCCGCCCTTTCCTTCGCAACCGCAAAGCGTCCCCGGCTCACAACGCAAGATGGAGCCCTATCCAGATTGTGGTGAGCACTCCTATACCGGCCACAACCGCCTGGAAGGCAAGATTGCGCTCATCACCGGTGCTGACAGTGGCATCGGGCGGGCAGTCGCCATCGCCTATGCACGCGAGGGTGCTGACGTCGCCATCGCTTACCTCAACGAACATGAAGATGCGCAGGACACTGCGCGCTGGGTCGAAGCAGCAGGGCGAAAATGTCTTCTGCTCCCTGGAGACTTGGCGCAGAAACAGCACTGCCATGACATCGTCGAGAAGACCGTCAAACAGTTCGGGCGCATAGACATCCTGGTCAACAACGCTGCCTTCCAGATGGCCCATGAGACCCTGGAGGAGATCAGCGATGACGAATGGGTGAAAACCTTCGATACCAACATCACCGCTATCTTCAGGATCTGCAAAGCAGCATTACCCTCCATGCCCAAGGGCAGCTCGATCATCAACACGAGTTCGGTCAACTCCGACGACCCATCCCCCAGTTTGCTGGCCTACGCCACGACCAAGGGCGCCATTGCCAACTTCACGGCTGGGTTGGCTCAGCTACTAGGGAAGAAAGGGATTCGAGTCAACAGCGTTGCGCCCGGCCCCATCTGGACGCCTCTGATCCCGGCTACCATGCCCGACGAGGCCGTAAGAAACTTCGGCTCCAGCTACCCCATGGGGCGGCCAGGACAGCCGGTGGAGGTCGCGCCAATCTACGTGCTGCTCGGCTCCGACGAGGCGAGCTACATCAGTGGTTCACGGTACGCTGTTACCGGCGGGAAACCGATCCTCTGACGAAAAAGAGGCTCGCCGAAGGCGAGCCTACTTCCTGATTTTCGGGATGGAATCAGCGTTGTGCTACCCCTCCTCACGTGCTGGTTTTTGCGCCGTGGACACCGATTGCGCTGAACCAATCACCGCTTGATTGCGTCCACCGCACAACAACAAGCGAGTCATGTCTTATGGCAAGCGAACCCGTATTGACTGCCCTCAGCTATCTCAAAGACAACAAGTTGATCCTGACGACCGCAGAGTCGTGCACGGCAGGCTGCATGGTGGCGCTTCTGGCGGCGGTGCCAGGCACCGGGGAGGTGCTGGAAAGTGGCTATGTGGTCTACTCCCCCAGCGCCAAGAAACGCTTGCTTGGCGTCAGCGCCGAAACCATCGAACGCTACGGCCTGACCAGCGAACCAGTAGCCTGGGAAATGGCGCTGGGGGCGTTGAGAGACAGCGACGCCAATGTTGCGATCGCAACCACCGGCGTCGCGGGGCCCGCGCCTGAGTCTGGTGTGCCACCGGGCACCCTGTGCTTTGCCTGGGCTTTTGCCGGGGAGCCCACAGCCGTATTTACCCGTACCCAACGTTTCTTCGGTGAGCGGTCTGAGGTCATGCGCCAGGGAGCGTTGTTCGGGCTGACGCGGCTTGCTCACTATCACCAACGCTGGCTTCGCGGCGAGCGCGCCTGAGGGCAAGGGATCATGCCGGAAGACGAATGGGCGTCCAGACGCAATCCTGTTCAAGAAGACATGTCGATGCAGCAACGCGTCTGGCGCTTCGAGCGCGTTGGCTGGTATGTACTCGTCATCATCGTCCTGCTGGCCTTGGCGGGGCTGTTCGGCAACGGCCCGCTCAGCGATGCCGAGGTGGTCAGCCCGGATGGTCGTGTCAAAGTCGAGTATCAGCGCCTCAGTCGCAGTGGTACGACCGACAACCTCTACATCACTGTTCGAGGCGAGCCTGGGCAGCCGGTGGAGGTAGAGCTCGAGGGCTCTTTACTTCGCGCAGCCAGTATCGAGACCATGCAGCCGGAACCGCAACGTTCGATGTCGCACGGCCCTGCCCTGTTACTGCAACTGGGTACCCGCAACGACGGCGTGGCCACCTTGTACCTGACGCTTCGAAGTGATCACGTGGGTACCCTGGAGGGCGTCGTCAGGGCAGGCCCCCGAAGCGCTGTCCACTTCTCCACATTCCTTTACCCATAGGAGTGCGTCATGGATTCGATCCTCCGCGCAGCTGGGATGTACCTGGCCCTTATGCTGGTATTCCGCGTAGCCGGACGACGCTCTCTGGCCGACCTGACCACCTTCGACTTCGTCTTGCTGCTGATTATTGGGGAGGCGACTCAACAGGCGCTGCTGGGTGAGGATTTTTCGTTCACCAACGCCATGCTGGTGATTGCTACGCTGATCGTCCTCGACGTAGGGCTGTCATTGGCGAAGCTCAACTCCAAGCCCTTGGCGCGGCTTCTGGATGGGCACGCTACCCTGGTCGTCGAAAACGGGCGCTTTCTGCATCACCGAATGCGCCGCGCGCGCCTCACGGAAGACGACATTCTTGAGTCGGCGCGGGATAGCCAGGGTATCGAGAACATCGAGCAGGTGAAATTTGCCATCGTGGAGCGCAATGGCAAGATCTCGATCATTCCAGCCGACTAAAGCACCCATATCGCCTGGGCATGATCGATGCTGGGAACGGGCATCCTGTCGCGATGGGACATCAACCACTCGCGCATACGCTCGGCATCGAAAATCTGCCCCTCTTCCATCATCATCAGAATGAGTGAATGGGACATCCGGTAACAACCACATCGGGAGCATCGCCGCTCCTCCCAACCGCTGATGCATTCGACGGACTCAGCCTGACCAGCGCAGATTAGACAACTCATGTAAGCCCCCTTTTGTTCTTGTTCAGTTGAGGGTGGGTGAAAGGATCTGGCGCATTCAATGTCTCTCGCATGACATATGATTTCCACGCCACGCCTAAATTCCTTCTACTTGGCAACCCATCACAAGACCTTATCCACCTGGCTGTTAATCGGGCAGCGCTGGTCATCGCTGATCTGTGCCTGGATCGCTGATGCCACCCATCGTGAACGTTGAACCCCGCCGCTTCGCCGTGACTCAACCCCAGGCAAGTTTTGTATTCTCAACCCGTGATGAGGTAACGCCATGAACGCTATCGATTTGCTGATTCAGGATCACAAGCTGGTGAAGAAGCTTCTTGAAGAACTGTCCGCCACCACAGAGCGAGCCGTGAAAAAACGTGCCGAGCTACTGCAGAGAATCGAGCAGGAATTGCAGATTCACACGGCGCTCGAGGAGGAAATCCTCTACCCGGCCATCAAGGAAGCCGGGGGCAAGGAAGAAGCGAAGATGTACTACGAGGCCAAGGAGGAGCACCGCACTGTCGACTCCCTCGTCATCCCTGACCTTCTCGGCACTGACACCGGCACCGTTGAGTTTGCCGGTCGGGTCAAGGTCATGAAAGAGCTGCTGGAGCATCACATCGAGGAAGAAGAAGGCGAGCTCTTCCCGACCGCCAAAAAACTCCTTGGCAAAGACATGCTGGAACAGCTCGGGCAAACCATGGAAACCCAGAAAAAGTTGCTCAAGGGCGAGCAGCGGGCCGCCTGATGGGGCCACTCCCTGCCAGCCTGATGAAGCTGGCAGGGAATTTCTCATCGAGCTTGTGTCCCGGGAAGCAGTTGCAACGGCTCAGGCAGCAGGTCTGAGAGCCCCGAGCTGGCTTGCTCAGGCGCTGGGGGTGAGCTTGATGCCACCACAGCGACCCCGAGTCAGCAGGTAGTCCACCTGCCTGGCCCGATTGACCGCCACGCGGATTTCACAGCTGGCCGAGTTGACCACATCGCCCCAATACTCGGTATGCACCAGTTGGCCGTTCTGCGGACCGGTGTAGGTACCCAGCGCTTCACGCGACACATAAGAGGTGTCGCGGCGATAGATCAGCACCACCCAGTCCTTCTCCGGTGCCAGCGCGATCTCGCTGGGTGTACCGAAGTGATCGACCGCCTGGGCCACCGGGCGGTTCTTCCAGTAACTGCGGGCCTGGGCTTCGGGCAGGGTCGGAATGGCAGAGCAGCCGACGAGCAGCAGTGCGGTGATCATCAGCGAGAGCAGTGTTTTCATCGCACCACCTCCTTGGCAGGTGCATTCCGGGCGGGCATCTGGTCGAAGGCCTGATCGACCATCTTCAGGATGAGGTCCCTGCCATGCTCTCGGTTACGCAACTGGAACAGGCCTGGAGCGGTCGCCACCATCTGGGTGGGCAGCATCTTGCCCATCGGAATCATGAACTTGGCCTGGCGCTGGCTTGGCTGGCAAAGAAAGTCACGGCTCTGCGCCAACCACGTCTCGGGCTTCTTCTGCCACTGAGTGGAGACCTTCACCGGCCGGATATCGTTGTAGAACTTGTCGACGTTCTGCGCACCCTTGAGGCGCACACGATTCTTGGCGCAATCGACCTCGACGTCATAGGCGGTCATGGTCGGCTTGGCGCCCTCTTCGTAAAGCCTGAATACCCCAAGCGAACGGATACCGCCCGGGCGCTGGAAGATATTGGCAGGCTCGCCATCGACGACGAAGGCTTCGTTCTTGTACATGCCGCCTTGCTGGTGGATGAGCCAGTAGTCGCCGACCGAGGAAGGTTCGGCTTGTGCGGTAACTGCACCGCAGCAGAGAAATGCCGCAAGCCCGTGCTTGAGGGAAATGGTCATGACGCAACAGTCCTTGTCTGTGTTATCGCCCGGATGCAGAGCATCGGAGGAAGTAGGCATGGAAAGCTAGTTGCCTGACAGGGTTACGTCAAATCAAGTGTCGACGACTGTGAGCGGGAGCACACATGGTTGCGGCGTCAGCATGCTGCGAGCATCACTTGACGAAGCCCGCATACCGCCGAGCAATCAACGAAGCGCTATGCCAACATATGCCCCCCTGACCCGTACCACAGGCTCACCCATGCTCTACGTTGTCATGCTCGGAGGAAGACATCCTCGAGCCAGCATCGAAGTCCACGACGTGGTCTTCGCCCACGCCGACACGCTCGACCAGACCTACCCGCAGCTGCGCAGCGCCTGGTTCGGTAGCCCTAAAGGCTTGCACATCGATTCCTGGCTGGAAGTCCACGGTGTGGATGGCTATCGCGTCGAGCTCGGCCACGCCGCACCACCGCCCGGCGCCATGCGCTTGTTCTTGCTGAACCTGGGAGGCTACGCACCTGGCGTGTTTGGCGAGGATCACCGCTACTTGCTGGTAACGGCTACCGACAAGGCCGCCGCCAAGCAGATTGGCAAGCGACGCATGGCAGCCGGTTGGCTGAAGCCGCATACCGACACAGTGGTGGATGTCGACGACTGCCTGCCGGTGGACCTGGTCGACGGTCGCTACGTGCACCTGGTCGAGGGCGAACATCGAGGCACGCTGCAGCGCAGCGACTACATCGTCATCTGAGCGACGGTGGTCGACCGAAACGCTGACCGCTAACGTTGCTGGCGGCGGCTGCCCAGTTCGATCCAGACCGGCGCATGATCGCTGGCCTTGGCCTCGTTGCGTACCCAGGCATCCACACCCGCTCGCTTCAGAAAGGGGGCGAGGTCGGGATTGAGCAGCAAGTGGTCGATCCGCAGTCCGGCATTGCGTGCCCAGTGATTGCGAAAATAATCCCAGAACGTGTAGATGCGCTGCTCTGGGTACAGGTGGCGAACAGCATCGACCCAGCCCTGCGCCAGCAACTGTTCGAAACACGCCCGTGACTCAGGTTGCAGCAGAGCGTCCTTGAGCCACGAACGTGGGTTGTAGATGTCCAGGTCAGTCGGCACGACATTGAAATCGCCCGCCAGCACCGTGGGATGGCTGCTGCCATGCAGTGCCTGGGCATGCTTGATCAGGCACTCGAACCAGCGCAATTTGTACTCGAACTTCGGGCCGGGTTGCGGGTTGCCATTGGGCAGATACAGACAGCCCACCAGCACGCCCTGCACCGCAGCTTCGAGATAGCGGCTCTGCTCATCGTCCTCCATGCCGGGCAGCCCACGACGGACCTCCAGTGGTTCGCTATCGCGCGCCAGGATTGCAACACCGTTCCAGGAGGGTTGCCCTTGGTAAAGGCAGCCATAACCCGCCGCTTCAAGCGCCTCGCGAGGAAACTGTTGATCGGCCGCCTTCAATTCCTGCAGGCAGACGATGTCCGGTTGCTCCCGCGCCAGCCAGGCCAACAACGCGGGCAGGCGGCTGCGGATGCCATTGATATTGAAGGTGGCAATCTTCAGCGCTTTCATGCGTCAGGGTCATTCACGTGGGCCTGGACGGCGTCTTCCAGTGCCCGGACATGGGCCTGATCGGCCAACGCCTTCAGCGCCAGCCAGTCATCCCAGTCGATGGCACCATCGTCACGCAGCGCCTCGGCGGTGCGAACCAGTTCATGGTGGTAGGCATCCGGCGACTCGCGCCGGTAACTGACGTCGTCGTACTGTGCGTACCAGGCTTCAAGTTCAGGAAAGCTGCGTTCGATGCTCATGATGACGGCCTCGTTGTACCCCTCTTTGTGAGAGCCCGCCCTGCGCGCAACGTTCCAATGAGCATTGGATCAGGGCCGATGGTGCTTGCCGGATGCAGCCTGTTCCCGCTTACCCCGATCGAACAGAAGACGCTATTTAGCGAGTCAGTATTTAGTACCACCGGACTTACTCACCTGAACTTTGCTGACTGTCATGGCTTCCCCTGCATACCTACCACGCAAACATGCACTTGCAGGAGCAGACACTCATGAGAGCATTGACCTACCACGGAGCACACGACGTCAGGGTCGATAACGTCCCTGATCCCATCATCCAGGAACAAGACGACATCATCCTCAAGGTGACCGCCACCGCCATCTGCGGCTCCGATTTGCACCTCTATCGAGGCAAAATCCCGCAAACCGAAGCGGGCGATATTTTCGGGCACGAGTTCATGGGTATCGTCGAGGACACCGGCAGTGCCGTTACCAATCTGAAGATCGGCGATCGCGTCGTGATCCCCTTCGTGATCGCCTGCGGCAGTTGCTTCTTCTGTCAGCACGATCTGTTCGCGGCTTGCGAGACTACCAACACCGGGCGCGGCGCGATCATCAACAAAAAAAGCATTCCCCCAGGAGCTGCCTTGTTCGGATACAGCCATCTGTATGGCGGTATCCCTGGCGGCCAAGCCGACTATGTCAGGGTGCCCAAAGGTAATGTCGGCCCGTTCAAAGTGCCCACGAACCTTGCCGATGACAAGGTGCTGTTTCTTTCCGACATTCTGCCGACCGCCTGGCAGGCGGTGATCAATGCCGACATCGGCCAGGGTTCGTCAGTGGCTATCTACGGGGCCGGGCCAGTGGGCTTGTTGAGTGCTGCCTGCGCGCGGATGCTCGGCGCCCAGACCATCTTCATGGTCGACGACAACGATTACCGCCTGGCGTATGCCCAGGAGGCCTACGGAGTCATACCCATCAACTTCGAGCAGGACGACGACCCTGCAGACAGCATCATCCGTCAGACACCTGGCATGCGCGGCGTGGATGCCGTGATCGACGCGGTCGGCTTCGAGGCCAAGGGCAGCACTGCAGAAACGGTGATGACAGCGCTGAAAATCGAAGGCAGCAGTGGCAAGGCGCTACGCCAGAGCATTGCTGCGGTTCGCCGTGGCGGGGTTGTCAGCGTCCCCGGTGTGTACGCCGGCTTCATCCACGCCTTCATGTTCGGCGACGCCTTCGACAAGGGCCTCACCTTCAAGATGGGTCAGACCCATGTCCAGAAATACCTGCCAGAACTGCTGCAGCACATCGAAGCAGGACGCCTGCAACCGGAACTGATCGTCACCCACCGCCTGGCGCTCGAGGAGGCGGCGATGGGATACAAGATCTTCGATCAGAAGCAGGACAACTGCCGCAAGGTCATCCTCGTGCCAGGCGCTGCGGCGGGCACCCTGGGCCCTGACTACGTGTAGAGGAGGCAAGGTCATGAACGGTTTAGCCAGTTACTTCTGGATTGCCGTGGCGGCAATTCTTCTACTCATCGACCTGTGGGCCACCGTCAGCGTGTTCAGGAGCGACAAGACGGATGCCGTCAAAGCGGCCTGGGCCCTGCTGATCCTGGCGCTACCGCTCGTGGGTCTGGGGATCTGGGGCGTTGCTGGCCCACGAGGCATCAAGCGAGGCACCGGGCCCACTTCTGACGAGCACAGCAAAGGCTGACGTTACTGAGGTTGGCGCTACGGCACACCTCGCCCGCTGAGCCCGCGTCGAGCCCTGGATGCTCGAACCGAACGTCCAGGATCGACGCGCTCAGGCCAGTTGGATGTAGACCGAGTAGCTACCCAGCAGCACCCAGAAGACCAGAAAGATCCACGGCGTGCGTAACGAAAACAGCAGTGATTTTCGATGCCCTGCACGAGAGGTCTCTGCCTCGGAGAACAGCGGCGACTCGTCGTAGGCCAACCCCATCAACGGCTCGCTGCGCAGCAGGTGGCTTTGCTTGAGCTGCCAGTGATCGATGATGTTGTACGCAGCCCGGATGCCAGGCCAGGCGTTGAGCGAGCTCAATACCCCGAGCAAGGCAAGGAACGCCGGCACGATCAGGGTGAACATTTCGCCCCACCCTTGATTGAGGTTGCCCATGGAAGAAACGAACGCGATGACCAGGAATGATTGCGCCGCCAGGTAGGCATCCGTGCGATTGGCCAGGATGCTGGTTTCGTACTGGATCTCGCGGCGGTAGAAGTCCAGGCGCTCCTTGGGAGAGCCAAACATCCTCGCATTGTGCTCGTTGATCTCGTGTTCAGGGGTGGTTGGGGTAATGATTCGAGGCATTCGCTGCTCCGGAAAGTGGGGTCCGAGCTACGAGATGAGCCAGGAGCTGAGTCCGGTAGAACAGGCGATGGGACCGAGAATTCCATTGAATTGACGTCTCACCTGCGATTTCCCTGCTCCGCCCCAGAGGCTCGCCAGCGTGGCGAGCCTCAACCCTGTCGGGTGGCAGTTTCAGCGTTTGTGCTGACCATGATCACGGGCCGTTTTTTGCGCCGTCGAGTCATGTGATGTACCGGTAGATCCGTCCGGACGATGGGCGTCGTTGTCTCGCTCCTCCTCCCCCTGGGTCCCGGTCTGCGTCCCCGGCTTTTGAGTCTGGGTCTCTTTTTTCATGCTGCTCTCCTCAGCTTGGCCTTTGAACAAGGGAAGCCAATCCGTGGGGCAAAGTTCCATGTTTGGAGCCCAGACCCGTTAAAGGTCAAGCGCGCCACGGTGCAACGCACTCAGCCTGCGCGCAGCGTCAACGCCTCCCTCGTCCAGCAGGCATAACGGGATTCCGCTCAACGCATGCAGCGAATCAGCCAACCCCTCGCCAACCAAGGCCAGCGGGCAGGCAATGTCCATCTGCAAGGTACGCAAGCGCCTGGCCAAGGCGGGGCTCACCGGCGCCTGGACTTTTATCACCAGCGCCGCAGGCTGCATGGCGGTGCAGAGCAACGGCAACTCTTCCAACGACTGTCCGCAGCCCAATACGTCGATGCGCTGTTGCTCGCTGCTCAACATCAGCCCAGCGCACAGCACCTCGAATTCAGCCAGCCCCTCGGTGCTTGCCAGCAGCACCCGCGGCGCGGGGATCTGATTCAAGTGCAGGCGCGCCAGCAAGCGGGCACGCAGGAACGTATCGAGAAACAGCCATTGGCTACGCCGGCCTGGAGCAGCCCCTGAAGCCAACTCGTACCAAACCGGCATCAGCACTTCGCGCAGCACGGAGGTCTTGGGGAACAGGGTGAACAACTGGCCATGAATCCCCTCCAACGCCTGTGCATCGAATGCCTCGGATGCACGCACCACAGCGTCTCGCCATTCGTCGAAGGCCGAGGCCTGCTGCACTGGCGCCTCAGGCCGGCCGGTGAGCCTGTCGCCGACCTTGCTGATAGGCAGGCCGTTGGCAGTCCAGCGCAGGATGTCGCGTATGCGTTGCACATCCCGGGCGGTGTACAAACGATGGCCGCCCTCGGTGCGCTGCGGGCGTATCAACCCATGGCGCCGCTCCCAGGCGCGCAACGTGACCGGGTTGATGCCGGTCAAGCTGACCACATCGCGCATGGGTAGCAAATCGGGTGGGGTGGTGTCAGTCATAATCAGAGAATATCCGGGAGATCGAGCATTCTAAACTCATATGGACTTTCTGCGGCGAGCCTCCATGGTCCATCATGCAACCAACGGCGCCGAGGTCTTCCACACAGAAGCAATCTGCGCATCTCGCATATAAAACGCCTGTAGGTGGGCCCTATGATCACCGCGAAACTCCTTCAACTGATGGTCGAGCATTCGAACGATGGCATCGTCGTTGCCGAGCAAGAGGGCAACGACAGCATCCTCATCTACGTCAACCCCGCTTTCGAGCGACTGACCGGCTATTACGCCGACGACATCCTCTATCAGGATTGCCGTTTTCTGCAGGGCGAGAATCATGACCAGGAAGGCCTCGCAAGCATCCGCGATGCGATCCGTGAAGGCCGCCCCTGCCGCGAGGTGCTACGCAACTATCGCAAGGATGGAAGCCTGTTCTGGAACGAATTGTCCATCTCGCCCGTGTACAACGAGGCAGACCAGCTAACCTACTACATCGGCATCCAGCGCGATGTGACAGCGCAGGTTTGCGCCGAAGAAAAGGTGCGCGAGCTCGAGGCCGAAGTGGCCCGCTTGCGCCGCCAGCTCGGCCAGGACAAGCGCTAAAAAAAAGCTATACACAGCCCTCAATCTGTATAGATTAATCTCGGCGCTTCAGCTATACCTGTACAACAAATATATTTTGTACAGGATTTCCTGGAGCCCACATGTCAGCATACCTACAGCAATTCGCCGAGCGCTTCGCCAGCCTCGATGGGGCTAACCTCGGCACGCTGGAAAACCTGTACAGCGAAGACATCACTTTTCGCGACCCTCTGCACCACATACAGGGCCTGCCAGCGCTGCGAGCCTATTTCGAGCAGCTGTACGCCAACGCCACCGATATCCGCTATGCCTTTCTCAGCGCCGACGAGGTGAGTCCCGGACAGGGTTACCTGCGCTGGACCCTGCAGTTCCGCCACCCACGCCTGGCCAGCGGGCGGCAGATCTCGTTGCAAGGTTGCAGTTGCCTGCACTGGCGCGACCGTGTGCATTTTCACCAGGACTATTTCGACGCCGGCGCCCTCATTTATGAACACCTTCCCATCATGGGCGGCGCCATTCGCTGGCTCAAAGGCAGGCTGGCATGAGCCGCTGCTGGTTGACCGGCGCCAGCAGCGGTATCGGTGCCGAGCTCGCTCGCATCCTGCTGGAGCAAGGCCATCAAGTGGCCCTGGGCGCACGCCAGGCCGATCGCCTTGCACCCCTGGCCGAACAGTTTCCTGGGCAGGTACTGCTGGCCATCGGCGATCTTGGCAACCCTGAGGATATCGCCGCGATCGCCGCGCGGATCGAGCAGGCCTGGGGCGGGCTGGACATGGCCATTTTCAATGCCGGCACCTGCGAATACCTGGAGCCGGGGCAGTTCGATCCGGCGCTGGTCGAGCGCGTGATGCGCACCAACCTGCTCAGTGTCGCCTACTGCCTGGCATCGGCACTGCCCCTGCTTCGCAAGGGCGAGCGCCCTCACCTGGTGGTGATGGGCAGTTCGGTGACCTGGCTGGCGTTGCCCCGCGCCGGTGCCTACGGCGCCTCCAAGGCCGCGGTGCGCTACTTGATGGAGTCACAGCGGATCGACCTGGCTCGCGAGGGTATTGCGGTCACCTTGGTCAGCCCCGGCTTTGTCGACACCCCCCTGACACGCCGCAACGATTTCCCCATGCCGCAGCTGTGGAGTGCGCAGCGCGCCGCCCGACACATCGCCAGGCGCTTGCCCCACCGCCCCGTGGAAATCAACTTCCCCGGTCTTTTCACCTGTGTATTGCGCCTGCTCGGTGCGCTACCGGCGCGCCTGCGTCTGGCCCTGGGGCAACGCCTCGCCCGTCATGAACAGGAAGGTTGATTCATGCGTATAGCAATCATCGGCAGCGGCATCGCCGGGCTGACCTGCGCCCATCTGCTGTCACGCAACCACCAGGTCACGGTTTTCGAAGCCGAGCGCTGGATCGGTGGCCACACCCACACCCTCGATGTGGTCTGGAAGGGCCAGCGCCATGCAATAGACACCGGCTTCATCGTGTTCAACGACTGGACCTACCCCAACTTCATTCGGCTGCTCGACCAGCTCAAGGTCACCTCACAGCCCACCGAAATGAGTTTTTCCGTGCATGACCCGGCCACAGGCCTCGAGTACAACGGCCACGACCTGAACACACTGTTCGCACAACGCCGCAACCTGATCTCCCCAGGGTTCTGGGGAATGCTGCGGGATATTCTGCGCTTCAACCGCCAGGCACTGTCCGACCTGGACAACCAGCGTATCGATGCCAGCACCAAGCTGGGTAGCTACCTTCAGGCACAGGGCTATGGGCAGCGCTTCATCGACCACTATATCGTGCCGATGGGATCGGCCATCTGGTCGATGTCCCGCGCCGACATGCTCCACTTCCCCCTCGAGTTCTTCGTCCGCTTCTGTCGCAACCACGGCCTGCTGTCGGTCAACCACCGTCCACAGTGGCGGGTCATCAACGGTGGTTCGAGCAGCTACATCGCGCCACTGTGCCGCCCCTTCGCTGAGCACATCCGCCTTGACTGCAAGGTTCACCGGGTCAGCCGCGACGAAGGTGGGGTAACCGTGGTGAGCGCGGCCGGCACCGAACGCTTCGACAATGTGGTGTTTGCCTGCCATAGCGACCAGGCCCTGGCAATGCTGGAAAGCCCCAGCGCACGGGAGCGTGCCGTGCTCGGGGCCATCGGCTACGCCAGTAACGACGTCGTACTGCACACCGACACCCGCCTGCTGCCGCGCCGCAAGCACGCCTGGGCGAGCTGGAACTACCGCCTGGGAGGCCCACAGGAGGCTCCCGCCGCGCTGACCTACAACATGAATATCCTGCAAGGTATTCAGGCACCGACCACCTTCTGCGTGAGCCTCAACCAGACCGCATTGATAGACCCTGCGCAGGTGATTGCCCGCTTTCAGTACGCCCATCCTCAATACAGCCTCGCGGCATCCGCGGCGCAGGCTCGGCAGTCAGAGCTGCAAGGTCAGCAGCACAGCTACTTCTGTGGTGCCTACTGGGGAAATGGCTTTCACGAGGACGGTGTGGTCAGTGCGCTGAAGGTGGCCGCGCATTTCGGGGTGCAACTGTGAACAGCAGCCTTTGCCTGGGCTGGATCAGCCACCATCGCCTGACGCCGCGCGCCCACGCGTTCCGCTATCGAACAGGCATGTTCTACCTGGATCTGGACGAGCAAACCTGGCTGATGAGCCTGTCACGCTGGCTAGGGCGCTGGCGCCTGGCACCGCTCAGCTTTCGCCAGACCGACTACCTGCCAGCGCTGACCCAGCAGGGACACACGTTGGCACAGGCCGCGCGCTTGATCGTCCACCAAGCCACGGGGCATATGCCCGAAGGCCCGGTCCACCTGCTCACGCAATTGCGCTGCTGGGGGCTGTCGTTCAACCCGGTGAGTTTCTATTTCTGCCATGACCGCGACGCGAACCTGGCGGCGATCCTGCTGGAAGTACGAAACACCCCCTGGCGTGAACGCTTCCACTACGTGCTGCCGGTCCACGACAACCTGGGCACACCCTTCACGGTATCCAAGGCCTTCCATGTGTCGCCGTTCATGCCACTGGACATGGACTATCGCTTTCGCTTCTCCCTGAATGCGCAACATATACGTATCCACATGGAGAACCACCAACACGAGCGCACGGTGTTCAAGGCAGACCTCGCCTTGCAGCGCCAGCCTTTGGACCGCACCAGTCTGCATCGATACATCCTGGCCTTCCCGTGGATGAGCCTGCGCACCCTCTCGGCTATCTACTGGCAAGCACTGCGCCTGCTGTTCAAACGCACCCCCATCCATGACCACACTGCCCGCCAGAATCACTTGGCGCTCGGCCACTCCTGCGAGGACACGAATGATGTCGAATCACACCCTGAGCGTTAGCAAGTTCGCCGGCCTTGCGCCGTTGCTCGGCGGTCTGGCACGAAGCGCCGTACTCGCCCGGATGGGCAAGCTGCGCCACGGTCACTTGCGCCTGCTGTGCCACGGCCAGCAGTGGAGTTTTGGCGATGCCGAGAGCCCGTTGCAGGCCGAAGTGGAGGTGCTCGATGACGCCACCTGGAGCCTGATCGCCGGCAATGGCTCGATCGGTGCCGGCGAAGCCTATATTCACGGCTACTGGCGCAGCCCGGACCTTGCACGGGTGACGCGCCTGTTCGTCGCCAACCTTGAAGTGCTCGACGCGCTCGAGGGCGGCCTGGCACGCCTCGGCCGCCCTGCCCTGCGGCTGTTGCACCAGCTCAACCGCAATAGCAAACGCGGTTCCCGGCGTAACATTCTGGCGCACTACGACCTCGGCAACGCCCTGTTCGAGCGACTACTGGACCCCACCATGATGTATTCGGCAGCCCAGTTCGAGCATCCCGGGCAGACACTGGAACACGCACAGGTGCACAAGCTGGAGCGTATCTGCCAGAAACTTGAGCTATGCCCTGACGATCACCTGCTGGAAATTGGCTGCGGTTGGGGCTCCCTGGCGATTCACGCCGCCACCCGATACGGCTGCAAGGTCACCACCACCACGCTCTCCGAAGCGCAGTACAGCCATACCCTGGACCGCGTTCGGGCGCTGGGCCTGGAGCAGCGCATAACGGTACTTCGCGAGGACTACCGCGACCTGGAAGGCCGTTTCGACAAATTGGTTTCGATCGAGATGATCGAGGCGGTAGGCCATCGTTATCTGCCGGTGTACTTCCGCCAGTGCGCCGCGCTGCTCAAGCCCGATGGCCTGATGCTGCTGCAAGCCATCACCATTCGCGACCAACGTTACGACCAGGCACGGCGCTCGGTGGACTTCATCCAGCGCTACATTTTCCCCGGAGGCGCCCTGCCTTCGCTGAGCGTGATGCTCGATACCGCCAGCCGGCACACCGCGCTGAACCTTGTACATATGGAAGATTTCGGCCAGGACTACGCCCTCACCCTGCAGCATTGGCGGGAAAACCTGCGTCAGGCACGCACGGCGCTGGCCGACCTGGGCTACGACGACACGTTCCAGCGCCTGTGGGAATTCTACTTGTGCTACTGCCAAGGCGGCTTCGAGGAGCGCGCCATCGGCGTTGCCCACCTGCTGTTGGCCGCGCCCCAGGCACGTCGTGCGCCCTTGCCAGGCCTTGCCTGATGCACGGCGGCAGGCTGGTCGCCAATGCCCTTTGGTTGCAGGTTGGCTGGTGGGCCTGCGTACTGGGTGCCGAACGGCCCTGGCTCTTGCTGCTGGTGATCCTCGGCCTGGGCGTGCACCTGCGCCTGAGCCAGGACGTCAGCGGCGAGTTCAAGGCCCTGTGGCGCGTTACCTTGGCCGGCTGCCTGCTCGATACGGTGCTGGGAGCGCTGGGGGTATTCGCGTTCGATGCCAGGCCGCTGCCACTGTGGCTGGCGCTGCTGTGGCTGGTGCTGGCCAGCGGCATGCGCCACAGCCTGGCATGGATCGCCAGGGACTGGCGGCTCGGTGCACTGCTAGGCGCAATCGGCGGCCCCCTGGCTTACCTGGCGGGCGCCAGGCTGGCCGGGGTGGGATTGCCTTCGGGCACGCTGGAAACCGGCCTGCTACTGGCGCCCATCTGGGCCTTCACCTTGCCCCTGCTCTTGCGCCTGGCGGCGTGGCGCTGACCTGCGGCATCGCTCAGAGCAATAGCGCACCTCTTCCCAGCAGCGCGCCCAGCGCTTGCGCCAGTTGAACGGCCGGCCGCACACCACACAGACTTTGCTGGGCAACAGGCTCTTCTTCATATTGCCTGCCCGGCATCCAGTCGCGCCAACAGCGACTGGCCGCGTTGCCATACGGCATCGCGACGGCTGGCCGACATGCCATCGAGCCCACGATAGGCCAGAGCCAGCCGCGGGTTAGCCGACAGCAAGGTGCGATGGCGAATCAGAAAATGCCAGTACAGAGCATTGAACGGGCAAGCATCCTCCTCGGTTACCTGACCAACCCTGTAACTGCAGGACGCGCAGTGGTCGGACATGCGCTGGATGTACCGACCACTCGCACAATAGGGCTTGGAGCCCAGGTAGCCACCGTCGGCATGCATCACCATGCCAAGCGTGTTGGGCAGCTCGACCCAGTCGAAGGCGTCCATGTAGACCGCCAGGTACCACTCACAAATCGCCGTTGGCACGATACCGGCCAGCAAGGCGAAGTTGCCGGTGATCATCAGCCGTTGGATATGGTGTGCGTAGCCCAGCCGCAAGGTCTGCCCGATGGCTTGCGCCATGCAGCGCATACGGGTTTGCCCGGTCCAGTAGAATTCCGGCAGCGCGCGCTCGTTGCCCAGGTGATTGAGCCCGGCATATTCCGGCATGCGCAGCCAGTAGATCCCGCGCACATACTCGCGCCAGCCTATCAACTGGCGGATGAACCCCTCGGCTGCATTGAGCGGCACTCGCCGCTCGCGCCACGCCCTGTCGACGTCGTCACACAGGCAACGCACATCCAGTAGCCCGATGTTGAGCGCCGCACTGATGCGTGCATGAAACAGGTAAGGCTCGCCCTCGGCCATCGCATCCTGGTAGTCCCCGAAAGCCGCCAGGCCAAACTCCAGAAAGTGTTTCCAGAGCTGCTGGGCCTGGGCATGGGTTACTGGATAGTCGAAGCCGTCGGAGGCCCCGTAGTGATCGCTGAAGCGCTGCCCTACCAGCGCCTGTACCGCTGCTGTGATCTCGTCTTGCGCAAAATGCGCAGCGAATGGGCCACGTAGCTGACGCGGCAACGGCTTGCGATTGTCGGCATCGAAATTCCAGGCCCCACCTGCCGGGCTGCCATCGAGCTCCATCAGCAGGCCGGTGCGCTTGCGCATGCCGCGGTAGAAGTGCTCCATGCGCAGTTGGCGCCGCTCGCCGGCCCAGCGCGCAAAGGCTTCGCGCGAGCACAGAAAACGCCGGTCACGGTGCCACACCAGCGGCAACCCGGCATCACGCAATGCCTGCTCCAGACGCCACTCGCCGCACTCGGTCAGGTGGATCTGCGTAGCGCCCAAGGCCTGCTGCCAGCGACATAACTCGCCAACGATGCTGCCGCTGTTGCCTGCCGCATCGAGCTCGACATAGTGCACTTGCCAACCCCGCTCGCGCAGGCAGCGAGCGAAGTGCCGCATGGCGCTGAAGATCAGAACGATCTTCAATGGATGGTGCGGCACGTACCGGGCCTCACCCTCCACCTCCGCCATCAAGATAGCGTCCCGGGCAGGATCGAGAGCGCTCAGGCTCGCCAGGTCGAACGACAGCTGGTCACCCAGCACCAGGCCCAGGCGCATCGCTTCGCCTACCACTGGCTGGCGAGCGTTATCGGGACGCGCAGTGGTTCGATGGGGCCGTCACGTTGCCCGCACATCTCATCATGTACCACGTGCTGCACCAGCGTGCAGGGCACGGCTGGCAGGCCCGTCAGCAACTGGCGTAGCTCGGTGGTGGAGCGCACGCGCAGGGGCTGCCCATGGGCATCGTTCAGAGTCACGGGGCCAGCGTCGGTCAAGGCACGCAGGAGGTAGAAGCCGCCCTCCAGCGACAGCAGTTCCAGCGCCTTCGCTTCGCCGGTCGAGACCCATTGAAACAGCGTGACCAGGTTCACGGCGTACCCTCCGGGAGGCGGCGGAAGAACAGGGTGATCTGGCCGATTTCCACGCCCAGCTTGCTCATACTCGAGCGATTGATCAGGGTGTCGTCATCCATCAGGTACATCCAGTCGTCCAGGTCCACTTGCCAGTTACGCCCGTCGACAGGCAGGTCAAGCTGATAACGCCAGCGCAACGCGTTACCCGCCACTTCCCCCCTCGCCTCGCCAATGACGTCCCCCGCCGTTCCGCGCCAGCGGCCAGGGCCGTCGGGCACCAACCGCCAGGTGCGTTCCTGACGGGTGCCATCGCTATAGAGAAAATGTTCTTCGAGGATCAGATGCTCACCTTCACGACGGCTATCGATGCGCACATGAAAGCGCTTGACCACCTCACCGGAGCGCTTCTGGAACATCCCCCAGGCCTGTACCGGCCGCGAGAAGAACGCCATCAGGTCGAGCTTCGGCTGCTCCTGCGCATAGCGTTCGACCCCGACATTGCCACAGCTGCCCAGAAGCAGACACAACGCCAGCAACAGTGCTTTGTACATATTCAGCGTCCTCGTTCACTGCCAGTCAGCCCGAGCAGGCGCTGACGCAGTTGTGGGTCCCTGGCACGCGGATCGAGCCAGATGGCAAAGAATGCCCGGGCAAAGGCCGGGTCGTTGATTTCGCGGCTCAATTCACCCTCGACGTAAAAGCGGCACCCCTGCCCCGGCAGGTACAAGCCTGTAATTCGCATCCCGGGGCGCACGTCCACGAATGCCGCTTCGAGCGCCTGGGTCCAAGCCGGGCGTTGCTGGGGCGCAATGCCGCTAGCGTTGAGACGATGCATTTCCTCGAGGCTGGCCTGTACCAGCGTGTCCTTGGACAACGACCGGTGATAGAGAAGCTCGAGGGCGAACGGCTGGTTCCAGTCCAGCGCCGGCCCCAGCGTCCATAGCTGGGCGGTGTAAAGACGCAGGCCGAACCAAGTGAACTCACCGGCACCCAACCGCTGCGCTCCGGGCAACTGCGAGCGCCAGTCCGCCGTCGCCGAAAACGCAACGATCAGCAGGCAAAGGCACGTCCAACGAGCACGGTGAACCATATTGACCTCAAGCGCGGCCTAATACTGTACAAAGATAGCATGATGTACAGATATTCTATCTTCATGTACAGATTTTGCCATTTGTCCCCAGGCCACGGGCACAGTCGTTGGTCGCCGCCGAAATAGAAAAGAGCCATCCGGTCAAAACGTTCGCACTTATTTGCCTGCGCGGTAGTCATAGGTCTGAATACCACCTCGCCTACGGGAGCTCCCATGCCCATGACCCGCGCCTGCCAACAGCTCGCTCTGGAGCAGAATCGCCGGCTGTTCGCCAGCGCCTATGAACTCGACCGCGCAGCCTTTGCCCTACTCGAAGGCGTCGGGCTCGACGCCTTTGACTTCGACCATTACCAGGGGCTGCGGCGCAAGGCAGCCGAGCGTTATCAGGAGGCCATCGAGCATTTGGCCCTCCTCGAGGGCAGCCGCTCATCGCCAAAGTGAGCGCCAGCCTATAATCTGCGCCCAGTGCCCGGCGATTCGCCCCAGGCCATTTCCCGGTCCGTACAAGGCTGATGCCATGAAGTCGTCCAGCAAAACGTCCCTCGCCTCGCCGCACAACTCGGCGCTCAGTCCCAGCCACCTGGATTTCCCCGTGGTCGGCATCGGCGCCTCAGCCGGCGGGCTGGAGGCGATCCGTCGTTTCTTCCAGCACGCCCCGGACGACTCCGGCATGGCCTTCGTCGTCGTTCTACACCTCTCCCCGGACCACCAGAGCCAGGCCGACCGGATCATCCAGGCTGTCACCCGCATGCCGGTACGCCAGGTCAGCGAGCCGGTGCCGATCGAACGCAACCATGTCTACGTGATCTCGCCGGCCAATCGCCTGTCCACCAACGACGGCTACCTGCGGGTAACCCCGGCCAAGCGCAGCCGCGGCGATCACGTGGCCATCGACCTGTTCTTTCGCGATCTGGCCGACGTGCACAAGGACCATGCGTTCTGCGTCGTGCTCTCGGGAACCGGTAGCGACGGCGCCGTAGGCCTGACGCGCATCAAGGAGCAAGGTGGCGTGACCCTGGTGCAGGCACCCGATGATGCCGAGTACCCCGACATGCCCCGTGCAGCGCTGGCCACCGGTATGGTCGACATGCTGCTGCCAGTGGCTGAAATGCCTGGGCGCCTGGTCGAGTTGTGGCGCACGGCGCGCCAGGTGAAACTGCCGGAAATCGAGGACGACAGCCTGCCGCCGCCTCTGGGAGAGCGTGAAGGCGACCCGGCGGCAAGTGACCCGTTGCTGGATGAGATCCTGCTGACGCTGCAAGGCGATACCGGGCACGATTTCAGCCATTACAAGCGCGCCACCGTACTGCGCCGTCTGGAACGCCGCCTGCATGTCACCGGCCAGACAGAGCTGGCCGGCTACCTCGACTTCCTGCAACGCCATCCGGAGGAGTCGCGGGCACTGCTGGCCGACATGCTGATCGGAGTGACCAATTTCTTCCGCGACCGCGAAGCGTTCGAAGCGTTGCAGCGCCATGTCATGCCCGGCCTGGTCAACAAGGATGCCAGCGAAGAGTCCGCGCACGAGGTACGCCTCTGGTCAGCGGGCTGCTCCACCGGCGAGGAGGCCTACAGCCTGGCGATGTTGGTGACCGAACAGTTGGCGGTGGAACAGCGCAGTGCCCAGGTGCAGGTCTTCGCCACCGACCTCGACGAACGCGCCATCGCTATCGGTCGCGCCGGCCGGTATCCGGATGCCATCGCCACCGACGTGTCACCGGCGCGCCTGCGCCAGTTCTTCATCAAGGAAGAACAGCACTTGCGGGTACGCAAGGAAATCAGGGAAAAGGTCCTGTTCGCCCGTCACAACCTGCTATCCGACCCGCCGTTCTCCCAGCTTGACCTGATCGTCTGCCGCAACCTGCTGATCTACCTGGACCGCGAGGTGCAGCGCGATATCCTGCGTCTGTTCCATTTCGCCCTGCGTCCAGGCGGCCATCTGTTCCTCGGTAGCTCCGAGTCGACTGACCTTGCGGCCGAGCTGTTCGTCGCCGTGGACAAACGCAACCGTATCTTCCGCGCCCGAGAAGTGCCGACCACCAGCCATCCGCCGCGCCTGCAGGCCCCGGAGCCTGCGCTCGCGCCACCGGCCCGCGCGCGTAGCACTCGCCGATTGTCCTACGCCGAGATCCACCACCGCGCACTCGCCCGCTGCACGCCGCCCAGCCTGGTGGTCGATAGCGAGGGCAATATCCTGCACATGAGTGAAGGTGTCGGGCGCTTCCTGCGCCATGCGGGTGGCGAGCTCAGCCACAACCTGCTCAGCCTGATCATCGCGCCTTTGCGGCCGGCCCTGCGCAGTACCATGCTGCAAGCGCAAGGCAGCGGCCAGGCGGTGACCTCGCGCAGTGTCGCGGTCAACCTCGACGAACAGCCCACTACCGTGCAAATCCTGATCCAGCCGCACCAGGACGACCCCAGTGGTACCGATTGCCTGCTGGTGGTGTTCCAGACGGTCGAAGTCGATAGCAGCGCCAGCACCAACGCTGCCGTCGAGCAGACCGAAGGCATGGTGTTGAGCAACCTGGAGCGCGAACTGCACCGCACGCGGCTGCAACTGCAGGAAACCATCGAGCAATCGGAGTTTTCCAGCCAGGAGTTGACCGCCTCCAACGAGGAAATGCAGGCGATCAACGAGGAACTGCGCTCGGCCAGCGAGGAACTGGAAACCAGCAAGGAAGAGCTGCAGTCGATCAACGAAGAGCTGCTGACGGTCAACTACGAGCTCAAGACCAAGGTCGAGGAGACCGACAAGGTCAACGACTACCTGAGCAACCTGATCGCCTCGACCGACATCGCCACGGTCTTCGTCGACCGTAACCTGTGCATCCGCTGGTTCACCCCACGGGCCACCGACATTTTCAGCATGCTGCCGGTGGACACCGGGCGCTCGCTACTCGATATCACCCATCGTCTCGACTACCCCGGCCTGGCCGACGACGCCCGTGCCGTGGTCGAGCGCGAGACCACCATCGAACGCGAGGTGGTCGGCCACAACCAGCACTGGTACCTGGCCCGCTTGCTGCCCTACCGGGCCAGCGAGCGCAATGTCGATGGCACCGTACTGACCTTCATCGACATCAGCCAGAGCCGCGCCGCGGAAGAACGCTTGCGCCAGGGCGAGGAACGCATGCGCCTGGTGGCCGAAAGCACCCATGACTTCGCCATCATCCTGCTTGACGAGCAAGGTCTGATCACCGACTGGAACACCGGCGCCGCACTGATTTTCGGTTATGGCAAGGACGAGGTCCTCGGCCAGCACTATCAGCTGATCTTCACCGAACAGGATCAGGCCAGCGGTGTGCCTGAACACGAGCTGCGCAGCGCACGCCTCCATGGCCGCGGCCAGGACGAGCGCTGGCACGTGCGCAAGGATGGCAGTCGCTTCTACTGCAGCGGTGAAGTGTCCCGCCTCAAGGGCAGCAGCCTGCGCGGCTACGTGAAGATCGCCCGCGACCTCACCGGCCACAAGCGCCTGCACGACGAGCAGAGCAAGCAACTGGCCGAGTCGCAGAGCAGCAGCCACATGAAGGACGAGTTCTTCGCCGTCATGTCCCACGAGCTCAAGCATCCGCTGAACCTGATCCAACTCAACGCCGAGATCCTGCGCCGCTCGCCGGCGGTGAAGTCTGCCAGCGCCGCCAGCAAGGCTGTCGGGATCATCTGTGACGCAGTATCCAGTCAGGCGAGGATCATCGACGACCTGCTCGACGTCGCCCGCATCCGCACCGGCAAGCTCAAGCTCAAGACCCAGTTGATCGACCTGTGCGCAGTGCTACAGGGCATCCATGCGGTGGTGCTCAACGAGCAGCATCCTTGCACCGTGCGCCTGGCGTTGCCGGCCGATGGCGCGCCGGTCTACGTCGATGCCGATGGCACGCGGCTCGAACAGATCATCTGGAATCTGCTGAACAACGCCTTGAAATTCAGTCCCGCAGGCAGCGAGATTCGCGTGGCGCTCGCCAGGCGAGACACACAAGCCCTTCTGGAAGTGATCGACCAGGGCGTGGGCCTGACCGCGGATAGCCTCGAGAGCGTTTTCGACCTGTTCACCCAGGCTGCCACGCAGTCGTCCGGCAACCACCGCGACGGGCTGGGCATCGGCCTGTCGCTGGTGCGCCAGTTGGTCGAGGCCCATGGCGGGACGGTGGCGGCTTATTCTCCGGGGCTTGGTTGCGGTAGTACCTTTACAGTCTCCCTGCCATTGTCCGCACCCGAGCACCAGGCCCCGCCAGATGCGCCCGCGCAGGACAGCGACGGCCGCCTGGACGGTATCAAGGTGCTGCTGGTAGACGACTCGAAGGAAATCCTCGAGGTCATGCAGCAGTTGCTGGAGATGGAGGGTGCGAACGTCGAGGCCTACAGCGACCCGCAAGCAGCGCTCGAGGCCGCTGCCGACGGACGCTACGAGATCATCCTGTCCGATATCGGCATGCCGATAATGGACGGCCATGCCTTGATCAAGGCGCTACGGGGCCTGGAACACCTGCGCTACACACCGGCCATTGCCCTGACCGGCTACGGCGCCAGCGCCGACCAGTACCGCTCACGCCAGTCAGGCTTCGATCGCCATCTGAACAAGCCGGTGGGCTATGACGAACTGGTCGAGGCCATAGAGACACTGTGCGGTTCGGTGCCCTATTGACCTGGCGCTGCGCCGTCAAAGCGCGGGCCACGGGGACCTGGCTGGATTCGCCGCCCAGTGTGGCGATGTTCATTCGCCCCTACTGCAGTGCCGTGGAACAGCGCTTTTAGAGGAGATCACGGAGTCGATCGGGTCAGTTGGGTGAATCATTTGACTGGCCCTGTCTTCTTCCAGGCTCAGTCAGACGTGTCCTTTTCCTGAGCATCACGGCTCGCTTTTGCCGAGTCGTGCTCACCCATTCGCTGGTAATGCTTGCGCAGCGCATGCAGTTCCGCCGGCCCCATGTCCTCAAGGTCCAGCAGCGCCTTGTGCGCCCGCTTCGTGGTGCGCAGCAGCTCGTCGATCTTGATGTGCAACTCGTCGTTGTCGCGGTTCTGGGTGTTCTGGATCAGGAACACCATCAGGAAGGTGATGATCGTGGTCGAGGTGTTGATCACCAGTTGCCAGGTATCGTTGAAGTCAAATAACGGCCCGCTCACCCCCCAGGCAATGATGAGCACCAGTGCGATGGCGAAGGTCATCGGACGTCCACTGCGGTTGGCCAACCATTGGGCAAATCGATCGAATTTCATGGTTTACCTCGATGTGTGCTCCTGCATGCGGTGGAGCCCCGCAGCACGGGCAAAGTTCCGGTTTTCTTCCCCCACCGGCGAGCGTGCTCGCAATGCAGGCCACGCGCAGTACTGCTGTTGTTCACCCGCTAAATGTTTGTCCCGCGGTCCTTCAGGCAATTGGTCTGGAAATCCGAGAATCTTTGCAGTGCGATGACTCGCGCCCTGGTCACAGCTGAACACAGGCGTTCCTGTGTTCGACCAGAGGTGCCCCCTCATGGCTGACAAAAAGCGACTGACCTACCTGCCCAGGAGACCGACCATGAGCGACCCCAATCATCCAGATCCTTATGTCGATGAAGTCCCACACGATCCCGGCGAGAAGATACCCGCGCCCGACCCGCAACAAGAGGCACCCGACTGGCCGGAAGGCCAGGTACCTCCAGAAGAACAATCCGATGGCTGAAGGCCCCGCGCTTTCCAGGTAACGCCACTCGTCAATCCTGCTGAACCCTCTCGATCCGCCACGGGTCGCTACTGATGATTACTCAATCCAGGGGGCTGTGGTGAGCGAGATCCGCATTGGCATTTCCGGTTGGCGCTATGGCCCATGGCGCAAGGATTTCTACCCCAAGGGGCTGCGTCAGGACGACGAACTGGCGTTCGCCTCGCGGGCAGTCAACAGCATCGAGATCAATGGCTCGTTCTACGCGCTGCAGACCCCTGAACGCTACGAGCGCTGGCGTGACGAGACGCCCGACGATTTCGTGTTTTCGGTCAAGGCGCCGCGCTATATCACCCATGTGCGCAGGCTTCGCGAGATCGACGAAGCGCTGGCCAACTTCTTCGCCTCGGGCCCCTTGCTGCTGGGTGACAAGCTTGGTCCTTTTCTCTGGCAGTTTCCCCCAAACCTGAAATTCGACGTGCAGCGGTTCAGCGATTTTCTCGCCAAGCTCCCACATGACCGCTCGGCCGCCCGCCGCATTGCCCGCGACGCCGCCGAGCGCCTGCAAGGCAGCGGTGGGACTGCCATCAAGGGCAACGCACGCCTGCGCCACGCCGTGGAAATCCGCCACCCCAGCTTCCTTTGCGACACCTTCATCGACCTGTTGCGCAAACACAAGGTCGCCTTGGTGGTCGCCGACAGCGCGGGCAAATGGCCTTATGTCGAGGAGGTCACGGCCGACTTCATGTACCTGCGCCTGCATGGCGATGTCGAGCTCTACAGCAGCGGCTATACCGCCAGCGCGCTGCGCCGCTGGCGCATGCGTATCCAGGCCTGGGCGGCAGGCGGTCAGCCGGAGGATGCCCAGCGCGTCGTGCGTCGCGCGCCGGCAAAACGTGCCTCCCGTGACGTGTACTGCTACTTCGACAATGACCAGAAGGTGCATGCCCCTTACGATGCCCGCCGCCTGCTGGGCAAGCTCGGCCTTGACGGCGAGCTGGTGACCGAGCCCGGCGTCGAACCGCAGGAGTCGCTATGAACGGAACCTTGCCCGCCCCACGCTGCATCATCGACAAGGTGACCGCCGTGCACTGCCTGACGGTGCTGACCCTCAACGTGCACAAGGGCTTCACCCTGTTCAATCGCCGTTTCATCCTGCCGGAACTGCGCGAGGCGGTGCGCGCGACCGGGGCCGACCTGGTGTTCCTGCAGGAAGTACACGGCAGCCATCAGCAGCATGCCGAGCGCCACCCGACCTGGCCGACGGCACCTCAGTACGAATTCCTCGCCGACAGCATGTGGCCCCAGTTCGCCTACGGACGCAACGCGGTCTATCCCCATGGCGACCATGGCAATGCCCTCCTGTCCAAATTCCCGATCCGCGCCCACGATAACCTTGACGTCACGATCCGCGGCAACGAGGAGCGCGGCCTGCTGCATTGCCAGCTCGAAGTGCCGGGCCACGAGCAGGTGCACGCGATCTGCGTGCACCTCGGGCTGCGCGAGGAGCACCGGCAGCAGCAGGTCGACCTGCTGCTGGCGTTGCTTGACAGCCTGCCCTCGGACGAGCCGGTTATCGTCGCAGGTGACTTCAACGACTGGCGCCTGAAAGCGGATGTGCGGCTCTCGGGGCATCTGGTCGAAGCCTTCGGCAAGCCGGCGCGCAGCTTTCCCGCGCGCCTGCCGCTGCTGCGCCTGGACCGCATCTACCTGCGCAACGCACAAGCCAGCGACGCCCGGGTACTGTCCAGATACCCGTGGTCACACCTCTCCGACCATGCCCCGCTGGTCGCGCAGGTGACGCTATGAAGCTGCCCTGGAGCGAAGGCAATCACGTCCAGTTGCTGGTCAACGGCGAGCAGTACTATCCGCGCGTGCTCGAGGCCATGGCTCAGGCTCGTGAGGAAATACTGCTCGAGACCTTCATCATCTACGACGACAAGGTCGGCCAGGCCTTGCGCCAGGCCCTGATCGACGCCGCTCGGCGCGGGGTAAGGGTCGAAGTCGCCGTGGACGGTTACGGCACCGCCGACCTGCCCGACGAATTCATCGCCTCGATGACCGAGGCCGGGGTCCGTTTCCATTCGTTCGATCCGCAACCACGATTGGCCGGCATGCGCACCAACCTGTTCCGTCGCCTGCACCGCAAGATCCTGGTGATCGACGGACAACGCGCGTTTATCGGCGGTATCAACTACAGCGCCGACCACCTCGGCGACTTCGGCCCACAAGCCAAGCAGGACTACGCCGTGGAGGTCGTCGGCCCGGTAGTGGGCCAGGTGCACGCGTCCTCCTGCCGAATGCTCGCCCCCGTGCTGGATGCCGCCAGCCGAGTCCAGCCGAACAACATCGCCGCAGGCCCGGCCAGCGCCGTGCTGGTGGAGCGCGACAACCGGCGCCACCGCACCGATATCGAGGCCTGTTATCTGCAAGCCCTGCGCGAAGCCAGGCAACGTATCGTCGTGGCCAACGCCTACTTCTTCCCCGGCTACCGCCTGCTGCGCGAACTGCGCAACGCCGCTCGGCGCGGGGTCGAGGTGACCCTGATCCTTCAGGGGCAACCGGACATGCGCTGGGTCCGCGCACTCTCCCGGCTGCTCTACAACTACCTGCTGCGTGACGAGGTGCGCATCTACGAATACTGCCAGCGCCCGCTGCACGGCAAGGTAGCGTTGGTGGACGACGAGTGGACCACGGTGGGCTCGAGCAACCTCGACCCACTGAGCCTGTCGTTCAACCTCGAAGCCAACCTGCTGATCCGCGACCGGGCGTTCAACGCTGTGCTCTACCAACACTTGAGCGAACTGACCCGCGAGCACTGCAAGGCCGTGACGCTGGAGCGCATGGTGCGCGGTTACTGGTGGCGTGCCCCCTTGATCTTCCTGGGCTTCCATATCACCCGCTATTTCCCGCGTATCGCCGGCTGGTTCCCGGCACACCGGCAACGCCTGCAGTCGCTGCAAAGCGAAAGCGAGGCTCCGGCCGACTACCAAGAGGGCAAGACCTGATGGCCACGCCACGCTGGAAGACCTGGGGCAAACGCCTGCTGACCGTGCTGTTCCTGGTATTGATCCCGGTGCTGCTGTTCACCCTGGCGCGCAACCTGGACTGGAACGAAGTCAGCCAGTCGCTGCGGGCCTACCGGCCCTCGACCTTGGTCCTGGGATTGCTGCTGGCCCTGTGCAGCTATCTGGTGTTCGCCAGCTACGACCTGCTCGCCCGCGCTTATACCGGCCACCGCCTGCCAGCTCGGCAGGTGCTGCCGGTGGCATTCGTCTGCTATGCGTTCAACCTCAACTTCACCACCTGGGTCGGTGGCGTGGCCCTGCGCTATCGGCTGTATGGCAGGCTGGGCCTGGATACCCCGACCATCACCCGCATCCTCACCCTGGGCCTGTTGACCAACTGGATGGGCTACCTGCTGTTGGCCGGCACCGTATTCGCCTTGGGCCTGGTCAAGCTGCCGGAGAACTGGACGGTAGGCGCTGGCGGCCTGCGGCTGATCGGCGTGTTGATGGTCGTGGTCGCGTTGGCCTACCTCTTCGCCTGCGCCTTCGCCAAGCGGCGCACGTGGGACCTGCGCGGGCATCAAGTCACCCTGCCGAGTCTGCGCCTGGCGTTGTGCCAGGTGGCCCTGGGTGCAAGCAACTGGGCGTTGATGGCGGCGTTGATCCATCTGCTGCTGCCACCGGAGCTGTTCTATCCCTCGGTGCTGGGTGTGTTGCTGATCAGTTGCGTGGCGGGCGTGGTCGCCCATATTCCCGCCGGGCTTGGGGTGCTGGAGGCCGTTTTCCTGGCCCTGCTCCATGGCCAGCTCGGCCAGGGCACGCTGGTGGCCGCGTTGCTGGGTTATCGAACCTTGTACTACCTGATCCCGCTGCTGTTGGCGGTGGTCACCTACCTGATCCTCGAGAAACGCGCCAAGGCCTTGCGCCGACAGGTCGAGCCAGCCCTCGACAAGCGCTGATGGGCCGTGGGGCCCGGGAGGTACATCATGCGGATCGTTCCATGTATTGCACTGCTGGCCACCCTGGCCAGCGGCCAGGCAATGGCCGAAGGCTGCGACGTGGTCACGCGCTCATCCAGCGATGCGGTCAACCCGGTGCAGCAGCATACCTGCTACAGCTACGCCAACATGCCGGCCGAAGCGATTGCCTGGTCGTGCAGCAATGAAAGCAAGGAGATGCTCAACAGCCAGAAACGCCGAGTCGAGCGTTGCGCCGACGGCAGCGTCGGCAGCTGCATCGCACCGCTGACCCAGGAAACCCTGGCCAACCCCGATGCCGCGGGGCGCAGCGAGCCTTCCACCCGCCCCACCGTGCCCAAGGACGCGCGGATCATCACCTACTACTACGACACCCCCAGCCTGGGCCAGGCGCGTAGCGATTGCGAACGCAGCAACGGTGTCTGGCAGACCCACTGACGTAGAGGAGAACGACCATGCCACGTGGAGAAAAAGACAAGTACACCGATAAACAGAAACGCAAGGCCGAGCATATCGAACAGAGCTACGAGGCCAAGGGCGTGTCCAAGGACGAAGCCGAAGCCCGCGCCTGGGCCACGGTCAACAAGCAGTCCGGAGGGGGTGAGCGCAAAGGCGGTTCGGGGCAACGGAAAAGCCCGACGGCCAAGGCCAAGGCACGGGAGTCCTCGGCCCGGCGTGCTGTCGCGACGAAGCATGGCGTGCCCCGTTCCGGACAACAGCTGGAGGACATGACCAAGGCCGAGTTGATGGACCGTGCGCGTAAACAGCACATTGCCGGTCGCTCGACCATGCGCAAGGGAGAGTTGATCGAGGCCTTACGCAAAGTGGCTTGAGCCGCACCGGCGTCCTTACAAGACAATCTCAATGCCGTTCCCGTTGCCGTTACCAATCAAGAATCCAGCCTCATACCTCACGAGCGACAGCTACGCCAGCCCAGGCACCACCCGTACCTCCGCGACTTCAGGAGGCCGAACGCAGGACTTGCGGAGGGAGGTGACGGGCATGGATGCCCGTCAAGCGCTGGG